>Ga0209480_10000108_pt1 | contig 78370 bp, 61 predicted proteins | sample JI61114C2DNA_FD_187501 | JGI IMG/M metagenome (GOLD analysis project Ga0209480, IMG submission 187501) | Wastewater effluent complex algal communities from Wisconsin, to seasonally profile nutrient transformation and Carbon sequestration -... | ecosystem: Engineered > WWTP > Effluent > Algae...
CCAGAGCGTTTGCAACCACCAAAAAAATATTATGTGGTTTGGTTGTCATCTGAACAAAATAAAATTCCTTTAAATATTGGTCAAATTGTAGGAACATCTAAACTTCATGTAAAGTTCGAAAGTATTTCTTCATCAAAACCAAAACGAATTTTTGTAACTGCCGAAGATGATGTTAGTACTCAATATCCAGGACAATACGTTGTTCTTGAAACAGATAAGTTTTAGTTTCTTTGGGGTTGATTTTTGAAAAACTACTTTCGGACAGTTTCCTTGCATACAACAGGCTCTCACTTTTAGAGAGCTTGTTTGTTATGTTTAATCAAATTTGTAACGGATACCTAATGCGATGTCTGGTCCAAAATTATTTTTTCTATAATCACCAGAGTTAAAATAAAGCTCTGGACGAATGTCTAATGAAATTTGAATTGGAGCTTCGCTAAAGTTATATTCAATACCTAAATCTCCAGCAGCAAATAAAATTACACCACTGTCGTTAAATTCATTTTTGTCATAGCTCCAACTTCCAATACCACCACCAATACCAGCATACCAATTAAATCCTCCATCAATGTTCCAAACCCACTGGTATAAACCAGCTAACTTAAAAGCATCAACATCTTTATTGTTTCTCCAACCTAAGTCTAATTCTAAACGGTTGCTATTTCCTAAATCTCTTTGATATGAAATCTCACCTCCAAAACCATCGTTGTCTCCTAAACGTAAACCTAATGCATTTTTTGAAATGTCCTGTGCTCGTGTACTGAATACTAAACCTAGTAGCATAAAAGCTGATAAAATTACTTTTTTCATATAAATTGAATTTTTACAAATGTAAAAAAAATCTACAAGTATTATATCAAAATGATGTTTTTAACGTCTAATTGACTAAGTAAGTATTTAAAAATTCTTCTTGAGATTGAGTGTTTGAGACAGGGACCCCTAGAAAATTAGCGGCTGTCGGATTAAGAGTATAAGATGTTACAGTATTGGTATAAACTACTCCAATTTCATCAGCTAAATATTGGGTTGAAATCAAAACTTCTTGATTTGTTAAAACCGGAATTGATATTCCTGATAATAAAGTTGTTACTGAAACATTAAGTTTAATCTTGGTACTTTTTACATTGGTGTAAACTGTTCCGTCAGGAGAATTAAAAGTAGCTAAAGTTTCACCACCATATGATTGTAATGAATAATTTATTGTTAATGGATAACCATTATATGTTTCATTAATTGTACCTGATTTTGGAGATGAATTTAACGCTTGGTTATTTGTAGCATCTTTATCAAATATAACAAAATCATTTAATGTTAAATCGACTGCAATTGGTAATGTCTGTCCACCAGCTAAAGATAAATTACCCGAAAGTAATAGTTTTCCATTTGATACTCTTACACCATTATTTCTTAAAGCTGAAGAATAAAAGCCTGTTGCGATATTGTTTTCAGTTTTAAATTTTTTATACGTATTTGATCCAATAATAGTATCATTTGAAACATACAAAGAATCTCTTGTTATTCCAGCTTGTCCTTTAACATCGTAAGTCCAATAATTACCAATAGTTATAGGCGTTGAAAAAATGCTCGAACTTCTTGAACCAGAATCGTCACTTGAACATGATGAAAGCACTAAAAGTAATGAAGCAATAAATAAAAAGTGAATTTTTTTCATAAAAAAACAATTTTAGTTTGGCTAATATATAAAAATTTTTCAATTGATTATTAGTTTTTTACAATTTGAAAGAGATTAGTTAGCTAAATATGCTAAATTTGTAATTGTAGAAAAAATAAAATTATGGCAGGAAATACGTTTGGAAAGTTGTTGAAGTTAACCACTTTTGGTGAATCTCATGGAGAAGCCTTGGGAGGAATTATAGACGGTTGTCCTGCAGGAATTCGACTAGACTTTGATTTTATTCAAGTACAAATGCAACGTAGAAAACCTGGACAATCATCTATAGTTACCCAACGAAAAGAAGAAGATAAAGTTCAATTTTTATCTGGAATTTTTGAAGGAAAAACGACAGGAACGCCAATAGGTTTTATTATACCAAATACGAATCAAAAATCAGATGATTATTCAAATATAAAAGATTCGTATCGACCAAGTCATGCCGATTATGTATATGAACAAAAATATGGTGTTCGAGATTATCGTGGCGGTGGTAGAAGTTCGGCTCGTGAAACAGCAAGTAGAATAGTAGGTGGAGCCATTGCAAAGCAAATTATTCCAGAAATTAAAATTAATGCATTTGTTTCATCTGTTGGCGAAATTTTTATCGATAAACCCTATCAAGATTTAGATTTTTCAAAAATTGAAAGTAATGTAGTTCGTTGTCCAGATTTAGCTATAGCCGAGAAAATGGAAAATTATATAAAAGAAATCAAAAAACAGGGTGATACTGTTGGAGGAACAATTACTTGTGTAATTCAGAATATGCCAATAGGATTAGGTGAGCCTGTTTTTGACAAGCTACATGCCGAATTGGGTAAAGCAATGTTATCAATAAATGCTGTAAAAGGTTTTGAATTAGGTAGCGGATTTTGTAGTGCTAGAATGAAAGGAAGCGAACACAACGATTTATACAACGAAGATGGAACCACTAAATCCAATCTTTCTGGAGGTATTCAAGGTGGAATTTCAAACGGAATGGATATTTATTTTAGAGTAGCTTTCAAACCTGTAGCAACACTAATTCAAAAACAAGAAGTTTTAACTAATCAAAACACATTAAAAGAAGAACAAGGTAAAGGTAGACATGATTCGTGTGTAGTTCCAAGAGCAGTTTCTATTGTTGAGGCAATGGCTGCTTTAGTAATTGCAGATTATTTTATGCAAAACAAAATATACTCCGAACTATCCCACAAAGTGTGTAAGTTAAAAAAATAAAGTTTGGATTTTATAATTTAGATTTGCCAAATTTTTGTGATAATACTTTTAATGAAGTAGAATTATTTTTTCTTAAATGTTATTAACAATTTTTAGTTTATGCTAAGGTAAGTTTAGGAATAAAAAGTAAAATGACAAAGTGTTTTGTTCATGAATTCTAAATTTTTTTGCAAAGTAAAACTATTTTTTCATCTTTTAGGTTTGTAGTAAAAAAAGCAAACAATGTGCCACCATCACTAATTTTATATTTCTTTTTAATGTTTTCTACTTTTAACGGAAAATTCCTTATAGTAACATTCATTTTTTGTTCTTGAATGTACTTTTTTAAATCATTTTTTTGAAACGGAATTTCTTTCGTAATTTCAAATCGTCTTCCTTGAAAATCTTTAATTTCGTCAGCAGTGTATAGATGCGAATGTTTGTGTAGTTTGTCGACTTCAAATAATTCTGAAATAGCTTCAAAACCACCCGATTTTAATAATGAAGCATTGGGTTCATACAAATATTTTTTTGGTAAACTATATGTTACTTTGTAGTTTTCTGAAAGTTTGATTGTTGTTGAAACGACTTGTTGTTTTTCAAGATTAACCGCAATAATTTTCGGTTGATCCACGAATGATTTTTGGATTTCCCATAGTAATTCTTTCACTTCATTTTCAACCGCTATAATATGAATAGATACAACATTTTTTAATTCGTTTAAACCCGCTTGAATATCTAAAATAGGCGAAGTTTTAATTAAAATAGTGTCTGAATATTGATAATAAAAATTTTGTAAATCAACAACATTTGGCAAGCAATCGGCTAACAAAAAAACTTTTATTTTGGCATTATTTCGTCTAGAAGGATCAATATATATGCAATCAAAACATTGGTTTAATTGCTTTAAAATATCAGTACTATCACCAGAAAAACAAGTTATATTTTCTATTTTTAATTGTTTAAAATTATGCTGTACAATTTTTGATAATTCTGAATTAATTTCACAATGGGTAACTGCTTCAAATTGTTGGGCAAAGTAGTAATCATCAATACCAAATCCACCAGTACAATCAATTAAATTTTTGCCAGCAACCAATGAAGCTTTGTATTTTGCTGTAAGTTCTGAAGAAGTTTGTTCAATTGAAATTTTTTCAGAATAAATAATATTTTTCGTTGAAAACCACGTTGGTAATTTATTTTTTGCTTTCTTTTTGGAAACAATTTGGTTAATGATTTCGGTATAATTTATTGCAGGGAAAGGGTTTTTCTTTAGCGCTAATTTTGTGCTATCAGAGCTTAAATTTTTTGTAATAAAATCTTGAATTTCAATATGTAAAAGTTGCTCAATATTCAAAATTACAGGTTTTTTGTAAGTGCTTTAATGAACTTGTTGTTGGGTAAAAATTCTTTTCCAATTACTTTTAATGAAGTGTAAAAAGGCACAGCAATAATCATTCCTGTGATTCCAAATAAAATGCCAGCAATTAAAATCACTAAAAAAATTTCCAAAGGATGCGAATTCGTGCTTTTCGAAAAAATAAGTGGTGAACTAAAATTGTTGTCAATTACTTGTACTAAGGACATTCCAATTAAAACATAAATTGCCGTTGGAAGTGTTTCGGTAGTAAAATTTGCTCCAGAACCAATTCCGCTTGTCATTATTAATATACCAGCAACCACTGAAGCAATTAATGGACCAACATAAGGAACAATATTAAAAATAGCACATAATAAGGCAATAATAATGGCATTTTCTACTCCAAATAGAAGAAAAACAATAAGATATAGAATCATTAATATACTTAATTGCAGCAATAATCCAATAAAATATCGAGATAATAAATGATTGATTTCATGAATTGATTTTATTACTTTTTCTTTTTGATTTTCGGGTAGTAATTTTTTAAATTTTAGATATAAAACATCTTTTTCTTTTAAAATGAAGAATGTAATAAAAAGAATCGAAGCAAATCCCATACTAAAATTCCCTAACGTACTTAAAAAGCTATTTAAAAAGTTCGGAATAAACTCAAAAGTTGTAAATGAAGATAATTTATTACTTTGAATAAGTTGTTTGGTATTAATATTGTATGAATCTAAAAAAAAAGTGACATTTTCTAATAACAAATGGTAATTTTTTTCCAAAGAACTAACATCTAAAAGCGATAATTTTTCTCCTTGAGCTAATAAAAGAGGTACAAAAAGTAATACAAATCCAGAAATCACAAGAAAGGCTAGTAACAACGAAGTTATGACAGCAAATATGTTTTTGAATTTGAATTTTGTCTTTAAAAAAGTTACTAAAGGATTTAATAATAAAGAAATCACGATGGCAATGATGCAATAAACAATTACTGTTGCTATTTGATATAGAAAAAATAATGTTAAGCAACTTGCAACTAATATAGCGACCGCTTGAACGATTCCGAGAGTAATTTCTTTTGAAGTCATACTATTAATTTTTAAAAGCGTAATTGATAATATTTGCACCCATTTTAAGCGCTTTTTCCCTTGTTGATTGTGGATTGTTGTGCACTTCGGTATCTTCCCAACCGTCGCCTAAATCAGTTTCAAAGGTGTAAAGTAAAACGATTCTACCTTCGATAAAAACACCGAAAGCTTGTGGTTTTTTGTTGTCGTGCTCGTGAATTTTAGGTAAACCACTTGAAAATGAATAAGGTTCTTGAAAAATTTGATGATTTGATGGAATTTCAGTTAACAGATTATCTGGAAATAATTTTTTGATTTCTCTTCTAATAAATTCGTCCATTCCGTAATTGTCATCAATATGTAAAAATCCTCCCGAAGTAAGATAATTTCTAAGATTTATGATATCATTTGCACTAAAAACCACATTTCCGTGTCCAGTCATGTGAATAAAGGGATATGAAAAAATTTCGGAACTTCCTATTTCAACGGTAGCTACTTTTGTATTTATTGCTGTATTTATGTTTTGATTGCAGAATTTAATCAAATTAGGTAAAGATGTCGGATTTGCATACCAATCACCACCGCCAGCATATTTAGCAACCGCAACTTCTTGAGAAAACCCTAAGTTCCAAACTAATAATATAATGACTAAAATTTTATTCATTTTTTTGATTTAAGCATAAATCTAAGTGACAAAATCCAAGAAATGTTACCAAAAAGAGCAAATATTATTTTTGTATTGTAATCATTAAGCGAAAACGCACTATAAAAGAAAATTAAACTCAGAATTATTCCTAGAAGAATTAATTCTTTTCTTTCATAGATATTTCCAAAAATTAAATTTATAAAAGCAATAACATATTCTTTAATTCTATTCATTTATCAATGCAATTGTATGACAAGCCACTAAAGCTGCAGTTTCGGTTCGTAATCTTGTGTTTCCCAAAGTTACAGGAATAAATTGATTGGCAATAGCTAAATTAATTTCTTTTGTAGAAAAATCACCTTCTGGACCAATTAAAATAGTCACTTTTTCATTTTTAGCTATTTTTTTTTGAAACGATTTTTTATCGGTTTCTTCACAATGCGCAATAAATTTTTGTCCGTCGATATTCAATTTTACAAATTGCGAAAGCGAAATAGGTTCGTTTATTTTTGGTAAATAATAATGCAATGATTGCTTCATTGCTGCTTGAATGATTTTTTCGGCTCGATCAATCTTATATACTTTTCGTTCCGAATGATCGCAAATAATTGGCGTAATTTCGTGAATGCCAATTTCAGTAGCTTTTTCTAAAAACCACTCTAATCTGTCGTTCATTTTGGTAGGCGCAACTGCAATATGTGTGTAAAAAGAATTGGGTTGTTGAAAGGTTTCTTTTATAATTATTACTTCACATTTTTTTTCGGAAGCAAGAATAATTTCCGATTCAAATAAGTAACCTAATCCGTTAGTAATAAAAATTTTATCATTTTCTTTTCTACGTAATACTTTAACTATATGTTTACTTTCTTCTTTATCAAAAAAGAAGTTAGAATCACCATTTTTTATTTTAGAATTATAGAATAGTTGCATAGTTTTAAAATTCCATTCGTGCTTTAGAAACCACATTAGCATCGCTAAAATTTTCTTCTAGAAAATTATAATAGCCTACAATTCCAATCATTGCAGCGTTATCTGTTGTGTATTCAAATTTAGGAATATAGGTTTTCCAACCATATTTTTTTTCAGCTTCTTTTAAGGTAGTTCTAATTCCAGAATTTGCCGAAACACCACCACCAATTGCAATTTGCTTTATTCCCGTTTCAGCAACTGCTAATTTTAGTTTATCCATCAAAATGTTAATAATGGTATATTGAATAGAAGCACAAATATCGGCTTTATTTTCTTCTACGAAATTTGGATTTATTGCAATATTTTTCTGAATAAAATATAAAATTTGGGTTTTTAATCCGCTAAAACTAAAATTCAATCCCAGGACTTTTGGTTTGGTAAACGGAAACGCTTTTGGATTGCCTTCTTGCGCAAATTTATCAACTAAAGGTCCACCTGGATAAGGAAGGCCTAAAATTTTAGCGCTTTTGTCAAAAGCTTCTCCAACGGCATCATCAGTGGTTTCGCCTATAATTTCCATTTCGAAAAAACTTGTCACTTTTACAATTTGTGTATGTCCGCCTGAAATAGTCAAAGCTAAAAATGGAAACGTTGGTTTTTCATAACCATCTTCGGTAATAAAGTGTGCTAAGATGTGTGCTTTCATATGGTTAATTGCAATCAACGGAATGTTCAACGCCATACTCATCGATTTTGCAAATGAACCGCCAACTAACAATGAACCCATTAATCCAGGACCTTGCGTAAAAGCGATGCAATCTAAATCTTCTTTTGAAATTCCAGCTTTTTTAATGGCAACATCAATTACAGGAACAATATTTTGTTGATGTGCTCTCGAGGCTAATTCGGGGACAACACCTCCATATTCTTCATGAATAGCTTGTCTAGCAACAATATTTGACAAAACAACATCATTACAAAGCACAGCTGCAGACGTGTCATCACACGAACTTTCAATAGATAAAGTATATATTTTTTTGTCTAACATTTTAGGCACGAAATTTGAATTAAAATACATTAAAATATCTTACAAAAATACTTATTTTTGTTGGGTTGAACCAACAATGAATTAAATTGTAGCAAATTTAAAATAAAAGAGCGTATCAAAAAAATTAAAAAAATACTATTTCGTTTCTTACTAGTAATTTTGTTACTACTGCTCTTATTGAGTGTGCTTTTGTCGTTGCCAGCGATTCAAACTTACTTAGGAAGATATGCTACTGATGAAATCAACAAATCTTTTGGTACAAATCTTTCTATTGGAACAGTTGCAATTACGCCTTTTGGAAGTGTAAAGCTTGGTGAGGTTTTGATTTTAGATCACCACAAAGATACTTTGTTTTTCATAAAAAAATTAAATACTTCTATTTTAAGCTTTAAGAAAATTTACGATCCTGGACATCCTTATTTGAAAGATGTTGTAATGCATGGTTTAGATGCCCGAATTGTAAATTATAAGAATGAAGATTATACCAATTTAGATAAATTTATTTATGCTTTTGATGATGGTTCGCCTTCATCTGGAAAATTTAGAATGAAAGCCAATAAAATGACTGTTTTTAATAGTCGTTTTAGATATATTGATAAAAACCTGAAAACACCAAAAGTAATAGATTTTACTAAACTTAACGGAAAATTAGAAGATTTTTACATAAAAGGAGCAAATGTTACCACGTTTATTGATCAACTTTCGTTCAAAGACCATCGTGGTTTGGAAGTTGAACAATTAACTACTGATTTTACCTACACCAAAAAGAATATTTTATTAGAACAATTGGCAATGAATACGCCAAATTCAGAAATGATAGGTAGAGTAGAATTAAAATACGATCGAAAAGATTTTTCAGATTTTAATAACAAAGTTGTTTTTGATATCCAGTTTGACAAAGCTTCAATTGCTTCAAATGATTTAAACTTTTTTTATAACGAGTTTGGTAAAAATAATATTTTCTATGTTGATACGCATTTAGTTGGAACACTGAACAATTTTACAACTCATAATTTAAAATTGACCGATAAAAATCGATCAGAAATTATTGGAACGGCTAATTTTCAAAACCTTTTTAGAAAAGGAAATCAAGAATTCTACATGAAAGGTAGCTTTGATCGAATTACCTCAGATTATGAATCACTAAAAACAATTATGCCAAGGGTTTTAGGGAAAAATTTACCATCAGTATTGGAAAAACTTGGACGTATTGATTTAAATGGAGATGTTGAGTTAACTCAAAAATACATCAATACAAATGTATATTTATTATCAAAACTTGGAATTGTAGACGGCGATTTAGCTATTCAAAACATTGACAATATTGATAATGCATCGTATCAAGGAAATATCAAGTTGAATAATTTTGATTTAGGCACATTACTTTCTGAAAAAAATTTAGGAAAAACCACATTAAATTTAGACGTTAACGGAAAAGGTTTTACACAAAAATTGTTAAATACTTCTATTGAAGGAACTGTCAAAAAATTCTATTATAATGGTTACAATTACCAAAATATTACAGTAGATGGAAGTATGAAGATGCCTTATTATAAAGGATATTTTAACAGTAATGATCCAAATTTGAAAATGGATTTTGATGGTGTAATTGATTTGAGTGATAAAGTCAATAACTATGATTTTAAAGCTCAAATAGACTATGTAGATTTGCATATTTTAAATTTTTATAAAAAAGATTCATTGGCTATTTTTAAAGGAGATATTAATTTTAAAGCCAAAGGAAATTCAATAGACGATTTAGCAGGAAAGCTTGAGATTCATAATGTATCGTATCAAAACAGTAAAGATTCTTATTTCTTTGAAGATTTTGAAATTAATTCAACTTTTGACGAAAATAGAGTTAGAACGATAACCATAAATTCACCAGATATTATTACTGGAGAAGTTGTTGGAAAATATAAAGTTAGAGAGGTTCATAAAGTTGTAGAGAATGCTTTGGGTAGCTTGTATGCTAATTATTCTCCAAATAAATTAAGAAAAGATCAATTTATAAATTTTGATTTTACTATTTATGATAAAATTGTTGAAGTATTTATACCTGAAGTAAAAATCTCTGAAAATACTCGATTTAAAGGAAAAATTAATGCCGATAAAGGAAAATTTGAATTCGATTTTACTTCGCCAAATATTATAGCTTTCGAGAATCAAATTAAAAATATTAAGATTGATATTGACAATAAAAATCCGTTATACAATACCTATATTTCTGTTGATACCATAAAAAATAAGAGTTATAAAATTTCTGATTTTAACTTGATCAACCTAACACTTAACGATACGTTGTATGTTCGTTCTGAGTTCAAAGGTGGGAATCAGAGTCAAGATAGTTATAATTTAAACTTATATCATACGATTGATGAACAAAAGCAATCTGTAGTTGGTTTTAAAAAATCTGAAGTTAAATTTAAAGAATATATATGGTTCATTAATGAAAAAGAAACCAATGATAATAAAATTGTGTTTGATAAATTTTTCAAAAATTTTGATTTTCAAAAAATCAGTTTATCACACAATGAACAAAAAATGGATTTCTTTGGAATCATGCGCGATTCTACTTTTAAAGATTTCCAACTTACATTTGATGATGTTGATTTAAAAAAAGTCACCCCATCGTTGGATAGTCTATCTTTTGGAGGAAAATTAAATGGAAATGTGAAATATAAACAAGATAAGAATGTTTATGATCCTGTTTCAGATATTACAATTGATAGCCTTCGGATAAACAAAATTTTAATTGGTGATTTAGATTTTTCTATTAAAGGAAATGAAAAATTTAATCAATTTAATGTTGAATCAGTTTTAAAGCAAGATGGAAACGAACGTTTCTTTTTAAATGGAGCTATAAATTTTGTTGGACAACAATCTGCTTTAGATTTAGAAGCTGGTTTTGATAAATTTGATTTGGCTCCTTTCGGACCTTTATTAGGAAGTGTACTTTCTGATGTTAGAGGAAATGCCACTGGTAGAGTAACAATTGTAGGTTCATTGTCGGAACCAGAAATTGATGGGAGGCTTTATTTAAACGATGCTGGAATGCGTGTTCCATATCTTAATGTTGGTTATGCTTTTGAAAAAAATGCAATAGTTGATGTAACGGAACACCAATTTAGTTTTAGAAAAATAGAAGTTTCTGACAAAAAATATGATACAAAGGGTGTTTTAGACGGAAGTATTCGTCATAAAAAATTTGGTGATTGGCAATTAAACTTGCACTTAGATTCTAATAATATTTTAGCGTTAGACAATGAAAATAATGAAGATGCTTATTATTATGGAACAGCTTTCATGAAAGGTAAAGCAAGTATAACAGGAAGTATTGATGCTTTGAATATAAAAGTAGCTGGTGAATCAGAAAAGGGAACATCAATTAAAATTCCTATTAATGATAGTGAGGATATTGGTGACAACTCTTTTATTAAATTCATGACGCAAGAAGAATATCAAAAAATAAAAGATGGTAAAGCTGTAGAAAAAAATAAATATCAGGGTATCGAATTAGAGTTTGATTTTGATATTGATCAAGATGCGAATATTGAAATTATTTTAGATCGTTCAACAGGTCATGCTATGAAAGGAAATGGCGTTGGCTCAATGCAAATTAACATTAACACACTTGGGAAGTTTGAAATGACGGGTGACTTTATTGTTCAAGAAGGAGAATATAATTTTATGTATGGCGGATTAATTGATAAAAAGTTTAATGTAGAGAAAGGAGGAACAATTCGTTGGGATGGCGATCCTATGAATGCTGTTTTGGATTTAGTTGCGACATACAAAACAACGGCTAACCCTGCAGTATTATTAGAAAGTGCTTCGTTTAATAAAAAAGTAGATACAAATGTTTCTATTTTTTTAAACGGGAATTTAAGTAACCCTGAGCCTGATTTTAATATTGATTTTCCTAATGTGAGTTCGGTTTTAAAAAGTGAAATTGATTATAAACTTCAAGATAAAGATGCTCGTCAAACACAGGCTTTTGGACTATTAGCAACAGGTTCGTTTGTGACTGCTGAAACCGCAGGAAGTGCAGCTTATGGGCCATTATTTGAAAGAGCTGGTTCGTTAATTAATAGTTTATTTGCCGATGAAGACAGTAAACTTCAATTAGGTGTAGATTATTCTCAAGCAGATAGATTAAACGAAGTTTCTGGAAGAGTAGGTGTAACTATGAGTACACAAATTAACGATAGAATTTCAATCAATGGTAAAGTTGGAGTTCCTGTTGGAGGTGTAACCGAATCTGTAATTGTTGGAAATGTAGAAATATTAATGCAGTTAAATGATGATAGAACTTTAAATGCACATGTATTTAATCGTGAAAACGATATCAATTATATTGGAGAAGGAATTGGATATACACAAGGTTTAGGTTTAACTTATAATGTAGAATTTGATACTTTCAAAGAGATGATTCGTAAAATATTTACACGTAGAAGAGAAACTTCTAATTCACAAAATAAGAATAATAATGCTCCAGATACTGATTCAGATCTTCCACCTGAATTTTTAGATTATATAAATGAAAGAAAGTCTAAAAAGGCAGAAGCTCCAAAAACCGAACCAACAAAAGTTCCTGAAATAGAATAATAATTCAATAGTTAGTAATAAGATTAAAAGTATTAATCAATAACATTTTGAATTTGCAATTATAATTAAATACTTAATAAAAATAACTCTTGATTTATATTTTTGTTTCTTAACTTTACATAAATAAACAATAAAATGACATTAAAGATTAAAAAAATAGGTGTTTTAACATCGGGTGGTGATTCACCTGGAATGAACGCTGCCATAAGAGCAGTAGTTAGAGCTTGTGCTTATTATAGTCTTGAATGTGTAGGTATTTATAGAGGTTATCAAGGAATGATTGAAGGTGACTTTAAAGAAATGGGACCTCGTGATGTAAAAAATATTATTAATAAAGGAGGCACAATCTTGAAGTCAGCACGTTCGGCAGATTTTCGTACAGCAGAAGGAAGAAAAAAAGCATATGATAATTTAGTTGCAGCAGATATTGATTCATTTATAGTAATAGGTGGGGATGGTAGTTTTACTGGTGCTGAAATTTTTAATAAAGAATATAAATTTCCTGTAATTGGAATACCTGGTACAATTGATAATGATATTTATGGTACAAGTCATACTTTAGGGTATGATACAGCCTTAAATACGGTAATTGATGCTATTGATAAAATTAGGGACACAGCAAATTCACACAATCGATTGTTTTTCGTAGAAGTAATGGGAAGAGACGCAGGTCATATAGCACTAAACGCAGGAATTGGAGCAGGAGCAGAAGAAATTTTAATTCCTGAGGAAGATTTTGGTTTAAAACGATTAGTAGAATCTCTTAAAAGAAGCAAAGAGTCTGGAAAAGCTTCAAGTATTGTGGTAGTTTCTGAAGGAGATAAAATAGGTAAAAACGTTTTTGAATTAAAAGATTACATAGAAGAAAATATGCCAGAATACGATGTTCGTGTTTCTGTTTTAGGACACATGCAGCGTGGAGGCTCACCATCTTGTTTCGATAGAGTTTTAGCTTCAAGATTAGGAGTTAAAGCGGTTGAAGTTTTATTAGAAGGAAAATCAAACTTTATGGTAGGCTTATATCAGGACAAAGTAACATTAACACCATTAGAGCAAGCAATAAAAGGACAATATGAAATTGATATGGAACTTGTAAAAGTGTCTGATATTGTTTCTTCTTAAATTTTTAATTAAAAAATATAACAATTAAATATTAATGGTTACTCTAAAGTATATCGTTTAGAGTATAAAGTCAAATAAAATGAAAGTAAAATTAGGAATTAATGGATTTGGAAGAATTGGAAGAATTATTTTTAGAGAAACATTTAATAGAGATAATGTAGAAGTAGTTGCAATCAATGATTTGTTAGATGTTGAGCATTTAGCTTATTTATTAAAATATGATTCAGTTCATGGTCGTTTCACAGAAAAAGTAGAAGTAAAAGAGGGTAAATTATTTGTAAATAATAAATTTATTAGAGTAACTAATGAAAAAGACCCAAAACAAATCAAATGGGGAGACAAAGATGTAGATATTGATGTTGTTGCAGAATGTACAGGAATTTTCACAACTTTAGAAACAGCTCAAGCACATATTGATGGTGGTGCAAAAAAAGTAGTTATTTCAGCACCTTCGGCTGATGCTCCAATGTTTGTTATAGGTGTAAATCATACAGAAGTAAAAGCTACAGATACTATTGTTTCTAATGCGTCTTGTACTACAAACTGTTTAGCACCTTTAGCAAAAGTTATTAATGATAATTTCGGAATTGTTGAAGGATTAATGACAACAGTTCATGCTACAACAGCAACGCAATTAACTGCAGACGGACCATCAAGAAAAGATTGGAGAGGGGGTCGTGCTGCAAGTGTAAATATTATTCCATCTTCAACAGGTGCTGCTAAAGCAGTTGGAAAAGTAATTCCTTCTTTAAACGGAAAATTAACGGGAATGTCATTTCGTGTTCCAACAGTAGACGTTTCTGTAGTAGATTTAACTGTAAAATTAACTAAAGAAACTTCTTACGAGGAAATTATGTCGGTTTTGAAAAAAGCTTCTGAAAACGAGATGAAAGGAATTTTAGGATTCACAGAAGATGATGTTGTTTCTCAAGATTTCGTTGGAGATCCAAGAACTTCTGTAGTTGATTCAAAAGCAGGAATTGGATTAAATTCTACCTTCTTTAAACTTGTTTCTTGGTATGATAACGAATATGGATATTCAAGCAAATTAATCGATTTATCAGTTCACGTAGCTGGTTTAAAATAATAGTTCTTAAAAAAAACCGTTACATTTGTGTGCGAGATTTTTTGTTCTCTAAATTAACCAACACGAACCAAATGAAATTAATAGTTGACAGTGGATCTACAAAAGCCGATTGGATTGCTATTGATGATTCAGGAAAAGTATTATTCACAACACAAACTTTGGGATTAAATCCAGAAGTTTTAGATAAAGAAGAAATCATCAATCGTTTAAAAGATAAATTTGATATTTCACACAATAAAGACAAGGCCACACATTTATTCTTTTATGGAGCAGGTTGTGGAACCGATAGAATGAAAAATTTTCTTTCAGATATTTTTCAAGTATATTTTAAAAATGCCGTTGTTGTTGTTCATGAAGATACTTATGCAGCTGTTTATGCAACTACACCAAAAGATGCGAAAGCAATCGTTTGTATTTTAGGAACTGGTTCTAATTGTAGCTATTTTGACGGGAAAATATTGTACCAAAAAGTACAATCGTTAGGTTATATTGCTATGGATGATTGTTCAGGAAACTGTTTTGGACGTCATTTATTAAGGGGCTATTATTTTAATAAAATGCCTAAAGAATTAGCAGTAGAATTTGAAAAAGAGTACAATGTAGATGCTGATTATATTAAACATAATTTGTATAAAGAACTAAATCCAAATGCTTATTTAGCAACATTTGCAAAATTCTTAATCAAACATAAAGACACCAAATTCTGCCAAAAAATTGTTTATAGAGAAATAGAAAATTATGTAAAAAATTATATTAAGCAATTTGACAATTGTAAAGAAGTACCAGTACATTTTGTTGGTTCAATTGCTTTTTACTTGAAAGATGAGTTAACAACAATTTTATCAAAATATGGAATTCAAATTGGTAACGTCTTGCGACGACCAATTGACGGTTTAATCACTTATCACATGAATAAATAATATCGTTAGAAAACGTAGTCAATAATAATTTAAATTTTTTTCGAAAACAAAATCCAAAATTAAGAAAGCGAATCAAAACTAATTTTTTGCAACTACATGGAAAATTTTACAAGGTTAATAAACCACACAAAATTTTTTAAAGGATTAGTTACAGAATTACTATCTAAAATTAAATCTATAATTGGTATAATTAGTAATTTGAAATATAGTTAACATAATTTGGGTTTTTGACAAATTTCGTTTTCAAATAAAATAAAGATAAATAATTCAACTTTTTATGTCATGTTGTCAGTGTCTAAAGCCTGACAAAAAACTATTTTCTGTCAATTTTCATTATTTTTTTTAATGGCACAGTCATTGAATAAGACTCATCGAGTTTAAAATTAAAATTTAAAATCTAACAAGTATAAAAATGAGCAAAATTATTGGAATCGACTTAGGAACAACCAACTCATGTGTGGCTGTAATGGAAGGTGGAGAGCCTGTTGTAATTGCAAATGCAGAAGGAAAAAGAACTACACCATCTGTTATTGCATTTGTAGAAGGTGGTGAAATTAAAGTTGGTGATCCGGCAAAAAGACAAGCAGTAACTAACCCAACAAAAACGATTGCTTCTGTAAAACGTTTTATGGGTAACAAGTACACTGAAAGTGCAAAAGAAGCTTCAACTGTAGCTTACAAGGTAGTAAAAGGGGACAACGATACGCCACGTGTTGATATTGATGGTCGTTTATACACCCCACAAGAATTGTCAGCAATGACACTTCAAAAAATGAAAAAAACAGCAGAAGATTATCTAGGTCATTCAGTTTCTGAAGCAGTTATTACTGTTCCTGCTTACTTTAACGATGCACAACGTCAGGCTACAAAAGAAGCAGGTGAAATTGCAGGCTTAAAAGTAATGCGTATAATCAATGAGCCTACAGCAGCAGCTTTAGCTTATGGTCTAGACAAACAAGGTAAAGATCAAAAAATAGCAGTTTACGATTTAGGTGGAGGTACTTTTGATATTTCTATCTTAGAATTAGGAGACGGAGTTTTCGAAGTGTTATCTACAAATGGAGATACACATTTAGGTGGAGATGATTTTGATCAAGTAATTATTGATTGGTTAGCTAACGATTTCAATACTACAGAGGGTGTTGATTTACGTAAAGACCCAATGGCATTACAACGTTTAAAAGAAGCTGCTGAGAAAGCTAAAATTGAATTATCAGCTTCTGCTCAAACAGAAATCAACTTGCCATACGTGACAGCTACGGCTTCTGGACCAAAACACTTAGTTCAAACATTAACAAGAGCTAAATTCGAGCAGTTAGCTGAAACTTTAGTAAAACGTTCTATGGAACCAGTTGCTAAAGCTTTAAAAGATGCTGGTTTATCAGTTTCCGATATTGATGAAGTTATTTTAGTAGGAGGTTCAACTCGTATTCCTGTTATTCAAGAGCAAGTAGAGAAATTCTTTAACAAGAAACCATCAAAAGGGGTAAATCCTGATGAAGTTGTAGCAATTGGAGCTGCGATTCAAGGTGGAGTTTTAACTGGGGAAGTAAAAGACGTATTATTATTAGATGTTACACCACTTTCATTAGGTATTGAAACGATGGGAAGTGTTATGACAAAATTAATCGAGTCTAATACTACTATTCCAACAAGAAAATCACAAGTTTTCTCAACAGCAACAGATAATCAACCATCGGTAGAAATTCATGTTTTGCAAGGAGAAAGACCAATGGCGAATGATAATAAAACTATTGGGCGTTTTCACTTAGACGGTATCCCACCAGCACCAAGAGGAGTTCCTCAAATTGAAGTAACGTTTGATATCGATGCTAATGGTATTATCAAAGTATCTGCTACTGATAAAGGAACAGGAAAATCACATGATATTCGTATTGAAGCTTCTTCAGGTTTAACTCCAGAAGAAATAGAAAGAATGAAAAAAGATGCTGAAATGAATGCTGAAGCAGATAAATTAGCTAAAGATAGAGTAGACAAGTTAAATGAAGCCGATTCGATGGTTTTCCAAACAGAAAGTCAATTAAAAGAGATTGGTGATAAATTAACTGCTGAACACAAAACAGCTATCGAATATGCTTTAACTGAATTGAAAATGGGTCATGAATCTCAAGATTTAGATGCTATTCAAAAAGGTTTAGACAACGTAAATGCAGCTTGGAAAACAGCTACAGAAGAAATGTACAAATCACAAGAGCAAGGAGCTTCTCAAGCTGAGCCACAAGCAAGCGCTTCAGGAGACCAAACTCAAGATGTAGATTTCGAAGAAGTAAAATAATTTAAAAATCGTAAATACATTTAAAACCGAATCAGAAATGATTCGGTTTTTTTGTTTCATAAAATTCAATCGTATCTATTTTTTTGTATATTAGGAACTTAATTTAACAACCTACTATCATGAAAAAACTATTCTTACTTCTTATTTTATTAGTATCAACAATCGGATTCGCTCAAAAAGGAAAAGCTAAATCAAAATCAGCAGCTACCAAAAATGTTGTTTTAACGAAAGTTGATAACATTTCTGTTGAAATTATTTCTGAAAAATCAGGAAAAAGAGTAGTTCTTTTTGTAAAGAATGAAGACAAAGTTGATACATTAGAAGTAAAAAAACTTGAAAAAACTGATTTTAAACCAACTGGTTTTGTTGTAAAAAGTTTTTCAACTCAAGGAAAAAAGTTTTATCATGTCAATTGGAAAGAACAAGTTAAAACAGATACAAAACTTAAAAAAGAAACCGCTGATATTATTGAAGATCAACTTTGGGATACTCAAACTAAAACACTTTTGTTAGGAAATACTCAAAAATCGAGTCACATTAAAGAAACGGTTTTTTTAGATAAAAATAAAACTGCGTCACATGATGTTGAAAAGAAAAGAAGTGAAGGTTTTGAATTTATGTTAAACGCTGATGGTAGTTTTGTTTTAAAAACTAAAACACAAAATAGTGTATATGTTTATAATGCTTCTTCTAATAAATATGAAATAAAAGGTGCATCAAAAGCTTCATCTATGCCAAAAAAGAAAAAATAATAAGAATTTTATTATATTTGAAAATAAATTAAAAAGGAAAATGGAAAAACAATCGTTGACTTCACTTTTACAAATTACACACCCAGTAATTATGGCTCCTATGTTTTTAGTTTCAAATACTAAAATGGTCATTGAAGGGATGAAAAGTGGTGTTGCAGGTTGCATTCCAGCCTTGAACTATAGAACTTTAGAAGAGTTAAAAGCGGCAATTTATGAATTAAAAGCAGCAAAAGTTACTGGAGGAAGTTATGGATTTAATTTGATTGTAAACAAATCTAACGTAAAGTACAAAGAGCAATTACGTATTTTATGTGAGGAAAAAGTTGATTTTATTCTAACTTCGTTAGGTTCGCCAGAAGAAACTATCAATGAAGCACATAAAGTTGGAATCAAAGTATTTTGTGATGTGACCGATTTAACTTTCGCCAAAAAAGTAGAAAGTTTAGGAGCTGATGCACTTGTTGCAGTTAACAATCAAGCTGGTGGACACAGAGGAAATATTAGCCCAAAGGAATTAATTATATTATTAAATAAAAATACTTCATTGCCAGTAATATCTGCTGGTGGAGTAGGAAGTAAAGCTGATCTAGATAAGATGTTAAGCTATGGAGCAGTTGGCATCTCTGTTGGAAGTCCGTTTATTGCTTCAATTGAATCTGGTGTTTCTCAAGAATATAAACAAGCATGTGTCGATTATAGTGCGAAAGATATAGTAATGACAGAACGTATTTCTGGAACACCTTGTACAGTAATTAATACTCCTTATGTTCAGAAAGTAGGGACAAAGCAAACAACTTTAGAAACTTTGCTTAATAAAAGTAAAACTTTAAAAAAGTGGGTCAAGATGATTCGTTTTTACATTGGTATGAAAGCTACTGAAAAAGCAGCAACTCAAGTAACCTACAAAACCGTTTGGGTAGCTGGACCAAGTATCGAAAATACAAAAGCTATTTTACCAGTTAATGAAATTGTTAAAAATTTAGTTTCTTAATTATTTAAACCAATTTTTCATTTTTTGAATTGTCTTTTTAAAAAAGTTGCTTTTTGTGTTGTAATTGTACCTAGTTATAAACTTCTCATTCTCCTAAATAATTTATTTTTAATCATTAATTATTAATTATCTGCTTTTATAATAATTGCAATAAAAAAAGAATATTATAAAAGTTTAAACGATTTCGTTATTTAAATTTATTCAATCGGTGTTTCTAAGCCTAACTCTAAACTTCTACCATTATTAACAATTTTCCCTTTTTGAATTTAAAATATTTAATTACATTTGTGTTTTTAGGTTTCTAACCTAAAAGTGATTTATTAACAACAAAGCTTAAGTATGCAACAAATTCCTAGTGTTGACTTACGTGATTTCCTGTCGGATAATCCGGCACGTAAACAAAAATTTGTAAATGAAATCGGAAAAGCCTACGAAGAAATTGGTTTCGTAGCATTAAAAGGTCATTTTTTAGATGATAAATTAGTTGAAGGTTTGTATTTAGAAGTGAGAAATTTTTTTACACTACCTTTGGAAACCAAAGCTAAATATGAAATTCCAGGCATTGGTGGACAGCGTGGCTATGTATCTTTCGGTAAAGAACATGCTAAAGGTCGTTCAGCTGGAGATTTAAAAGAGTTTTGGCATTTTGGACAATACGTTAGCAAAGATTCAAAATATGCTGGCGAATATCCTGATAACGTGGAAGTAGCTGAATTACCTAAATTCAACGAAGTAGGTAAAAAAGCTTTCCAAATGTTAGAAAAAACAGGTGTTTATGTATTGAGAGCTTTAGCGCTTTACATTGGTTTAGATGAATTTTATTTTGATAAATACATCAACGATGGAAACAGTATTTTACGTCCAATCCACTATCCTCCTATTACTGACGAACCTAAAGATGGCGCCGTTCGTGCTGCAGCACATGGTGATATTAACTTGATTACCTTATTAATGGGAGCTCAAGGAAAAGGATTACAAGTACAAAATCATAACGGAGAATGGATTGATGCTATGGCACAACCAGATGAATTGATGATTAATGTAGGAGATATGCTATCAAGACACACAAACAATAAGTTGAAATCAACGATTCACCAAGTGGTTAATCCACCTAGAGAATTGTGGAGATCTTCTCGTTTTTCAATTCCGTTTTTTATGCATCCAGTAAGTGATATGAGTTTAAATTGTTTACCAGAATGTATTGATGAAAACAATCCAAAGTTATATGAAGATATAACTGCTGGTGAATTTTTACATGAACGTTTGGTAGAATTAGGATTAATAAGAAAATAATTAATGATTAAAATTTGAGGATTAAGAATTTTAATTAATTTTTAATCCTCAAATTTTAATTTATATAATGATGGATTTAAGCGAACAATTAAGAAAACTTTTTCCTAATCATCAATCTTTGGAAGAAGAAATCGAGGAAAATTTGCCTTATGAGTTATTTGTTCAAAAAGAACCAATGATTTGTAAATATGAGAAACGAAAAGGAAAGGCTACAACGATTATTTCAGGATATGAAGGTGAAGACGAGGATTTTAAAATTCTAGTAAAAGAAATCAAAAGTAAATTAGCTGTTGGTGGAACTTTTAAAGATGGTGAAATCATAATACAAGGCGACTATCGTAATAAAATTATGAAAATATTACAAGATAAAGGTTTTAAAACAAAACGCGTAGGCGGTTAAATTTGTTTCAAGTTTCAAGTTCAACGTTAAAGAATCTGAAACCTGAAACTTTAAATAAAAAAAATGATTGCAGCATCAGAATTAATATTAAATCCAGACGGAAGTGTATACCATATCAACTTAAAACCTGGACAAATCGCTAAAGATATTATCTTCGTAGGCGATCAAAATCGTGTAGAAAAAATTACGAGACATTTTGATTATATTGAATTTACAACTCAAAAACGGGAATTTAAAACACAAACAGGAACTTACAAAGGCAAAAGAATTACCGTAATATCATCTGGAATTGGTCCAGATAATATAGATATTGTAATGAATGAATTAGACGCTTTGGTAAACGTTGATTTAGAAACCAGAATAATTAAAAAAGAATTGACTTCTTTGAATATTATTCGTATTGGAACTTCAGGATCTTTACAAGCCGATATTCCTTATGATAGTTTTGTAATGAGTCAGTATGGATTAGGTTTAGATAATATGCTTCGCTCTTATTTAATTGATGAAATTTCGGAAATTGAAATGGAAGAAGCGTTCATAAAGCATACGAATTGGGACATGAGAAAAGGTCGTCCCTATGTAATTTCATGTAGCAAAATTTTAGAAAAACGTTTAGAAAACGATAAAATATTCAAAGGATTTACAGGAACAGCTGGAGGATTTTATGGTCCACAAGGACGGGTTGTTCGTTTAGGAATTCAAGATTCAAACCTGAATAATAAAATGGATAGTTTTAACTTCAATGGAACTCGAATGACGAACCTAGAGATGGAAACGGGTGCTATTTATGGTTTAGGAAGACTATTAGGACATCAATGTTTATCACTAAACGCTATTATCGCTAATCGCGCAACAGGAACTTTCAGTAAAGATCCATACAAAGCTATAGATGAATTAATTAAATACACTTTAAATAAGCTGGTGGAATAATTTTAAAGCATAAAAATAATTTTTATTTTACGGGATTAATCATTAATTTAGATTAAACTAAATCTTTTTATATTGGTATTTTAAGATTTGAATCGCTTGCTGGTTTTGAAAATAATGATGAGTTTGTATTTGAACCATCATGTTTTAGAAATTATAAAAAATAAAATGGGTATATTAAATGCTGTTAGAAATTTACTAATATAAATAACAACACCTAGTAATCTAATACCCATCTACAACTTATAATGGCTCATCAACATTTTTTCATAAAACGTATCAGGTAAGATACGTTTTAATACAATAGAAAGCTTTTGCATCATAGCTCCAACTTTATAATGTATTTTTGTATTTTTAGTTTGAATAATAGCATAAATTACTGCTGCCATTTCGTTTGGATTACTACCACTATCTACGTGTGAATTCATTTCTTTTAATGTATTTCCGTATGGTAGTTCATAAGCAGAACCTTTCACAACTGGTGCATGATAACGTCCTGCTGCAATGTTAGTCGCAAAATCGCCTGGAGCCACATTGGTAATTTTGATTCCGAACGATTTTACTTCCATTCGTAAGGCTTCGGTAATTAATTCTAAAGCACCTTTTGAAGCTGAATATATACCACGATAAGGTAATCCCATATAGCCTGCAATCGATGTTATATTAATGATTAAACCCGATTTTTGATCACGCATTTGGGGTAGAACCGCTTTCATCACTTCTATTGGTCCAAATAAATTTGTCTCGAAATTATTTCGTATTTCTTCAGTTGGAATTTCTTCGATAGGACCTGTAATTCCCACTCCAGCATTATTAATAACAATATCTAGTCGTCCAGATTTTTGAATCACTTCGGTCACACAATTCAAGATACTTTGCTTATCGCGAACATCCAAAGCTACTAATGGAAATTTTGAATTCGTAATTTTATCAGGATTTCGACTTGTGCCATACACAACAAAATCTTTTTGATACAAATACTCGCCTATTGATTTTCCAATTCCTGATGAACCACCTGTAATTAAGACTACTTTACTCATTTTAGTGTGAATTATACTGCGAAAATACGGCTTTATATTATTTCAAGGAAATTCCTAACCCAACTTTATTCGAAAGCAATATTTTTCCTTTTTTGATAGTACTTCCAAAAGCAATATCGTTAGCGATTAAATTTGCTCCATCTAAATCTACATAATCGACTAACGGAACCAAAACGGCTCCAGCTGAAATTCCTACGGTAGATTCGGTCATGCAACCTATCATAATTTTGACATCGTTTGCTCGTGCTTCTTTGATTAGTTTTAAAGCTGGAGTTAATCCACCAGTTTTGACTAATTTGATATTTATGGTTTTATAATGCAACTTCAAATCGAAAACTTTAATTTTTTCTTGGCAATCTTCATCGGCCATCCAATTAGCAAATTTGAAAGCGCTCAAATGAGAATAATTTGAAATTCCGGTTTTCATAGGTTGTTCAATGTAAGTAAATTGAGCTGATGACGGATTTTCTTCCAATTGTTGACATTCGGAAATAGAGAAACTTCCGTTAGCATCTATAGCGATTTCTTTTTCACATTTTAATAATAAATTCAACGCTTTCTCATCGTAATGATTCCATTTTACTTTGAATTTATTCCAATCTGATTTTGCGATTTTTTGTAACTGTTCTTCAATAGGTGCAACACTTATGGTGATGGAAGATTCTGGTAATTGCTTTACTTCAATTGAATTCAATTCTAAAAAATTCTTATTTTCTAACTTTCCAAATAAATCCCAATAGGCACAATCTAAAGCCGAACGTAAAAAAGAATGCAATTGTAAACTTTCTAAAAAAGTGTAAAATTCGATAGGATGATTTATAGATTGCTTTTCAATTTGAGCTTGAATTTCGGTTAATTTTTGAGTGAAATCAACTAAATTAATTCCGTAGTAATCAATTGCTGTGCATTCTCCATAACCTGTTTTACCGTTTTTGGTAAGTGAAACGATTAAGGTTTCTCTGAACGAATAACTTCCGTAACTAATTGAAAAAGTTTCTTTTAGCTGTAAGCGAATAATTTGCAAAGTAATTTGCATATGAATTAGAATTGGTGTAAAAATAAAAAATCTCCTCAAAGGGAGATAATAATTAAAAAGAAACAAAAAATGGCAAGCTACCTACATCGCACCGCTACAACCACATACCTTTGCTGTGTTCCCACCCTGGAGGAGTCTGCAGGAGCTGGTCGTGTAGGACTTGCCGTTGCAAATATACAACCTTTTTATATTTTTGCAAGTCAATTGTGAGTATAAAAAATCATTGTATATTTACGAGATTAAATATTTCAATCATGTTAAAAGTTAAGATATTCGTTTTCATAGTATTAGGTATTGTTTCAATTTCATGTAAAGATGATAAAAATACATTAAAAAATTTATTTTCATTAGAAAATTCTACCATAAAACCAATTCTTAAGTTAGAAGAAAGTATCGATTTGGTACTTCAAAACAAAGAAAAGAAAACAATAGATTCTGTTATTTACTACATTAACGAAGTTAAAATTGGTTCCGTAAAAGGAAATGAAAAACTTCCTTTTGCGTTGAAAAATCAAAAATTAGGTAACCAAACGATTAAAGCATTAGTATATTTTGAAGGACAAAACATTGATTTAGTTTCTGGATTTTCCATTTATGCTAGTACAGAACCAAAGATTTTGAATTATAAAATTGTGAATAGTTATTCACATGATATCAATGCTTATACACAAGGGTTTGAGTTCTATAATGGGGTTTTATTAGAAGGAACAGGACAATATCGAGAATCTACTTTAAGAAAAACGGATTATAAAACTGGAAAAGTTATTGAACAAATTAAGTTAGAAGATAAGTATTTTGGTGAAGGAATTACCGTTATGAAAGACAAAATTTATCAATTGACGTGGAAAGAAAAAACTGGTTTTGTATATGATGCAAAAACCTTCAAATTAGAAAAAACATTTTTGTTTGAAACTGAAGGTTGGGGAATTACGAATGATGGTGAAAATTTATATATGAGTGATGGAAGTGAAAAAATCTACATTTTAAATCCAGAAACATTAAAAATAAAAGATTTTATTAATGTATATACCAATGGTTCAAAAATTAATTCTATCAACGAAATGGAATGGGTTAATGGCAAAATTTGGGCAAACATTTACCAAAAAGATGTCATTGCAATAATAAACCCAAAAACAGGAACTGTAGAAAATGTTATTAATTGCGCAACATTGAAAAGTAAAGTGACACAACATCCAGAAATTGATTATTTTAATGGAATTGCATACAACCCCATAACTAAAACCTATTTTGTAACAGGTAAAAATTGGGATAAAACTTTTGAATTGACGATTGAGTAGAAAAGTTAACATATTTATTTCTAAATCTTGCTATGAAAATTAATAAAGGTAGATATGAAAAAATGAATTTTAAGTTTAGCATCTGTTTTGATATCAACAACTGCAAAGTTTAAGCCTTAGAAATATGTTAATTACACCCAACGGGTTAAAATAATAAATATTTTACTCTTACAGCCACAGTGGAATTTAATTGCTTTTTTAATTTTACTAATTATCTGTTAATTTGCTTACTATATCCTTTTTTTTGTATGAATGTATGAACAAGTAACTGTTTTAATCTCTAATTTTTCCTTGAAATTAGGAGGTCAATCTAATCGTTTTTCTCCAGTACAGGTTAAATATTCTATTTTAAAAAAAAAGGTAAAATAATTCTCCAACACTAACACTAGAAAAAATTGCAAGTGTCCTAATATCGAGATTATAAACTTAACTTCGGGATTAATTTATGATAAGAAGAAATTACGCAAAACACATGTACTACTTTTGCATTTTTGATTACGAAATAAATTATTAAATTCGTAAATTGCACCCTTTTGAAACGAATAAAAATTACAGATGGAACTACAAAATCCTTATATTCCTAAAAATAAAGTAAGAATTGTGACTGCAGCGTCACTTTTTGATGGACACGATGCAGCCATTAATATTATGCGTAGAATTATTCAAGCTACCGGTGTTGAGGTAATTCACCTTGGGCATGATAGAAGTGTTGAAGAAGTAGTAAATACAGCTATTCAAGAAGATGCAAATGCTATTGCAATGACATCATACCAAGGCGGACATAATGAATATTTCAAATATATGCACGATTTGCTTAAAGAAAAAGGAGCAGGTCACATCAAAATATTTGGTGGTGGTGGTGGAGTGATACTTCCTTCTGAAATCTCAGAATTGCACGAATATGGAATCGAAAGAATTTATTCTCCAGATGATGGTCGTGCTATGGGATTACAAGGAATGATTAACGATTTGGTAAAGCGTTCTGACTATCCAATTGGTGATAAGTTAACGGGGGAATTATCACATATTGAAGAGAAAAATTCAACTGCAATTGCAAGATTGATTTCAGCAGCAGAGAATTTTCCTGAAATTGCAAAATCAGTTTTTGATCAAATTCACCAAAAGAATGAATCATCAAAAATCCCAGTTTTAGGAATCACAGGAACAGGTGGTGCCGGAAAATCATCTTTAGTAGATGAATTAGTTAGAAGATTTTTAATTGATTTTCCAACAAAAACAATTGGATTAATTTCTGTTGATCCATCAAAACGTAAAACTGGCGGTGCACTTCTCGGTGATAGAATTCGTATGAATGCCATAAATAACTCTAGAGTTTACATGCGTTCATTGGCAACTCGTCAATCTAATTTAGCTTTGTCAAAATATGTAAACGAGGCAATTGAAGTTTTAAAAGCGGCCAAATACGATATTATTATTCTTGAAACTTCTGGAATTGGTCAATCGGATACCGAAATTATTGAGCATTCTGATGTTTCGTTATATGTAATGACACCAGAATTTGGAGCTGCAACACAATTGGAAAAAATCGATATGTTAGATTTTGCCGATTTAGTTGCCTTGAATAAATTCGACAAACGTGGTGCATTAGATGCCATTCGTGATGTAAAAAAACAATATCAACGCAATCATAATTTGTGGGATGTAGATACCGATAAGATGCCAATTTTTGGGACTATCGCTTCACAATTCAACGATCCAGGAATGAACACGCTTTACAAATCTATCATGGATAAGATTGTGGAGAAAACAGGAGCTGATTTAAAATCGACTTTTGAAATTACGCGTGAAATGAGCGAGAAAATTTTCGTAATTCCACCTCACAGGACACGTTATTTATCTGAAATTGCAGAGAACAATAGAAAATATGATGAAACAGCACTTTCTCAAGTTGAGGTTGCGCAAAAATTATACGGAATTTTCAAAACGTTTGAAACCGTTTTTGGAAGCAAACCAAATTTGACAAAGGCAGGAATCGAAGAAACTATTTTACATTCAAAAGATGAAAGTAGAAATGAGTTTTTAAGTCTTTTAATAAAAGAATTCGACCGAGTAAAAATGAATCTCGACCCATACAATTGGGAGATCATTTTAACTTGGGATGAAAAAGTAAACAAATATAAAAACCCAATTTATAGTTTTAAAGTTCGTGATAAAGTCATTGAAATTAAAACACATAGCGAAAGTTTATCGCATTCTCAAATTCCAAAAATCTCATTACCAAAATACCAAGCTTGGGGTGATATTCTTAAATGGAATTTGCAAGAGAATGTTCCTGGAGAATTTCCATTCGCATCTGGATTATATCCTTTCAAACGTGAAGGTGAAGATCCAAGTAGAATGTTTGCAGGTGAAGGTGGACCAGAAAGAACCAACAAACGTTTCCATTATGTTTCTGCTGGATTGCCTGCCAAACGTCTTTCAACAGCTTTTGATTCGGTAACGTTATACGGAAATGACCCACACGTTCGTCCCGATATTTATGGAAAAATTGGAAATGCAGGAGTTTCGATATGCTGTTTAGATGATGCTAAAAAATTATATTCTGGTTTCGATTTAAGTCATCCGTTAACTTCGGTTTCGATGACAATCAATGGTCCGGCTCCAATGTTATTAGGATTTTTTATGAATGCTGCCATCGATCAAAATTGTGAAAAGTACATCATCGAAAATAATCTTCAAACAGAAGTTGAAGAACGTATCAATGAAATATATAAGAAAAAAGAAACTACAAGACCAAAATACCAAGGTGCATTGCCAGAAGGAAATAACGGTTTAGGTTTGATGCTTTTAGGAGTAACTGGTGATCAAGTTTTGCCTTTGGAAGTTTATAATGATATCAAAGTTAAAACATTGGCTCAAGTTCGCGGAACAGTTCAAGCCGATATTTTAAAAGAAGATCAAGCGCAAAATACGTGTATTTTTTCTACCGAATTTGCATTAAGATTAATGGGAGACGTTCAAGAGTATTTCATCAAGGAAAATGTTCGTAATTTTTACTCTGTTTCCATTTCTGGGTATCATATTGCTGAAGCTGGTGCAAATCCGATTTCACAGTTGGCATTTACATTGGCTAATGGTTTCACTTATGTAGAATATTATTTGAGTCGTGGAATGAATATCAACGATTTCGGACCTAATTTATCGTTTTTCTTTTCAAACGGAATTGACCCAGAATATGCAGTAATTGGTCGTGTGGCTCGTAAAATTTGGGCAAAAGCCATGAAGAATAAATATGGTGCCAACGAAAGAGCACAAATGCTGAAATACCACATTCAAACTTCTGGACGTTCTTTACACGCTCAAGAAATTGATTTTAATGACATTCGTACGACGTTACAAGCGTTGTATGCTATCTATGATAACTGTAACTCATTACATACCAATGCTTATGACGAAGCGATAACTACCCCAACCGAAGAATCTGTGCGTAGAGCCATGGCAATTCAGTTGATTATCAATAAAGAATTAGGTTTGGCAAAAAATGAAAACCCAATTCAAGGTTCGTTCATTATTGAAGAATTAACCGATTTAGTAGAAGAAGCTGTTTTACAAGAATTTGATAGAATTACAGAACGTGGTGGTGTTTTAGGCGCAATGGAAACGATGTATCAACGTTCAAAAATTCAAGAAGAATCCTTGTATTACGAAACCTTGAAACACACAGGTGAATTCCCAATTATTGGTGTAAATACATTCTTGAGTTCAAAAGGTTCACCAACAGTTATTCCAGCTGAGGTAATTCGAGCAACAGAAGAAGAAAAACAATATCAAATTGATATGCTAAACAATCTTCATAAAACCAATGAAGATAAGGTTGCTGAACAACTCAATATCATTCAAGAAGCAGCCATCAATAACCAAAATATTTTTGAAAAATTAATGGATGCAACCAAATTTTGTTCTTTAGGACAAATTACTAATGCATTGTTTGAAGTAGGAGGACAGTATAGACGCAATATGTAGAAGATAAATTTAGTTCAAACTTTTATGTATATAAACGTATTATTTATAATTTTATAAGGTTTTTCCGAACTTTTATAAATCTCTATAAATTAGACTTTGATTAGCAAATTTTGACTAAAGTTTTTTTGTTTGCATTCATTATGAATGTAAATTAATGTTATGGTAATAATAAGGTACTTGCTTCAAAATTATAAAGTGGGTATTGAAGTTGTTATTGCCTTGGTCTATTCAATGATCATTGATTTAAGCCGATGTCTGTATTTTTCTAAAATTAACTGTTTGTTCATAAATCCAAGAAAAAAACCATTTTTTAGTACTGGTAAAACTTTACATTCAGAAGTATCAAATTTGTTCATGATGGTTTCAAGGGTTTCGTCATAAAAGATAATTTCTTTGGGTTGTTGCATGATTTCTTCAACAGCGGTATATCTTACTTTGAATTCAGAGAAAACAATTGGTCTAATTTCATCTAAATTAATAAGACCTAATAAATTGCTTTTTTTATCTAAAACTGGGAAAATATGTTCCTCTGTTTCTTGAATTTTTTGAACCAATTCTTCTAAACTATTACTTAACGAAATTGGTTTAAAATCGGTCTGAATCAATTTAGAAACATCAATAGAATTTAAAATATTTGTATCGCGATTGTCAGTAAAGACTTCGCCTTTATCCGCTAAATTTTTAATATCAAATGAATACGGTTCAAAACGCTTAGAAATTGCAAAACTCACCGATGACACAATCATTAATGGAACTATCAAACTATAACCTCCAGTAATTTCGGCAATAAGAAAAATTGCCGTTAATGGTGCGTGAAATAATCCACTCAAAATTCCTGCCATTCCTACTAAAGTAAAATTACCAACAGGAAGTTTTGTGAATCCAATTAAATTAAAAAAAGTTGCCATCGAAAATCCTAAATAAGAACCTACAAACAGAGAAGGAGCAAAATTACCTCCATTTCCACCAGCACCAAGAGTTAAACTTGTTGCATAAACTTTGATTAACATAGTTAAACTAACAAAAATAAGCAGAATCCATGATGAATCATGGAAGCGTTCAAAAACTGTATTTTGTACTAATTTTCCAGATTGATTATCGGCTAATAATTTAATGCTTTCATATCCTTCTCCAAAAAGTGATGGGAAAAAGAAAATTAAGATGCCTAAAATCCCTGCTCCAAATATAGCTTTATTGATATAATTAAATTTTAACTTAGTAAAATAATGTTCGATTTTTCGAAATGTTCTGGCATAATTTATCGAAACAAATCCGCTTAAAATACCTAATAAAATATAGTAAGCTAAATTATGAAAATCAAAAAACTGTACTTTTTTAAATGAAAATAAAATATTTTCATTTAGCATTACTGTCGAAACCAATGCTCCAGTAGCGGCACTAATTATAATAGGAATAAATGCTGTAATACTAATTTCGGCTAAAACTACTTCGATAGCAAATAAAACACCTGCGATTGGAGCGTTGAAAGCAGCTCCAATTCCGGCGGCAACACCACAAGCTAATAAAAGTGTTCTATCTTTATAACTTAATCTATAATTTTGTGCATAATTGCTTCCAAAAGCGGCTCCTGTAATGGTAATTGGTGATTCTAAACCTGCGCTTCCGCCCATACCTACGGTAAACGAACTCGTTATAATTTGGGCAAACATTTGCTTTCTAGGCATAATACCTCGCTTTTTGGCTACGGCATACATTATTTGCGAAGTTCCTTTTTCTATAAATCCATCCAAAAATTTTTTAATGATGATTACTGTGATAATAATTCCGATGATGGGTAAAGTACTATTACTAAACGGAAGATGCAAAATATAATCTAATTTTTGAGATGATTTGAAAACCCAATGTGCAAACGATTTTAAAACAATTACCGCTAAAGCCGAAGAAATTCCTACTAAAACACACGATAAATAAATAAACTGACGTGGCGTAAGCAATGACTTCAAAAGAAAAATAAACTGTTCTAAACGTCTAAAATTCTTATGAATTAAGTTTTTATAGGATATAATTTTTCTTTTCGGCATTTTTTTTGTTGCAAGCTACGAATGTAGTAAAAATATAATTATTTTAGTAATCGTAATGCTTCTCGATGGCTTAATGGTTTTAAATTTGTACTGTTTACATATGCTTTAACACTTGTTGGATTAAAACGACTATAATCGCGTAAAGCCCAACCAATTGCTTTTTGAATAAAAAACTCGTTAGAATGTTTGTGTTTTTCACATTCTGACATAAGAATTTCGAAATTTGTTTTTTCTTTATAACTCAACTGAAATAAAATCGCACTTCGGTTTAACCACATGTTTTTTGAATTTGAAAAACGTTCGATAACTTTTAAAGTTTCTAATGGAAATTGTTGCAAATAATCACCCAATAAATATTTTGCAATAGTATCTACCGAATCCCACCAAGAGTTGGTTATAATTAATTTTTCAATAAGTTTAATATCTTCAAAAACATTTTTTTTTGATTCTTTTACTAATATATCAATTCCGGTTTGATGAAATTCTCGTTCTTTCATTTGAAATAATTCCCAAGCAATAGTTCTGAAATTAGATTTAATTTCGGTTTTATTTTGCTCGTAAATTGATTTAAAAATCGCTCGTCTTTTCTCAGTTTTTATTCCTAAAAAAGAAAAATTATTTTTCATGTAATTCTCCATCGGAACTGCCAATTCTCTATTGGATTCTTTTCGAAAATGTGTTTCTAGTTCGCTACAAAATTTCATTTAATTCAGTAATTTTCTGTTGACACGAAATTATTAATTCTTCAAAGTAGAGAAAAAATTCCGATTCAAATTCGGCATAAAAATCTTGTAATTCCACAATAGCTTCTTGCATATTGGCTCTGTGTTTGGTTTTATAATCCATTTGAAAAAGTATCATTTCTAAGCCAGCAATAGTAGCGTAACTTACAAACCAATTTCTAGCAATCATATACGGCATCATTCCTTTAATTCTCTCGGTTAAAATATCGTAATTGTTTTGTAATAATTGGTAGAAATCGTTGGCATAATTTTCTAATTTTTCGTCAGAAAACTTGCTCCAGTTTTTTGCTAAAAAATGATCATACAAAATATCCATAATCACACCTGAATAATGGCTATATTTTTCGTGCAAACGATGCTTACTTTGCCTATAAATAGGATGCATATCGGTAAAACTATCAATGTGGCGGTGTAATAAAATTCCTTTTTTAATTTCGGAATCGAACTTTTCATAATCGTGACCTTTGATACTATCTGCCATGAAATTCCCGATTTTTAGCAAATCGTTAGTTCCTGATAGGTAAATATGTGCGAGATAGTTCATGTTGAAAAAGGTTAGACGTTTATAAGTTTAAATGGTTTTATTTCAGAAATTTCTCTCGTAAATATATAAAAATCTTTGCAAGTTTTATCTAAATCCAATTTCTAACTTTTTATATTTGTAGAACAATTTGGTTTATTATTAAATTTTTAGACCTATAAACTTTTAAACTAAGATTAAATGACATTAATAAAATCAATATCAGGAATTCGTGGCACAATTGGTGGTGCGGTTGGCGACAATTTAACACCAGTTGATGCGGTTAAATTTGCATCGGCTTATGGTTCATTTTTAAAAATAAGACATGCTTCAAAAGGTAACGAAAGATTAAAAGTAGTTATTGGAAGAGATGCGCGAATTTCGGGACCAATGATTCACAATTTAGTAATGAATACATTAGTTGGACTAGGAATCGATGTGATTGATTTAGGTTTATCAACTACGCCAACGGTTGAAATTGCTGTTCCATTAGAAAAAGCTGATGGTGGAATTATTTTAACTGCTTCGCACAATCCAAAACAATGGAATGCATTAAAGTTACTAAACGAAAAAGGTGAATTTTTAAGCGAAAAAGAAGGCGAATTAATTTTAGAAATTGCTGATAAAGAATCTTTTGATTTTTCGGATGTAGACAGTTTAGGCGAAGTCATTGAAAACAATGCTTACATGGATATCCACATTGATGAAGTGCTAGAATTGCCTTTGGTTGATGCTGATTTGGTAAAAAAAAAGAAATTCAAAGTAGTCGTTGATGGTGTGAATTCGTCAGGTGGAATTATTATCCCTAATTTATTGGAACAAATGGGAGTTGAAGTAGTAAAATTATACTGCGAGCCAAACGGTCATTTTCCACACAATCCTGAACCTTTGAAAGAACATTTGGGTGATATTTGTAAATTGGTTGTAGAAGAAAAAGCTGATTTCGGAATCGTGGTTGACCCAGATGTAGATAGATTAGCTTTTATTTCAAATGATGGTGAAATGTTTGGAGAAGAATATACTTTAGTAGCGGTTGCCGATTACGTTTTATCAAAAACTCCAGGAAATACAGTTTCAAATATGTCGTCTTCTCGTGCTTTGCTCGATATTACTAAAAAACACGGCGGAACCTACCAAGCAAGCGCAGTTGGTGAAGTTAACGTGGTGGAATTAATGAAGAATACCAACGCTATTATTGGTGGCGAAGGAAATGGAGGAATCATTTATCCATCATCGCATTATGGAAGAGATAGTATGGTTGGGATAGCTTTGTTTTTAACGTATTTGGCGAATCAAGATAAAACAGTTGCCGAAATTAGAGCTTCGTATCCGCAATATTATATGAGTAAAAATAAAATTGAATTAACACCTCAAATTAATGTGGATAATGTTTTAGCTACGTTAACCGAAAAATACAAATTGGAAAATATTACAACTATTGATGGCGTGAAAATTGATTTTCTTACCGAATGGGTGCATTTGAGAAAATCTAATACAGAACCTATTATTAGAATTTATACAGAAGCATCAACACAATCAGAAGCGGATGTTTTAGCAGAACGATTTGTTAAGGAGCTAAAAGAAATAGCAGGAATTTAAAAAGAAAAAGGTCAGATTTAAATCTGACCTTTTTTATTATTTTATGGCTATCATTGAAATTTCAATGTTTACATTTTTGGGTAAACAAGCTACTTGAACTGTCTCTCGAGCGGGGGCAGTTGCTTCATCAAAATAACTACTGTAAACAGAATTAATTCGTATAAAATCGTTCATATTCATTATAAATATAGAAGTTTTGATTACATTTTCAAACGTCATGCCAGCAGCAGCTAAAACAGCTTTCATATTTTTCATTACTTGTTTTGTTTCTGTTTCAATATCATCCAATACCAATTCCATTGTTTGTGGATTTAAAGCTATTTGTCCAGATGTGTATAATGTATTCCCGACTAAAATTGCTTGATTATATGGTCCAATAGGAGCAGGAGCATTTTCCGTATAAATTATTTTTTTCATAAATTATTTAATTCAAAATTATAATTAAAAAACTCTATCAGGTAGTTGGCGTTTGTCATATTTGATATCGCTCAATATAGAAGAAGATATTCCTATAAAGAATCCCCAACTAGGATTTACTCCCATAGGAACCCAGTTAAGGCTCATGCGCCAACTTTCTAAATCTCTTTCAAATCGTAACTGAGTAAAAGTAACCCCTTTTTGTTTAAAGTCGTATCCAGATGAAAATCCGACTTTCCAACGTGGAGCCAATTCTACATTACCGGATGCCATTAATGAATTTGAAGAAATTTCGTTTTGACGATTTGAGTTATTATAAGTTACAGAATAGGCTAATTGCAAATCCCATGGAAGCTTTGTTACATACCATTCTGAAGAAGTTTCTTTTTTATTTCTTTCTTCGTCTTTATTAAACAAGCTTTGTCTAGAATCACTTAAATCAGTACTTGTACCAAATAAATCATCACCAGTTCCTCCATTTTGTTGGTTTTGTTCATTGGTTTTCTTTTCGGTATCTGTACTTGAAAAAGCGTAGTTTATTGTCATGTTTGCACTTGTCATTCTAAATAAACTTCCTCCATTATCGATATTAAATTTTTCAATTCGTCTACCTGAATTATCAATTGCATATGGATCGAGTGTGGTTGCAAAATTGATGTTCATTTTTTGCTTAAAGAGTTGTGTCCCACCCGAAATTCGCATTGGAGACAAAGCTAATGAATCGGCTGTTAAATTATAACTGGTAGATAAATTTAAGTTATTTAATAGCATTATTTTTTTTGTTTCATCTTTTTTACTTTCTTCGTCTTTAACTTTTGCTTCAAAAGTATTACTTAATGAAAACCCAAGGTTATTTGCATAACTATTCCCAGGAGTACCGAACAAGCCTCCATCAAATTTTGTGTACTCTGCAGTTGTTAATCCTGTTGCATCAATTGCATAAGTATCGTAATATTGTTTAAAGCTTGGTGTATACCCGTAAGAAACATTTGGTCGCATTACATGTCGAATAGCTTGAATTTTTTTATCTTCACCAAAGTTAAATGTTCCATAAATTGTAGTACCAATTCCTGCATTAAAATTATAAGTTCTAAAAGTTTCAAACCCTTTTTGATCTTCAGTAATTACTTTGTTTTCAAGTGTGCTGAAATATTTTTCAATGGTATTAAAAGCCCAAACTTCATTATAAGCAGCCCCCATAGTTACACTGAAGTATTTGAATATTTTGAAATTTGTGCTTATCGGAATGCTATGTTGAAAACCCGATTTTGCATCTCTAAACATTTGTGGTTTAAAAAATAAAGAATCGGCAGTTTTGATCCTGTTTTCTCCTCTAACATTATATTGAAAGTTTATATTTTTTATGATACCTTTTTTAACACCATTTTTTGGAGCAAATGGAAAAATTCGATCTATACTTGCTTGAAAGGTAGGCAAAGTCATGTCAATTTGCTCCGAATTTGTATTTTGCGAGTGTGTTGCAGTTAATGACATGTTTACTTGTGGAACCGTCTGAAATGTTTTGGAATAGGAAACAGACGAACTTAAGTTGTTGTTTAAACTTGCTCCAACATTGTTCATGTTAATAGATTGTCTAAAATATTGACTACTCCCTAAGTTAACAGAAGCAGAAAATCTTGAATTGGCAGCCGCCTTTGAATCTTGACTATGTGACCACTGGATGTTGTATTGCTTAGATTTTACATAATCAGGAAAACCTTTTTCACTTTGAATATTGTTTTCAAACCTAAAATTAAGTCGACCACCAAATTTGTATCGTTTTGCATAAGTACTTTCTGCACGTAATCCATAACTACCATTTGTATAGTAATCTCCCAAAACTGCTAAATCATAATAATCGCTTAATGCAAAGTAATATCCTCCATTTTGTAAAAAATATCCTTGTCTATTATTTTGTCCAGGTGTTGGCATGATGAAACCTGAAACACTCTCTTCGGTCATTGGAAAATATGCAAATGGAAGTCCAATTGGAGTAGGAACATCAGCAATTACCAAATTAGTCAATCCTGCAATAACTTTTTTCTTGGGAACAAATTTTACTTTTTGGACTAAAAAATAATATTCTGGATCATCTATGTTCTTTGAAGTAGTTAATCGAGCATTCTTTAAAAAAACGACTGAATCGTTTTCACGCTTAGAAATTTCTGCCTTAATAAACATTTCTCCTTGTTTGGTTCTTGAATTCCAAATCAGAGCCTTTCCACTCACGTTATTATAAACAATAGAATCTGGTTCAATTATATTTGAGCTTTGAGTAAAAACAGGTCTTTGTATGTAGTTCCCAGCAGAATCTTTTAATCTACCTGCATAAACTTGCTTTTTTTCAAAGTCGTAAACAATTTTACCTGCTTTTATATCAAAATCGGTATATTTTATAGAAGCTTCGTTATATAAGGTAAGTTGCTTCTTTTTCTGATCCATTTTTTCATAATCCTTAGCCTTCATGTTCACAATTCCATCTAAAAAAGGTTTCTTCTTTTTAGACGAATCTTGAACAGCAGAATCTTTAACCTTTATAAGATCAGAAGAATTAAGTTTTACAGAATCGGTAAACTTAATTTCTTGAGAAAAAACAGATGTTGCTCTTATTGTTAGTAAAATTACTAAAAAAACGATATGAAATAACTTTGTGTGCAATGCTTTTAATAGTATTTTTGTAAAAAATTGGCTCACTTTTTGAAGTGTCAAACTTACATATATTTTTTTGCAAAAATAACGTTTTAATAAAATTATAACTTACTAATCTATTGGAATAACTTTATGCGATATAAATACCACTTTAAATATTTAATTTTGTTAGCTTTTTTGTTTGTTTCAACACTTAATTTTGGACAAAATACACTAAAATTCAAAGTAGTTTTAGATGCTGGTCATGGGGGAAAAGATCCAGGAACTATGAGAGGAAGCATAAAAGAGAAAGATATTGTGTTAGATGTTGTACTTAAAATTGGAAAAATTTTAGAACAAAATAAAGATATTACAGTTGTTTATACACGCAAAACAGATGTTTTTATCGAGTTAAGAGAAAGAGCTAATATTGCTAACAAAGCTAAAGCTAATTTGTTTATTTCGGTGCATTGTAATGGCGTAAAAAGTGCAGCAGCAAAAGGAACTGAAACATTTGTAATGGGAATGTCTAGAACAGATACCAATTTAGATATTGCTAAAAAGGAAAATGGTGTAATCTTTTTGGAGGAAGATTACAACGAAAAATATAAAGGTTTTGATCCAAATAATCCTGAAACATTATTAGGTTTAAAAATTTTACAAGAAGAATTTTTAGAACAAAGTATTGAATTGGCTTCAGAAATTGAAAATAATTTTATTTCAAAAAATAATCGATTTTCAAGAGGAGTAAAGCAACAACCAATTTGGGTTTTAGATGCAACAGTTATGCCAGGTGTATTGATTGAACTTGGTTTTGTATCACATCATGAAGAAGTAAAATACATTAACTCAGATGAAGGAAAAGAAGAAATGTCAAAATCTATTTCAGATGCAATTATTACCTACAAAAATAATTTTTATTCAACTTCGCTAGAAGATAATACTATTGAAGCACCAATTGTTAATCAGGATTTACTAGGTTTAAGTAACTCTAATATAGAGGAATTTTCGATTGTTAAGAAAATAATTTATAAAGTACAATTAGAAGCAGGAACAAAGAGAATAGATACAAAACCAACCAATTTTAAAGGATTAAAAAATATTTCTGTGGTACATGAAGATAAATTATACAAGTATTTTTATGGTAATGAATCAGATTTCGAATCGTGTAAAAAACTATTAGAAGAAGCAAAAAAGAAAGGATATAAGTCGGCTTATATTGTAACTTTTGAAAATAAATAACTATGATAAAAAAGTTTTTAATTATATTAATCTTACTCAATATTTTACTTGTTCAAAGTCAAACCACAAAGTTTAAAGTAGTTTTAGATGCTGGACATGGAGGAAAAGATTATGGAGCTGTTTATCATGGAAATATTGAAAAAAATATTGCACTTAAAACAGTTTTAAGAGTAGGAGCTATTTTAGAAAAAGATCCACAAATTGACGTAATTTATACTCGAAAATCAGACGTTTTTATCGAATTACAGCAAAGAGCAAACATAGCTAATAAATCAAAAGGTAGTATTTTTGTTTCAATACATTGCAATGCGAATAAAAACCAATCTGCTTCAGGAAACGAAACCTATGTAATGGGAATTACCCGAAATACTTCAAATTTAGAAGTAGCAAAAATGGAAAATGAAGTAGTTACTTTAGAATCAGATTATAAAATTAAATATGATGGATTCGATCCAAATTCACTAGAATCGGTGATTGGAATTTCAATTTTACAAGAAGAACATTTAGATCAAAGTATAGAATTAGCAGGAAGAATGCAGCAATTTTTTACAAAAAAAACAAATAATAAAAATAGAGGTGTTAAACAAGCTGGTTTTTTAGTATTGAGACAAATAACAATGCCGAGAGTCTTAATAGAAATGGGATTTGTCTCCAATAAAGCAGAAGGAGCATTTTTAAATTCGGAACAAGGACAAGAAAAATTAGCTGAAGCAATTGCAGGCTCTATATTAGATTATAAAAATGAGTTTTTTAATCAAACAAAAGAACCTGTTATTAAAGATATAGATAAAACACTAAAAATAGAAAAAAAAGTTATTCAGAAAGAAGAATTAAAAGACGTTGAAAACATAACAAATAAAGGAATCGTTTTTAAAGTGCAAATTTCGGCAAGTACTAAAAAAATAACCACAAGGCCATCAAATTTTAAAGGATTAAAAAATATTTCGATAGAGCAATCTGGTAAATTGTATAAATATTTTTATGGTTCTGAAAAATCATATGATGAATCTAAAAAAAGATTAGAAGAAGCTAAACAAAAAGGTTATAATTCAGCTTTTGTAGTTGCTTATAAAGATGGAATAAAAATAAGCATTTCAGACGCTATTAAATAAAATAAAAGTTTATTTTTGTTGAAAAATATTTGCTTTGAAACTAACAAAAGAAATTAAGACCGCAATTTTAGTTATAGTATCCATCTTTTTATTTATTTGGGGATATAATTTTCTGAAAGGAAAAAATCTATTTGATAATAGCAATAAATTATTCGTTGTATACGAAAATGTAGCAGGTTTAGCTACTTCAGCACCAGTTACACTAAATGGTTTAACTATTGGAAAAGTAAATTCTATTACAATTAATTCTGACGGAAAGCTATTAGTTGAACTCCATATTACAACAGATTTTCCTATTTCTAAGTCAAGTGTAGCAGAAATTTACGATTCTGGTTTGGTTGGTGGAAGACAAATTGCTATAAAACCAAATTTACAAGATAAAAATTACACACAATCGGGTGATTATCTACAAGCATCAAGTAAGTTAGGATTGACTGATGCTTTAGCACAACAACTAGAACCATTACAAGATAAAATTCAAAAATTGTTAGATAATGCCGATGTGTTATTTACAAATATAAATGGTATTTTAGACAATAAAACCAAGAAAAATTTAAAAAACAGTATTACTGAATTGAATAAAACATTAACTGAATTTAGTGTAGTTTCAAAAAATCTTAACGAAATTGTAGCTACTAATAAAACAAAATTAGGTTCTGTTATTTCAAATTTTGACAAGACTTCAGATAATTTGGCTGTGATGTCTGATTCTCTTGCTAAAGCGAACTTAGGTCAAACGGTTAAGAATTTAGAAAAAACCTTAGCAAGTTTTGATAAATTAATGGCAGAAATGGAGCAAGGTAAAGGTACAATGGGTAAATTAATGAAAGATGAAACCATGTATAATAATTTTTCTAAAGCTTCTAACGAACTTGAATTATTATTACAAGATTTACGTTTAAACCCAACAAGGTATGTAAATGTTTCTTTGTTTGGTAAGAAAAACAAACCTTATGCAGCTCCACTAAACGATACAATAAAAAAGTAAACTTTATACAATGAATTTTTTAGATAATATTTTCTTCGCATTGCTTCTTGCAATTGGAATTGGTTATTTTACAATCAATGTTAAAAAATTAATCCGAAATATTAATTTAGGTCGCGATGTAAATCGTAGTGATAATTCATCTGAACGCTGGAAAAACATGGTAATGGTTGCACTTGGACAATCTAAAATGGTGAAACGACCAATTGCAGGTTTTTTACATATTATTGTTTATGTAGGTTTCGTAATTATCAATATCGAAGTAATTGAAATTATTATTGATGGACTTTTTGGAACGCATCGAGTACTTTCTTTCATGGGCGTTTTCTATGATATTTTAATTGGTTCATTCGAAATTTTAGCTTTCTTAGTTTTAATCACAGTTATTATCTTTTGGATTAGAAGAAATGTTACCAAATTAGATCGTTTTACAAGTCCTGATTTGAAAGGTAAACCAAAGAACGATGCAAATTATATCTTATATTTTGAAATGGTATTGATGTCGTTATTTTTATTAATGAATGCGGCTGATTTTCACTTGCAAAATATTCCTGGAGGGTTCGGACATTATCATCATGCGGGAAGTTTTCCAATATCTCAATTTATAGCACCAATATTTAATGGTGTGGATTCAAATTTAGTTGAGATAATTGAAAAATCTGCTTGGTGGTTACACATTGTAGGGATTTTAATCTTCTTAAACTATTTATATTTCTCTAAACACCTACACATTTTATTAGCTTTCCCAAATACATTCTTTGCAGATTTAAAAGCAAAAGGGAAATTAAACAATTTAGAAAGTGTTACAAATGAAGTAAAATTAATGATGGATCCAAGCGCTGATCCTTTTGCAGTACCAGCAAATCCAGACGCAGTTCCTGTTAAATTTGGAGCTTCAGATGTGCAAGATTTAAATTGGGTGCAATTATTAAACGCATACAGCTGTACCGAATGTGGAAGATGTACTTCGTCATGTCCAGCAAATCAAACAGGTAAAAAATTATCTCCGAGAAAGATAATGATGGATACTAGAGATAGGCTTGAAGAAGTTGGTAAAAATATCGATTTAAATAAAGGTGTTTTTGTGGATGATGGAAAATCTTTATTAAACGATTACATCACGTCAGAAGAATTATGGGCTTGTACTTCTTGTAATGCTTGCGTAGAAGAATGTCCAATTAGTATTAGTCCACTTTCAATTATTATGGATATGCGTCGTTATTTAGTAATGGAGCAAAGTGCTGCACCAACAGAATTAAACAATGTAATGACAAATATTGAAAATAATGGAGCACCTTGGCAATATAGCCAAATGGATAGATTAAACTGGAAAGACGAATAAAAATATTTAAATTATGTCAGAGAATATTATAGTCCCTACAATGGCTCAAATGATGGCACAAGGCAAACAGCCAGATGTTTTGTTTTGGGTAGGATGTGCAGGAAGTTTTGATGATAGAGCAAAAAAAATCACAAAAGCTTTTGTAAAAATATTAAACAGAGCAAATGTTTCTTTTGCTGTTCTAGGAACAGAAGAAAGTTGTACAGGTGATCCAGCAAAAAGAGCAGGAAACGAGTTCTTATTTCAAATGCAAGCCATGACTAATATTGAAGTAATGAATGCCTACGAAGTAAAACGCATTGTTACTGCTTGTCCGCATTGTTTTAATACATTAAAAAATGAATATCCAGAATTAGGTGGAAAATACGAAGTTTTACATCATACAGAATTTATTAAGGCATTACTTAACGAAGGAAAATTAGCTATCGAAGGTGGTCAATTCAAAGGAAAAAGAATTACATTTCACGATCCTTGTTATTTAGGAAGAGCCAATAACGTTTATGAAGCTCCTCGCGAATTAATTCAAAAATTAGATGCCGAATTAGTTGAAATGAAACGTTCGCGTGCCAATGGGTTATGTTGTGGCGCAGGTGGTGCTCAAATGTTCAAAGAACCAGAAAAAGGAAATAAAGACATTAATATTGAAAGAACAGAAGATGCTTTAGAAACACAGCCCGAAATCATCGCTGCTGGTTGTCCATTTTGCAATACGATGTTAACAGATGGTATCAAACACAAAGAAAAAGAAGCTTCGGTTAAAGTTCTTGATGTTGCAGAACTAATTGCAAATGCTCAAGATTTATAATTTATTCAATGAAAAAAATCCTTTTATTATTGTTTATAGTAACAAATTTTGCTTTAGCACAAAATTCTAAAAAGAAGGACTTAGTAAAAAAGCTGACTGAAACTACGTGTAATTGTACTACAAAAAAGAAAATAGAACCAAATAAATTAAAAGTAGCTCTAGGGCTTTGTTTATTAGAAGTAATAAATGTAAATAAAACAGAAGTTCTTAAAATTTATAACAAAAAAAACATTGACACTGAATTAATTGAAAAAGTTGGTGAAGATATTGGTGCCGAAATGTTAGACATTTGTCCAGAAACAATGGAAATTTTGTTAAATGATAAAGAATTAATAAATGAAATTGCAGAAGATAATAATTTTGATGTTAGTTCTGAAGAAGAGCAAAATTTGAACATTTCAGGATCTTTTACTAAAACAAAAATCGACGGATATTTGTATGTAGAAGTTAAAGAAAATTCTGGAAGAATCAATCAATTTGTAATCTTACAAAGTTTTGAAAATGTTTTTTTAATTATTGACAAAGTACTTAAGCCTAATGATTTGGTTCGTGTTACTTATTATGAAGCTGAATTATACGATCCAAAATTAAATAAATTTATTACTTTAAAAGTTGCAACAGATATTCTAAAATTATAACCTAATAATAGTATTGCTTTTGTTTTTTAAAATATTGCTTTTAAAGCAAGTTCAAGGCAAACAATAAATATTCTAACCTATGAAAAAATTATTTTTACTATTATTGTTTACTTCAAGTTTAAATTTTGCACAAAAATTAACTAAAGAAAAATTGATAGATAAAATGTCTGATATTGGTTGTGAGTGTGCTTCAAAAAAAGAGATTACTAAGGATAACATGGAGATGACTTTAGGCTTATGTATTTTGGAATCAATGAATAAATACGAAAAAGAGGTTGAAAAATACTATGGTAAAAATGTTATTACCAATGATAAAAAAATGGAAGAACTTGGATATGATATTGGTTTAAAAATGGGAACAAAATGTCCTACAGTTTTTAAATTTATGGATAAAGAGTCTAATGATGGTGGTGAAAAATATGTAGAGGATGAGCCAGACGCAATGATTTCTGGTAAATTAACAGAAATTAAATCTGAACAATTTTTAACGTTTTCAGTAAAAGAAGCTTCAGGAAAAATGAATCATTTTATTTTATTAAGTAACTTTGAAAACGCTTTCTTATTAACAGACAAAGTGTTAAAAACAGACGATGAGTTAGAAGTTTCTTATTATGAATTAGAATTGTTTGACGCTAAATTAACTAAATTCGTTACCTATAAAGTTGTAACAGATATTATAAAAAAATAACAATGTACGTACTATTTGATACATTACCAGAAGATGCTAAAATTTGGATATACCAATCTAATAGAAAGTTCTTTGATGAAGAAATTCAAGAAATTGAAAAAGATTTAGCTTCTTTTTTAGAAAACTGGGCTGCTCATGGACAACAATTAGAAGCTTCTTTTGTAACAAAATACAATCGTTTTATAATTATTGCTGTAAATCAGGAAATACAAGCGGCTACAGGTTGTTCAATTGATGCTTCCGTTCAGTTTATTCAAAATTTAGAACAAAAATATGATGTTGATTTATTGGACAAAATGAATGTTACCTTTAAAATGGGCGAACACGTTGCATTTAAATCTCTAATTGAATTTAAAAAATTAGCCAAAGAAAAAGCAGTTTCTGGTAATACAATTGTATTCAATAATCTAGTTAATACAATTGGAGAATGGCAAGATTTTTGGGAAGTTCCTGCTAACGAAAGTTGGCATAATAGATTTTTCTAAAACGAATATTTAAACTATATTTGAAAATCATCATTAAACTAATTTTAATGATGATTTTTTATTATACAAAAACTTGATTTCATGCGATATATACTCATTTTTATACTTTTTTCAGCTGTTTCATTTGCACAAAAAAAAACAAATATTTCACAAGAAATTTGGGTCGATAGTGTTTATAACCAACTTTCATTTGACGAAAAAGTAGGACAATTGTTTATGGTCGCAGCATATTCTAACAAAGATGAAGCGCACAACAAGTCAATCGATAAATTGGTGGAAGAAAATAAAATTGGTGGTTTAATCTTTTTTCAAGGCGGACCAGTGCGTCAAGCAAAATTGACAAACCGTTATCAAGCCAAATCAAAAATTCCAATGTTTATTGGAATTGACGCTGAATGGGGTTTGAGTATGCGATTAGATTCTACCTATCGTTATCCATGGAATATGACTCTTGGAGCTGTGCAAGACATGAAATTGATTGAAAAAGCAGGAAATCAGATGGCAAAACAATCAAAACGAATGGGTATTCATTTCAACTTTGCACCCGTTGTAGATATAAATACAAATCCAAAAAATCCAATTATTGGCAATCGTTCATTTGGTGAAACAAAAGAAAATGTAACACTTCGCGCTTTGGCTTTAATGAAAGGCTTACAAGACGAAGGTGTATACGCAACGGCAAAACATTTCCCTGGTCATGGCGATACTTCAACCGATTCACATTATACATTGCCCGTTGTGAAATTTGATAAAAACCGATTAGATGCTGTTGAATTATATCCGTATAAAGAATTAATTAAGAATGGATTAACCAGTATAATGGTAGCACATTTGAATGTGCCAAGCATTGAGCCAAGAGAAAATTATCCAACTTCAATTTCATATAATGTTGTAACAAATATTTTAAAAAACGAATTGCAATTCGAAGGTTTGACTTTTACCGACGCACTAAATATGAAAGGTGCAAGTAACTTTAAAAAACCAGGTGATATTGATTTAGAAGCATTTTTAGCAGGAAATGATGTATTACTTTTTGCCGAAAATGTACCAGTTGCTATCAAAAAATTTAACGAAGCAAAAAAAGATGGTAGATTAACAGAAGAGCGTTTGGCATATTCGGTTAAGAAGATTTTGGCTTATAAATACAAAGCAAATTTACATAATTATCAGCCAATTGCCTTAGAAAATTTACATAACGATTTGAATGCATTAGAATTTGAAGCATTGAACTATCAGTTGTATGAAAATGCAGTAACAGTAATTAAAAATGACACAAAATTAATTCCTATTGCGCAATTAGATATAGAAAAAATTGCTTACGTAAAACTTGGAAACGATACTTCGGATGTGTTTTTGACGCAATTAAAAAATTATGCCGATGTAACTGAAATTACATCTAAAAATTTAGATACTGTTTTAACGGAATTAGAAGGCTTTACAAAAGTAATTATTGGTTATCATAAAGCCGATGGTGCATGGAAAAATCATAATTTAACGTTTAGAGAGTTGCTTTGGATTAATCAAATAGGAAGACAAAATGATGTAATTCTAACATTTTTTACAAAACCCTATTCATTGTTGACCATAAAAAATTTCGAATCAATTGAAACAATTATTGTTGGTTATCAAAATAATGCTATTTCACAAACTGTGGTTCCTCAAGTGATTTTTGGAGCAATTGGTTCAAAAGGTAAGTTACCAGTTTCAATTGATAATCATTTCAAAGTAAATGAAGGAATTGAAACTCTTGCTATTCAAAGATTAGGTTTTGAAATGCCTGAAAATGTGGGAATGGATTCTAAAATTTTAACCAAAATAGATTCCATTGCTAAATTAGCTATCGATAAAAAAACGACACCAGGTTTACAAGTTGTGGTAGCTCGAAAAGGAAAAGTTGTATATCAAAAATCATTTGGAAATCATACGTATGATGATGGTGCAGCAAAAGTAAAAAATACTGATCTATATGATATTGCTTCATTGACTAAAATTATAGGAACATTGCCAAATGTAATGCAAGAATTTGATAAAGGCAATTTAACACTGGAAACCAAATTAAAAACAATGCTACCCGTTTTTAAAGGTTCTAATAAAGAAGATGCAACAGTTTTAGATATGTTAACACATCAAGCACGTTTTCAGCCTTGGATTCCGTTTTATAAAGCAACTTTGGATAGTTTAAACAAACCTAGTGAAAAATATTACAAAGCTCGTCCAACAGTGGAATTTCAGTTAAAAGTTGCCGAAGATTTATATTTGAGAAGAGATTATAATGATACCATTCTAAAAGTAATTGCAGATAGTGAACTTTTGCCCAAAAAACAATATAAATACAGCGATTTTTCATTTATTTTATTCAAAGAATATTTAGAAAGAGAAAACGGAAAAACATTAGAATATTTAGCAGAAAATAAATTTTATAAGCATTTAGGAGCAACTTCTTTGACCTATAATCCATTGCATAAATTTGATAAAAGTGTTGTGATTCCTTCAGAAAAAGACAATTACTTTAGATATCAAACCGTTCATGGATATGTTCATGATATGGCTGCAGCAATGCAAGGAGGAATTTCGGGCCATGCTGGATTATTTTCAAACGCTTTAGACATTGCCAAAGTGATGCAAATGTATCTGCAAAAAGGTAATTATGGAGGTAAACAATTTATTACAGAAAAAACGTTACAAAAGTTCAACACTTGTTATTTTTGTAAGGAAGGCAATAGAAGAGGAGTTGGCTTTGATAAACCGCAATTAGGAAATGAAGGACCAACTTGTGGTTGTGTATCTTTAACAAGTTTTGGTCATACTGGATTTACAGGAACCATGGCTTGGGCTGATCCAGAAAAGGAAATTGTCTATGTTTTTTTATCCAATAGAACATTTCCCGATTCAAATGCTTCCAATAAATTATCTAAAGAAAATATAAGAGAAAATATTCAAAAAGTAATTTACGAGAGTATCATTGAGTAGCTTTTGTAAATTATTTAAGATAATCTTCAATCAATTAATGACATCAACAGCAACCACAGTAGACCAATACATCAACGAAGCTCCTGAAGATAGAAGAGAAGCGTTGAAAAAATTAAGAAATGTAATTTTAGAGAATCTTCCAGAAGGTTTTCAAGAATGTATTAGTTATGGAATGGTTGGATACGTTGTACCGCATTCTATTTACCCAAAAGGATATTATTGTACACCAGAATTACCTTTACCATTTATGTCATTTGCAAGTCAAAAGTATAGTATTAACTTTTATCACATGGGTATTTATGCAAATCCAGAATTATACGAGTGGTTTGTGGCTGAATATCCAAAATATTCTAAACAAAAATTAAATTTAGGTAAAAGTTGTTTGAGTATCAAAAAACCTGAAAATATTCCGTTTGAATTGATAGGTGAGTTGGTAAAGAAAATTTCTGTTGCCGATTGGATTGCTTTGTATGAAAAAGCTTTCAATAAATAAATTAACAAATGTTTTATAATTGCCAATTTTAGAAATGGTAATTTTATTAAAAATTTAAAACAAATGAAAATTGCTATAGTTTGTTATCCTACATTTGGTGGGAGTGGTGTTGTTGCTACTGAACTTGGTTTAGAATTAGCCAAAAGAGGTCACGAAATCCATTTCATTACTTATAGTCAACCTGTGCGCTTAGCCTTGTTGAACCCAAATGTACATTATCATGAAGTTCACGTTCCAGAATATCCATTATTTCATTACCAGCCTTATGAATTAGCACTTTCGAGTAAGTTGGTCGATATGGTTAAATTGTACAAAATTGATGTTTTACATGTGCATTATGCCATTCCTCATGCGTATGCGGGCTACATGGCAAAACAAATATTGGCTGATGAAGGTATTTATATTCCAATGGTAACTACGTTACACGGAACCGATATTACACTAGTTGGAAATCATCCATTTTACAAGCCAGCAGTAAGTTTTAGTATCAATAAATCTGATGTTGTAACAAGTGTTTCACAAAGCCTTAAAGACGATACACATCGCTTGTTTGACATTAAGAAAGATATTGTTGTAATTCCGAACTTTATTGAATTAACTAAGGAAAAGCAAGTTGAAAATACTCCTCCGTGTCATCGTTCGTTAATGGCAGCAGAAAATGAAATGATTGTTACGCATATTTCAAATTTTAGAAAAGTAAAGAGAATTGATGATATTGTAAAGATATTTTTCGAAATTCAAAAAGAAGTGCCCGCAAAATTAATGATGGTTGGAGAAGGTCCTGAAAAAGAAAATGCAGAGTATTTATGCAATCAATTAGGGATTCAAAACAAAGTAATTTTCTTTGGAAATAGTAATGAAATTGATAAAATTTTATGTTTTTCAGATTTATTTTTGTTACCTTCAGAAACCGAAAGTTTTGGTTTAGCGGCTTTAGAAGCAATGGCTTGTGGCGTTCCCGTTATTTCTAGTAATTCAGGAGGATTACCCGAAGTAAATAAAGACAGTTTTTCGGGTTACTTAAGTAATGTAGGCGATGTTACAAAAATGAGTCAGGATGCAATTTCATTATTAAAAGATAAAGAAAAACTAAAACAATTTAAAATTAACGCATTAGAAACGGCAAAATTATTTGATATCCAACAAATTATGCCTTTATATGAAAAAGTTTATTATCAAGCAATCCATTCTAAAAATGACTAAAATAACATCTTTTATTGTTTTACTACTAATTTCATGTTCAACAACACCAAAATCTGTAGTTTTAAATACATCATTTTCTACGATATATAAAAATTATAATGGAGCATCGACTGATACAAATTATTTACATATAACAAATAATGAAGATTATATAAAATTTATAGAAACTTTAAAAATTGACGAATCAGAATTCAATAAATTAATAATAATTAATTTTAAAGAAAATGATGTTGTTGTCCTAAATCAAGGACAAAAAACGTCTGGAGGATATGCTATAGATGTTGCTCAAATTAATTGGGAAAATGAAACACTTTTGATAAAGAAGTTAGAAACATTTCCAATGAAAGGTGAAATGGTAACAATGGTTTTGACTTCCCCATATTGTATTACCATTATTCCAAAAACGAAAAATATAAAAATTATTTAATAAAAAAGGTAGCTCAAAAAAAATGAGGGTACTGAAAAACATCGCTTATGTTAAGTGTTTTTTTCTTTTACGCTATCATTTTTTTCTTGTTTAGCATTACAATATCTTTTTTGACAATTCCATCTACTTGAACATGAAATTAGTAATGATAAAATTACAGTTGCTAAAATTAAAGATAATTTTTTCATTTTACTATGAGTATTTGTAGTGTGATTATTTGATGATTTTAAATTCGACTCTTCTATTTGTTTGGTCTTCTTCATCTGTACATCTCTCGCATTTGTTTAATTGTTGGCTTTCTCCATATCCTTTATATGATAATCTTGAAGCAACGATGCCCTTATTTATTAAATATTGGTAAGTCGATTTTGCTCTTTTTTCTGAAAGTTTTTGATTATAATCTTCCGAACCTTTACTATCGGTATGTGCATTTATTGAAATTGATATTTCCAGATTATTGTTTAAAAATTCAAAAATTTTATCTAGTGACAATGTAGATTCTTGTTTGAATGTCTCTTTTTCAAAATCAAAATATATATTTTCTATCACAATTGCATCTTCAGTAATAACCGCTTTTTTCTGTTTTAGAGCTATATTTTTATTAGTATCAGCAGAATTTAGATTACCTATTTTGGTTTCGTAACCATCTTTGTTTAATGTAATAGTATATTGTGTTAAAGGTTCTAAGTCTAAATTAATTTGTCCTTTAACGTCCGACTTTGTTTTTGAAACTATTTCTCCAAATTCATCTGTAATTACTACATCAGCGTTCGGAAGCACAATACTTGATTTTTCTTCTACAATAATATAAGTTTGACTTAAATTATCTTGTTTTATAATTTCAAATTTAAGAATGTCAAAATTTCCTTGTTCGTGTTTATCAGTTGAAATATATCCTTTTGAAGGTGAAGTCATAATAAACGCAATATCATCTCTTTTTGAGTTTAAATCTGTACCTAAGTTTAATGCAGGTAAATAGTTATTTTTTACTATAGATGATCTAAAAAAATCATATCCGCCTATACTAGTATGCCCTTTTGATGAAAAGTATAAATATTTACCATCTGCAGATATAAAAGGATATTTTTCGTCAGCAGATGTATTTACATTCGCTCCAAGATTAACTAATTTTCCAATTGTTCCATCAGCTAAAATAGGAGCTTCGTAAATGTCAAATCCTCCAAATCCACCAGCAATATTAGCAGTAACGTATATTTTTTTTCCGTCGGCAGACAAACTCGGTGTTTCAACTGAGTATTCAGCTGGTACAACATTTAAATTTGTAATGTTAACCCATTTTTTTGGATCTTCTTCATTCAAATCTGCTTTATGAAGCGTATAAATTTGATTTTTATCTGGGTTTTCTTGTGTAAAATATATTGTACGTTGATCTGCTGAGAATCCAATAGAACCTTCATCTTTTTTTGAATCTAAAGTTTGAGAAAAAAGCAGAGGGAAAGATAAATCTCCATTTTCCTTAATATCAACACAGTATAGATTGTTATTTGGTTGGTCTGTAATTAGATTTGTTGTTACTTCAGCGTGTCTTCTTTTTTTATTTGATAAAATAATGTATTTATTTTTGAAGAGACAAGCTCCAATTTCGTTCAATTCAGAATTAATTCCTGTATCACTAATTAAATAGTTAACATCTTTTGATTTTTGAGAGTAACATGAAAAAGTTCCTAAAAGGAAAGCTAAAGATAGTAATTTTATGAAATTCATGTAGTTAATTATCTAATTTAAGAAAAAAATTTAAAAACGATTATGAAGTTAATACTAATAATTTAAATAAATAAAAAATATTTCATAAAAATTAACATAAAAATTAAAATATTTTTTTATTTTTATAAAAATGATTAAATTCTGATTATTTTTTTCTTGTAAAATTTTAAATGTGTTTATTATAAACACGTGTTACTTTATCAATTCCATCTACTTTTTTGATATTATCTATCAGTTTTTTCAAGATGGTATTGTTTTGTACTACAACCGTAACTTGTCCGTTGAAAATTCCTGCTTCACTGCTTAATGAGATACTTTGAATATTTACGTTCATTTGACTTGAAATTACTTTGGTTAAATCGTTTGTTAATCCTAAAATATCCATTCCTGTGATTTTTAAAATTGCTTTAAATTCTTCTTGGGATGAATCAATCCATTTGGCTTGAATAATTCGATAAGCATAATTCGATTGCATGCTAATGGCGTTTGGACAATCTTTTCGATGCACTTTAATACCATCATTAATTGTAACAAAACCAAAAACATCATCACCAGAAATTGGATTACAACAAGTAGAAAGTTTATAATCTAATTTATCTTGTTCTGTTCCAAATACCAGCATGTCTAATTTCTTGCTGATTTCATTTTTATGGATTTGATCGGGTTGTGATGATGGTGAACGTTTTATCGTTTTCTTAAAGAAATTGACTAACGTATTGCTTTTTTGAGCGGCATAATCTTTTAATTGTTGGTTTTCTATTGAACCAATTCCTGCTCTGTAGAATAAATCTAAACTAGTTTGTAATTTGAAAAAATTAACTAGTTCGTTGGTTGTATTCTCATTTAAGGTAATTTTTAAATGGCGAAGCTTTCGTTCTAGGAGTTCTTTTCCGTCTTCTGCAATTTTCTTGGTATTTTCGTTTAATACGTTTTTAATTTTATTTTTAGCTCTGGAAGTCGTTACATAATCCAACCATTGAGAAGTTGGTTTTTGATTTGCCGAAGTAATAATTTCTACTTGATCGCCGCTGTTTAAAACATGATTCAAAGGAACCAATTTTCCATTAACCTTTGTTCCTCTTGTTTTTACACCAATTTCTGAGTGAATACTGAAAGCAAAATCTAACGAAGTAGCTCCTTTTGGTAGCGATTTAATTTCACCTTTTGGAGTAAATACATAGATTTCTTTAGCATACAAATTCAACTTGAAATCTTCTACAAAATCAACTGCATTTGCTGTTGAATTTTCTAAAGCTTCTTTCAATTGGTTTAGCCAAATTTCCAAACCATGTTCTTCAGTTGCACCGTTTTTGTATTTGTAGTGTGCTGCGTAGCCTCTTTCTGCGATTTCATCCATACGTTCGCTTCGAACTTGAATTTCGACCCAGCGTCCTTTTGGACCCATTACAGTAATGTGTAAAGCTTCGTAGCCTGTTGATTTTGGTGAAGAAATCCAATCGCGTAATCTACTTGGAGATGGTCGATAATGATCGGTAACTACAGAATAGATCTTCCAAGCAATGAATTTTTCATCATGCGGATTTGATTTATAGATGATTCGAAGTGCAAATTTATCGTATACTTCATCAAAAGTAACCCCTTGCGCTTTCATTTTTCTACGAATAGAATAAATTGATTTTGGACGACCTTTAATCGTAAATTCAATGTCTTCATCAATCATCGATTTGCTTAAAACATCAGAAATAGTTTTGATGTAAGCATCTTGTTCTTCTTTGGTTTCCTTAATTTTACTAACAATATCGTTGTAAACTTCAGGTTCGGTATATTTTAATCCTAAATCTTCTAACTGTGTTTTGATGTTGTATAGACCTAAACGATGGGCGAGTGGTGCATAAATATATAAGGTTTCTGAAGCAATTTTGGCTTGTTTGTAATCGGCCATACTTCCCATGGTTTGCATATTGTGTAATCTATCAGCGATTTTGATAATAATCACCCGAACATCATCATTCAAAGTCAATAACATTTTACGGAAATTTTCCGCTTGCATTGAAATTTCTTGATCGGTTTTAACTTTGGCAATTTTGGTTAAGCCTTCAACCAATTGAGCAATCTTAGAATTGAACATTTTTTCAATGTCCTGAACTGTAATGTCAGTATCTTCAACTACATCGTGCATTAAGGCTGCAGCAATAGAAGTTGCTCCTAAGCCAATATCTCTTGCTACAATTTTTGCTACCGCTATAGGATGGAAAATATAGGCTTCACCCGATTTTCTTCGTTGGTCTTTGTGAGCATCAACAGCTACATCAAATGCTTTACGGATGATTTTTTTGTCTTCATCAGTAAGAGTTTGATAACTGATACGAAGTAATTCTTTATATTCTTGCGCAATGGCTTTGTTTTCGGCTTCTAATTCTATCTCTGTCATACATTTTCTTTAACCACTTAAAAGTAAGCTAATTTTTCTAATTATGCAAATGTAGAAAATAGAAAAAAGAGAAAAGATGAAAGACTAAAATCCTCGTTGTCTTTTGGCTTCAAATAGTAAAATAGCTGCAGCAACGGAAACATTCATTGAGTCAATTTCGCCTTGCATTGGAATGATTATGTTTTTAGTGCTTTCTGTTCGCCATTTTTCAGACAAACCCGTTGCCTCTGTTCCAACCACTAAAGCAGTAGGAGTAGTGTAGTTTTGGGTATGATATTCAGTAGAATCTTGCAAAGTTGCCGAATAGATGTTAATTTTATTCGATTTCAAATAAGCAATTACTTCTTCCGTAGTTCCAACAGCAATTTGTCTGGTAAATAAACAACCAACGCTTGAGCGAACGATATTTGGATTGTATAAATCGCTTTTTGGAAGGGCGATAATAACTGCATCTATATTAGCGGCATCAGCAGTTCTTAAAATAGCGCCAACGTTTCCTGGTTTTTCTAATGATTCACCGACTAAAATTAGTGGATTTTTAGAAAGTTTTAAATCCGATAAGGCTAATGATTTGGTTTTCGCAATAGCTAAAACACCTTCAGTAGTATCGCGATACGCTAACTTTTGATACACTTCTTTTGAAATTTCTATTACGTTTAACGGTTTAGTTGTTAAATCGTTTAGTTTTTTTTCCGAAATGATTTCAGGTAAAAACAGAATGGTCTCTAATTCATAACCACCTTTTAAAGCTAATTCAATTTCTCGTTTTCCTTCAATTAAAAAAGTGCCCGTTTGCTTACGAATTTTTGATTTTTCTTGCAATTGGACTAACGATTTAATAAACGGATTTTGAACTGAGGTTATTTGTTTCATGAAATAGAAATTATATGCAAAAATACAAAAAAGCCTTTCAGTAAATGAAAGGCTTTTGGTCTTATTTTTTTTGTTGTTCAAATTTTCCTTTGTAACGTTCGTACAATTCCGAGTGGTGACTTTCCAAACTGATTTGTCTTCCATCAATAAAAGCAAATGAAATTACATTCGTTTTCATATCCAAAGCATCTCCTTCAGAAATAAATAATGTAGCGCTTTTGTCAGATTCTAACGTTCCATATTGGTTATCTATACCCAGAATTTTAGCTGAATTTCCTGTAATTAATTGCAATGCTTGTTCTTTTGTTAATCCCCAAGCGGCACAAGTTCCTGCGTAGAATGGAAGATTTCTGGTTTGCATACGCTCCATGTCGCCCGCATTTTGTAAACCAACTAAAACACCCGCATCTACAAGTAATTTAGCATTTTTATAAGGTAAATTTACATCTTCATCTTCTAATAAAGGCAAACTGTGTACTCGATTCAATAAAACAGAAACATTGTTTTCTTTTAATAAAGTACCTACTTTAAAAGCATAATAACCGCCAACAATTGTCATGTTTTTAATGTTGTTCTTCTTTTTGAATAAAATTGCATCGATTATTTCTTTTTCGCCATTCGCATTTACATACAAGGTTTTTTCACCCGATTGTAAACCTTTCATCGCTTCGAATGGAATGTCTTTTTTAGCATTTTTACTTCCCAAATAAGCAAAAGCATTGTCAAAATATTCTTGAATTGCTTTTACTTGTGGATCGTAGTTTTTGTTCATTTCAATGCCTCCTGGTTCAGCCCACCAACCAGCTCTTGAATAGCTTCTTGGCCAGTTCAAATGAATTCCATCGTTCACTTTTATTGTAGCATCTTCCCAATTCCAAGCGTCTAATTGAACGATTGAAGATGTTCCCGGAATTCTTCCGCCTCTTGGTGTAATTTGTGCTAATAAAACACCGTTTGGACGTGTAGTTTCAACTAATTTCGATTCTGCATTGTAAGCAATTATACTTCTTACATGGGGATTAAAATCGCCTAATTCGCTTTCGTCATCTGAAGCTCTAACAGCATCAATTTCGACTAAACCTAATGTTGAATTTGGTGCAATGAATCCCGGATAAACGTGTTTTCCAGCTGCTTCAATCATTATGTCATGTTTAGCTGGTTTCATTACTGTGGCATCGCCAATGGTTGCGATTTTTCCATCAATAATTGAAATCAAGCTATTATCAATCACTTGTCCGTTTCCTAAATGTGCTTTGGCGCCAAGGATTAAAATCGATTTGTTTTGTTTTGGAGCAGGCGTTTGTTGGGCAAACCCAAACAAAGAAATAAATAAAAGAACTATATATTTTTTCATCATTAATTGTATTTATAGTGTGACTCTTTGCAATATTCTCCTAAGGTGTCACAATGGTAATGACCGTTTTCTTTTTTCTTAGGTAATTGCGTTTTCATTCCTTTGTTTTTAGCATCTAATAGGGAGTTAATCAAATCTGCTCTTTCTTTTTGAATTTGGCTCAATACTTCTTGTTCTTTTTCTAAATCGTAGAAAATAATTCCGTCTACTAATGTTTTTTCTACTCTTGTGTAAATTGAAAGTGGATTATCTGACCAAAGCACTACATCAGCATCTTTTCCTACTTTAATACTTCCTACTTTGTTATCTACTTGAAGAATTTTTGCTGGATTTAAGGTTACGAAATTCCAAGCTTCTTCTTCAGTTACATTTCCATATTTAACTGTTTTTGCTGCTTCTTGATTTAAACGTCTTGACATTTCAGCATCATCCGAGTTGATGGAAACTTGCACACCTTCATTCATCATAATCGCTGCGTTGTATGGAATTGCATCGTTAACTTCATATTTGTAAGCCCACCAATCGGCAAATGTAGAACCAGCAACTCCATGAGCCGACATTTTATCTGCTAATTTATAACCTTCTAAAATATGTGTGAATGTCTGAATTTTGAAATTATAACGTTCAGCTAATTTCATTAACATATTGATTTCCGATTGCACATAAGAATGACAAGTGATGAAACGTTTTTTAGCTAAAATTTCGCCTAAAACTTCTAGTTCTACATCAAATCTTGGCATAACTCTATTTTTACTTTTTCCAGATTTGTAGGCATCCCATTCGTTTTTATATTCGATTGCTCTGGTGAAATAATCTTCATAAACTTGTTCCACACCCATACGCGATTGTGGAAAACGATTACGAGCATTGTCACCCCAATTCGATTGTTTTACGTTTTCACCCAAAGCAAATTTGATGTATTTTGGTGCATCTTTTACTAATATTTCTTCTGGAGAATAACCCCATTTTAATTTGATGAATGCTGCACGACCACCAATTGGATTAGCTGAACCATGTAATAAGTTTGCTGAAGTAACACCGCCAGCTAAATTTCTATAAATATTAATGTCTTCTGAATTTATAACATCTTCAATGGTAACTTCTGCCGATGAATTTTGACCACCTTCGTTTACTCCGTTTGAAATAGCAATGTGTGAATGTTCATCTATGATTCCAGCTGTTAAATGTTTGCCACTTCCGTCAACAACTTTTGCTCCTGAAGAAGGTACGTTTTTACCAATTTTGGCAATTTTACCGTTTTGGATTAAAACATCTGTTTCTTTTAAAATCCCGTCTTTTTCACCTGTCCAAACGGTTACGTTTTTGAATAAAATAGTTTCTTGTTTTGGTTTTTCATCGTTTCCAAAAGAAATATTAGGATACGTTACTGGATACATTGACGGTATTTTTTGTTCGTCTTTTTTGTCTTCTTTCTTTTGTTCTTCTGTAACTTCTGTTATTTTTTTTGTAGCCAACCAAGAAGTTTCATAACCATTTTCTAAAACGGCTTTTCCCTGTATCATGTCTTTTACGAAAGTTCCTGAAAGTCTAACAAAATTAGCTTTTGTAGAATCTTGATTTTTGATAACTAAATTTACCCAAGGATCGTTAAACTGAATTTTTGTTCCGTATTCAATGCTGTCACGAACTATTTTTGCTTCGAATTTTGGAGCTTCGCCTTCGATTTTTAATTCATATTTTTGGTTGTCGAACGTTAAATCATAAGTTCCTTTGATAGCTGCAGGATTGATTTTATCGATGATATTGCGGTTTCCTTGTACCCAGTTTTCTAAGATATTGCTTTTTTCTTCAAAAATATCACCTGAAACGATGATGAAATTAGCTAATTTTCCTTTTGAAAGCGACCCTACTTTATCAAATTGATTGACCAATTTTGCTGGTGTTTCGGTTAAGGCTACTAATGCTTTTTCTTTTGGTAAACCATATAAAACGGCTTTTCTTAAATTGGAAAGAAATGATTTTGGTTCTTTTAAATCAGCTGTTGAAAGGACGAATGAAACGTTGTTATCAGCCAAAATTTTCAAGTTAAAAGGTGCTTGATTCCAAAATTTCATATCGCTCAAACTTACTTGTTGTGCCAAATAAGGGTCAGAAACATCATAAACATCAGGAAAATTTATTGGAATAATAAAAGTTGCTCCCGATTTTTTGATTTCTTCAATACGTTCAAATTCGTTTCCACTACCTCTTATTAGATATTTTATTCCGAATTCATCTCCTAATTTATCAGCTCTTAATGCATTTAATTTATCGCCAGCATTGAAAATTTGCAATAGTGATTTGTTGTTATTAAAAGCTTCTAAAGATAAATCTTTGTTAGTTGCATTTCCTTGTGCATACCATTTTGAATCATGAAAAACCTGACGAATTAAGGCCATGCTTCCCATCATTGAAGACGGATAACTTTGTTTTGAAAATTTGCTTTTACTGAATGTGAAATGTTGCGAAACTTTGTCTTTTACTATTCTGTCTGCGTTTGTACCGAAATCGTTTAATGTCCACAATAAACCGGTTCCTGCAATTACACCATCGTTATGATGGCTTAAAATGGTGCCAAAACCAGCTTCTCTTAAATTTCCAGCTGCTTTTTCATCATAACTTAAGTTTTCATACGCATTATATTCTGGTTTGATGTGGTCGTTCCAATAATAACCTTCACGATTGGTTTCGTATTGCGGTGTGAAATTCCCGTTTGGTCTTGGAGTAGGTTTACTGATTCCAAATTCGCTGTATAATTCAATGAACGAAGGATAAATAGTTTTTCCTGTTGCATCTACAATTGTACTTCCTTTTGGAATAGAAACATTTGTGCCAACTTCAATGATTTTTTTTTCTTTGACAAGCAACGTTGCTTTCTCTATTTTTTGATTAGTAGCAACGTAAATGGTAGCGTTTGTAATCGCAACATAGTTTTTGAAGCTTTGTTTTACGCCATCATTTTTTGGAAAATATTCTTGAGCATTTCCTGAAAAATAAATCAAGAATACAAATAGTAACGATAAGTATTTCATGTTTTGAGTTTAGTAAAGGCTAAAGATAAAAATTAACTGATTATAAAAAATTCCTACAATAAAAATTTAACAATTGTTGTATTTTAAAGTATTTCCCTTGCATTAATTTCAAGATACTATCCAGATTATGCACCACAAAATGTACATTGGTTATAAAATTGTCGGGTAATAATGATGTTAAGATTATTTAAAAAACGTTTAACACTGTTATTGCAACAATAATAAGTTAATAATTACACCCAACGGGTTAGAACTTTATATAAAAATACAATTCTAACATTTAGAATATGTACTTTTAATATAGTAAATACAAGTAGCCAGTTAGTGGTTCGGAATAATTTGAATCATTTAAGTATAATATATAAAAATATGTTCCAGCAGGAGCTTTTTCAGAACCAATACCGTTTGGTACATTTCCATCCCAATCTGGTTTATTTTGACTTCCTGTCCATAAATGTTTGCCCCAGCGATTATATATTTCCAATTTGAAATTCACAAAAATATTTCGTAAGCCATCAATAAAAAAAGTATCATTTAAATTATCATTATTTGCCGAAACTGCATTATAAATAATTGGAGGACAATTTTCTGTAAATAAATCAAAAGAAGTTATTGAAAAGCAATGTTCATTTTCAATACGAACAAAAATTTCTTTTGGTGTATAAAAAGCTTCGTAGTTTGAAGTGTTATTTATTGGATTGATATTGTTTGTTGCATCATCATAAAATTCATGAAATGATACATTTTGATTGACATTTGTTTTTACCATTTCTTCATAACTTGAAAAATTAAAAAATCCTCTTGTAAAACCTAAATTGCAGCTAGTCAAATCTAATAAATCATTAAATTTTGGATATAACCATTGAGAAATCTCAACTTCAAAAGTGTTATTATCTTCAGCAAGTTCAGTAATTATTCCATTTTCATCACCTGTATCATCTACTACTGCGAGTATTGTAAATGTTTCAGTAGTTCCAGTTGGAATTGATATGATTATGTTGCCAATTTCGTTACCACCAATTGGAATGTTAAATTGTGTGAATGATGTACCAACTAATGTAGTTCCTATGTAGAACGAAATAGGTGTGCTTGCAGGTAATAATTCAGTACTATTAATGTTAAATACAGTATAATTTAAATTGATAGTTTCAGAATTGCAAGAGGTGGTGTAATTTTCTAATACTATTGTAGCATCTGGTAATTGGCTATTTAACTTAGTAATTACAGTACTTATCATAATAAAATCTTGATAAGAAGACAATGTTATTGTAGCATCAGTATCACCAATTGCAATATAGTCTTCTATTTCATAAATGTCTAAGTCCATGTTAAATAAACTCGAACTTCCAGTTACTGAGCTTGTACTATTGAATACATTATTAGAAGGATTTGATGTATTACTTAACACAACTCCATTTACTGAAAAAGTCTCTGTAGCTAATTGTGAATCACCTTCCCACGCAATAAAACCTGCTGTAGCATCACTATTATTCAAAACATACAAGTTAGTTAAGTCGATTTGAAGGTTATCTGGAACACCTTGTAAACCATCATAAATATTTAATTGGTTTAATGGTAGTGCATCATTTTGATAAATTATTAGTATGGCCCAACCCGCAAAGTTTGTTTTACGAGTATTATGTAGTATTTCAAACGGCGAAATATCTAAATTAGATAAAGTATAAGTGCCGTTTCCAGTAGCTTCAACAATAGAAGTAATATCTTTAAAAGCACAAAAGTATGTAAATGTGTTTGGTGCAAAAACGCGGGAATGACTAAATGTTCTTTCGGCGTTTATTGGTACGCCATTAAGATCAACATTAAAATCTCCATCACCACTTCCAGCCCAGTATAAATATGCTTTTATTAGAGTATCATCTGGATTTAAAGTTAAATCTGCTGAAGATGAATTTCCAGTAACTAAAAATGGAGAAGGATTATTTTCTGCATTATTCATAGTATTTCCTACCAAAGTAAAATCATAACGGCCATTTACTTGTTCGTATAAAGATATATCTTGACCTTTTGTGGCAATTGGAAATAAAATTGAAAGTATAAAATTGATATAAAAAATCTTTTTCAACACATTGTTATTGAGAAATTACGGTTCTAATTTACTATATTTTTTTTAAAAAAAAGAATAAAGAAATCAGATGACGTAAAAATTTAGTAATTTTCCGCTTTAAAATCATATTTTGAAAAAGTATCACGTACAAAAATATAAATCTGAGAATTATGTCGAATGGAATGAATTTGTTGTAAATTCAAAAAACGCTACTTTTTTGTTTCATCGCGATTTTATGGAATATCACCAACATCGATTTGAAGATTTTTCACTTCTAATTTTTGATGATAATCAAAATTTGAAAGCCATCTTACCTGCTAATAAGCTTGAAGATGTTGTTTACTCGCATCAAGGATTAACTTATGGCGGTTTGGTTGTAAATCAAAAAACAAAATTGCAAGAAGTAATTGAAATAACATTCAATTTGCTACGGTTTTTAAACGAAAATGAAATTTCAACCCTAAATTTAAAACAATTGCCTTCGTTTTATACCAAATTTCCGTCTGAAGAAATGGAATATTTAAGTTTTATTTTAAATGCAAAATTAATTAGAAGAGATAGTTTATCAGTTTTAGATTTGAAAACAGATTATAACTTTTCAAAAGACAGAAAACAAGCTATAAATCGTGGTGTTAAAAATGGATTAATTGTAAAAGAAGAAAGTACTTTTGAAACATTTTGGAATAAAATTTTAATTCCTAATTTAAAACAAAAACACGGAGCAAAACCAGTTCATTCACTTGATGAAATTACGTTTTTAAAGTCAAAATTTCCAAACAATATTAGACAGTTTAATGTATATAAAGGAGATAAAATTGTAGCAGGAACAACTATATTTATTTATGATAATGTAGCAAAACCACAATATATTTCTGGAAACTCAGATAAAAATGAATTGGGAAGTTTAGATTTTTTGTATGATTTTTTAATAAAAGAGTTTAAACACAAATCTTACTTTGATTTTGGACCATCAAATGAAGAAAATGGAAGGAAAATAAAAGAAGGAATTTTATTTTGGAAAGAAAGTTTTGGCGCACGAACAATGATTCAAAATTTTTATGAAATTGAAACCAAAAATTTTTCACTTTTAGAAAAAGTATTGCTATGATTCCATTTTTAGATTTAAAAAAGATTAACGAACCTTTTGAAATTGCATTCCAAGAAAAAATGAATCAATTTTTAACGAATGGTTGGTATATTTTAGGTAACGAAGTCAAAATATTTGAAGTTGATTTTGCAAACTATTGTGGTGCAAACTATTGTATAGGTGTTGGAAATGGTTTAGATGCATTAGTCTTGATTTTTAAAGCCTACATTCATTTAGGAAAATTACAAAAAGGAGATGTAGTTATTGTACCTTCAAATACTTATATTGCTAGTATTTTAGCTATTTTACAAGCCGATTTAATTCCAGTTTTGATAGAACCAAAATTAGAAACCTACAACATTAATTCGGATTTGATTGAAGAAAAAATCACGTCCAAAACCAAAGCTATTTTATCAGTACATTTATATGGTCAATTATGCGATATGAATCGAATAAATGCAATTGCTCAAAAACATAATTTGTTAGTAGTTGAAGATGCTGCTCAAGCTCATGGTACTGAAAAATTCAGAATTCAGAATTCAGAATTCAAAAATTTAGGTGCTACAGCCTACAGTTTTTATCCCAGTAAAAATTTAGGTGCTCTTGGCGATGGTGGTGCCATTACAACTAACGATGATGAATTGGCTGAGGTTTTATATTTCCTACGAAATTACGGTTCAAAAATAAAATATGAAAACGAGATTATTGGTGTAAATTCTCGTTTAGACGAATTACAAGCAGCTTTTTTGAATGTAAAATTACCTCATTTAAATACCGAAAATCAAATTAGAAGAAACATTGCAAAACGCTATCTCTCGCAAATTAAAAGCGATAAAATAGTATTACCTTTTTGGGACGGAACAGAAAATCATGTGTTTCATTTATTCGTCATTCGTACATCAAACCGATTAGAGTTACAAAATTATTTAAAAGAAAACGGAATTGAAACCATGATTCATTATCCTATACCGCCTCACAAACAAAAAGCCTTGCACAGCTGGAATAATTTATCATTTCCAATTACAGAAAAAATTCATGACGAGGTGTTGAGTATTCCAATTAATGCAACTTTGACCGATGATGAAATTCAAAATATTATTTCAACTTTAAATCGTTATTGATGAACATAAAAAATAAAATAAAGAGTGTTTTTTTTATAAAACTTAGAATTTGGAAATATAGTTTTTTGTCTGAATGTAAAAATGTTATTGGTAAACCAAATTTATATATACCACTTTTGATGAGAGGAGAAGGTAAAATTCAATTTGGAAAAAATTTTCAAAATGGAGTAATTTTAGCACATCATTATTATTCTTCATATAATTACATACTTTCAAGATTTAAAAATAGTGAAGTAATTATAGGGAATAATGTTGTAATGGCAAATGGAGCAACAATTCAAGCAGATAGTAAAGTTATCATTGAAGATAATGTAATGATAGGAATAAATTGTATGTTGGCTGATTCAGACGGGCATGATTTACATCCAGATAAACGACATACAGGAATCCCATTAACAGAACAAATTGTGATAAAGAAAAATGTTATTGTCTACTACAATTCAACAATTTTTAAAGGGGTTACCATTGGTGAAAATTCGGTTATTGGGAGTTGTTCTGTAGTCACAAAAGATATTCCGCCTAATGTTTTTGCTGCTGGAAATCCTGCTAGAGTAATAAAAAGTTTATAATTTGAAGTTTATAAAACAAAATATTTTATTAAAAGTTTTGTCACTGAATTCAATTTCGGTAGCAATTAATTTTTTGTTTGGATTAATTTCTATTAAAATAATTTCAATTTATTTAGGAGCTTCTGGAATGGCTTTTTTAGGAAGCTTTAGAAATTTTATAAGTATTGTAAAATCTGTTTCAACCATAGGAATAAATAATTCAATTATTAAATTATTTGTTGAAAATAAAGAAGACAAAAAAGAACTCAATATTATATTTTCTACATTTTTTTGGATTTTTTTAGTTATTTCTATAACACTTGCTACTTTAGGAATATTGCTTTCCAAAAACATTTCAGAATATTTATTTCAATCAGATTCTTTTTCGATTCCAATTCAACTATTTTCAATTTTTCAGCCACTTATTGTTATTAATGTATTTTGGTTGGCAATCTTTAATGGATTAGGTTCTTTTAATAAAATTATAATAATTCAGATTATTTCAAATGTTTTGATATTCTTTTTAACTATTTTTTTGATAATAAACCAAACTATTTTTGGAGCCTTGTTAGCAATTGCTTTTTCAGAACTAATTATGCTTTTAGTAACTTATTTTTTTGTACGACAGGATTTTTCATATTTTACTTTCGATTTGCAAAAAATTATTGCAAACAAATATGTAGATGTTATAAAAAAATTTGGAATAATGGGGCTTTTAAGCGGAATATTAGTGCCTTTAATGTCAATTTTAATTCGAAATGAAATTATAAAGACAAGTGGTGTAAATGAAGCTGGAGTTTGGGATGCAACAATAAGAATTTCAGCTTATTACATGATTTTTTTTAGTTCTGGATTAACATTGTATTATCTGCCAAAATTAGCTTCTTTAAAAACCGATTTAGAGTTTAAAAAAGAGTTAGTTTCGTATTTTAAAACGTTTGTACCTTTTTTTATATTATTGATGGTTATTGTTTATTTGTGTAAATCTTTTATTATTAAGTTAATTTTTACTTCTGAATTTCAAAGCGTTGATTCATTATTAAAATGGCAACTATTAGGAGATTTCTTTAAAATACTTACACTTGCTTTTGGCTATCAAATAGTGGTTAAAACCATGATGAAATTATATATTTTTGGCGAAATTTTTTATAATGTACTTTATTATTTTTTAACAGTATACTTAATAAAAAAATTCAGTGTTGATGGTGTGATGCAAGCTTATTTTTACACAAATGTTATTCATTTTATCTTTATTTTATTCATGTTTAGAAAACTATTTATCAAACCAACACGTTAAATATTTCTCCGCAATAATTTTATAAGCATGCTCTTTTGCTATGAATTTTAGAGTATTTTTAGAAATTTCGCTGATTTTTTCTGGGTGTTCAATTAAAAACGAAAGTTTTGAAGCAATTTCATTTTCGTCTGGTAATGCATTAATACAAACTTCGTCTTCTTGTACTACATATTGATTTAAAAATTCAGTTTCAGCACCTGTAAAAACCACCTTTCCTTTTGCCATAGCTTCTAAAGCATTATAACCTTGGTCATAAGCAAACACTTGATCTAACAAAATATGTGCTTTGTCATATTTCAAAATATATTCGCTGTACGGTAGGTTTTCGGTTATAATAATTTCAATTTTATCAGCATATTTTTCTCGAATAATATCCAATGCTTTTTCAAAATAAATAATTCCTTTTTTAATGTAACTTAATCTATTTATACCTAAGAAGATTACAATTTTAGTATTAATTTCTAAATTTTGAAAAACAATTTTATCAGTATTTATTGGATTTGGAATAAACGTAGTTTGAAATCCCATTTTTTGCATCGGAATTTCATAATCTAAATCTGAAGTAATTAGGTTTTGGCAATTTTTGTTTAACCAATCAAATGTTTTTCGATAGCTATTTTTTCTGTATTTCAGCGGAAATTTGAATTTTTTTTCTAAAGAATTATCTTCAAAATATGAGGTTAAAATAGAATACTTAAATTCTTTTTTGAATAAGTAATCTACAATTGGAGTTTCATCACCACAAATTAACAAGCTTTTACTTTTAACTTTTTTAAAGAGTTTTTTATATAAAAATCGAGATAAAATAGGATAAGTTTCTAGTGCATCAGAATTTATCAATTGTACATGATGATAGCCTTTTAACTTGGCTAAAAGCAAATAAAACCGAATGGCTTTTTCAATTTTTTCAAAGTCTAAACCTGTTACTTTTCTAATGCCTCTATATAGAAAATTTACGATTTGATTATCATTACAAATTCGAGCATAAATGGAATAATCAACCGAAAATTGTTTGAACTTATCGCCACAACCTACAATTGTTACTTCGTGACTAAGTGCTACCAATCCTTCTTTTAAAGAATTATGTAAACGACTATATTCACCTAACAAAAGTATTTTCATTAATGTTTTTAAATTCTGATTTCTGACCTCTAATTTCTTATCTTTGTGTAAATATAGGCAATTGCTAAAAATGTATCATAAATCGGACATAGAAATATTAATTGCAACCATGAATCAAACTAATTTTGATTTTTTGGAAGCTATGTTTTTGTTCTCCGATTTTAACAAATTTAGTATTCTAATTGTCAATCAAACTTCAGAAAATAAAATATTGCATTCTGATAATGAGCGAATAAAAGTGTTGAATGTATTTGAAAAAGGATTGTCTAAAAGTCGAAATTTAGCACTTGAAAATGCTACAAAAAAGTTGGTTATTTTTACTGATGATGACGTGATTTTTCAGCAAAAATTTGATAAAAAAATTATAAAAGCCTTTAATTCTAATATAGAACATGATGGTTTTAGATTTCAATATTTGAGCGGTCAAGGCAATTTAGCTAAAAAGTATCCAAGAACATTTCAATCTAGACTTACGAATTTTGAAATTTTAAATACATCTTCAGTAGAACTTGTTTTTAAAAGAAAAAGTTTAAAAGAAGCAAATTTACAGTTTGATGAAAACTTTGGATTGGGGGCCAAATTTTTTATGGGTGAAGAAGCTATTTTTGTTTCAGATGGAATTAAAAAAGGGTTGAAAATTGGTTTTATTCCTGAAAAAATTTTGTCTCATTCACAACCTTCAACTGGATACAAAACCGCAATTTCAGCTATTTATTTTGTTCAAAGTGCAGTTTTTTATCGAATTTTTGGTAAAATGCAATTATTTTGGATAGCTTTGAAATTGTTTTTTGATTTGAAACAAAATAAAATCACTTTTTCAGAAGTAGGTCACTTATTTAAACAAGCGCAAAAAGGAAAAGAAATTTATGTCAACATTACAAAACTGTAAATTATTACTTATTCCAAAAATTGAAGATCCAAGAGGAAATCTTTCGGTAATTGAAGACAAAGTCATTCCTTTTGAAATTAAACGTGTATATTATTTGTATGATGTACCAAGTGGTGCTGAACGTGGCGGTCATTCACACATTGAGCAACAAGAGTTTTTAATTGCTCTTTCGGGGAGTTTTGATGTTATATTGAATGATGGTCAAAAAGAAAATGTGGTTACATTAAACAAACCTTTTCAGGGTTTATTCATTACCAATGGAATTTGGCGTGAATTGAAGAATTTTTCTTCTGGTGCTGTTTGTTTGGTTATTGCTTCTGATGTGTTTTCCGAAGAAGATTATATTAGAGAATTTCAAGATTTTTTGGAATCAAAAAATTAGTGATAAACTGAAAAATAAATTCCATATTTTTTTAATAAATGTTTTACTTTTAAAAGTAATTGCAAAATAAAAATTGGTGTTGAAAGTAAAACTTTTGTTTTAAAAGGAATTTCTGTAGTTATATCTTTTAAATAGAAATTAGATTTTTCTGTATTTCCAGCAATTCTAAATTGTAAAGCATATTCTAAACGATAAAAATCGAGGAATTTTTTTAAACTTTTATTATTACTTTCAAAAGTATTAAATTGTTCAAAACGCATTAATTTTTTTTGCGAAATAGGTGTTTTTGACAATTGATTATCTAACGAAAAATTATATTCTACCGTAAACAAGTTGGTAATTGCAACAGATTTTTCAATAGCAATTTTAGTATATAATTCTAAATCTTGTCCGCTACTTATTTCTAAATTGAAAAGAAAATTATTTTGTAAGACTCTTTTAGGAATAGCAATTGCAGAAGTTAATCCAACACGATATGCTTTACTTGTTTTGAAAAAATCAAGCAGAATTCCTCTAAAATCATTAGAAACTAACGGTGAGTAAGTGGTTTTAATGGTTTTCTTTTCTGAAATTTTCATTAGATAACGACTTCCGTACATACCACAATTTGGAAAATCTGTGTAAAGTTTGAAAAGCTCTTCTAAATGATTTGGATACCAATAATCATCTGCATCTAAAAATGCTATTAATTCTCCAGTAGCTTTTTTAATTCCTAAATTTCTTGCTGCAGCTGCACCTTTATTTTGTTGTTGAAATAATTTAATTCGATTATCTAAAAATGTAGAAATAATTTCAAAGCCATTATCTGTCGAACCATCGTTTACAATAACAATTTCGAAATTGGTAAAAGTTTGCGCCAAGACCGATTGTAAGGTTTCCGAAATAGTGAAACCTTTATTAAAAAGTGGTATTATTACTGATATTTTTGGCATCTTATTTTTTTGCAATCAGTATAATTTCGTTAGAAAGACCTAAATATTCGTCTTTTTCATATTGGTTTACAATTATAGAAAAACCAACAGATTCTAATCTTTTTTTTAATCCATTAACCGAATAAATTCGAACATGATCTTCTTGTCCAAAATGAATTAATCGCTCAGATTCTGAATTAATCGCATAATCTTCATAAACTTCTCCATCTTTAAAAGGTGTTTGAATTAAAATAGTTCCATTTGGTTTTAAAACTCTAAATAATTCACTCATTGCTTTTACATCATCAATTACGTGTTCTAAAATATGATAGCAGATAATTAAATTAAATTGAGAATTTTTTTCAGGAATTTGAGTAATATCATATGAAGCATTTGCTATAAAATCACCAGATAAATCAGATGCAATATGTTTTACATTGGGGACTTTTTTCCATTTACGAAACAAACTTCTGGACGGTGAAAAATCTAAAATTTGTATGTCTGGTTGTAAATATTTTTCAACAATTAATTTCCATAATCTTCTATCGCGTGACAAGCTTCCACAATTTGGGCAAAGTAAATCAGCGTTTGGCAAACGCTCAAAACTTGCTGCTTTAAACTCGCAAACACTACAAATATGATGACTTCCTTTTTTAAAAAAAGCATAACAATTTCTAATATAGGGTTCTATCCTAAAAAGTACTTTTTTTGGAAAAATAGAAGTTAATACTTTTTTTAGACTATTATACATATTTGTTTTTATTTAGTAAACAAAAATAACCCAATTTATAAAAATCGAACAGAAAAAGAGAACAATATCTTGAAGTTAAGTTTTTGACAATCCATGTTTTTGAGAGTTGGAATAAAAATGCAACTAAACCATCAAGTTTTAACTTCTTTATTTTTAAATATAAAGCACTTAGCGAAGTGTCTTCATATTTCAATTGGTTAGAATCGATGAGTTTTTTTAAGTTTTGAAGCGAATAATTATACTTTTCTATAAATTCAATAGAAGCTTCTTCGTTTTGATGAATGCAGTTGTTGTCAATTTGATGAATTGGAACAGTATTTTCTTTTAACTTTTTTAAGAAAATAAAATCTTCAAAACCATAATCTTTTATTGAAGCGTCAAATGAAAATTTTTGAAGCATTTCTTTCGAAATCAATAGATTCCAAGAAAAAACAATATTGTACGGATTTCTTTTTCTGAAATCGAGATTTTTACATTCTCTTTTGTGTCCATAAATCCATCTTAATAATGAATCATTTTTAGGTTTTTTATCACTATAAATTACACCACCAAAAGTAATATTAATATCTTCTTTTATTATAGAAACATAGTTTTTTATATAGTTTTTATCTTTAGGAAAAGCATCAGCTTCAAGTAGCAAACAATGATTAAATTTTGCTTTTTTTACCAATTTATTCAAATTAGAAGCTCTTCCTAAGTTAGTTTCATTTGAGCTAAAGCTACATTTTTTCAATTTGTTAATAGCTTCATTTTCTATAAAAGTGATTTTGCTTCCATCATCTAAACAAATAATTTCAAAATCTATATCTAATTTTGAGGTTTGGTCTAATAATTCCGTCACTAATGGAAAAATATTATAGTTGTATGTAGGAATTAAAATGGATAACATTTATGTAAATTAAATTAACTAATTTTATAAAAAATTTGTAAAATGAACAGAAAAGACTTGTCAGCTTTAATATTTTCAAAAATAAAAAATAAACAAGACATTTTATCAAAACAATTTAAAGATTCTAAAAATAAAATTGGTTTTTTTTATATTGATGATCTTTTACCAAAGGAAATAGCTATTCAAATTCATGAAAATTTTCCAAAGTCAACAGAGATGGTGCTTAAAAAAAGTATTCGTGAAAATAAATATATTGCAGCACAAATGAATTTGTATTGTCCTATTTTGGAAGATATTATTTATGCATTTCAAGATGAACGAATTGTGAAATTAGTAGCTGAAATTAGTGGTATTAAAGAAGCTTTTCCAGATGATAAGCTGTATGCTGGTGGTATTTCTTTAATGGGGAAAAGTCAGTTTTTGAATCCTCATTTAGATAATTCACACGATAAAGAACGTGAAAGATGGCGTGTTTTGAATTTATTATATTATGTTACTCCTGATTGGGATTTAGCAAATGGTGGTAATTTAGAACTTTGGCCAAATGGATTATCTGAACAAATTACAATCGAAAGTAGATTTAATCGTTTAGTAGTTATGGCAACACACAACCATTCGTTGCATTCTGTTTCGCCAGTTGTAGTTGATAAGGAACGAAAATGTGTTTCAAATTATTATTTTTCAAGCGAGCCATTAGAATCGTCTGATACCTTTCATGTTACTTCATTTAGAGGAAGACCAGAACATAAAATAACCGACTTAATTCTAAAAACCGATACTTGGTTACGAATGAATTTGAGAAAAATATTTAAAAACGGTGTGAAAGAAAATCCACATTATTATAAAAAGGGTTCAAAGAATTAAATGGTTCTTTGAACTACTTCAAACATTTTTCCGTCTTCAAATTTTAAAGTTTTTGAAGGGTATTTTAAAACCAATGCATAATCATGAGTTGCCATTAAAATGGTTTTACCGTTGGCATTAATTTTTTTAAGTACTTCCATAACTTCTACACTGGTTTGTGGGTCAAGATTTCCGGTTGGCTCATCGGCTAAAATTAACTCTGGGTCGTTTAGTAAGGCTCTTGCAATTCCAACACGTTGTTGCTCTCCACCTGAAAGTTGATGTGGCATTTTTGGTGCAAATCCTTTCATGCCAACTTTATCTAATACTTCTTCAATTTTAGCGTCCATTTCTTTTTTTTCGGACCAACCTGTAGCTTTCAAAACAAATAAAAGATTTTCTTTTACACTTCGGTCAGGTAATAATTTAAAATCTTGGAAAACCACACCTAATTTTCTTCTTAAATAAGGAATGTCGCTTTCTTTCAAAGTATTTAAATTATAACCAACCACACTTCCTTCGCCATCTTTTAATGATAAATCAGCATATAAAATTTTTAAAAAACTACTTTTTCCCGATCCTGTTCTACCTATTAAATATAAAAATTCGCCGTGTTTTACTTCTATATTTAAGTCCGTTAAAACTGGATTTTTATCTTGATAAATGGTTGCGCTTTTTAAAGATAGAACTGCTTCTGACATATTGAAAATGGATTTTAAAATGTAAAAGTAATAACTTATGACTGGGTTTCAAAATTTTAAACGCTTTTCGGCTAAAAATAGTATATTTGGTTAAAAACTATGTTCAAAAATAGTACAATAATATGTTAAGAAGCTTCGTTTATACTTTTAATAAGTCTTATATTTGGAACTTATAAATAACGAATCTCATGATAAAGTATTTAAAACTTTCTTTCTTAACATTTTTTTTTTCTGGAACTCTTTTTGCACAACAATCGTCGGTTTACACACATGATTTAACCGAATTTAATCGTGCGGTTGAATTGTATAAAGATAAACAATATCAAGCAGCACAAATTTTGTTTGATAAAGAAAAAACAAAAACAAACAATCAAGAAGTAGAAGCAGATTGTGCTTACTATATTGCCAATTGTGCCATTCGATTAAATCAAATGGGTGCTGATGTTTTGATTGAAAATTTTGTAGAGCATTATCCGACTAGTACAAAAACAAATCAAGCCTACATTGAAGTGGCACATTACTATTTTGACGAAGGAAATTATCCGAAATCATTAGAATGGTTTGATAAAGCCGATTCAAATTCAATGTCTCAAGCTGATAAAGAAAAATATAATTTCCAAAAAGGATATGCATATTTTACAGCTAAAAACAATAAAGAAGCCGCTAAGTATTTCAATATGGTTGTAAATTCTAAAACATTTGGAAGTCAGGCAAAATACTATTTGGGTTATATGTCTTATGAAACGGATGATTATAAAAGTGCCAATGAGTATTTTGAGCAAGTTTCAGACCAAGATAAGTACAAAGAAAAAATGGGCTATTTTCAGGCCGATATGAACTTTAAATTGGGCAATTTTCAAAAAGCAGTTGATTTAGGTCTAGAACAAATGCCGAAATCAAGAGCTGATGAAAAAAGTGAATTGTCTAAAATTATTGGAGAAAGTTATTTCAATTTAAAAAAATACGACAAAGCATTACCCTATTTATTAGACTACAAAGGAAAAAAAGGAAAATGGAACAACACCGATTTCTATCAGTTGGGTTATGCGTATTATCAGCAAAAAGATTATGAAAATGCCATCACACAATTCAATAAAATTATTGATGGAAATGATGCTGTGACCCAAAATGCCTATTATCATTTAGCAGAAAGTTATTTAAAAACTGATAAAAAACAACAAGCTTTAAACGCGTTTAAAAAAGCATCTGAAATGGAGTTTGATGCTAAAATTCAGGAAGATGCGTATTTGAATTATGCTAAATTAAGTTACGAAATTGGAAATCCTTATCAATCAGTTCCTGAAATCATGAATGCGTATTTGACAAAATATCCAAATACTTCGTATAAACAAGAAATCAATACGTTATTAATTAGTTCGTACATCACTTCAAAAAATTATAAAGAAGCGTTGGTTTTGTTAGAAAAAAACAAATCTCCAGAAAACAAATTAGCATATCAGAAAGTAACTTTTTATAGAGGTTTAGAATTGTATACTGATGGCGATTTCAAAGGAGCTTATTCACTATTTAAAAAATCTATCGCAGAAAATAAAGATGCAAAATTTTCAGCAAGAGCAACCTTTTGGAAAGGCGAAACAGAATACAATTTGGATCAATTTGAAGAAGCAAAATTAAGTTTTTTACAATTTTTAAATAGCGCAGAAGCTTCAAATACTCCCGAATTTAAAAATGCAAGTTACAACTTGGCGTATGCGTATTTTAAACTAAAAGAATATGATAATGCTATTAAATATTTTGGCGATTTCACTACTTCAATTAAAGACGATAAAGTACGCTTGACAGATGCGTACTTACGTTTAGGAGATTGTAATTTCATTTCAACAAAATATTGGCCAGCAATGGACGCATACAATAAAGCAATTGATTTAAAAAGTGTTGATGCTGATTATGCAGCTTTTCAAAAAGGAATTAGTTATGGTTTTGTAAGCAAACCAGATAAAAAAAGTGAAGATTTAGAAAAATTTATAAAAATCTATCCAACCTCACAATATGCAGACGACGCTTTGTATGAATTAGGAAATACTTACGTGAATCAAAATCAAGCTGATAAAGCGATTTCGACATATGACAAATTAATTAGCGGTTATAAATCGAGCTCATATGTAGCAAAAGCTATTCTAAAACAAGGTTTGATCTATTATAACGGAAATAAAGAAGAGCAAGCATTAACAAAATTTAAAAAAGTAGTTGCTGAATATCCAAATTCTTCGGAATCATTAGAAGCTGTGTCAACTGCACGTTTAATTTATGTGGATAGCGGTAAAGTTGACGAATACTCTGATTGGGTTAAAACGCTGTCTTTTGTAGAAGTTTCGAATGCTGATTTAGATAACGATACCTATGAATCTGCCGAAAAACAATATTTACAAAACAACGCCAAACAAGCTATTTCTGGATTTACAAGTTATGTGAGCAAATTTCCAAACGGATTGCATGCGTTAAAAGCGAATTTCTATTTGGCGCAGTTGTATTTTGCTGATAATTTAGAAGTAAATTCAGTAAAATACTATGATTTTATAGTTTCAAAACCACGAAATGAATTTACCGAACAAGCTTTGGCTCGTTTGTGTCAAGTACATTTAAAAGTGAAGAATTACGACAGTGCAACTCCAGTTTTAAAACGTTTGGAAACCGAAGCAGAATTTCCGCAAAATAAAACCTATGCACAATCTAATTTAATGAAATCGTATTACGAAAAACAAGATTTTGAAAATGCAGTAACTTATGCTGATAAAGTATTGACAAATGATAAAGTTGATGATCGAATTAAAAGTGATGCACAAATAATAGTAGCGCGTTCGGCAATTAAAACCAACGATGAAACCAAAGCAAAAGACGCTTATGCAAAATTGAATAAAATCGCAAAAGGCGAACTAAAAGCAGAAGCATTATATTATGATGCGTATTTCAAAAATAAAGAAGGAAAATTTAATGCGTCAAACACAGTAGTTGAAAAAATTGCAAGCGATTATTCGGGTTATAAGTTTTTTGGAGCAAAAGCATTGATAATTATGGCAAAAAATTATTTCAGTTTAAATGATAGTTTTCAAGCTACTGAAATTTTGCAGAGTGTAATAGATAACTTCACAGAATATGCAGATGTAATTGCCGAAGCACAAAAGGAATTAGACACAATAAAAATCGAAGAAGCAAAACGTAATTCATCAATCACAAATTAATAATCTTATTTCATTGTAATGCTGAATTTATTTCAGCATCTAAAAAATTTGAACATGAAGAAATTAAATATAATCACAATAGTTTTAGTAACATTCGGAATCCAATTTTCGTTTTCTCAAAAAAAAGATGAGAACATTGGTTCTGAAGTAGTAAATATTGTAAAACCATACACACCAACCATTTCTGATGCTTTTAAAGTAAAAGAAACACCTGTCTTGGAAGATGAAGAAGAGCAAAAAAAAGAAATTATTCAATACAATATTTTCTCATTTCCTGTAGCATCAACTTTTACACCTGCAAAAGGAAAAGCTGCTGGAGTTGATAAAACCGAAAAAGAAAAATTATACAACAATTACGCAACGTTAGGTTTTGGAAATTATCCAACAATAAATGCAGAATTATTTATAACACAAAATCTTAGCCGAAGCAATTATGTAGGTGGAATGTTGCGCCATTTGTCTTCTCAAGGCGGCATCAAAAATTTGGTTTTAGATGATAAATATTACAACACAAGTTTAGATGTAACTTATGGAGTGCGTGAGCGCGATTTAAGCTGGAATGTAGATTTTGGGGTGAAAAATCAAATCTATAATTGGTACGGATTACCTACAGAAACTATCGCTTTTGATGATGCAACAATTAACAGCATCGATTCAAAACAAAGTTACAACACTATTGCACTTGGCGGAAAAATGACCTTAAAAAACGAAATTTTTAGTGAAGCAAGTATGCAATTCAAACGTTTTTCAGATGCTTATGGTTCTGGAGAAAATCGATTTATTGTTAAGCCTAATTTAGATTTTGAAGTAATGGATCAAAAAATTAAAGCTGATTTTGTAGTAGATTATGTTGGCGGAAATTTTGATAGAATGTTAGCATTAGATTCAGAATTAAACTATAGTACCATAATTGCCGGAATGAAACCAAGTATTTTGTACCAGCAAGACGATTTATCGGTTCATTTAGGTGCTGGTGTTTTCTATGCGACTTCAAAAATCAATGATGAAAACAGTGGAAAAATATTTATTTATCCTAACATCAAAGCATCTTATAAATTAGTAGGTGATATTTTAGTTGCCTATGCTGGTGCAGAAGGCGGTTTACAACAAAATTCCTATTCCGACTTTGTAGAAGTAAATTCATTTGTTTCGCCAACACTTTTTGTTAGACCTACAGATAATAAATATGATATTTATGCAGGTTTAAAAGGTAAATTAGCAAATTCAGTTGCTTTTAACGTTAGAGCATCCTATTTGAATCAAGATGATAAAGCGCTTTTTGTTAGTAACGAATACAATCCAACATTTGCAAATACAGAAGGTTATGCCTTTGGAAATTCATTTAGAGTGGTTTATGATAATGTAAAAACATTGAGTTTATTTGGTGAATTAAAGGCCGATTTTTCTAAAAGCGTAACTTTTGGTATTAATGGAACCTACAATAATTACACTTCTGATATTGAAACTGAAGCTTGGAATTTACCACAATTAAAAGTTGGAACAACAGTAGATTTTGACATCAACGAAAAATGGTATGCAGGTGCCAATGTTTTTTTTGTAGGCGAAAGAAAAGATTTGATATCAGTTCAGAATGCTGCGGCTGTTTTTCCGCCAATTTTTGATTCAACAGTAGTTACATTAGATAGCTATTTCGATTTGAATGCGTACGTAGGATACAAATACAACGCAAGGTTAACCGCTTTCTTAAAAGGGAACAACTTAGCTAACCAACAATACAACCGCTGGGCAAATTTCCCAGTACAAGGAATTCAGGTGTTAATTGGTGCTAATTATAAGTTTGATTTTTAAATCACCCAACCCAAAAGGTTACAAAGAAGACACAAGGTTCACAAAGATTTTAATTTTTTTGCTTCCTTAGAGCCTTTTCTGCGCCCTTTGTGGTTAATTTTTCATCATGACATTCAAACAAAAAATAAAATCCCATTATCAAAACTTATTGTCCGAAAAAATAAACGAATTGCGTTTTATGATTTCCGATTTGGCTCAAGATGCACAAAACGATGCGAAAGGTTCGGCTGGCGATAAGCACGAAACTGCTTTGTCGATGATGCATTTAGAGCAAGAAAAACTCAATCAAAAACTTACAGAAATCATCGCTCAAAAAAATACGATTGACAAAATAGATACTGATGCAATTCATATAAAAATAGCACTTGGAAGTTTGGTTCAAACCAATGAAATGCTGTTTTATATCAGTTGCGCTTTACCAAAAATTACAATCGATAATAAATCCATTATTGCCGTTTCACCAGAATCTCCTTTGGGAAGTCAATTATTAGGTAAAAGCCCAGGAAACGAAGTGTTAATCAACACGAATCGTTTTGAAATAAAAGCAATTGAATAAAACAGAAACCACTATTCAAGTGTTTTTTTTATTTCTTCTATTTTGAGGAAATTAAAAAAGCATCAAAAATTAAAAATAAGGTGTTTTTTGTTCGATTTAAGACGCTTTTGTTAAAAATTAACAAATGTTAATAACTTAACCATGAGTTGTAGTGGTTTTTTCTTCTTCTTTTTATCTAATTACCTATATTTGTTGATATAAAAATACTTTATTTAGCACAAATATTATGAGTGAAGAAAATAAAAAAGGTAGTTATTCGGCAGATAGTATTCAGGCATTAGAAGGAATGGAGCACGTAAGAATGCGTCCTTCCATGTATATTGGTGATACTGGAGTAAGAGGTTTGCATCACTTGGTGTATGAAGTAGTAGATAACTCTATCGATGAAGCTTTAGCCGGTCATTGTGATACAATTTATGTAGCTATAAACGAAGATAACTCCATTACAGTTGAAGATAACGGTCGTGGTATTCCAGTTGATTTACACAAAAAAGAAGGCGTTTCCGCGCTTGAAGTGGTAATGACTAAAATTGGAGCCGGAGGTAAATTTGATAAAGATTCGTACAAAGTTTCTGGAGGTTTACACGGTGTTGGTGTTTCGTGTGTAAATGCACTTTCTGATCATTTACGTGCTACGGTTTATCGTGAAGGTAAAATCTATGAGCAAGAATATGAAAAAGGTAAAGCAATGTATCCAGTTAAACAAATTGGAACTACAGATAAAAGAGGTACAATGGTTACATTTAAACCAGATGCGACCATTTTTACACAAACTTTAGAATATTCTTACGATACATTGGCTTCTCGTTTACGTGAACTTTCTTT
>Ga0209480_10000109_pt1 | contig 78062 bp, 62 predicted proteins | sample JI61114C2DNA_FD_187501 | JGI IMG/M metagenome (GOLD analysis project Ga0209480, IMG submission 187501) | Wastewater effluent complex algal communities from Wisconsin, to seasonally profile nutrient transformation and Carbon sequestration -... | ecosystem: Engineered > WWTP > Effluent > Algae...
CTCCCCAAAAGAATTTTCAATCCCCGCTTCCCCCGTTTTTGATCTGATGGGCGTTACTCCTTCACAGATCAACCGGACATCCGACATCAAAAATTTTAAAGTGGACTGGTCGTTTAAGGCCTGGCGTCTGAACCCCAACCTCGCCATTCAGTCACAACCGTTCTGGGAATTGTTTTATAACCGGAAAGATCTCTCAAAGTACCAATCAGCCAGCGGTTTTATGCGGAAACTGGCATCCCTGGATATTTCACTGGGTACGGTGCAAAATGAAGAAAGTGATCGCCGGATCGGAATGGCGGCCAAGCTTAATCTGGTTAAGCAGAAAGATCCCTTACTGGCAAAATCATTGTATGAGGATATCGGCATCCGCTATGCGGAAGAAAGAAAAACACTGGAAGCCCGGTTGAAGGAGCTGCAACTGAAACTGGATACAACCCAGCAAATCATGGATAAACCCGGTATCCGGTCTGAAATTAAAAGTACGGAAGACCAGTTACTGAGCCTCAATTCCCGCCGTAATACAGAGATCAATGACCGGGCAAAAATTTTTATTGCCGAACACTGGAATGCCGCTTCACTGGATCTGGCGGTCGGCCGTGTATACACTTATCAGAGTGACAGTGCAGGTTCGTTGAGCAAACTCAGACTGAACCGGAATACCGGATTCGGTATCTGGCTCAATGGAGGTGTACCGCTGGGAAAACGCTGGATGCTCTCGGGGCTGGTCCGTACTACATTTTATGAGGAAGAACTGAATTTTCTGCTGCGGAATACGGTAACGCTGGAAGAGAAGGAGGCAAGGGCTGTAGCGGAAAATAAACTCTATTCTGCCGGACTGAATCTCCGCTATGGCGGTCCCCTCTACAGTTTTTTTGTTGAGTTCCTGTATGAAAAGAAAGCCCTGAAAACGCCCGTCGAAGCCTTGCAGGATGTATTTACAGAACCGGCACAGACACAAGTGGTGGCCAGTTCGGTAAAATGGACAACCGTACACCCCAACTCACTCAGTATCGGGGGTGACTGGCGTATCAGTCAGAATGTAATTATCAATTACGGCATGCGATGGATACTCGATGTAAAGGGAAAATCGCAGGCATTTATTCCGGTGGCCGGGATTTCCTGTATGATGCGTTAATCAGTGTTTTTTAAAATCGTTGAATACCATTAATCACTTAAACCAAAAAAGAATGAAAAAAATTATCTCCTTGCTGCTGATGGGATCGGCCCTGCTGCCCATGTCCGCTCCGGCACAAAACCCTGCGATTGCAGGCACTATTACTAAACCGGCAAATCTTACGGTTAACACCGAATTGCGCCTGGTTAAATTTAACCCAACCGATGTGTTCAGTACCGGGTTTAACCTGAATGCAACAGGCCGGAGTGACATGAACTCGTATTTACTTTGTTACCTGTCAACCCTTGTTTATCCGCAGTACCTGGCCATGGTGGCCAATGACAATACCGATGCATACCAGGTGAGGATGCACAGGGATGGTCCGGCTTTTGAAGCGGAGTATTCGAAGTATGTACGTCATTTGTTTGCGAATCCGGTGTTTAAGTTCGTCCGTAAATCGGACCGGCTGGGTTATGATCCCGAAGCGATGGTCATTACTACCGCTACAGCAAATTATGTTGTATTTCGCGGCACAGACAGGGTGGGTAGTAATCAGCCCGGTGTTTTATATGACTGGTCAGAGTGGATCAGCACTGACTTTGATGCCGTGCCCATGAATACACCGGCATTAACCGGAAAAGTATTGTCAGGCATGTGGAAGTCATTGGAGTATGAAGGGTTTATTTCCGAATTGTACAACTACATCCAGTCAAAAGGAGGAAGCAGTAAAAAGCTCTGGATTACCGGACACAGCCTTGGTGCTGGTCAGGCCCAGTTGTTTGCCATGTACGCAGCAAAGAAAGGACTGGTGGCACAGGGAATTTATGGTTTCGCCGCTCCTAATCCCGGGGATCAGCAGTTTGTAACAGAAATGGACCGCTTATTTCCCGGAAACAGATTACAGCGGTATGAATTTATCGATGATCCGATAACCATGCTTTCATCGGCTTTTGGCTATGAAAAAGCGGGAACACGTGTATTTTATAAGGATATAAACAATATTGAATTTAACCAGGCTGAACGCAGTGTGCTTGAACTGGCGGCTGTCATTCCTGCCGTTACCGGTGTTGTTAAAAACGGGGTAACGGATGCGATCAATGGATTGGCAGGAGGCCGGCTTCACCTGGATAATCTGCTGGGTGGAAGCCCGATGTGTTATCACCACCCCACCTGGTACCTGAAAGCCGCTTACCAGCAGCTCACCGCTGCGGAAAGAAGCAAAGTGCCGGCTCCATTAGCTCTGCCACAATCCGGTACTGAAGGATGTGATGCAGGAACGGTGAAGCGTGGGAAAAATGCAGGATCCGATTTCTTTACCTGGGCCGGTGAGAAAGTAACCGGTGCTGTTGAAACGGCCGCTGCCACCGCCGATGCCGCAGTAAAAAAAATTACGTTTACTGCCGGCACCATTATCAGTAATGTCACCGGTACGGCCATAACCGAGGGGGATTATTATATTGTCAGTTATCCATCAAAAGAAAAACTGGGACTGAATGAACAGAACGGTTTTGATAATGCCAGCGATATGCGGTTGACCACCAGCCGGAGCAAGGTAAAGATAAAACGTTTCGGGGCAATCGGGTATACAATAGAGTTCGGCACAAAAACCTTTAACGGCTTACTCGGATCAGAGACAAAATCCTATGTGCTCGACAGTGAAGGCGCCAGCTTGTACCAGAGCGGCTCATCTGAAATTCAGTTGTGGGAGAAAAATATTTTTCCGCTGGCGAGTTTTAATCAACGCTGGTTATTTATTAACCTGGAAGGCAATAAATACATGATCAAAAACCTGGAGAACGGGAAAGTGCTGGATGCCAATAATAATAACATCAACACCACCTCTTGTGGCGTCAAGACATACCGTCCTATAGACAATGAACAGACACAGATATGGGTGCTGGAGAAAGCCAATTAATCACATAAAAAATATTTACCGTGAAAAAATGTATGTTTAAAAATAATCTGGTTACTGTAATTACTTTGTTGCTGGCTGTTGCCGGGAGTGCACAGACCGGAATTCTCTCACCGGGAATTACAAATACTAAACAAATAAACTTGCGGACAAAGCCGCTGGGTTGGTATTTTGATAAACTGACGCGTACTACTGCAGCTGGCGGTTCCGCCGTAGTGCGGACAAAAACAGTTGGTACGAATAAATCAGAAGTGGGGGTAAATCTGCCGAGGGTTCAGCAGGTGATTGCGCCGGTCGGGGCACCGGTATTCAGTACCAATGCGGCCGGGTATTGTGAAAGCAGCAATGTAAAAATGGATTACCTGAATGAAAGTGCTTTCAGCCTGGTGAATCTGAGTGAAACATTTTCTTCCCTGATTTTCCCGGGCTCGTTCATAGAAGCCGGCAGTCTGCTCGACAGGCGTCCCGTTTTTTACAGCCGGGCCACTGACAGGGCTCCTTTAACAATCGGTATCAGTATCAGTAATCCGAAGTCTGCGGCACCCACACAGGTAGTTGTGAATGATTTTGGAGCGAATAATATCAATAACCTGCACCGCGATCTCCGGGATAAACACCAGGGAGCGGCGATCAGCCCGGTATTTGCTTTCAGTCTGAAAGAAGTCACCAGTGTGGAACATTTTACCGCGAATCTGAATTACTCGGCAGGACTGATGCTGCCATTGGAGGAATTCGGTTTGCCGATTGATCTGTCTCAGGGAATAAAAGCAACAGGAGATGCCTCGCTGACCCGTAAAATGCACTCTTATGTTGTTTCCTTTATCCAGCCAATGTATGCCTACTCTGTAAATGAAGTGGACATGAACCGTTTCTTTACCCGCGCCGGACTGGCCGCGCAGCATAGTACGGCCGGTTATGTAAGTTCTGTGGTGTTCGGCAGAATGGTCTTGCTTTCCTTTCAGTCTACGGAGGATTCCACAAGTGTGAGTACATTGATCAGTAGCCGTCTCGGTATCAGTGTAACCGGGGGCGACCTGGCCAATGCACAGCTTGGGACACGGATTAATGCGGATGCAAAAGCCAATTTCAGCAATAAAGTCAGCAATTTCAGGGCTTTTGTATATGGCGGGGATGCAGCCACCGCTTTACGGATAACCTCAAATCCGGAAGAAGTCTTCACTTTTATTCAAAGCCCGGGTGCTTATACACTATCGGCCGCTTCCGGTGCATTGCCGATTCAATATATCGTGCAGCGGGTATCGGATGGCCGTACACTCGGTGTGCGGTCCACTTCTTCTTTTTCTGTGGAAGACTGCCTCAATCCCCGGTACGATATTGATGTGATCTACAAAGGGATTAAATGCAATAAGGTTGTGGAAGGACCATTGGATAATGAAGAGGAAATTTTTGGATCCCTCTCCGTTTCCGGACAAACGTTGTTCAATATCGCTGAAGACAATAAAATGTCAATGAAACAGGGAGAAGAGAAAGGGGCGGATATTCTCAAAAGAATCAAAAGCAGCCAGACAATAAATGATATTAAAAACCTGCGGCTTCAGTTTACTCCATCAATAAAGGATTGGGAACTGCTGATCAAGCCACTGTACCGTGAGAAACAACAGTCTGACCTTGTTTTTAATCTGGAAACAAAGGTCAATCAGTTGTTTAAGCTGGAACCCGGACAGTCGGTTGTAATTGATGACAAGAAACAAACACTTCGTTTATATGAAGACGGAAGGGAAGAGAATGCAAGTGTGACGATCCTGTATCAGATTAAGATAACCAGAAAATAAGTGGCGGAAGAAACTGAAAGGGGCTATGCGATATGAGTGCGCATAGCCCCTTTCTTTATAGTGTTATAAAATCCGTGGTCGTTGAAAAATTAGTGGGCCTGATCTGACGGCTCCTGTTTGTTTTCCTCCAGCACAGGCTCATTCAGTTTCACCACATGGGCTTTCCGCTTCTTCGCCCGGCCCATCATGGTCATATTCAGCATTTCCACCACAAAGGAGAATGCCATACCGAAATAGATATAGTTTTTCAGATGCAGTTGGTGAGCGGCTTCACTATCCCAGCCTTCAATGATCAGGCTCAGGCCGATCATCACCAGGAAGGAGAGGGCCAGCATTTTCAGCGTGGGGTGCTTATGGATAAAGCCTGAAATAGCCGGACTAAACAGGAACATGATGGTCATGGCAATTACCACTGCCGCAATCATGATCTCCACATGCTTGGCCGTACCACCGGCTGTAATAATACTGTCAAAGGAAAATACCGCATCAATGATTACAATCTGTCCAATGGCCTGTCCGAAAGAAAGCGGCTTCTGGTTTTTTAAGGACTCATTCGGATCTTCCCCTTCCAGTTTATGATGGATCTCCATCACCGATTTGTAGATCAGGAATAAACCACCCGCCAGCATCACTATACTCGCCAGATCAAATCCCTTACTGCCTAAGGTAAATACTGCTTTCCCCTTCTGTGACAACAACCAGCCCAGTCCCATCAGCAACAAACTCCGCATCAGGATCCCGGTCACCATCCAGGCACGACGGGCTCTTTTCTGTTCTTTTTCGCCCTTCAGGCGATTCAGGATGATACTGACGAATATAACATTATCAATGCCCAGCACCACTTCAAGGATGACTAAGACAAAGAAACTGATAATACTTTCACTGGTAAACAGGTATTCCATAACTTATAAGAAAGGGACAAAATTAATGATTTGCCGCTGAATGTGGTGGTCATCCGGTGCTCAGGACAAAAGGCTCCTGGTAATTTTCTTAACGATCGCCGGACCCTCATAAATAAATCCGGTCCATACCTGTACGAGCGGGGATCCCGCCTTGAGCTTTTCTTTAGCATCGATACCTGTAAAAATGCCGCCCGATGCAATAACCGGAATTTCTCCATTCGTCCGGGTGATCAGGTATTTTAAAACCTCCGTACTTCTTTTTTGTAAAGGTTTCCCGCTAAGACCTCCAGTCTCCCGACTTACTACTCCCGACTCCTCACTCAGCCCTTCCCGGCCGATCGTGGTATTGGTGGCCACCAGACCGTCGAGTTTTATTTCAAGGGCCAGCGCCGCCACATCATCCAGTTGTTCATTCGTAAGATCAGGTGCGATCTTTAAAAGTATCGGCCGTTGCACCGCTTTCCCTGCATTAAGCTGTTGCAAATGCACCAGGATCTTTCGGAGTGATTCCTTTTCCTGCAGTTCACGTAAACCAGGTGTATTGGGTGAACTTACATTCACTACAAAATAGTCCACATACGCATGCAGGGCATTAAAACAGATTTCATAATCCTTCCAGGCCTCTTCATTTGGAGTTATTTTATTCTTCCCGATATTCCCCCCAATGATCATGCGATAAGATACTCCGTCAGCTGCCTCCCGACTCACTCCTCCCGACTCACTCTTTTCCTTCCACATCTTTAACCGCTCCGCCACCACTTCCACCCCCTCATTATTAAATCCCATCCGGTTAATCAGCGCTTTATCGGCTGGCAGACGGAAAACCCTGGGCTTGTCATTTCCGGGTTGGGCTTTCGGTGTTACGGTACCTGTTTCCACAAAACCAAAACCCAGACATTCCAGTTCCCGAAGATATTCCGCGTTTTTATCAAACCCTGCAGCCAGACCAACCGGATTCCGGAATTGCAGTCCGAGGAAAAGGGTGTGCAGTTTCGCGTTTTTATCGGTAAAGAGGGAAGTCAGTATTTTTTTTCCCAACCACGTACCGCAAACCAGCTTCAACGCTTTCATAGAAAAATGATGTACAGCTTCAGGAGAAAAATTAAAAAGGATTGTGCGGAGCAGGGTATACATGAGCAAAATATTACTTTCTGAATAAGGCCTGCGCTAACCTCTTCTCTTTAATTTGATTAAAAAGGTACAGCGTCTCGTTTTTTCAGCCCGGTTCTTTCAAAGAAACTTCATCCGGATGGCCCCGCAAAAACTTTTTTTCATCAATTTAATAACCATTATTTTTGAGATAGAAAGTTGCATAAACAACTAAAGCGGTTGAGGGTTTAGAGTTTTTCGTTTAGCGAACACTCATTATCCTGTAAATGCAACCATAATCGAGACGCCTAAACACCTAAACGCCTAAACGACTAAACCTCTTAACACCTAAACTTTTACTATGCAGGAAGCATACATCGTAGCCGGATACCGAAGTGCCGTAGGAAAAGCCAAAAAAGGTGGATTCCGGTTTACCCGCCCAGACGATCTGGCTGTAACCGTCATCAAAGGTTTGCTGGCCTCTGTGGCCAACCTGGATCCGAAGCGTGTGGATGATGTGATTGTTGGCAATGCTGTTCCTGAAGCCGAACAGGGTTTGCAGGTGGGGCGTATTATTGCGGCAAGGGCGTTGGGGTATGAAGTACCCGGACTGACCATAAACCGGTATTGCGCATCCGGGTTGGAAAGTATTGCCATGGCCACAGCTAAAATCCGTATGGGTATGGCCGATTGTATCGTGGCTGGTGGCGTGGAAAGTATGAGCCTGGTGCCCACCGCTGGCTGGAAAACCGTTCCGGCTTATTCCATTGCGAAAGATGAACCCGACTATTACCTGAGTATGGGACTAACTGCTGAAGCCGTGGCAAAGGAATATTCCGTAAGCCGGGAAGCACAGGATGAATTCTCTTATAACTCACATCAGAAAGCCATTGCGGCTATAGAGGCCGGAAATTTTAAATCCGGTATACTGCCTGTAACCGTGGAAGAGATTTACCTGGATGCCAAAGGGAAAAAGCAAAAACGGAATTATGTCGTGGATACCGACGAAGGCCCGCGTGCAGATACATCCGTGGAAGCGCTGGCCAAATTAAAGCCTGCTTTTGCAGCAGGAGGTTGTGTAACAGCAGGTAACTCTTCACAAACTTCCGACGGTGCTGCTTTTGTGATAGTGATGAGTGATCGCATGATCAATGAACTCGGATTAAAACCAATCGCCCGGTTGGTGAGTTCCGCCGTGGCAGGCGTGCATCCGCGTATTATGGGTATTGGACCTGTAGCGGCGATTCCAAAAGCACTTAAACAGGCCGGATTGAATTTATCCGATATTGATCTGATTGAACTGAATGAGGCCTTTGCCTCCCAATCCATCGCTGTTATCCGTGAAGCAGGTCTTGATCCTGCAACAGTCAATATCAACGGTGGTGCCATTGCCCTGGGCCATCCGCTGGGTTGTACCGGGTGTAAACTCACGATTCAGAATCTGCATGACCTGAAACGTCTGAATAAAAAATACGGAATGATCAGTGCCTGTGTGGGGGGCGGACAAGGGATAGCCGGTATAATAGAAAATATCAGTTAAGCACAGAATATTTAACGTGGTTGATTTTCAGCCATAACACCCGGTCCAACGACCGGGTGTTCGCTTTTTAAGCGTTTTTTGCCTGTATACCTGAACAAAAAAAATAATATACAGTTGCAGGGTATCCTTAAACCTTTTCGTATTTTACCCTTCTGAAGTACTTCACATTACCCCGACCAAATAATCAGCTATGGACAGACGCGCCTTTTTAATGGCCCGCAGGGAGAAAAATGCAGCTCCCCAGGCACAACCCTTCCGCACACAATCGGGTATCAATACCTATACCGGCCCCTGGACGGAACAGGAAGTGATACACCTGCTGAAAAGAACCATGTTCGGGGCCAGAATGGCTGATGTCGGCTATTTCAAAAACCTGACCATGAACCAGGCAGTGGATGAACTGATAAATCCGACTGCTCCACAGCCCGCCCCACCGGTAAAAGAATATGCCACTTCCACTACACCGGGTGTAACTCCGGATGGGAATATTGCCCAGGGAACAACCTGGATCAATGATATTAACAGTGATGGGACGGTGCAGGCACAACGGAGAGGGTCGTACAAGAAATGGTGGACAGGGGTATTGGTCAATCAGGACCGGAGTATCCGGGAGAAACTGATCATGTTTTTGGTTGATCATTTCGGGAATGAATCCACGGATGTGGGAAATGCCAACTGGAATTATAAACAACACAACCTGATCAGGCAATACGCATTGGGGAACTATAAGGAACTGGTCCGCGAAATTTCAAAGGATGTGGCCATGCTCCGTTACCTCAACGGGTATCTCAATAACAAGAACGCGCCGGATGAGAATTATGCCCGGGAACTGATGGAGTTGTTTACACTGGGGAAAGGACCCGGTTCACAATACACGGAAAATGACGTAAAGGAAGCCGCCAAAGTTTTAACGGGCTGGCAGATCAATGGTACCACCTACACATCGGTATTCAACCTGGCCCGTCATACCATCACGAATAAAACATTTTCCTCTTTCTTCAATAATACCGTTATCACCGGCCGCAATACCGCTACCGCAGGTGACCTGGAACTGGCCGATCTGCTGAACATGATATTTGCGCAGCAGGAAGTGGCAAAATTCCTGGTGCGGAAGATGTACCGCTGGTTTGTGTATTACGCGATTGATGCCGGTACGGAAACCAATGTGATTGAGCCCCTGGCTGCCGTTTTCCGGGATAATAATTATGAATTAAAGCCTGTACTCTCGGCCTTGTTCAAAAGTGAACATTTTTATGATATGCTGAACCGGGGGTGTTTGATCAAAACCCCTTCCGATATCGTGATCGGTTCCATGCGCGAAATGAATGTGGCTTTCCGCCCGGAAACCGACTGGGATACCAACTATGGATTGTGGAATACCTTTAATTCCTGGATGGCCAATATGGGACAGAGCCTCCATGATCCGCCAAATGTATCCGGTATGCCGGCTTATTACCAGGAACCTTCATTCCATGAAATCTGGATCAACTCGGATTCATTGCCCAAACGGAATCAGTTCACCGATACCATGATTGCATCAGGGTATTCCCGCAATGGTTTCCGGGTACAGTTCAACTGTGTGGCTTTTGCACAGACGCTCCCCAATCCCGGTAATCCCAATGACCTGATTGACGCGGCTGTAAAACTGTTTTTCAGAAATGAATTGTCCGCGCAAAGCAAAAGCCAGATCAAAACGCAGATCCTGCTTACGGGTCAGCAATGGGATTATTACTGGACCAATGCCTGGGCAGCCTATGAGTCAAGTCCGACCACCGCCAATTTCAATACGGTGAATACCCGGCTGAAAGCCCTGTTTCAGTATTTATTTAATTTATCCGAGTACCAGCTCGCTTAATATAAGAAACCAACGACCATGAACAGAAGAGACTTCTTATTCAGTTCCATCCCGGCCGCGGCCATTCTCCCGGAAGTAATTAACGGGTATTCCGTGCAGGCATTTAACCAGCAGTCACCCCTGGTGCAGGCGCTGATGCGGGGACAAACCGTGACGGATCATGTGCTGGTGATCGTGCAATTGTCCGGGGGAAATGACGGACTGAACATGGTGATTCCGGTGGCGGATTATTCCAAATATTACAATGCACGAACCAATATTGCCATCCCGGAAAACAGGGTCCTGCCCATCGCAGGTGTTACCGGAACAGGGATTCATCCATCCATGACCGGATTACAAACCCTGTTTACACAGGGCAAAGCAAAACTGATTCAGGCTGTCGGTTACCCACAGCCGAACTTTTCCCATTTCAGGGCCACGGATATCTGGATGAGTGCATCCAACAGTAATCAGGAAGTATACAGTGGCTGGGCCGGACGATATCTCAATTATGAGTTCCCCGATTTTCCGGCCGGTTATCCAAACAGCACAATGACGGATCCGCTGGCTATACAGATCGGCTCCACCACCACACTCACCACCCAGGGACCCAGTGCCAATATGGGGATGAGTATTACCAACCCGACCAACTTCTATAACCTGGTAAATGGTACTACGGATCCCGTTCCCAATACCCCCGCAGGAAAAGAACTGAAATTCATCCGGCAGGTCAATCAGCAGACACAGAAATATTCCACCGTTATTAAAAACGCGGCGAATGCCGTAACACAGCAGGTTACATATCCAACCGGAAACTCGCTGGCCGATCAGTTGAAAATTGTGGCCCGTTTAATAGCCGGCGGATTAAAGACCCGCGTGTATATGGTTAGTTTTGGAGGATTCGATACGCATTCGGTACAGGTGGGAGCCACGGATACTACCACAGGTAATCATGCTACCTTACTGCAAAAAGTGTCCGATGCCATTAAGGCATTTCAGGATGACCTTGCTTTTCATAACGTGGAAGACAGGGTGGTGGGCATGACATACAGCGAATTCGGAAGAAGGATAAAATCAAATTCCAGTTCAGGTACGGATCATGGATCAGCCGCACCGATGTTCCTCTTTGGCAGTAATATTGATGCCGGTATGCTGGGTGTAAACCCGACCATTCCCACCAGCGCCACGGTGAATGATAACGTTCCGATGCAGTATGATTTCCGCAGTGTCTATTCCACCTTACTCGAAAAATGGTTCTGCCTTGACAAAACCGTGGTGGACTCTTTATTCCCGCCAAACATCAACAGCCAGTTGCAAAGTCTGCCCCTGATTAAAGCAGGCGCCTGCAGCGGCGTTACCCCGCCACCACCGTCTTCCGGCGATGTGATGATCTCCAACTCGCCCAATCCGTTTACCAGCAGTACCACTATCAGATTCACTACTACGGGTGGACATACATTTATACAAATCATTGATACTTTGGGCAGGGTTATCAAAGTATTGGCTGACCGTGATTATACGGCCGGTACATACACACTCGATTTTAACAGTGATGGTCTTCCTACCGGTATCTATTATGCCCGTTTGCAGAATGGGGTTACACAACAGGTGAGGGCTATGATGAAAGTCAGATAGCAGTTGTCAGATGTCGGTTGTCTGATGTCAGGAAACAGCCCATGCTCAAAACTAGATCTTCAATGAACAATGGTCGTACCTCTGACTTCGTACCTCGTACTTCGTACTTTTCTAGTCAGATTGCCGGTGTCCCGCATTCACCCAATCCGTTATCTTTTGCCTGTCGGCCAGGGTTAAAGGACTGTTTGGAGCAGCTGGCATATAGGACGGATTGCCATCCACAGCCCTGGCTTTTATCCGGTCCCAGCTGGAAACAATACTGGCATCCGTATCAAAATTCTTCCCACCGTTTATGGCGCCATTGAGGTGACAGGGCCCACAGTATCCGCCAACGCCTCCAGTGCCAGCTATCAGTTGCTTCACCAATGCGTATTTGGGTCCGTAATTTAAAATCGTGAACTGTGTAGTATCTGTACAACCTTTCTGGTTTTTTACAATAATCTGGTAGTCACCCGGTGCCAGGTTGCTGAAACCCGGAGAAGCCTGAAAGGCAGCACCGTTTAACTGGTAACTGATGGTATCTCCCACTGGCGAACTGACGGTGAATGACCCATTGTTGGAACTGCCGACGGATTCGGTTTTAAAATATTGGATGTCATAGTTTACACCCAGGCAGGGATCGGGCGGACTGTCTTTTTTATTACAGGAGACGGAGATACCCGTAAGTGCTAAGAGTAAAAAAAGGAATCGGTGTGTCTGGTGCATTGTATTGATTTGCCGTTGGGTAAATTAATGAATCTTTTCTAAAGCGAACAATGTGACAGGGGCTTTTCGCCGAAGATTAATGGCCGGAAAAATAAATTTGTATGAAACAATGTTGCATTTTATATTTGCAACATAGTTACAAAATATGAAACAGAAACCGTTTGTATTAATGCTGGCATTATTGGCCTATCAGGTATTGGCCGGGCAGGATAATATTGTACGTGAAAAAAATGCGGACGGAGAAATCCTGCATGCCAAAGTAAAACTGAGTGGGAAAATCACCGATGCAAAAACGGGGGAGGCGCTGTCAGGGGCCTATGTGTATTTTACCGATGATAAACTGGGAACCAGCAGCGATGTGAATGGTCAATATGCGCTTGGTAATATTCCTCCAGGTCATCATGTTGTCGAAGTTTCCTTTACAGGCTATGGTACGTTGGTTGAGCATATTGAAATTTCAACGGATTTGCAAAAGGATTTTGCTTTGTCACCCGTTATTGTGGAAAATCAGGGAGTGATCGTTACGGGCGTATCCGGTGCCACGAGTATTCGCAAATCACCGGTCCCGGTTACCAGTATCAGGCGATCAGCACTTTTGCAAAAGCCATCCGCTAATATCATAGACGCGTTAAGTCATATCCCGGGTGTGTCTCAGGTTTCCACCGGACCGGCTATTTCAAAACCAGTAATACGGGGACTGGGGGCAAACAGGGTGGTTACTGTAAATGACGGAATACGGCAGGAGGGGCAGCAATGGGGTGATGAACACGGTATTGAAATTGATGAACTAAGTGTGAGCAAAGTGGAAGTGCTGAAAGGTCCGGCCTCATTAATGTATGGGAGTGATGCACTGGCGGGCGTTGTGAATTTTATCACCAATACGCCCGTGCCGGAAGGTACCATCAGGGGAGGGCTGTTGAGTAATTATCAAACGGTAAATAAACTGTATACAAACAGTCTGAATCTGGCCGGTAATAAAAACGGATTTAACTGGAATGGCTACCTGTCACATAAGTCAGCAGGAGATTATAAAAACAAATACGATGGCCGGGTGCTGAATTCCCGTTACAATGAGAAAAACTTCGGGGGGTACTTCGGTATTAACAAGGGGTGGGGATACAGTCATCTTATTTTCAGCAGTTTTGATCAGCATATCGGACTCGTTGAGGGCGACCGGGATGATGCCACCGGAAAATTCATATTGTATGCCGGTACCGGTTTGGAGAGAATAGCCACTGACGATGATCTTTCTTCCCGTTCAATGTTTATACCCAATCAACGGGTGCAGCATTACAAACTGGTCAGTGATAATAATTTTGCCCTGGGACGAAGCCGGCTCAAATTCAACCTCGGTTTTCAGCAAAACCTGCGCAAGGAATTTGGCAATCCCGAAGATCCGGCTGAACAGGAATTATTTTTTGACCTGAAGACCATTAACTATAATCTGCAGTGGCAGTTGCCTGAAATGAAACAGTGGCATACGACTGTGGGAGTAAATGGAATGCAGCAAGAAAACCAGAATAAAGGAGCGGAAGTCCTTATTCCTGAATATAATCTTTTTGATGCGGGTCTGTTTGTTTATGCTCAGCGGTTTTATAAAAAAGCCACACTCAGTGGCGGGATCCGTTTTGACAACCGCACGGTAAACAGCAGGTCTTTTTTTGAAGGAACCGAAGAAAAATTTAATGCGTTTACACGTAAATTTTCCAACCTGTCAGGTAGTATTGGCCTGAGTGTGGAAGCCGCGGATAACGTATCATTCAAGGCCAATATCGCCCGTGGTTTCCGGGCACCCACATTGGCGGAACTGGCCAGTAACGGCACCCATGAAGGCACGAATCGTTACGAATACGGCGATCAGCAGCTGAAATCAGAAACGAGTGTACAGTTTGATGCGGGTGTGGATCTGGACTATGAACATTTCAGTCTGGGTGTATCCGCTTTTTTTAACAGCATTCAGGATTTTATATTTTACAGGAAACTGGCATCCTTATCAGGTGGTGATTCCCTGGTGAATGTGGATGGTGAGGATATACAGGCGTTTATTTTTAATCAGCAAAATGCACGGCTCAGCGGACTTGAGTTTTCACTCGATATTCACCCGCACCCCATCCATTGGCTTCATTTCGAAAACAACTTTTCTTTTGTCCGTGGCCGTTTTACCTCAGCGCTGGACGGCAGTGAAAATCTTCCCCTGATTCCGGCACCCCGCTGGACCAGTGAGTTGCGGGCGGATATTAAAAAAGCCGGGAAAAACCTGCGGAATTTTTATGCAAGCCTCGAGGCCGATAGAACGTTCAAACAGGATCGTTATTTCAGCGGATTTGAAACAGAAACAGCTACAGATGCTTATTTGTTGCTGAATGCAGCTGTCGGGGCTGACATACAGAACGCAAAAAAGAGAACCATTTTCAGTATCCATCTTGGATTAATGAATATTGGTAACACCGCCTGGCAAAGCCATCTGAGCCGGCTGAAATATACAGCGGAGAATGTTTTAACCGGACGAACCGGTGTTTTCAATGCCGGCCGGAATTTCTCCGTCAAGCTGAATGTACCGCTGGAGTTTAAGCTGAAGTGAGAAGTAACGCGAGGCATAGGTTGGAAGTTTAAAGGGGAAAGTCATTGTCATTCAGAATAGAACTCAGATCTGACAATTTATACTTAGGATACGAAATCCGGAAGGTCAGTATTATAAACACCTTTTCGAATCAAGGATTAATTTTGACTTCTCCCTCCCGTTGGTTTTCCCGACCTTTACCCCATGGAAATATCCCTAACCACTCCGGCACTCTTGTTTCCGGCCATCTCCCTGTTATTGCTGGCCTATACAAACCGTTTTCTGGCCCTGGCCAACCTGGTTCGCAAATTACACGATGAGTATATTGAAGGGCGTAAACGTCATGACGAGTTTACGGAGTTGCACAAAAACAAGATCATCCTTTGGCAGATCAAAAACCTGCGCCGCCGGATCAACCTGATCCGCTATATGCAGGGGCTGGGTGTGTTCAGTTTTCTGGGTTGTGTGGGTTGTATGTATAGCCTGTACAGAGGAGCTGCTGTGGTGGCCGAGTTTATTTTCGCCGTTGCCTTGCTGAGTCTGCTGGCCTCGCTTTTTATCTCTTTGGCTGAAATTATTCAGAGTACCAGGGCCATTGAACTGGAACTCAGTGATATTGAGGAACTGGAAAAAGGGAATATATTTACGGATATTCTGTCTAAAAAGTAAAACAGCAAAACCAGATGCGGAAAAGATTTTACATGGCCCTTATTATTTGTGTCAGTGCCTTTCTGGTGACCGCCTGTTCCAAGGGTGGCGGAGGGGGAACTGATGACGGTTCTGGTGGTGGCCCGCATGTGATTTCTGTGGAGGATACTACACGTCCGGTGCTGGAGATACTGTCGCCGGTCAATAATCAGGTATATACCGGAGCAACCAGTATTGCCATTAACGGAAAAATTTCGGATGACCTCGGCTTATACCGGGGAAGCATCCGGGTAACCAATGATGCAAACGGGGATTTGCTGAAAGAACAGTTATATGAAATCCACGGCGTACTCCTGTATAACTATTCCATTAATGTACCGGTTAGCGTTTCTTTACCTGCTGATTATACAGTTACCGTTTTTTTTGAAGATCACGGTCTAAACAGTGTAAGCCGTTCCGTTAAAGTAAAAGTGAATCCCTGATCATATTGATTGCAGCAAGTGCAATACTTTCTCCCAGCTGCCGCCATTGTACACTTCATTTATACCGGCCTGTTTTAATGTAGTAGTGGCTATTCCACTCCGGTGTCCGGACGCACAGCAGCATACCACCGGTCGTTTCATGTGTTTGATTCGTTCCGCATTGGCCGCAATCCGGTCTACGGGAATATTGATTGAGCCGGGGATACGCCCACGGTCATATTCACTGGCAGAACGTACATCAATAATCACCGCTCCCTGGCGCAAGGCCTTTTTTACGGAGCCGGTTCCGAAGAAAGAAAAAAATCCCATACCTGAATTTTATACAACGGCAGGACGGTTTTTGCGTTCACCGATCTGCTGCCGCCACATAGCGTAATATAATCCTTTTTCTGCCAACAGTTTTTCATGGTTGCCTGTTTCCACTACGTCCCCTTTCTCCAGCACATAAATCCGGTCTGCATGCATTATAGTGCTCAGCCGGTGCGCAATCAGAATGGTTACCTGGCGGCCCTCCCTCGATATTTCCCGGATAGTATCCGTTATTTCTTCCTCGGTCAGCGAGTCGAGTGCGGATGTGGCTTCGTCGAATAATAATAATTTCGGATTGCGCAACAGCGCGCGGGCAATGGATAAACGCTGTTTCTCACCGCCGGATAATTTCAGCCCGCCTTCACCAATCATGGTATCCAGTCCGTTTTCCGCCCGGGACAACAAGTTGTTACACGCGGCTTTCCGTAATACATCCTGTAATTCTTCTTCTGTGGCGGATGGATTTACGAATAATAAATTTTCACGGATGGAACCGGAAAACAGCTGCGTGTCCTGTGTTACAAAACCGATCTGGTTACGCAGGTCTTCAAAGTCAATACTGTTTTCATCCATGCCGTTATAAAGGATTTTTCCCTGTTGCGGACGGTATAAACCAACCAGCAACTTCATCAATGTGGTCTTACCCGAACCCGAAGGGCCTACAAAGGCAATGGTTTCACCCGTTTTTGCAGTGAAACTGATATCATTAATGGCATTCTGGGCCGCTGTCTGGTGTTTGAATGCCACATGATCAAATTCAAGGGTTTCAATCCGTCCCAGATGACTCGGGTTCGCTGCGGTAGGTTCAGGCGATTTCTTCATCAGGTTCGCGAAATTCTCCAATGAAGCCTGGGCCTCCCGGTACGTCAGGATAATATTGCCTATTTCCTGCAAAGGACCAAATACGAAAAAGGAAAATATCTGCATCGTTACAATCTGGCCGGCATCCATACTGCCACGGTAAATAAACAACATCAGGAGAAAGAGAATAATCTGGCGCAACGTATTCACAAACGTGCCCTGTATAAAACTGATACTGCGGATCCGTTTTACCTTGGTCAGCTCCAGTCCGAGTATTTTAAATGTATTTCTGTTCAGCCGCGATACTTCCTGCTGGGTAAGCCCAAGACTTTTTACCAGTTCTATATTCCGCAGCGATTCGGTGGTGGCACCCGCCAGGGCGGTGGTCTGTCCCACAATTTTTTTCTGAATGGTCTTTACTTTTTTGCTCAGCAGGTTGGAAATAATTGTCAGCAAAAATATGCCGCCGAAATAAACCAGGGGAAGGCTCCAGTGAATGGTGGTGGCATAAACGGCAACAAACAAAATTCCCACAATCACCGGAAAGAGTACATTGATAAAGGAGGATACGAATTTTTCCGTATCCAGCCTTACTTTCTGTAATACACTTAATGTTTCCCCGCTCCTTGCATCTTCAAACTCCTGGTAGGGGAGCTTCATGGCATGCTGCAATCCTTCCGTAAACACGGTAGCCCCGAATTTCTGTGTGATCAGGTTCAGGAAATAATCCTGGAAGGCCTTCGCGATACGGCTGATCATGGCCACCGTAATGGACGCCAGCAACAGCCAGGCTACCCCGTAATAATGACGGGTTTCCATTACTTTTTCCACAACACCCCCGGGTTTTACTTTCACCACTTCTTCTGTTATGCTTTCATTGAAAAAAAGAAAAGCATCCCAGCTGAAGGCAATCTTATTCTGGTGATACGTGGCCAGGTTGATCAGACGCCCGAAAATGATCGGATCCATCAGGGAAAAACCAATATTGATGGCCGCCAATAACAGAACGAGTCCTACCAGCCACTTATATGGCCTGAGGTATTTAAATAATATTTTCATAAAAGGAGTTGAGGCGAAAGAAATGCAGATTCAGTGTGCAAACATCGTACAAGTTTGGGAAATATGCCAAGTTAACAGGTGATATTCCCTTCCTGTTGCAACTGAGTCGTTTATCCGCCCCATCCTTCCCGGTCAAGACTCCTGTAATGGATGGCTTCTGCCAGGTGTTCCGGTTTGATCTCTTCACACTCCGCCAGATCGGCAATGGTCCGGCTTACTTTCAGGATCCGGTCATAGGCTCTTGCAGAAAGATTTAATTTCTGCATCGCCACTTTTAACAGGTTGGCACCAACCGGACTGATCACGCAAACCTCTTTCAGCATCCGGCTGCTCATCTGTGCATTACAATAAACGCCCGGATTCTCCTTATACCTTTCTGCCTGACGTTCCCTGGACCGGATCACCCGTTCCCGGATAGCGGCCGACGTTTCTGCCGGTTTATTGGCCGATAGTTCACTGAATGCAACGGGTGTAACTTCCACATGCAGGTCAATCCGGTCCAGCAATGGACCGGAGATTTTATTCAGGTATTTCTGTACCGCCCCGGGCGGACAGCTGCAGGCACGATCCGGGTGGTTATAGAAACCGCAAGGGCAGGGATTCATGGAAGCCATCAGCATAAATGAGGCAGGGAAATCAACAGCCACTTTCGCTCTTGATATAGTGACTTTTCGCTCTTCCATTGGTTGCCGCATCACTTCCAGTACGGTGCGTTTAAATTCGGGTAACTCATCCAGGAATAAAACACCATGATGGGCCAGTGATATTTCACCGGGCTGGGGAATACCCCCGCCGCCTACAAGCGCCACATCTGAAATCGTATGATGCGGACTGCGGAATGGCCGCTTTGAAATCAACGTGGAGTTCTCCGGCAACTTACCGGCAACGGAGTGTATCTTGGTAGTCTCTAACGCTTCCTGCAGGGTTAAGGGGGGTAATATGGTTGGCAGCCGTTTGGCCAGCATGGTTTTTCCGGCTCCGGGCGGCCCAATCAGAATGGCATTATGTCCGCCGGCCGCCGCAATCTCCAATGCCCGCTTGATATTTTCCTGTCCTTTTACTTCTGAAAAATCAATGTCGAAGTTATACTGTGAATGGAAAAATTCATCCCGGGTATTAATCACCACTGGCTCCAGTCCCTGTTCACCGTTGCTGAAAAAATCGATGACTTCATTGATATGGCTGATGCCATATACATTCAGACTATTGACCATACCCGCTTCTTTTGCATTCACCTTTGGAACAATCAATCCCTTGAATTCTTCTTTGCGTGCCTGTATGGCGATGGGTAATGCGCCTTTTATCGGCCGTATTTCGCCATTCAGCGAAAGCTCCCCCATAATGATATACGAAGCCAGTGCTTCCGGATTGGTAATTTGTTCAGAGGCCGCCAGTATACCCAGGGCAATCGGCAAATCAAAGGCGGTTCCGCTTTTGCGGATATCGGCTGGTGCCATATTTACCACCACTTTGGTGCGCGGAAAATCATACTCGTTGGTCTTAAATGTGCTTTCAATCCGTTGCAGACTTTCCTTTACTGCATTGTCAGGCAAGCCTACTATCATAGGGTCCTTCCCCTGATTATGAATCCAGTTTACTTCAATGGTAATGGTGGTGGCTTCCACTCCATATACGGCAGAGCCAAAGGTTTTGATCAGCATGACGGGAAGGTAGATAATAAGGGAACCGGCATGCCTGTTGAACAACCGGGATTTTTCCCGTATTTGCTGTTTTATTTCTCCTCCTTCACGGTGATTTCAGCAAGCAACGATGTTTTATAATCGGCATCCAGCTGCAATACGGGGCTGTTTATTGGGAAAATAAATGTGTCCTTTCGTTTTGTAAGTGAAACGTTCTTTGACAGATTATCCCGGAGGCCGGTAATCAACAGCATCTCCAGGGGCATTTCGAACAGTTCATGCTGTGTCTGTTCAACGGTAATGGCTACCGTATTTTCTTTCAGGTTGTTTTTCCAGGTAATCAGTAAGCCGGGGTTTTCTTTTCTGAAAAGCCATTGACTGAAAAAATTTTCAAGTGACCGTCCGGCCACTTTTTCAAATACCTGCTGCAGGTCGCGCGTCTCCGCATTACGGCCACCATATTGCGCATAGTACTGTCGGATGCTTTCATGAAAAACAGAATCGCCCAGCTGACGGCGTAGCATATGCAGGACCCAGCTTCCTTTCTGGTAACTGTTGGAATTAAGGAGACTTTTAAAAACGGGCGTACTGTCCACCACCGGACGTTTGCTTTCTTTTACAAAACTTAAAACAGCGGCCCGGTCGTCGTTCATCCGGTTGTTCAGGCTGTCCGTTCCATATTTATGTTCCATAAAAACATGGGTGAGATAAGTGGCAAACCCCTCACTCAGCCAGAGATGCGCAAAACTTTTCTCCGTGGCCATATTACCAAACCACTGGTGTACAATTTCGTGAGCAAATAAACCTTCTTCGGCCTGTTGCCCGTTAACTGAACTTTCGTAGTAAAAAATAGCGCCCGCATTTTCCATACCTCCATACATGGTTCTGGATTGTACATTGGCGAGTTTACGATAAGGGTAGGGGCCAATATACTGATCAAAAAATGCCAGTATATTTTTCCCGATGCTGTAGTCATGAAAACCATTGTCCCTGTTTTCGGGAAAAACCCAACTGCTGACCGGGATGCAGTTATTGACATAGCCTGTATGCTGCACCGCAAAGTCAGCCACCCCGATCACCATTACTTTGGTGGGCAGGGGCACATCTTCCCGCCAGTGCGTACGTTTTTTATTAGCGGGCAGATTGGTTTCTTCCACCTGGATGCCATTGGATATTACCTGGTAATGGGCGGGTGCTGTAACTAAAAATTCCACCCGGGCTTTATCGCCCGGTTCATCCACACAGGGAATCCAGTAATGCGCCCGGTTGGGCCAGTTGTCGGCAAATAAAGTGCGCTTGCCAAACATATTTTTGGAAATAATCAGTCCGTCGGAGGGTACCCCTTTATAGAGAATAATCAGTTCAAGCGTATCTCCTGCAACAAAAGGTTGCCAGGCCTCCACTGTAATTTTATCGTTCTGATGAATAAAGGCATTGCTTTTGTCCATGTTTTGAGCGGGAGAAGGAGACTGCAGATAACAGCTGATTACCTGCATGCTTTTTTTATTGGAACGGTTGCCGGCAAAATCAACCTGTACGGAATTGCCTGGTTTGAGCGGACTGAGCAGGATCACCGCTTTGCCATAAATGGTATCATGGGTGTCATTGATTTCTAAGGAAAACTGATAATGAAGAATATCCACCGGCCGTTGGCCCCGGGCACTGATCAGCCAGCAGGCAATCAGCACAAGCAATACGGTTTTTTTCATAAGCTGAAAATTCCGATAAATGTACGCAATTCCCCCATGTGGTACCGTTAGCGGATTTATAATTTCTCCAGCATCTCCACTACTTTTTCCCGCTTCAGGATCACATACCCGATCCGGTCATTGCTGATTCCTTCCTTGAGCTGGTAGCTGAAACTGAGTTGTTCATCCGTAACCGTGGTTTCAAAATACCGGAAGGAAATGTTGGGGTAGGGTTTGAGCTCTTCCCCGATTTCATATAAGTGGGTGGATAAGATGAATAATGAGTTTTTAATTTTAATCAGACCGCGGATAACGGCCAGTGAACATTTCATGGCATCCTGTACATTGGTACCCTTAAACAGTTCATCGATCAGCACCAGCCATTTTTTCCCGTTATTAATTTTTTCAATGGTGTTTTTTATCCGCTGCACTTCATTAAAGAAAAAGCTCTCACCGCGGGCAATATTGTCCACCACATTAATGTTGCTGATCAGTCCGTCAAATAAAGTCAGTTTCATTTTTTCCGCCGGTACGCCCATGCCAATATGCGCGAGGAATACGGCCGCCCCCACCGATTTGATCAGGGTGCTTTTGCCGGCCATATTGGCGCCGGTCAGGAACAGGAAATTCTGTTCCGGGTTCATTTGCAGGTCATAGGCCACCGGACCGGGCAACATGATATGATACAGCCCTTTTGCATCTACCAGCGGCATGTCCTGTTCTACAAACTCAGGAAAACTGAGCCCATAGGTTTTTACAGCCACCGCCATGGAATACCAGGCATCCAGCCGGCTGAAGATATCAATCAGTTCAAGAGTATTGGTTTTATATCGGCCGCGAAGATGATAAGCAAAATACAACTGTTGGGTGGTGTTCAGCCGCTGCCCACGCCGGGTGTCTGCCAGTTTCTGCAGGGGTGATTCTTTCAGCATACCATTAATCCGGTCTATATAGAGTTTCATATCCGGGGGCAGATCCAGATCACTCAGTAATTCGGATACCTGCTTCAGTCCCCGGTAAAAATCTCCAAAATGCGGAATGGAATACTTGATCATGGAATAATCCGCCTGGTGCAGCCATTTGTAAAAAAGATTATTGAATGAAGCCGGGGCCTCACTGATCGGATCAATCGGGTAATCAAGGAATTTATCCATCACCAGCACCGTACCATTGCTGATCTCCGCGGGCCAGTGCTGAATATGTTCCATAAACGTCCGGATCACTTTTTGTGTGCCCCTGATTTTTTTCAGATCACTGTGGGGTTCACTGAAAAATTTCCGCAGCCACTCGCGCCCGCCCACCGTTCTGGTAAAATTCAGTTTATGGAAAACGGAAAATTCTTCTTCGGCGTGGAAGATGGAAATGTCGTTGAAGGAGGTGTGGTCGATTTGCATAATGCTTTCTTTAGCGCACGAACCTTAAGCGTTGTCCCCATTGAGATTCATCAAATACGCCATTTCCATACACCATATGGCCGTTTACAAAAGTATTCCTGATCGTTGCCGGAAACATGAATCCTTCAAACGGGCTCCAGCCGCATTTATAAAGTATATTTTCCTTACTCACCTGGTAATTGTTGTTGAGATCGGCGATTACCAGGTCAGCATGGTAGCCTTCCCGGATATACCCTCTTCCCTGTACCTGGAAGCAATCGGCCGGGGCATGGCACATTTTTTCCACCACACGTTCCAGGGAGATTTTTCCCTGTTTTACGTAGTGCAACATCAGCAGGAGGGAATGCTGCACCAGGGGCAGTCCCGCATGGGCTTTTTCGTAGGGCTCATTCTTTTCTTCCCAGGTATGCGGGGCATGATCGGTGGCAATGATGTCCAGCCGGTCATCCAGCAGGGCCGTCCATAAAGCGGCTTTATTATGCGGCGCCTTAATGGCCGGATTACATTTGATTTTATTCCCCATTTGCGCATAATCATCACTGGTGAAATGCAGGTGATGCACGCATACTTCGGTGGTGATCCGCTTTTCCTTCAGCGGAAACATATTGGTGAACAGCTGCAGTTCTTTTTCCGTACTGATATGCAGGATATGCAGCCGGGTGCCATATTTTTTGGCAATCTGAATGGCATACAGCGAGGATTCATAGCAGGCTTCCTCATCCCGGATGATGGGATGGTCGGCGGGCACCAGTTCACGGTTTTCCAGTTTCAGCCGGTCCAGGTTACGTTTGATGATGGTTTCATCCTCACAATGAGTGGCAATCAGCACCTCCGCTTCACTGAATACGCGGTCCAGGGTATTGGGGTTATCCACCAGCATATTGCCGGTACTGCTGCCCATAAATATTTTTATGCCGCAGACATCCCGTTTTTTTTCATTGGTACGCAATACTTCTTCCGTGTTGTTGTTGGCCGTTCCCATAAAAAAGGAATAATTGGCGAGAGAACTGCGGGATGCAATCTGATATTTTTCTTCCAGCAGTTCCTGGGTCAGTGCATTGGGGATCGTATTGGGCATTTCCATAAAACTGGTTACCCCACCGGCCACTGCGGCCCTGGATTCTGTGCCGATAGTGGCTTTATGGGTCAGCCCGGGTTCCCGGAAATGCACCTGGTCGTCAATACAGCCGGGTAACAAATGTTTCCCTTCCCCGTTTATTTCAGTATAGTTTCCTCCCGGATCACCTATATTGGAATCAATCCGTTCTATCCGCCCCTTTGACAGCCATACATCCATGGTGCGGGTCTGTCCTTCATTGACGAGCTGTATATTCCGAATCAGGTAATTTTGCATATCTTGTCCATTGAATTTATAGTCAAAGCCAATACCCATGCAATTTAAACAAAGCCTTGTAAGACTGGCACTGATCCTGCTTCCAATTTCCGGATTTTCACAAACGACATTCTTGCCACAGGGGGATAAATCCTCCCTGTTACTGGACCGCCTCGAAATCCGGGCATACAAGGATTCGCTGTTCAATTTTTCTAAAACAAGGCCGCTTAGCCGCCAGCAGGTCATAAATGCATTGCTGTTGGCCAACGGACAGAACAGGCTTTTACATAATAACCGGGTAGCAAAATCCATGACCCGGATCGACCAGTATAATTTAAAGCAGCTACTGGCCAATAACCTGGAATACCTGCCAGACAGCCTCCGGTCCTCATTCCATTCCAAAAAACCGTTTCTCAAAAATTTTTATACCTCCCCGGCCAACCTTTTTGAAGTACATGTGAAGGATTTTGACCTGGTGATCAATCCCGTCCTTCAATTCAGCCTGTCAAAGGAAAAAGACAATACGGATAACCTGTTTCAGAATACAAGAGGAATCACCTTGCGCGGGCGCATCGCCAATAAGATCGGTTTTTATACCTATCTCACCGAAAATCAGGAGAAAACACCTGGTTATGTCCGGGATTTTGTTACCTCCCGTCTGGCGGTTCCGGGAGCGGGCTTCTATAAAAATTTTAAAGGAACCGGTTATGACTATTTTGATGCACGCGGCGGGGTCACGTTTAATGTGACCCGTTATATTGACGTGGCTTTTGGCTATGACCGGAATTTTATTGGTAATGGACAACGCAGTTTATTCCTGAGCGATTTTGGCAACAGTAATCTGTTTCTGAAACTCAATACCCGGATATGGAAATTCAATTACCAGAATCTCTTCATGGAGCTGCACAATGCGGATAACCGGATTGGCGACCGCCTGATCGGGAAAAAATATGCGGCCATGCACCATCTGGATGTGGCGGTAACTAAATGGCTGAATGTAGGATTATTTGAAGGGGTGATTTTCGGCCGGCAAAACCGTTTCGATTTCGGTTACCTGAACCCCATCATTTTCTATCGTTCGGTGGAGCAACAGAACGGAAGCTTTGACAACTCGGTGGCCGGACTTGATGTAAAAGCCAATCTGCCGCATAAGGTTCAGGTATACGGTCAGTTGCTACTGGATGAGTTTCTGTTGTCGGAGATCAAGAATAACCGCGGCTGGTGGGCTAACAAATGGGGACTGCAGCTGGGGGCAAAATATATTGACGCTTTGGGTATACCCAATCTGGATCTGCAGCTGGAGCATAACCGGGTCCGGCCTTTCACGTATTCTCACCGCGACTCCGTAGCCAACTACACCCATTATAATCAGCCGCTGGCGCATCCGCTCGGAGCCAATTTCAGCGAATGGATGGCTATCGCCCGTTACCAGCCTGCGCCTGGGTGGCTCATCACCGGTAAACTGATTGCGTATACACAAGGCCGTGACAGCAGCAGCCGCAGTTTCGGCAGCAATATCTTCTTCCCGAATGTGGCTCCTTTCCGTTCAGGTGATTTCGGTTATGAAAATGGCAGTGGCTGGAAGACCAAAGTGTTTTACGCGTCCCTGCATGCTTCTTATGAAGTCCGGGAAAATTTATTCCTGGATCTGAGCGCCGTTATACGTAAACAGGACACAAAAACAGCCCCGATAGTAAGCAATAATACTTCTGTAATCAGCCTGGGAATGAGGTGGAATATGTTCCGGAGAGAGTTTGATTTTTAAAGAAGCTATAAATTTTTTCTTCCCGGTCTATCCTTCCAGGTGAATGGTAAACACGATCATTCTGGATTGAATTCTGTCAAACACACTGGAGAAACGTAAATTGGGATCTCTTGCATGAATATTGCGCCGTCCGTTGCTGATCTTAATTTCCGGAGAAAAAATAAAGCTGGGAAAGAAAAAGTTGAAACCGATACCCAGTTCCGGACCAAAATCATATTTCTGAATCTTAATCAGGTCTTCCGCCCGTTTTGCCCTGGCGTTACTGGCCATATCAATATCCGCTTTTACCCCAGCCAGTGTGTATACCCTGAAGTTGCCGATCCGGTCGCTCTGGAATTTGATCTGCAAGGGAAAAGACATGATCACCGATTCCACATTTTTTGTAATCTCCGTCTGCCCGTCCAGGTCCGGATATTTCAATTTATAATAAATTTTACGGTCAATGAACATCAGTTGCGGATTAAAACGTACCTGGAACCGGTTAGAGATACGGGCTGTGGCAGATAATCCCAGGGTGAGCCCTCCCGAATTAATCGGTTCGGCCACCATTACGCTGTCAGACTGCAGAAAACGGGGGTGAAGATCTGTCTGGAACCGGGCCAGATTCAACCCCAGAATACTGATACCAAAATAGTAAGGCTTACTGTCATGGTCATACATATTCATCTCCACCCGTTCAAACTGGGCATTGGTCTGCATAGAAATGAGAAGCAGGCCGGTAAGGTAAACGGGTAAAATGATTTGCTGAATCAGCTTTTTCTTCCGGAATAAATGCAACATATGCCTAAGGTCAGCGGCAGGAACTCCGTTTCGGAATAACCTGCTTTTTTTAAAATGTCAGTAAATAATTGGCGGTCAGGAAACGCTTTGGCTGATTCATTAAGATATTCGTACGCCTCTTTGTTCTGTTTGAACCAGCGTGCCACCTGCGGGGCAAAAATCCCCATATACAGGTTATACAAACCTTTAACCGCTTTCCGGCGGGGTTTTGAAAATTCCAGTACAATCAGACGACCTCCGGGTTTTAATACCCTTTTTATTTCAGTGAGGCCTTTTTCCAGGTTTTCAAAGTTTCGAACTCCAAATGCCACCATCACGGCATCAAACGTATTTTCGGCAAAGTTTATTGTCTCTGCATCTCCCACATGTAACTGGATTTTATCCCCAAGTCCTTCTTTTTCAATCTTTTTTCTGCCCAACTCCAACATGCCTTCAGAGATGTCAATACCTGTGATCTGATCCGGCTTAAGCAGGGGATAGGCCATCAGGGCCATATCCGCTGTCCCGGTGGCCACATCCAGGATATGGCGGGGATTATCCTTTTTCAGCATTTTAATGGCTTTTTTCCGCCAGCTGACATCAATACGGGCAGACAAAAAACGGTTCATCAGGTCATACCGGCTGGCAATGCGGTTAAACATTTCAGCTACCTGCTCTTTTTTGGTCTTTTCAGAATCCCGGAAAGGGATAATGGAGTCGTGTGGTAAAGGATTTGACATGGGGGGCAAAGGTAGAGAGTTTAGCAGTTTAGTCGTTTAGATGTTTAGGCTTTTCTCCGAACTAATTGCACCGCAGCCCCCTAAACACCTGAGCGCCTAAACTATAAACACCTAAACTCTCTACCTTTGCCACATGGAAATCACGTCCGCTAAATACATCATCAGCAGTGCCACCTATAAACAATGCCCGCCGGCTGAAAAGCCGGAATATGCATTTATCGGACGAAGCAATGTGGGAAAATCGTCTCTCATCAATATGCTGACCAACCAGGTAAAACTGGCCAAGACCTCGGCCACTCCAGGTAAAACACAGCTGATTAATCATTTTGAAATCCTTTCTTCTGACAAACGAAAATGGAATATTGTCGACCTGCCGGGTTATGGCTATGCAAAAGTGTCGCAGAAAGCCCGGAATAACTGGGGCAATATGATCGAGTCCTATATCCGCAAGCGGGAAAACCTGGTCTGTCTGTTTGTTCTGATTGACAGCCGTCACAGTCCCCAGGCAATAGATCTTGAGTTTATCAGCCAGCTAGGTGAATGGCAAATCCCCTTTGTTCTGGTTTTTACAAAAACGGATAAAAACAAGCCGGGGGCCACTATCCGGAATACACAGGAATTTATTACCGCTTTGGCGGAAAACTGGGAAGAACCACCGCCCTATTACCTGACCTCGGCCACTACCCGGCTTGGTCGAAAGGAAATCCTGGCCTATATAGAGCAATTAAATAAAAGTTTTACCCGGCTTTGATCATTATGGAAAGTCCCATTTAAATAGTAATTTGCGCTTACTTATCTTACAAAATGAAAGCTGCTTTCTCTGAAAATAAACTGGTTTTACTGCTCTTTGTGCTGGTTCTGATCAGTTTTTCCCTGGCCCAGGAAAATACCCGGGAAGTGGAAAGCTTTTATACAGGGAAACAGGCGGGGCAGGCATTCCGCCCTGTTCAGCAACAGCCGTCACCCCTCGCAGGCCAGATCAGGCCCGGTCATTCACAGGTTCAATAAACAATTACTTTTTTACAGGCTGCCAAACCGGTATCCGGTGATTTTTTGCATCCAGTCCTCAAAAATTAATGGGGTAGAAGGGGCAACAACAGGGGAATCCTGTTGCAAAATAATGGTAGGGACAGTCAGTTCACGACTTTATTCGCGCAACTGCTGCTGGCAAACGCTTCCGGTTTCGCCTTAAAGGCAAACCCCATTCCCAGAATATAGCCCATGGCCTCTCGCAGGGCATCATTGCTTTTAAACTGGGGGTTGGTGTTAATGTCTGCATGTACTTCCATGTCTACATCATAGCGGTTAAACAGGTGGCAGAGTTCATAGGCAATCTCAATACTCCGGGCCACTTCTGTCAGCATCCTTTCCTTGATGGTAAAGGGCTGACGGGTTTTGTCATTGTGGATAAACATAAATCCGCCCTGTCCTTCCCGTAAAAAGACAATAACTGTGGCAAATTCTGTTTCCTTTCCTTTGACCTGTGAATCGGTGCCGATGCAGACCTTGAGCCGGTAGCCTTTTTCAGTTTCCCGTTTGATGGCTGACTCCACCGCATCAATGATCGGTTGTTCAATGGGATCTCCATTAAATTTTCTCCAGCGCATATAAAAAGAGGTTTTCCTAAGTTACAGGAAAACCTCTGAATTACAATAGGGGTACGGATTATCGTTCTGTTAAACAGAACCTGAAAGCGTTTATTGGCGGATGATTTTTTCAGTCCATTGCTGTGTTTCATTGCTGAACCGGACCATATAAAGGCCGTTTTTCATCGCATTTGATTGGATGGTATTGATACCGGTTATGAGCATCCCGCGTGCGATGGTCTTGCCATTCAGGTCATACACCATATATTCAAAACTCCCCGGACTGACCACACTGATGGTATTGGATTCAATCAGGTTGCCGATGATTCTGGGTTTGGGTGTATTGGCACTGTTGCGCAGGGTTACAATATTGGAGAAATACTGACGGCCATTATCAAACACCACATTCAGGCGGTATTGCAGGCTGCCGGAGGCAAAAGGTTTATAGCTGTAGTTACGGGCTGCCACACCAGATTCGGAAACCGGGGCAAAATTTCTTCCGTCAGTTGATACTTCCAGCACCTGGCTTATCACGGCCTCATCGGCATCGATAATCCAGTTAAACTGGTGGCGTTCGCCATTCAGCTGTCCCTGGAGACTAAGCTGACGAAGGGGCAGCGGATCGGCAGCACTGAAAGAACCGGCTAAGGCATAAGAGCCAAGGCTGGCGTAGTTAGGGGCATATACATTGCCTTTTCCTTCCACCCGGATATAATAAGTACCGGCATCGAGCAGTGTATCAGCTACTGAACTTAACAGGGTTCCGGGATTGTATACACTGATCTGTGTGTTGCTGCTGTTGTACAGGGTAACCTGCATATCCAGGTTGGAGCCGGCGCTGCCAGTTCCTACATTATAGGGGATGGCACTCAGCTGAAGCCGGCCAAAGGCAGGCATTTCAAAACGGAAAAGATCGCCGTCATTGCTTTGTTCCACCACGCCGTTGATCTCAAACTGGTTATTGGTAAAACTGGTATTGGTGGCTGAGCCAAACGTATTGGCAAAATCATCGGTACGATAAGAAAATCCATTGCTGCCGGTGATAACGGTAAGATCACTCTGGTAGTTGGTACAGCCAAATGAATTCGGGCCATTATTCCAGAGTGTCAGGTTCTGGTAGTAACCCACACCCATAATCGGAGCCCAGCCGATTTCACCTGAACCGGTACCTGCATTATAGTCGGAGGTTTTAACACAGTTCGCATCGTAGCTGGACTGATGATAAAGGCCAAGTGTATGACCGGCTTCATGTGCGGAGGCTTCGGCAATATTCTTTACATTATTTCCCAATAAACCACTGAATACAAAACAAGGCGTATCATCACCCCAGGTAAAAGAACCTACAAAGGCCACTCCGCCGGATGCTCCATACCATTGGTAAGTGGGGGTGATAATGAGGCGCATTCTTCTAAAGGCATTTGCAGCCAGGTATTTGGTGGAATCAGTTGTGATATTGATATTGAACGGACGGTAATCCTCAGCCACCCGGTTAAAGATGGTGGTGATCTGGCTGTTGTCCAGTGCTGCCGGTGCGCAATAAATTGGGCCTGACATATTCCAGCTGGTGCCATCTACTGTATGACCGTCGAAATCGAGGAAGAGTACGGCTGTTGCAGATGGATAACTGCTCAGGGCCGGCACCTGTGCGTTGGCAGTACCAGTGCCAAGCAGCAGGATGAGTACGGATAAAAAAATGTTTTTCATAACAAGGCGGATTTAGGATTGGATGGGGTCGGATTAAAAACGGGTCAGCCGTATCTGCTTTACATGGGTATTATTCGTTTACGAGTTCATAATAATTTTTTTTCACCAGTACCAGCTGGCCCTGCTGATTTTCCAGCTCATACAGGTCGCCATGCTTGAAACTGATAATACGGCCGCTGTACCGGACGCTGCCGTCTGTGTTAGTGATTCTGGAGAGAGTGAAACGGGCTCCTTCAAAACTGTTGGAACGGATAACCACACTCTGAATACTGTTATTGTATTTACTGGCCGTGGAGATTACTTCTCCCTGGAACTGAAGGTCATTGTCTACTGACAAACGGAAATTGGTATTCCTTCCCAGCGGAGCAGACATCATTTCATTGAGCTGGTCTGTGCTGAGTACAATTTTATCAGGGAATCCGGCAAAAAGCCTGGGTTTATTATAGTCAGGTTCGTTGATGGGAATCTTTTGTTCCTGACTGAAAGAAAACATACTGACAAGTACAAAACCTGCGAAGAGGATAATGGTACGGTAGTTTTTCATAGTAAATCTTTTAATTGTCAATTAGGATATTGGATACTGTTCCGGCCGCATAACTTCATACCGGATCAGAAGCACTTCTGCTAAGTTCACACATATTATGGCTTGCTGCCAAGAATCAAGGCGGGGAAATAGGTAAAATAGAGGACTACTACCCGGGGCGGTTCGTAGAATTTCGTAATGCGTAAAGTTGATTTACGACTCAGTACTGGGAAGTACTTAATAGCACAAGAGTACAGGCATTAAGGGTTTTTATGTGGTGTTTTTCCGCCATCGCTTCCAGTTCTTCATTCTCTGTACCCGGATTGAATATGATGCGTTTGGGCTGCAATGAAAGGATATAATCATAATACTCCACCTGGTTAGATGGATTCAGATACAGGGTGACGGTGTCCACATCTGTATATGGGGTTAGGGTTTTGTCCACCGGTACACCCGCCACGCTGGTAACTTTTCTGCCAATAGCCACTACCGGATAACCATGCCGCAGCAACCGCTCTATCGCCATATAACTGTAACGGGACGGATTATCCGAAGCACCAAGTACCAGCGTTTTTTTCTTTTTCTCCATCACGTAACGTAGTTTTTTCTTTATTTAAATACTTTCATCAGGGCGCCAACAAACCAGGACTCTTCAGCCCGGATCATGGTATCCAGTGTTTTGTCCGCCTGTTTACCCAGTTTCTTTATACCACTGATGGTATCTACAAATGTTTTTACCTCCCTGTCCTTCTTGTCTCCTTCCACGGCTTCCAGCTTATCCAGTAATTGCAACATGGGTTCCAGTTCACGCTTTTTCCGTTCCTTCACGATTTGTTTCACCACTTTCCAGATGTCTTTTTCTGCCGAAAAAAATTCTTTGCGTTCACCTGAAATCAGCACCCGTTCCACCAGTCCCCAGTTAATCAACTCCCGTATATTCATATTGGTATTACCCCGGCTGATCGTAAGCTCTTCCATGATATCATCCTGTGTAAGCGGGTCGGGACTAACCAACAGCAAGGCATGGATCTGCGCCATCGTCCGGTTAATTCCCCAATGGGTACCAAAAGCACCCCAGTTGCTGATAAATTGTTGTTTGGCTTCGGTGAGTTTCATGGGGTGAAATTACACACCGTTTTCGAAATTTCAAAAATTATTGAAAATATATTCAAGTCAATTGGCGTGTTTGGAAAAGGAAAAACAGTGGCAGTAAGAAATACAGGGCTGAAGAAGGTAACAGAGTAAAAGGCAGGTAAGCGGACTGTGGTATTTATCCCGCTTTTTTTCTGGAAGAAGATTTTGCAATAAAATTGATTAACTGCTGGAAAAGCCAAAGTCCTGAAGCTACTCCGCCAATCCATAGCAGCAAAGAAGAATGTTGTCCGTCAAGAAATTTCAACACCAGACTAAAGGCAAATCCCGATACACCCGTCACCATAAACAATGTGCTCCAGGAAAATTCCATTTCTTCTCTTTCTGTCATATCCGAAGATTATAAAGGAAAGGTAAACGTCTGCAATGCATAAGTCTATGATTTGCAGCTGTTTTTTTAATCAAATAAGGTTTAACTCTTAATAGGACTTAAGCATATGTGTTGATTCACAACAACCCTGCCAATCGGTACCGATATAAAAAAAGCCGCCCGATCGGGCGGCTTTTCCAGAAATATTTTTCCGGTTTATAATAACATCGTGATCGGGTTCTCGAGATATTTCTTGAAAGTCTGAAGGAACGCAGCACCGGATGCGCCATCCACACTGCGGTGATCACAGCTCAGGGTGACTTTCATAAAGTTGCTCACACCAAAACCCTCGCCTTTCCGGACAACCGTTTCCTTAATACGGCCAACAGCCATAATTGCACTGTCAGGCGGATTAATAATGGCGGTAAATTCATCAATATCCATCATTCCCAGATTGGAGATCGTGAATGTATTGCCGGTAAATTCATTGGGCTGCAGTTTTTTGCCCTTGGCCTTGCCTGCCAGTTCTTTGCTTTCTGCGGCAATCTGCGGTAATGTTTTCTGATCGGCAAACCGTACCACCGGTACAATCAATCCGTCTTCAATAGCCACCGCAATACCTACATGCACATGTTTATAACGACGGATCTTATCTCCGAGCCAGGAAGCGTTGATCGCCGGATGCTGGCGCAGCGCCAGTGCCACCGCTTTTACCACCATATCATTAAAACTTATTTTAACCGGGCTGTGTTCATTCAGTGTGGTCCGGGCCGCCATGGCATTGTCCATATTGATTTCCATCGTAAGATAGAAATGGGGTGCACTGAATTTGCTTTCTCCCAGGCGGCGTGCAATCACATTCCGCATCTGTGAATTCGGAATATCTGTATATCCTTCTTCGGTACCACCGGCAAAGGCCGCTACAGCTGCCCCCGCTGTTGCAGCAGGTACAGTTGCCGTCGGGCTGGGTGCCGCTGCCGGCGTATAATTATCAATATCGGCTTTAATAATTCGTCCTCCGTCGCCACTGCCCTGTAAAAGGCGCAGATCCACACCCTTCTCTTTGGCAATTTTTTTCGCGAGTGGGGAGGCTTTTACCCGGCCATTTTCATCAGCGGAAACTACCGCTGTGGCAGTGGCCGCCGGAGTGGGGGTGGCTACGGGTGCTGCTGCAGGACTGGGTGCCGCACCGGCCGGGGCTGCAATTACACCGCCTTTGCCAGCTGCTACGATTGCTGCTACATCCACTTTGCCTTTTTCACCAATAATACAGAGCAGGTCGTTCACCAGAATTTTCTCTCCCTGTTGAGCCCCGATATGTAAAACCGTTCCGTTCTTATAGCTCTCGAGTTCCATGGTGGCTTTGTCTGTTTCAATCTCAGCCAGCACTTCACCTTTTTTCACCGTATCCCCGACTTTTTTATGCCAGGCGGCAATCACACCTGCCTCCATTGTATCGCTGAGGCGAGGCATCAGTACCACTTCATCCAGTTTGGAAATGTCCAATGAACTGTTCCCGCTGGCTGCAGCTGCGGCAACAGGTGCCGTAACCGCTTCGGCAGTAACCGTTGCAGCCGGAGCAGCTGATGATGCCGGGGCTGCACCCAATAAACCGGTAATATCCTCACCTGCATTGCCAATGATGGCCAGCAGATCATTTACCTGGAGTTTACCTCCCTTTGCGGTTCCGATATGCAGGAGTGTACCATCTTTATAGCTTTCGAGTTCCATGGTGGCCTTATCCGTTTCCACCTCTGCCAGCAGGTCCCCTTTCTTTACAGGATCGCCCACTTTTTTATGCCAGGCGGCTATCACTCCTTCAGTCATTGTATCGCTCAGTCGGGGCATTAATATCACTTCAGCCATGTGCCGTTAAATTTTGGCCGAAATTAAGGTAAAAAGTGCAATTGACCGGCACCATCAGGTACCGTCATGGCTTACAGGTAAACCGGAAGGCAGCCGGTCAATAATCCAGTTCCAGCTTTAAACGATCTCTCAGCTCCTGGATCACCGGGTATTGTTCGGCCATGCGCAAAAACTGCTCCTTGGAGGTTAATGGGATCTCCACCGGTGTGCGGGTGTCATTCTGCTCTTCCACAATGACAGTAAACTGCAGGAGTTTATTATGCAACCGTTGCTTCAGGAACTGAAACAGCATATTCCGCTCCTGTTCAAGAAACTTCTGTTCAATATTATTGGCGGTAACGGCTTCGAATGAGTTGTCGTCTTTTACCCGTAATACAGCCAGCTGGAACGGAGCCACAGCCGGATTACGGGCTGCTTTGAGTTGGACAATATACTCATCCCAGGCTTTTCGCAACAGATCGGGCAGGATCGGCTGATTGACGGCTTCCACCACCGGGCCATTCCCCTGGTATTGCTGCCGGATTTTATCCAGTGCGGATAGTTTTCCGGCAGATGCTGCCTGGGTTTCCGTGGTTTTGCTAACCGGAACAGCCATTGAAACCGGTTGGGATGCTGGCGGTGGGGTTGTTTCAATAATTAAACGCGCTCCGGATTCCTGTTCCGGACGGGCCGGTGCAGGGGGGGCTTTAACGGTCATGGACCGGATAGGCCGGGTTCGAAAGGACAGGGCGCCTTCAGTTATTTTTTTTTTGCCGACGCTTCCCGCATCGGCTGACAGTTCAAGCGCCTGCTGCAGATAACAGAGCTTAATAAGGGTAAGCTCCACATGCAGCCGTTTGTTGCGGGCCGACTTATAATTAATTTCAGCTTCGTTCAGGATATTCAGGGCACTGATGAGCAGGGCTGCAGGAACTTTTTTTGCTGTTTCCAGATACCGGCTTTTAAAACTTTCCACGGCTTCCAGCAATACGGCCGCTTTTTCATCCTTGCAAACCAGCAGGTTCCGGATAAATTCAGCCATCCCATTCAGCACCAGGTCACCTTCAAATCCTTTGCGGTTGATATCGTCATACAACAACATGGCCGCGGCCAGATCCTGTTGCTGCATATGATCCAGCAGCCGGAAATAATAATCCGCATCCAGTATATTCAGGTGCTCAAGGGTATTGGCATAATTCAGTTCCCCATTGGTAAAACTGACAATTTTATCCAGAATACTCAAGGCATCCCGCATACAACCCTCGCTTTTCTGGGCAATGATCTGGAGCGCGGCCTTCTCGGCATGTATCTCTTCTTTGGTACAGATTTCTTCCAGGTGCACCACCGTATCATTGGTGGTGATCCGTTTGAAATCAAATATCTGGCAACGGCTCAGAATGGTCGGAAGGATTTTATGTTTCTCCGTAGTAGCCAGTATGAAAATAGCATAGGGAGGTGGCTCTTCCAGCGTTTTCAGAAAGGCATTAAAGGCGGAAGAACTGAGCATGTGTACCTCGTCAATTACATATACTTTATACTTCCCGGTTTGTGGCACAAAACGCACCTGGTCCACCAGATCACGTATATTGTCCACCGAGTTGTTGGAGGCGGCATCCAGCTCAAAATAATTCATGGAAGCACCGTCATTAAACGATGTGCAACTCTGGCATTTGTCACAGGCTTCCCCTTCCTTAGTGGGTTTTTCGCAGTTGATCGTTTTTGCCAGGATCCGGGCACAGGTTGTTTTGCCCACTCCCCGCGGACCACAAAACAGGAAGGCATGCGCCAGTTGCTGGTTCCTGATAGCGTTTTTCAGGGTGGTGGTAATATGCGCCTGTCCCACAACCGTATCAAATGCCTGGGGCCTGTACTTTCTGGCCGAAACGATGAATTTGTCCATACCGGGTGCAATTTAATAAACCGGGCGGTAGCCGGCGAATATTACCGGAACCTGTTAATAAGTTTAATTCAGCACCGGATGCCGTTTAAACTCACGGGTGCGGTCAAAAATATACCGGTACGTGATCAGTTGTCTTGACCGGTAACTGTCGCCAAAATGCTCGGCAACATTGAGCATTTTCGGGTTCCAGTCGCCGATCCATTGCAACTCATATTCCGTATAGGATGTAAAACGCTGAACCACCAGTTTGGCTTCATTGATCAGGTAAGAATCCACCCCGGCTCCCTGAAATTCAGGAATCACGCCAAATGCAATACCGGTAAACCGTTTATTTTTCTTCGTCAGTTTGATCCAAAGAAATTTCAGTTTATGCCAGAAATCAAACCGGCCATTCAGGTATTTAAACCACTGATTAAGGTCGGGAAGGTTTACAAACAGGGCAATGGGATTATTATTGTGATAAACAAACCACACAATTTTTTCATCCATCACTGGTTTCATTTTTTTGAAGAGGACCAGCACCTGTTCGGTCTTCAGTTCTTTCATGCCACCATGCCCGGCCCAGGCTTTATTGTACACATAGGCAAAGTCTGCGGCAAATTGCGGCAACTTGTTTTTGCGGATATGCAGGGCTTTAAACGCCGGATCTTTCGCTATCGTTGCATGACGGTCAAGTATTTTCCTGGATAGCTCTTTTTTGGGATCAAGTCCATAGCAATACTGATTGAAGAAACAGCGAAAGCCGTAGTTTTCAAACAACTCCTTATAATAAGGTTTGTTGTAATTCATGCAATAGGGAGGTGGTTGAAAGCCATCCACCATCAGTCCCCACCAGCGGTCCCTTTCACCAAAATTTATCGGGCCATCCATGGCCTCCATGCCCCGCTGCAGTAACCAGTGTTTCGCCACATCAAACAACATATCGGCGGCTTCCTGATTATTGATACAATCAAAAAATCCCATACCGCCAACCGGGAATTCATCACCCTTGGTGCGGTACTTTTTGTTGACAAATGCCGCCACCCGTCCGATCAGTTTCCCATCCCCATCCCTTAATATCCAGCGGGTGGCTTCCCCGAAACGGAAGGCCTTGTTTTTCTCCGGATCGAATACTTCTTTTATATCCTTGTCCAGCGGACGGATATAATCAGGATCATCCTGATTGATTTCAACATTAACCTGTAAAAATGCTTTTTCCAGTTGAGACGTGGTGACTTCAGTGAGCTGCATGTTGCAAATGTAATAAAGAGAACAGTCTGAAAAGGGGGATCATGCAATCCGTTGCATCTGGGTGAATTTCCGGTATAAGCCGTCTTCCATTTCTGCCAGTTCATGATGCCGGCCCCGCTCTATAATCTGCCCCTCATGCAGCACCAGTATTTCATCGGCTTCTTTAATAGTGGAGAGCCGGTGCGCGATCACCAGGGTGGTGCGGCCCTGCATCAGTTTACCCAGGGCATCCTGTACCAGGCGTTCGGATTCCGTATCAAGGGCGGACGTAGCTTCATCTAAAATCAGGATCGATGGGTTTTTAAATACGGCTCGGGCAATACAGATCCGCTGCCGCTGACCGCCGGATAACCGGATACCCCGGTCACCTACCTGGGTCTGATACCCTTCTTCAGTCTGTGTTATAAACTCATGCGCATTGGCAATCCTTGCCGCAGCGGCAACGGCTTCCGGATCAGCATCCGGATGACCCAGGGCAATATTGTTGAAGATGGTATCATTAAACAGGAAACTCTCCTGTGTGACAAAGCTCATATGGCTGCGCAGGGATTCCATTTTATACTCACGCAGGTCAGTGCCGTCAATCAAAATAGCACCTCCGGTTACATCATAGAATCGGGGTATCAGGTCCGCAATGGTGGACTTGCCCGCACCTGATACACCGACCAGTGCCACCGTTTTACCTTTTTCAATGGTAAAGCTGATGTTATTCAAAACCGGTGCATGTGTATAACTGAAATGCACGTTATTAAATTCAATGGCCCGCTGAAATCCGGGTAAGGGGACCGCGTTTTCTTTATCACTTACTTCCGCCGTCTTGTCAAGCAGTTCCATTATTCTTTCACCGGCTGCACGACCGCGTTGAATATTGGCACCTGCCACAACCATTGCCTTGGCCGGGCGCAATACCTGTGAAAAAATGGCAATAAAGGCGATAAATTCACTGGCTTGTAATCCCGATTCACCCGCACCACGTCCCAGTATCAGCCGCCCCCCATATAATAAAATACCGGCCACCACAGTTACGCCGGCTGCTTCCGAAAATGCCGGAGCCATTTCACGCCGTTTGAATCCCTGAAGACTGGCCTGGCGATACCGGTCATTTTCTTCACTGAATTTTTTCAACGTAAAAGAAGTGGCATTAAATGCCCGGATGATCCGCATACCGGTCAGGGTTTCATCCATTATAGTAAGTAAGCGGCCAATGGAGGCCTGTGCATCATTGGCATCCCGCTTCAGCCTTTTTTGTACCGTGGCAATACCCAGGGCAGATACCGGGATGATAATTAAAGTAAAAAGAGTGAGCGGCGTGGAAATGGTAAACAAGGCCGCAAAATAACCGATGATCATGGCGGGTTCACGGATCAGTACTTCTAATGAACCGGCGGCTACCCCTTCTATTTCAAACACATCACTGTTCATCCTTGATATCAGATCTCCCTTATGTTCCCTGGTGAAAAAACCAAGGTGCAGATTGTTTATCTTTTCAAAAAGGGCTTCCCGGATTCGTTTGACCAGCAAAGTCCGGGCCCTGATCAGCGTGCGTTGTGCCAGGTACCGGAACAGGTTGGCCAGCAATACAGCCGTGACCAGGATGCCGGTTATGAAATAAAGCGCATAGGCCGGATGCAGGGCTTTGAGCCGGTATACCTGATAATAAAAAAGATCCTTTACAAAATGGCCGGATGCGGAAAAGGAAGGAAGCGGCGTAGCCGTTGACGCATTGTTGTCAAACAATACATTGAGCAGGGGAATGATCAGCGCATACTGGAATACGGTAAAAAAAACAGCCAGCAGTGTAAAAGAAAAAAACGGTAGCAGAAACCACCGGAAAGGACGCGCATAGGACAGAAGTCGTTTATATACTTTCATGTTGTGATCAGCAATGAATCAATAAAGTGACCGGTACACGGCAAGGTACTCTTTTGCCGCTTTATGCCAGTCGAAATGAGTACCGCGTTCCTGGATTTTGCGGGACAGGTCATTCGTATTATACGTCTCCATCCCATCATGAAAAACCTGCTGCATATGGGCTTCCCCGAAATCCCTGAAATAAAATGATACATCGCCACCGATTTCCGGAAGCGCCGTCAGGTCAGACAAAAACAAGGGTTTGCCGCAGCTCATGGCTTCCACCACCGGAAGACCAAACCCTTCAGAAACGGAAGGAAAGGCAAAAGCACGGCAGTTATTAAAGTACCATGATTTTTCTTTTTCAGTTACAGGTCCCAGCAATTTCAGGTTGTCTTCCACTCCCAGTTTAACCGACTCTTCTCTGATAAAGGAAAGATAATGGTCATCTTCATGCCGTCCCGCAATCAGCAGCTCCATCGTATTTTGACGGAGCAGGGGCAGCAATACATGAAAGTTCTTTTTCCGGTGCATCACGCCAATGGAAAAAAGAAAAGGCTTTTTGGGCCGGTAAGAACGCGACGACAGTGCCGGTTCTTCCAGCAGGTTGCTGCCGTTATGAATCACGGTCAGGGGTTTGTTTTTTATATCACAATGCTGCAACACGTCTTTTTTGCTGAATTCCGAAATGCAGACCAGGGCATCCGCCCGGTTGATCAGTTGCTGCAGGTATTGCAGGTATTTTCCTTTCTTAGCCGCAGATTTTCTTTCATCATAGAGGAAGTTCAGGTCATGAATACTCAGCACCACCTTTATATTCCGGTTCCGCAACGGCATATAATGCGTGTTCTGGTAAGTAGCATGCCAGATCGCATACTGACCGGTAGCCGGCAATATGAATTTATGCAACGGATGCTGGGTGATATGATTGCTGCGCCGGAATGACCAGTCCTGCTCTCCGGGAGGGGTGTAGAAAAACAATTGCTCCTCCTGCAACCGGATGTTTTTCTCCAGGTAGCGTCCGAGGTTTTTACAATAGTGGTAAAGCCCGGTATCCGGGTACTTCATCCGCTCACAGTCAAAAATAATGTTCCGCATACCCTGTTTTTAGGATGAAAGGTGACCGGTTCAGCCGCCTGCTCCCGTATCACCCAAAAATAATGCCCCATCTTCATATTAGTAATTTTCAGTTGACTGAATGTAACATGAATGCAGCGGAAATACATGATTACATGAATGTAGCCGGCGAACACTAATTTTAACACTCAGCCAATGAAAGAGAAAAGGAAAAATATTCTGCTGGATTGCGACCTGATGAAGTATCCCCACTCAGGCCTGTATCATTATTGCCTTAATTTAGGCAACGAAGTGGGGGCATTACTCCGGGATGACCCGGATTTCGGGATAAAGTATTATGTGCCGGCTACAGCCCGGAATGCTTTTGTTAATCCTGCTGACTGCATAGTGGAAAAAAAAGGAGTAATACAGAAATGGTTTCAACCCTATCTGCGTGGCTGTTCCATCTGGCATGCGCCATTCCAGAGTGGAAGAATTATTCCGGATAAAAGAAAATATCCCGGACTGAAAATACTGCTGACCATACATGATCTGAACCCACTGCATGAAGGGAAGCCAAAGGAGGAACAGGCCCGGAGCCTCGCCCATACCCAGGCCCTGATTAATAAAGCGGATGCACTTGTTTGTATTTCTGATTTCACCCGGACCGATGTATTAAAACATTGTGATACGGGCCATAAACCCGTACAGGTAATACATAACGGTACCCATCGGGTACATAGTGCGGAACTGTCCGCAACGGCTTACCGGCCCACCCGGCCATTCCTGTTTGGTATGGGATATGTCAACAGGAAAAAGAACTATCATGTATTACTCCCATTGCTGGAAAATGAAACCATTGAGATGGTAATTGCAGGCCGTCCCGATGAACCGGATTATATAAATTATATACTGGAAACGGCCGCTGCCCTGGGAGTGGCTGATCGCCTTCGTCTGACCGGACCTGTGTCAGAAGGGGAGAAAGCCTGGTACTACCAGCATTGCCTGGCATTTGTACACCCTTCACTGGCGGAAGGATTCGGGGCACCCGTAGTGGAAGTAATGCAGTTTGGTAAGCCGATCTTTCTTTCCGGCCTGACTTCCTTGCCTGAAATAGGCGGGAAAGCAGCTTTTTATTTCTCGTCCTTCGAAAACGAACACATGAAAACGGTCTTCAGGGAGGGCATGGCCAGCTATTCCGTTAATGGGATGGCGGAGCGGATCCGCCAGCGCGGTGCTGCTTTTGCCTGGAAAGAGAAAGCAAAAGAGTACCTTGCTTTATATAAATCACTGGCCGGTTAATGAAATAATTATGACAACGCGTGTCTGGACAAATACCTTGCAACAGGATGCAGGCCGGCGAAGGACTGAGCTCTGCAAAGCCCAGGATTTTCACAAAGAATGGTACCGGCGTTGGTGCAATGAAATGAAAGAAACTCCCCGGTTTCACCGTAAACAATGGGAGTATGTGTATAATATGCAGGCTTTGTGGGAAAGGAACTGTATCCGGGAAGGAAGCCGGGGACTGGTCTTTGCCGTGGGTTCAGAACCGGGTCCCTCCATTTTTGCCAATCATGGGTGCACCATTCTCGCTACCGATATTTTTGCGGAGCAGGGAATGGAAAAAGGATGGGACAATAATGGTCAGCTCTGTTTTGGATTGGAATCCCTGAACACCCGGCAACTCTGCGAAGAAAATCTTTTCAGAAAAAAAGTAAGTTATCAGCCCCTGGATATGAATCATATTCCGGATGATCTGGGCGGTTTTGATTTCAATTGGTCCAGTTGCTCCTTCGAGCACCTCGGCAGTATTGAAAAAGGTCTGGTCTTTCTGAAAAATCAGCTCACTACACTTAAACCCGGTGGCTGGGCCGTACATACCACCGAATTTAATATTTCCAGCAATGACGAAACCCAGGACCTGAATGATACCGTTATTTTCCGGCAAAGGGATATTGACCGGGTCATCGGGGAACTCCGGGCTGATGGTCATTTCGTGGAAGAAACGGACTATTCCATTGGCGGCCTGCCGGAAGATTTCATGGTGGACTTTACCCCGCACCGGCAGGAAGTACATGTAAAACTTCAGGTCGGACGTTTTGTCGTGACCTCCCTGGGCCTGATTATCCGCAAAAAAGGGTAAAATGGGTCAGGAAAGCTGTTTTTCAGGCCATATACGGGCTGGTTTTCAACGGCTTTTCCACAATAAAATATCTTTAATTTTCAAATTGGCGGATTAAGCCCGCCCCCTTACCTTTGCGGCCTGAAAATCCCGGTAATACCGGACTCCTAATAAACACATAATCATGGCAAACGTAGGTAAAGTAAAACAGGTCATCGGCGCGGTAATTGACGTGCAATTTGATGGCACACTTCCCGAGATCTACAACTCACTGGAACTGAAAAAAGAAAATGGTGACATCCTCGTACTTGAAGTACAGCAGCACCTGGGTGAGGACAGTGTACGTACTATCGCGATGGACGGTACAGAAGGTATCGTACGTGGTACAGAAGTAGTGGATACCGGAATCGCCATTGCCATGCCTGTTGGTGAAGGCATCAAAGGACGTCTGTTCAATGTAACCGGTGATCCCATCGACGGATTACCCGCGGTAAGCAAAGTTGGTGGCCGTCCGATTCACAACCTGCCCCCCATGTTCGAAAACCTGAGTACCGCTACGGAAGTACTGTTCACAGGTATTAAAGTAATTGACCTGATCGAGCCTTATGCAAAAGGTGGTAAAATCGGTCTGTTTGGTGGTGCCGGTGTGGGTAAAACAGTATTGATTCAGGAACTGATTAATAATATCGCGAAAGCCTATTCCGGTTTATCTGTATTTGCCGGTGTGGGTGAAAGAACCCGTGAAGGAAATGACCTGATGCGTGAAATGATCGAAGCCGGTATCATGAAATACGGCGACGCGTTCAAGCACAGCATGGAAGAAGGCGGATGGGATCTGAGCAAAGTGGATATGAAAGAGCTGGCTGAATCAAAAGCCACTTTCGTATTCGGACAAATGAACGAACCCCCCGGAGCCCGTGCCCGTGTGGCCCTCTCCGGTCTGACGATCGCTGAATATTATCGTGATGGCGACGGACAAGGAAAAGGTCGTGATATCCTGTTCTTCGTTGATAATATCTTCCGTTTCACCCAGGCCGGTTCTGAGGTATCAGCCCTGCTGGGTCGTATGCCTTCTGCGGTGGGTTACCAGCCTACACTGGCAACTGAAATGGGTATCATGCAGGAACGTATCACCTCCACCAAGAATGGTTCAATCACTTCCGTACAGGCCGTATACGTACCGGCGGATGACTTAACTGACCCGGCTCCTGCGACAACGTTCGCTCACCTGGATGCCACTACCGTATTGTCACGTAAGATCGCCGACTTAGGTATCTACCCGGCGGTGGATCCCCTGGACTCTACCTCAAGGATCCTGTCTCCGCTGATCGTGGGAGATGCACACTACGATTGTGCCAACCGCGTGAAGTCTATGCTCCAGCGTTACAAAGAACTGCAGGATATCATTGCGATCCTCGGTATGGATGAACTGAGTGATGAAGATAAATTAGTGGTATTCCGCGCCCGTAAAGTTCAGCGTTTCCTTTCTCAGCCCTTCCACGTAGCGGAAGCCTTTACCGGTCTGAAAGGAGTACTCGTACCGATCGAAGAAACTATCCGTGGTTTCAATATGATCATGGACGGCGAAGTGGATGAATATCCTGAAGCTGCCTTCAACCTGGTCGGTAGCATCGATGATGCGATCGAGAAAGGGAAGAAACTGATGAGTTCGGCGCAGGGATAATTCAGCCTTCGGCAAACTCAGGGTGACAACAGTTGTCATGCTGAGCCTGCCGAAGCAATCCTTCGGCAAACTCAGGGTGACAGGATTACCCGGAAGTATTGATTTGAAAATTTGAAGTAATTATGAATTTAGAAATATTAACTCCGGAAAAAAAACTGTTCAGCGGTGAAGTGTACGGGGTACAGATGCCCGGTATCAGCGGTAGTTTTGAAGTGCTGGATAAGCACGCGCCGATGGTCAGTGCACTGAAAGCAGGAAAAGTAAAAGTGCTGAAGGATAAAACCAATGCCGCAGCGGCCAACTATGAAGTGCAGGGTGGTTTTGTGGAAGTACTGAACAATAAAGTAACCGTACTGGTGGAAGGTGCTGTGGAGTTATAATTACACAACCTGATTTTTTAAGCGGATGTTTTAACTAGCATCCGCTTTTTTTATTACAATCCGGCGGCATATTTAATCCCGCCCAGGCAATGGGCCAGAAAAAGCGGTTCGGTAAACGAGGCGTCCGTATGACCCAGGGCGGTATAAAAACTCCGCCCGCCATCATAAGCATGATACCAGGCCACTGCATGGTTGTCCCCGTTCTTCCCGCCGGTATAACTACTCTCGTCAATCTTCAGCAATGTATGGGTGGTTGGGTTGATGTTTTTAAAATTATACCATTCATCAAAGCGCTCCCAGTTGTCCGGTAAAGAGACCATTGAGGGATGTGTTTTATTAATACGATAAAGACGGGCCGTTTGTTGTTTGGGATGACTTTCAAAACTGGCCCCCACCAGACCCACATACCAGGGCCAGTCATATTCCGTATCAGTAGCCGCATGAATTCCCACAAATCCTTTACCGGAACGGATATATTTTTCAAAAGCGACCTGCTGGGCACTGTCCAGTACATTGCCGGTGGTGCTCAGAAAAATAACCGCGTCATATTGTTTCAGGTTTTTGGCCGTGAACAAAGCTGTGTCTTCCGTGGTGTCTGCCACAAACCCGTTAGCCTTGCCAAGTTCAATCATTGCTTTTTTTCCTGCGGAGATCGATCCATGCCGGTATCCCGTGGTTTTGGAAAATACCAGCACCCGGGCTTTCTTTTTTGTACCGAATGCCGAAAGCAATAAAACGGTGAGGGTTGTGAATACCAATAGTAAAGCAATATGTTTCAGCATAGCCGGTTAAGGTTTCGGGGTTAATTTTTTCCGCAGTTCCTGTTCGGCATAGCCAAATACCTTTTTCATCAGGTCGGTCTTACGGAGCTCATACTTCGCGCGGATCTGTTCCTCCTCATTGGCTACCATCAGGAATAATCCGTCAATCACCCGGGCGGAAACAAAATCAGTCAGACTGTTTTCAAGCGGCTTATTAATAAAGGGGATACTGTTGTACAACTGGGTAATGCCGGTCCATTCTTTATCGGCCCCTTCTACTTTTATTGTACTGTCCACAATCGGCCGGAATCCGGTCATCAGGGTGGGTTTCATAGTGACTTTAAAATAATCGGTGGCCGCGTGGTTGTTATCGGTTACCAGCATCTTTGCCGCGTCTTTAACCGACATGGATTTCAGTGCTTCTGAAAAGGCCGGCCGGGCCACACTGACAGCCGAAGACATGGCCCGGGTAAATTTGCCGGTTACCTGGTTGATGGCTTTGTCAAATCCGAGATCCCGCAGGGTGCGTTCAATTTTTCCGGCTTCACCCGGGAAGGCAAACCGGACCAATGGATTGCCGGACGTATCCGCAAAAGCGGCAAAACCTTTAAATAATCCCTGGGAAAGGGCTTCTTTCAACCCCATGGCCATTTCCAGTTCGGAAGGCACAAGACCCATTTTCTTCAGGGTGGAACACTGCAACCCGGATAAGGCCAGGAACAATACCGGGATCAGGAAAAACTTTTTCATATGTATTAATTGAGCTGAGGATCCAGCGGGAAATTGATCATCATTTCAAATTCACCACCGAGATGACGCAGTGCGTCTTTCCAGATATCCTGGTGATTATGATGAAAAACCAATTTTCGGTTAGCCTCCACCGTTAACCAGGTTTTTTCTTCCATTTCCGTTTTCAGTTGACCTTCCCCCCAGCCGGAGTAGCCGATAAAAAAGCGGATTTTGTCCGCATTGAGTTTACCTTCCTTCGCCAGTTCAATAACGGTATCGAAATCCCCGCCCCAGTATACACCCTTTGCCACTTCCTGGCCTCCGGGAATATCATCAGGGAGCTGGTGTAAAAAATGCAGGGAATCTTTTTGAACCGGGCCGCCGTCGAATACCGGGAAGGCTATTCCTTCGAAGCCGGGTACCAGCTGATCCAGGGTGTCTTCCATGATCCGGTTCAGGACAAAGCCAAAACTTCCTTCCGTCTGGTGCTCGCAAAGTAATACCACTGACCGGAGGAAATTCGGATCTTTCAGAAAAGGGTCTGCAATCAGCAATATACCGGAGCCGGGTTCAATCATAGTTCAATTTAAGATGAAAATCGAATTTTTAAAATTTATATTGAGAAAAGGACCGGGGCCGTCCCGGAAAGCAAAGAAGCCGTTAAATTAACGCCGGTACCGTCTGCAGGGTATGGGCGGCGGCAGGGGCTTCGTACATTTGCAGCCGGTCCCGTTAGCTGAAAATAAGCCGGATGCAGTATATTACAACCCCATAAGACAACTACGTGAAACGCATTTTTACCATCATAACGGTCCTCATTTCCCTTTCCCTGATCGGGCTGATCCTCATACAGGTATCCTGGATTAATAATATGGTGCAGCTGCGGCAGGAACAGATCAAGCACAGTGTGGAGGAAAGTACCAAGATGGTGGGAAATGAACTGGCACAGCACAAAGGCGGGTTTACGCCGGGCAATTCCAAACGGGGACTGCTCAGTGATGAATTTTCGCTCGAACTGTTTAAACCGGTTACGGTAGGACAGCGGTTCGATGTGGAAGAAGTCCGTAAAAAATTCGTCAAAGCCTTTCAGCAAAACAACCTTCGGAATATTCAGTTTGAATTCGGTATCGCTTCCTTTGACCGGCTGGGGAATAATGTATTTGAAAAGATCTCGCCGAATTTTATTGCGGCGTATGAAGATACCCTGAACAATTTTTATTTTAACTGGGGACTGGAAGCTTTAAGCGGAACGGCAGGAGAAAACCTGGGTGTCAATGAAGTCCTTTTTGTGGTGATCCCGAACCTGAAGAGTCTTGTGCTGAAGGACCTGCGCTGGAGGATTGCCGCCTCTGTACTATTTACCATTATTATCATTGCGGCTTTTTACCTGACCGTAAGAACTATGTTGCGGCAGAAAAAACTGGGGGAGATCAAGAATGACTTTATCAATAATATGACGCATGAGTTTAAGACACCCATTGCCACTATCTCGTTGGCGGTGGATGCCATGCGAAATGATAAAGTGATCAGTGATAAAGACAAGCTTCGTTACTTCAGTGGCATAATTAAAGAGGAAAACCAGCGTATGAACCGGCAGGTGGAAACCATTCTCCGCGCTTCACAGCTGGAGAAGCAGGAAGTGGACCTGAACCTCAAACCGGTACATGTACATGAAGTGATTAATGCGGTGGTGGATAATTTTGCCCTACAGCTGGAGAGTAAAAACGGCAAGGTCGATATGGTGCTCAATGCCACCAACGACCTGATTGACGCGGATGAAGTCCATTTTTCCAATATGGTCAATAACCTGGTGGACAATGCGGTGAAATATGCCAAGGACAATGTGCCGCCGCATATCCGCATCAGCACCCAGTCGGGCAGTAAATATTTCACCTTCCGCATCGAAGACAACGGTATCGGTATGAATCGTGACACTGTTAAACGCATATTCGAACGTTTCTACCGCGCCCATACCGGCAATGTGCACAATGTTAAAGGCTTTGGTCTCGGTCTCAGCTATGTAAAAACCATGGTGGAAGCTCATCAGGGGGAGATCAAGGCAGAGAGTACGTTGGGGAAGGGAAGTGTGTTTACAATTGATATTCCTTTGAAACGGGAATAAGCGACGCATATCCTTTTCAACCTGTTAATCTTTCAACCCGTCAACCTTTCTCCATAACAAACTCCCATCCCCATAACTCAAAAACCGGAATTCGTTTTCCATCGCGTACGCATATACTTTCCGCCAGTCTTCCCCGATCAGCGCCGCTACCAGCAATAGCAAAGTGGATTGCGGCTGATGAAAATTAGTAACCAGCCCATTGATGATCCTAAATTGATAACCGGGCGCAATAAGGATCTGAGTTTTCGTCACTAGTCTTTCAAGTTTATGTTTCTTCATCCAATCCAGTAGTGCCGTTAAAGATTCTTTAGCGGTTATATCATTATCTTTTCGTTCATACACTTCCCACTGTGAGATGCCCCCACTCACCACTGACCACTCACCACTCACCACTTTTCTCCCGATCCAGTACAGACTCTCCACCGTTCTTAAAGAAGTGGTCCCTACAGTAATAATATTTTCACTTAAAGATTCCACCAGTGTTTCAATAAAGGAAAGGCTCACATCGATCCATTCTGCGTGCATGTCATGCTCATCCATTTTCTCCGCTTTTACCGGTTTAAACGTACCGGCCCCCACATGCAAAGTCACATAGTCGTGGCGGATATTTTTTTTCTTCAGGGATTGGAATAATTGTTCCGTGAAATGCAGACCCGCGGTAGGGGCGGCTACCGAACCATCATGCTTTGCATATACGGTCTGGTATCTTTCGGTATCACTGTCCTCTGCTTTACGTTTGATATAAGGTGGGAGCGGGATGGCCCCGGCCGCATGCAAGAGTTCGGCAAAGCTCAGGGATGGCGGCGTCCAGTTGAGTTCAATGATAAAACATCCGGACCGCTTTTCTATATAAGCGGCCTGCAGTATGATTTCAACGTCATGGAAAATGATCTTCTTTTCCAGCACCTGTCCCGGTTTCCATTTGGAAGCCCCACCCACCAGACATTGCCAGTAAACTTTTCCGGTCTGTAACATGGCAGTGGTGATATCCGCATATTGTTCATGCGGCTCCAGGCAAAAAATTTCAATCACGCCCCCCGTGCTTTTCTGAAACAGCAATCGGGCTTCCACCACTTTGGTATTGTTGAATACAAGTAAAGTATCAGCAGGAATATAATCGGTGAGCTGCTTGTAAGTATCCGTTTTAATGGTGCCCTGGTCATATATCAGCAACCGGGAAGCATCTCTTTCTGCCAATGGGAATGCGGCAATTCTATCTTCGGGTAACGGATACGTGTAGTCTAGAATGGAAAGTTCTTTGGGATGTTTCATGACACAACTGACTGTTGTATGGTGAAGATAATGAGTAATGAGTAATGAGTAATGAGTAGCTGATCGTACAGCACTAAAGGATTGAACTTACCCTTTTGGGGTTGCTTCAATTCCTTAATGCCTTTTCCATACTTACTCATTACTGATTATTCATTACTCATCCTCTGCTCATGCCCAGCGTTTCAGGTTATGCACCTCTTATCCACCGCAATTCACATCCTAATCACACCCTTTTTTCTAAAAAAACGACTCCCATCGGCCAAAACCCTTACTGGTGGCGGTTTTTCACCGAAAATATCGTGTGGAAAAAAGAAAATGGCGAAAATTTGGGTGCAAAGTGGGAAAATGTGTTATTTTGTGTCAATTAATAGCAATTGACCCAATTATTTGATAATGACAGGCTTTCTCGGAGAATTCGAGGCAACGTTGGACGCCAAGGGGCGTTTCTTGCTCCCAGCGGGGTTCAAGAGGCAGTTGCCGGAAGAGGAGACCAACCGGTTCGTTATCAACAGGGGGTTTGAAAAATGTCTGGCTCTTTATCCCATGCGGACATGGGAGCCACTCTTTGAAAAGATCGCCGGCCTGAATGAGTTTGACCCCAAGCAACGGGAGTTCAGACGGGCATTCCTGAACGGAGCCACTTTCGTGGAGCCCGACACGGCCGGCAGAATATTGTTGCCGCCAAACCTGAAGGCGTATGCCGGATTGCAGAAAGATATCGTGCTGATGGCAACAGGAGACAAATTAGAAATCTGGGATAGTAATAAGTACAAAGAGATCTTTGATTCACTTTCTTCGGACACATTCAGTGATTTGGGCGACCAGGTGCTGGGTAGCGGATCGGATAAGTCGAAAAGTTAAAACGGAAAAGCATGGAACAGCCCAATCAACAAAAAGGTGCATCCGGCTTACCCGCTGACTCACAAGACTACCATATTCCTGTTCTGCTCAGCGAAACCCTGGAAGGCCTGAATATTCAACCGGACGGTATTTATGTGGATTGCACATTTGGCGGAGGTGGTCACTCAAGGGCGATCCTCTCCAGGCTGGGTGCAAATGGAAAACTGGTCGCCTTCGATCAGGATGATGATGCGAAAAAGAACCTGCCCGATGACGAAAGATTAGTATTTGTTTCACACAACTTTCGTCACCTGCAGCGTTTTCTCCGGTTAGAACAAATCACCGCAGTGGATGGTATCATGGCCGATCTGGGCGTCAGCAGTCACCAGTTTGATGAGGCAGAAAGAGGGTTCTCCACCCGCTTCAATGCCGATCTGGACATGCGGATGGACCAGCGCCAGGCCCTGACCGCTTTTGATGTGGTCAATACCTATACGGAACAACAGTTGCATAAACTGTTTGAACAGTATGGGGAAGTAACCAACTCCAAAACACTGGCCCGGAAAATTGTACAGGTGCGGAACACCGCCTCCCTGAAAACAATCGACGGTTTTAAGAATGCAGTCCGGGATATCGTAAAAGGAAATCCCAACAAGTATTTCGCCCAGGTTTTCCAGGCTTTACGGATAGAGGTCAACGACGAGTTAGGCGCATTGAAAGCAATGCTGGAACAAATCCCCAACCTGTTGAAACCCGGAGGCCGGATCGCCATCATCACGTTTCATTCACTTGAGGACAGACTGGTTAAGCATTTCTTTAAACGCGGTTCATTCGATGAACCCGAAGAGAATCCTTTTACAAATACGGTAAATGAAAGTGAACTGAAAATAATCACGAAGAAACCCATCGGGCCTTCGGATGAAGAGATGAAAAGAAACCCGCGGTCACGAAGCGCGAAACTGAGAGTGGCAGAGAAGATCGGATAGTGAACCCTGATATCGGACAACGAACAATTATATATAAGAGCATTCTAACTTCTGGAAATGCTATATCCTTTGAAATCAACCCTTGCCGGTTGATAAAAAACCAAAAACCGACTGCTGAAAAATTGCGTATGCCGGACGAACAAAAAAAAGAAATGGAATCAACAGCGGGGCAACCCGGCTGGAAACGCTGGCTGAATTACCAGTCCATCGTGAAACAGGTCCCTTTCTTTTTATTCCTGGCGCTCCTGGCAGTACTGTATATCTACAACGGGCACCTGGCCGATAAAACGATACGCAGTATTAACCGCACAGAGAAGGAAGTGAAAGAACTTCAGTACGAGTACACGGCCGTGAAAGGGGAACTGATCTCACGCAGCAAGCAAAGCGAACTGGTGAAAGCGGTAGAACCCCTGGGATTGAAAGAGCTGACCGAATCGCCGGTAGTACTCAGTGACAGCAGCCAGGTTAAATAAAGGACGGACCGCTTCGGACAGGCGGTGATCGATACAAACAACTAATAACGGACACAAGCAAAGGGCATTGGAAGTAAAACGTGACATACTTTGGAGAGTATATCTCAGTTTTCTTGGCATCGTGGTGCTGAGCTTACTGGTACTCGGAAGAGCCTTCTACATCCAGCAGGCGGAAGGGGAGCACTGGCGCAGCATGAGCGACAGTCTTCACCAACGCTTTATTGAACTGGATGCACAGCGCGGCACCATCTACAGCGATGACGGCCAGATGCTCAGTGCTTCCATCCCCACATTTGACATCTTTATTGACTTCAACGCCGACGGACTCCGCGAAAAGAAAGGACGCCGTTTTTATGAGCATGTCGATTCTTTCGCTATCGCCATGGCCGGGTATTTTGGAGATAAGACCGTCGCGCAATATAAATCGGAACTGAAAGCTGCTTTTAAAAAGAATGCACGCTATTATTCCCTGAAAAAGAAACTGAGCTTTGAGCAATACAAGGCCTTTCGTGAATTTCCGCTGGCCCGCCTGGGTCGTAATAAAAGCGGCATCATAGTGGAAACAAACAGCAAACGCCTGCCGCCTTTTGGTTTACTGGCCAGCCGTACAATCGGACTCTCCCGCGAACATATCGCCAGCGATGGCAAAATCAGAAAACAGAACGTGGGACTGGAAAGAAGTTATGACAGTGTGCTGAGCGGAAAAAGCGGACAGAAACTGGTTCGTTATATCGCCGGCGGTACCGCCATTCCCATCGAAGGTTCTGAAACCGATCCGGAAAATGGGAAAGATATCTATACCACACTCGATGTGCAGATCCAGGATATTACCGAGACCGCCCTGCTCCGCATGATGCAGCAATGTGAGGGTCCGTATGGTACCGCCATCGTGATGGAAACCGCCACCGGAAAAATCAAAGCCATGGCCAACCTGGGTCGTCGTCCGGATGGCAGTTATTGGGAAGATGATAACTATGCCCTGCGGAATACCGAACCGGGTTCCACCATCAAACTGGTAACCTTATTATCCGTGCTGGAAAAAGGAACCAGCCGCCCCGATGATCTCGTGGAAGTGGGAACAGCCGGCCGCCTGCAGGTGGGAAACAAAATAGTAACGGATGCGGAACGTCAGCCCAAACCCGTACTGACCGTAAAAGAGTGTTTCGCACACAGCTCCAATATCGGCATGAGCAAACTGGCTTATAAAGCTTTTGCGCAAAAACCGGCTGAACTGAAAGAGTACATGCACCGTTTTCATCTGGATACACGGGTGCCTGTAGACCTGGCCAATGTGCCCAAACCCACGATGGCACCGCTGAACCAGAAGGGTAGCGCGGAAGGAAACATGTTGTGGATGAGCTTCGGCTATGGCATCCAGGTCAGTCCCCTGCACACCCTGATGCTGTATAATGCCATTGCTAATAACGGGCGGATGATGAAACCTTACCTGGTCAGCAGTATCCAGAACAACGGGGTGATGTATAAACAATTTGAACCTACAGTCCTTTCTGAAAATATCTGCAAATCCGATGTGATCAATGTGGCACGTAAATCCATGGAAATGGTGGTGACCGAAGGTACAGGCCGCCGGGCGTTTGAGAAACTGCCCTTCGCGGTAGCCGGCAAAACAGGAACAGCACACGTTTCTGATGGTCCCATTAAATACGGGGATGGGGTATACCAGGCCACATTCGTTGGGTATTTTCCGGCTGAACGCCCGCAATATACCTGTATCGTGGTGGTACGTACCAAACCGCATGCGGCGTCTCACTTCGGCGGTACACTGGCGGCGCCGGTTTTCAGGGAGATTGCCACCAAGCTCTATGCCATGTATGTGGACAAGAAAGATCCTTCCCTGATCGCGGCAAAGAAAGACAGTTCCGCTTTTTATTACGCAGGGTATACGCCGGATATAAAAAATGTATACAATACCCTCAGGGTTAAATACGCGGATTCCTGCCTGAATCAGAACTGGGCAACGGTATATGCTTCCAATTATCAGCCGGTGGTAAAAGCCAGTGCTGTAAATAAAAAAGTGATGCCGAATGTACGCGGAATGGGGCTGAAAGACGCGCTTTACCTGCTGGAGAATATGGGCGTAAAGGTAACGGTTACGGGTAAAGGAAAAATTGCCGCACAGTCCATAGCACCGGGTACCGCCCTGGCAAAAGGCGTGACTGTGTTGCTGGAACTGAGCTGAAAAAACGAAAAGAAAAAAATAAATAACGGTTGTGATTTTACAGGATGTATTATATAAAGTGCCGATCCGGACAGTAGCTGGTTCCACCGCAGTGGAAGTCAGTGACCTGCAGCTGGATTCCCGGAAAGTAAAACCCGGAGCCGCCTTTATTGCTGTGAAAGGTGCAGCGGCCGACGGACACCTGTTTATAGATAAAGCCATTGAAAATGGAGCCGCTGTGGTGGTTTGTGAGGTTTGGCCTTCAGTGATACGTGAACAAGTGGTATACGTACAGGCAGAAAACAGTGCGGTGGCCGCCGGGTATATGGCGCATAATTTTTACGGTCGTCCTTCCGAAAGACTGAAACTGACCGGAGTGACCGGTACCAATGGGAAAACAACCATTGCTACTTTATTATATAAGCTCTTTACCAGATTGGGATATACCTGTGGTCTGATCAGTACCGTGGAAAACAGGATTGGAGAAACGGTTATTCCGGCCACGCATACCACACCGGATGCCGTCAGCCTGAACAGCCTGCTGAATCAAATGGCCGATGCCGGCTGTTCACATGTGTTTATGGAAACCAGTTCACATGCCGTGCACCAGCACCGCATCGCCGGACTGCAGTATGCCGGAGGAATCTTCAGCAATATCACGCATGATCACCTGGATTACCATAAAACCTTTGATGAATACATCCGGGTTAAAAAATCCTTCTTCGACTCACTGCCGTCAACTGCATTTGCTATCAGCAATGCAGATGATAAAAGAGGGACCGTGATGCTTCAGAACACCGGGGCAAAAAAATATTACTACAGCCTGAAGACAGTGGCTGATTTTAAAGGACGGATCCTGGATAACAGCCTGAACGGGTTGCTGATGACGGTGAATGAGGTGGAAGTGAATTTCCTGCTGATCGGGGAGTTCAATGCCTATAACCTGCTGGCCGTTTATGGAGCCGCCATTTGCCTGGGCGAAGACAAACAGGAAGTGCTGACCGCACTCAGTGTACTGACCGGGGCAGAAGGACGCTTTGATTACCAGGTTTCCGCCAATGAACGGATCATCGGTATTGTGGATTATGCGCACACACCGGATGCGCTGCTGAATGTACTGGCCACTATTAAAAAACTGAAGAAAGGATATGAGCAGGTCATTACAGTGGTGGGTTGCGGTGGAGACCGGGATAAAACCAAAAGACCGGTAATGGCTGCCGCGGCCTGTGAGCACAGTGACCGGGTGATTTTTACCAGCGATAACCCGCGTAGTGAAGAACCGGAACAGATTATCCGGGATATGGAAGAAGGCTTATCGGCCGCTTACAGAAGAAAGTATATCTCGATCACCGACAGGAAAGAAGCGATTAAAACCGCGATCAGCCTGGCGCAAAAAGAAGACATCATCCTGGTGGCCGGAAAGGGTCACGAGAAATACCAGGAAATAAAAGGAGTACGGAATCACTTTGATGATAAAGAAATAGTAACTGAATTTTTTAAACTGTTGAATAAGTAAACCCATAACCGCCGGCAGCTATGTTACATCATTTATTTGAATGGCTCAATCAGGAAGGAATTGAAGTTCCGGGCAGCCGCCTGTTCGGATTCATCACTTTCCGTGTACTGGCAGCAGTACTGCTGTCGCTGTTCATTACCCTGGTGTATGGTAAAAAACTGATCCGTTTTTTACAGAAAAAGCAGATCAGCGAAAGTATCCGGGAAGAAGGGCTGGCCGGGGAAGAAAGCAAAAAAGGTACACCCACCATGGGCGGGATCATCATCATCATGGCGATCATTATCCCGACGCTGCTGCTGGCTGACCTGACGAATGTGTACGTGCAACTGCTGCTGATCAGCACCGTGTGGCTGGGTATCATCGGATTTATTGATGATTACCTGAAACTCCGCAGCAAACGAATGGCCCAGAAAATGGGAAAGGATTATAAGAAATCCAATAAGGACGGATTGGCCGGCTGGTTCAAAATACTGGGACAGGTAGGATTGGGCATACTGGTGGGCGCCACGCTGTATTTTAATAGTGATGTGAAAATCTGGAGAGAATATGTGGGTAAAGTTCCGCCGACAGACTCAACCGTGGTGGCTAAACAATACAATGGTTCAACCCATTATTTCGTCGAGTCCAAAGAGCCGATCACGACGATCCCGTTTGTAAAGAATCATGAATTCAACTATTCCAAACTGCTGCCGGAATCCATGCGCGGTTATACCTGGGTGTTGTATATCCTGATCGTGATTTTCATCATCACCGCGGTATCCAACGGGTCAAATCTTACCGACGGACTGGACGGACTCGCCACGGGAACCTCGGCCCTTATCGGCGCACTACTGGGCATTTTCGCCTATGCCAGTGGCAACCTGGTATTTGCGGATTACCTGAACATCATGTATATCCCGAACCTGGGTGAATTGTCCATATTCATTGCGGCCATGATCGGGGGTTGTGTGGGTTTCCTCTGGTACAATTCATATCCGGCCCAGATGTTCATGGGGGATACCGGCAGCCTGACCCTTGGCGGAATTATCGCCGCCATCGCGATTATCGTACACAAAGAACTGCTGATCCCTATATTCTGCGGCATCTTCTTCGTGGAAAGCCTGAGTGTGATGATCCAGGTGAGTTATTTCAAATACACGAAAAGAAAATTCGGGGAAGGCAGAAGGATATTCCTGAAGTCGCCCCTGCATCACCACTACCAGATGAAGCATTACCACGAAGTGAAAATTGTGACACGGTTCTGGATTGTAACGGTATTACTGGTGGTGTTAAGTATCGTGACATTGAAGCTGAGATAAACAGCCGGTCTGCCGGCGGGAGGCAGACAGGAAAAAAAATAACCGAAAAACCCCGCACCGGACCTGGTGAAAATGAAAGGCTGATGAAAACGAATTGAGGTGCAGTTGTACTTAAAACCAATACTTGTGAAGAACCGTGTTCCGTACACTGTTTACTGATTATGGAAAAAAAAATGGTCATACTGGGTGGAGGAGAAAGCGGGGTGGGTGCCGCCCTGCTCGCGAAAAAAGAAGGGTATGAAGTTTTTGTATCTGACGGAAGTTCTTTGAAGGAGGCGTATCGTAACGAGTTACTGGCAGCCGGGATTGAATTTGAGGAAGGGCAGCATTCAACAGAAAGAATCCTGACCGCCGATGAAGTGATGAAGAGTCCCGGTATACCGGAAAAAGCGGAACTGGTAAAAAAAATCAGGGCCGCCGGTATCGCGGTGATCAGCGAAGTGGAACTGGCATACCGGTTTAAAGGCGAAAGTAAAATCATCGCCATCACCGGGAGCAATGGGAAAACCACCACCACGGCACTTACGTATCATATCTGCCGGGAAGCAGGACTTGATGCCGCACTGGTCGGGAATATCGGGGAGTCATTTGCCAAACAGGTAGCCCTGGATCCCCGCCCGCTGTATGTGGTGGAGGTAAGCAGCTTTCAGCTCGATGATTGTAAGGAGTTCCGGCCGGATGTGGCTATCCTGACCAATATCACCGAGGATCACCTGGACCGTTACGAATACAAATTCGAAAATTATATCCGGAGCAAATTCCGGATCATCATGAACCAGCAGCCGGATGATTTTTTCATCTACTGCGCGGATGATGAAGTAACCATGAGATTTTTAAACGAATACAATATCAAATCAAACCAACTGCCAATCAGTATGAAAAGAGAATTACCAAACGGCGCATTTATCAAGGACGGGGATATGTATGTAAGAACCGGTCAGGAGTTTACACGGATGAGCGTGTTTGATTTCGCCTTGAAAGGCAAACATAACCAGTATAATACTATGGCAGCATGTGTGGCAGCGACAACCATGGATATCCGGAAGGATAAAATCCGTGACGCGGTACAGAATTTTCAAAGCCTGGAACACCGGATGGAACCGGTGGCTACCGTACGCGGCGTTGAATTTATCAATGACAGTAAAGCAACCAACGTCAACTCTACCTGGTATGCGCTGGAAAGCATGTCCAAACCCACCGTACTGATCCTGGGTGGCGTGGATAAAGGAAATGATTATTCCCTGATTGAGGAACTGGTAAAGGAGAAAGTGAAAGCCGTGATTTGTCTCGGCACGGATAACGCCAAAATACACGAAGCGTTTGGCGGTATCGTAAACACGATCGTGGATACCAAAAGCGCGCTGGAAGCCGTTCATGCCGCTTTTCATTTCGCACAGAAAGGGGATGTGGTATTACTGAGCCCCGCCTGCGCCAGCTTTGACCTGTTTAAAAATTATGAAGATCGCGGCACACAATTTAAACTGGCCGTAAGAGAGTTATAATAATGGAAGCAACCCGGGACATACGGTTTAATGATCTGAAGAATACCTTCAATACGCAGCACCTGTTCAGCAAGACTAAAGGGGACAAAGTGATCTGGGCGCTGGTGGTATTGCTGACCCTGGTATCGTTACTGGCTGTATACAGTGCCACCGGTTCACTGGCCTATAAGAATTATAAAGGCAATACCGAGATCTATCTGTTCAAACAGGTGGCCTTTATCGGGGTGGGGATTATGGTGATCTATTTTGCCCACCTGATCAACTATACTTTTTATTCCAAGGCCGCCCGGTTTGTGTTCATGCTCTCCATTCCGTTATTGATCTATACCCTGTTTTTCGGCGTGAAAATGAATGAAGGCAGCCGCTGGATAAGACTCCCGATCATCAACATGACCATGCAGACCTCTGACCTGGCCAAGCTGGCCCTGTTTATGTACCTGGCTCGCCTGCTCAGTAAGAAACAGGATGTGATCAAGGATTTTAAAAAAGGATTTCTGCCGGTGATGGCCCCCGTAGCCGTTACCTGTTTGCTGATTGCTCCGGCGAACCTGTCCACAGCCCTGTTGCTCGGTGCCAGCTGCCTGCTTTTATTGTTTATCGGCCGGGTGAATACCAAACATATCCTGATGACAATCGGGATTGCGATGATCCCGGTACTGTTGCTGATCTCCGCCGCGGTTCTCCGTCACAAAGATGATGCGGAAGTGGTGGTGGCGAAAAAATCAACGGGCAGTACACTGACGGCCCGGGTGGATACGTGGATCAGCCGGGTGGAAAGTTTTATTTATGGCAGTAAGGAAGATATTGATGGCGGGGCCTATCAGACCAGCCAGGCCAAGATTGCGATTGCGAAAGGAGGTTTTTTCGGCGTGGGACCGGGTAACAGCACCACAAGGGATTTTCTGCCACAGGCCTATAACGATTTCATATATGCGATAATTATTGAAGAATACGGAATAGCCGGCGGAGCCTTTATCATGTTTATCTATCTGGTGTTTTTATACCGCTGTATCCGGATCTTCAAACGCTGTCCCTTTGCCTTCGGTGCTTTCCTGGCACTGGGACTGAGTTTTACACTGGCCATACAGGCCGTGGCCAATATGGCGGTAACGGTAAATCTCTTTCCGGTTACCGGGGTTACATTGCCACTGGTCAGCATGGGAGGAACCAGTTTCATCTTTACCTGTCTGGCAATCGGGATTATACTGAGTGTGGCCAGAAACGTGGAACAGACAGAAGGAAAGACACAACAAAAAGAAGCCATTGCCTGAGGGGGATAAAAATAAAATGACTGACGCGAATATCCATACAGTACCAGGGGAAGTGACCGGAAGCGGAAAGCGGATAATTATCGCGGGAGGGGGTACCGGCGGACATATTTTTCCTGCTATTGCGATTGCCAACGCACTGAAAAAAATAGCTCCAGCCACGGTATTTCTTTTTATCGGGGCAAAGGGAAAAATGGAAATGGAAAAAGTACCGCAGGCCGGTTATGAAATAGAGGGACTGGATATAGCGGGGTTTAACAGAAGTTCTTTGATTAAAAATATCGGGCTGCCCTTTAAACTGCTGAAAAGTTTTTTACAGGTACGCCGCATTTTCAAACGTTTTAACCCGGACGCCGTGATCGGTGTGGGAGGGTATTCCAGCTTTCCCGTGCTGCGGATGGCTCAGGCCAAAGGAATAAAAAACTTTATCCATGAGTCCAACTCCTTCGCGGGAAAATCAAATATCCTGCTTGGAAAAAAAGCGACCCTGATTTTCACCGGTACGGATGGGATGGAGAAATTTTTTCCGGCCGATAAAATCCGGGTTACGGGTAATCCTGTGCGCGCGGTGATTACCCGGGCCGCTGTCAGCCGGGAAGAGGGATTGAAACATTTTTCGCTGGCGGAAAACAGGAGAACCGTTTTCGTGGTAGGCGGCAGTCTCGGTGCCCGTTCGGTGAATGAAGCAATTGATAAAGGACTGGATGAATTACTGCATGCCGGATTACAGGTTATCTGGCAAACCGGCAAGCCCTATGCGGCAAAAGCAAAAGAAAGAGCCGGTAACAAAGAAGCAGTCCGTGTATTTGAATTTATCACGCAGATGGAATATGCCTATGCGGCCGCCGATATCGTGGTATCACGTGCCGGGGCGATGAGTGTGGCGGAACTCTGTGTGGCGAAGAAGCCCGTTTTGTTTGTACCCTATCCCTTTGCGGCGGAAGATCACCAGACAGTGAATGCGCAGCAACTGGTAAAAAAAGAGGCAGCGCTGATGGTCAGAGACAGTGACGTTTTAAATGAACTGGTCCGCGAAACCATCGCGCTGGCGAATGATGAAAGAAAACAACAGGAACTGAAGAACAATATAGCGGCACTGGCTGTGACAAACGCCGATGAAGTGGTGGCCGCTGAAATGCTCAAACTGATCCGATGAACGTACAAGCCAATACTGTCCTTATGAATACCCCCTTCCGGGGGATTGACAAACTGAGATCCGTTTATTTCATCGGCATCGGGGGGATCGGGATGAGTGCGATTGCCCGCTTCTTTCGTGCCGGCGGTGTACAGGTGAGCGGGTATGATAAAACACCCACGGCACTGACCCGTGAACTGGAAGCCAGTGGTATTGCGGTTCATTATGAAGAGAACCTCGCCCTGGCACCCAAAGAGGCCGGACTGGTAGTGTACACACCGGCCGTGCCTGCGACACACCAGGAGCTGGTGTACTACCGTGAAAACGGATATAATGTAGTGAAGCGGAGTGATGTACTCCAGCTGATCACAGAAAGTTCTTTTAATGTTTGTATAGCCGGTACACATGGCAAGACCACCATTACCAGCATGACGGCGCATATACTCCGCGACAGCGGATTCGGATGCAATGCCTTCCTGGGTGGTATTGCGGTAAACTACGGCACCAATTTCTGGAGCAGTGAAAAGAACGTATGTGTGATTGAAGCCGATGAGTATGACCGCAGCTTTTTGAAACTGAGTCCGGATGTGGCCGTGATTACGGCTATGGATGCGGATCACCTGGATATATACGGTACAGCAGAAGCGATGGAAGAAGCATTCATCGGATTCAGCAAAGCTGTGAAACCCGGTGGAATCCTGATCAGCCAGTTCGGACTGAAACGCGGAAAGGAACTGCAGGCAGATCAGCACCTGACGTACAGCCTGCAGAATGAAGCGGCCGATCTGTATGCGACCAATATCCGGATGAAGAATGGCAGCTATGAGTTTGACGTGCAGATGCCCGGTCTGTTGCTGGAAAATGTGAAACTGAATATGGGCGGCATGCACAATGTGGAGAATGCGGTAGCCGCTATGTCCGTTGCGGCTTCCCTGGGTATTGATCCGGAGAAAATCAGAGCGGCGGTTGAAAGTTTCCGGGGTGTGAAAAGAAGATTTGAGTATATCATCAAAAATGAACGCCTGGTTTTTATTGATGATTATGCCCATCATCCGGAAGAACTGCGGGCACTGATTACCGGGGCGAAAACATTGTTCCGGCAACGGAAATGCACCGTGCTTTTTCAGCCGCATCTGTTCAGCCGTACCCGCGATCTGGCCGATGGTTTTGCGGAAGTGCTGAGTCTGGCCGATGAAGTGGTGTTGCTCCCGGTATACCCGGCCAGGGAGTTGCCGGTGGAAGGAGTGAACAGTGAAATGGTATTGGACAAAATGACGATACCGCATAAGTCAGTGAAAGAAAAAGCCGCACTGCTGCACTGGATTAAAGAACAGTATGCACCTTCTGTAAATAAAGAATTCGGGGAACTGCTGATTGCGGCCGGGGCCGGTGATATTGATACCCTGGTGGAACCAATAAAAAATCTGTTGAAGGAAATATAACATTGAGCGCGAAGAAAACGATACGGAAAATTGCTTTTATCACCCTCTGGCTGTGTATTGCCGGTGGTATGTTCACCCTGCTGATGGCCGCCATCAGCAGTAAGAACAAAGGCCGCTGCAGCGGGTACAGTATTACGATCAATGACGTGGAAAAAAATTATTTCATTGATCAGAAAGATGTGGAAGAACTGCTGAGGAAGGCCGCCGGCGGATCTGTGAAAGGACAGATGCTGGCCACGCTGAACCTGCATGAACTGGAAATCGCGCTGGAACGCAATACCTGGATCAGTGATGCGGAATTATATGTGGACAAACAGGATCACCTGCATGTGACGATTTCAGAGAAGGAGCCCATTGCCCGGATTTTTACCACAGCAGGCAGCTCTTTTTATATTGATAAAAGCGGGAAGAAAATGCCACTCTCTGATAAACTCAGTGCCCGTGTTCCGGTGTTTACCGGTTTCCCGGAAAAAAAGAAACTGTCCGGGGAAGACAGTGTGTTGCTGGTACGGGTAACAAAGGTGGCGGCTTTTATTCTGCGTGATTCATTCTGGCTGGCCCAGGTGGCTCAAATGGATATCACCCCTGATCGCGGTTTTGACATGATACCGGTCGTCGGTAATCATGTGGTTAAAATGGGTGCTGAATCGCCAATAGAAAATCAGTTTAACCGCTTATTCGCCTTTTATAAACAAGTGATCAGTAAAACCGGATTTGAACGGTATAAAGTAATCAATGTGCAGTATGCCGGTCAGGTGGTGGCTTCCCGTTTTGCCGGTGATGCAAAAGTGGACTCAGTGCAACTGCGGCGTAATGTGGAACAATTGCTGAAGCAATCAAGGGAAGCTGAAGCCGATACTGTGGCAAGGATTTTGCCTAAGCCGCAGATTCCATTGGAAACAGATGCCGCCGATGAATCACCCGTACAGGAACCGGCAGCCGCCCGTACAACAGACCAGACAACGAACCGTAATCCCAACCCTTTGAATATTCCTGTTTCACCAAAGCCGGCAGGTAACAGCAAACCGGCTGCGGCAAAGCCCAAAGCGCAGCTACCGCCCCGGGCGGAAGATGCGAACGGAGGATATAATTAAAAAAAAAACAACGATTTCGATAAAAACAACAACTAAAACAGCAACTATGAACAACGAACAACCCATTATTGTCGGCCTTGATATTGGTACTACCAAGATCGCGGTTATTGCCGGCCGTAAAAACGAGTACGGGAAGCTCGAGATCCTTGGTTTCGGAAAAGCCAACTCCAATGGGGTAAAGCACGGACAGGTGCTTAACATTGACGAGACGATCAAAGCCATCCGTACCGCCCTTGACAACTGCTTTGCCTCCAATCCCGACCTCGATATCAGCGAAGTCTATGTAGGTATTGCCGGTCATCATATCAAAAGCCTGCAGACACGCGGCGATATCGTACGGCAACGTACCGATGAGGAAATCACCCAGCGTGAAATTGATCAGCTCATTGATGACCAGTATAAAACGTATATCCCGGCCGGCGACCAGATCATTGATGTGATCCCGCAGGAGTTTACCGTGGATAATTTTCAGAACATCCCCAACCCCATCGGCTATGGCGGGGTGAAAATCGGGGCCAATTTCCATATCATCACCGGTGATAAGAATGCTATCCGCAATATCAACCGCAGCGTGGAAAAAGCCAACCTCCGTACCAAAGACCTGGTACTGCAACCCCTGGCTTCATCTTCAGCCGTTATGGGCCAGGAAGATATGGAAGCTGGCGTAGCTATTGTGGACATAGGTGGCGGTACTACCGACCTCGCCGTGTTCTATGAAGGCATCTTAAAACATACGGCGGTGATTCCCTTTGCCGGTGAGAATATTACCAATGATATCAAAACCGGATTGGGCGTATTAAAAACACAGGCCGAGCAAATGAAAGTGCAGTTTGGCAGCGCCCTCGCCAATGAGGCTAAGGCCAATGCCTATATCACCATTCCTGGTCTGCGGGGTATGCCCGCCAAGGAAATCAGTGTAAAGAACCTGGCGAATATTATCCAGGCACGGATGAGTGAAATAATGGATTTTGTTACTTATCACCTCAAACAGGTGGGACTGGATAACAAAGCGCTGAATGGAGGTATCATCCTGACCGGTGGCGGCTCACAACTGAAACACCTGATCCAGCTGACCGAATATGTTACCGGACTGAATGCCCGTATCGGTTTTCCCAACGAGCACCTGGCCGGCGGTCATATTGAAGAACTTTCCAGGCCTACGTATTCCACCTGTATCGGTCTTATCCTGAAAGGGTATGATGACTATGAGCACAACCGTAAGGAGTTTGATAAGGATTTCCGTAAAGTGGATGTGCCCGATGCATTGAAAAAAGCAGAGGAAGCGGAAGCAGAACCGGTGCCGGATACAACAATGCCTGTGGCCGTGAAAAACCGGAAAGGTCTTCCCAATTTCTGGGGAAAATTCAAAGACGGAATTATTGATCTGTTTAAAGAAGAAGAAGACAAACATTTATAAAATAAAAAGTCAAAATTAAAAAGTAAAAAACCCTAAAGCTGAACAGGCATTTCAATTTGCAGCCTGTCCCTTTTTTTACGTTTGAATTTTGACTTTGCGTAAACCAAATATCCAACTAATAAATTCTTACTATGATACATTTTGATCTGCCGAAAGAAAAATCCTCCATACTGAAAGTGATCGGAGTGGGCGGTGGCGGAGGCAATGCGGTGAACTTTATGTTCAGCCAGCAGATAGAAGGTGTGAATTTTGTGATTTGCAATACCGATGCACAGGCATTGGCCAGCAGCGATATCCCGAACCGTATTCAGCTCGGGCCGCACCTGACACAAGGATTGGGAGCCGGTGCCAATCCGGATATCGGCAGGCAGGCTACGGAAGAATCCCTGGAAGAAATCAAACGCATCCTGGAAGTGAATACCAAGATGGCTTTTATCACTGCCGGTATGGGTGGTGGTACAGGAACCGGTGGCGCACCCATCATTGCCAAAATCTGTAAAGATCTGGGTATCCTGACCGTGGGTATTGTTACCACTCCGTTTGCCTACGAAGGAAAGAAACGGCAACTGCAGGCGGAAGAGGGCATCAAATCCCTGAAACAATATGTGGATACGCTGCTGGTGATCAGCAACGATAAACTGCGTCATCAGTACGGCAACCTGAAAATGCGCGAAGCATTTGCCAAAGCGGATAATGTACTGGCTACGGCTTCCAAATGTATCACCGATGTAATCAACAGCACCGGCCAGATCAATGTGGACTTTGCCGACGTGTGCACCGTAATGCGCAACGGGGGAGTGGCCATACTCGGAAACGCGGAAGCCGCTGGTGAAAACAGGGCACAGCGGGCTATTGAAGAAGCGTTGAATTCACCGTTGCTGAATGACAGTGAAATTCAGGGGGCTAAATGGATACTTATTAATATTAACTCCGCACAGGGTGAACATGAATTTACCATGGATGAAGTGGAAGTGATCCAGAATTACCTGCTCAGCCAGGCCGGCGAAGATACCGATGTGATTCTTGGTATGGGGTATGACAGCACATTGGGAGATAAAATCGGCATTACCCTGATCGCTACCGGATTTGAACATAAAGATCCGTTTGCCAAACCGGTACCGAAGAAAGAAGAACCCAAACCGGAAGAAAAAATAGTGATGGTACTGGGTGCCACAGAACCGGCCCCGGTAATTCCGATGTCGCCGAAAGTGGAATTGCAGCCTGCTTCACAGGTAACGGAAGTATTACCCGAGGTTAAAGCCAATCCCCTGCAGGTGGCTCCCCGTGATGAGGAAGTGATGAATTACCTGATGCCCAAACTGGTGGAGGAATTCCCCGAAGCCGCTCCGGTAATCGACCTTTCTGATATCAAGGATGTTGAAGAACCACTGGTGATACATTGGGAGTTACAACCTGAAGAACCCATGAGTGTGACGGATATCCGGGTAAATTCCCTTAGTAATACTACGGTGGAAACTGCGGGTAATTCTACTGTTGGCAAAATGTCAACTGCGGAGAACAATGAAGAGATAATTTCGGTTTCACCGCACTCATCCGTTCCCCCTGTAATTATAAAAGAAACTGATGCTGAGATGATTCTCAGTTTTAAAGATAGTACTAGTAGTACATCCCCGGTGTCTGCAGCATCGGGAGGATATCTGGCCAGACCATCCAATATCTACGCGGAAACAAAAAAAGAGGTGACTACCTCAATCAGTTCTGCCGAAGAACCGGTCCCGGCTACAAAAAAGGTTGCCAGTGAAGAACAGGAGGAACTCCTGGATCTGCAAATGCAGCTCGTAGAACGGGATGACATTCCAGCGGCGGATATGCCGATGGCCCATCAGGCTCAAGCACCTTTGTCCACCAACGTTGAGGATCCTGCTATGCAGGACGAAGCTGAGGAACAAAAACGTAGGGCAGCGGAGCGACTGCACAAGTTACGCAACTTGTCTTTCAATGTTAACGCTGCTGACCCCAATAATGAGTTTGAAACTGTGCCGGCTTATATCCGCCGCAACATGGAATTGTATAACAGCAATACCCAGATTGAGAGTTTCTACAGCAGTTACGAAGTCAGGTCTGACGAAAAAAATCAAGGACATATCAGTACAATAAACACCTTCTTAGACGGGAAGAAACCCGACTGAATTACCCGTATCCAACCGGTACCCGTTGTTCGTTCCAATGAAGCCCCGTCCGCCCCGGGCTAATCCGGGCGGCACGAGCATTTAGCTAGTGTTTTTTAGTTGTTCCCTCCGGTTTCTACCGGAGGGTTTTTTTTGTCCCGGTGTCTCTTTTGCGCAGCAAAAGGACGCCGGGATAATGTATGTCTTTATTGCGCAGCAAAAGGACTCCGGCATATAAAATCATCAACCTCATTTCAATCCCTTTCCAAAATCATACTGCTTTTTTTCGCCGGTCATTACTTTCGCCCTATGATTCCGGAGGAAGATATGTCCCTACGCTGGGAGCAACTGGAGAACCTGATCAGGCAAAAAACCGGGCAATGTACCGGCACTGATGATGTGCTCCTGTATATAGGTATACAGGAAGCGGGATTGCCGCCAAAAATATTTTCCGACAGGGAAAAGACCGAACTGATCCAAATGGCTACTTCCACCGTACTGGTACCTGCCCGTTATTATGAATTATTCTGGGTGGAAGACACGGGCTGGCCGCATTATAAACAACTGCAACGCATCCCGCCAATGGCAAAAGAATTGCTGGAGGATTTTTTAAAACCCTGGATAATCCGGTATGCTATAAAAAACAGGTTGCTGTAAAATGAGTGTCAGTGACTGATTAACAGTCCTTCACGGTTTTAACAACCAATAAAACAGACAATCTGGTATTTATTGATTACCTTTGCGTTTCATTCCACAACGTACTACTTCATTTTAGTAACGGCAGGTTGTAAGCCGGTGGATCCGCTCCCACGCAAATGCTGGGAGTATCATAAATAACTTTCGCTGTTTCAGAAACTACAACGTCTTAGCCAGCTACATAAAAAATTGTAAAAACCTCTATGGCTTTTAGCAAATTAGCATTGACTGAACCAGTCCTGAAGGCACTGGCGCAGGAAGGGTATACCACACCTACCCCTATTCAGCAACAGGCAATTCCTTTCGTATTACAGAAAAGAGATCTCCTGGGTTGCGCACAAACCGGAACCGGTAAGACGGCCGCATTTGCCATTCCGATTCTTGAATTATTACAGGCACAAAAACCATTGGGCCCCGGAATCAAAGTACTGATCCTTACACCTACGCGTGAACTCGCCATTCAGATTGATGAGAGTTTTGCCTCCTATGGCCGTTATACCGGTATCCGGCATACCGTCATCTTTGGTGGGGTTTCTCAGCATGCACAGGTAAACGCGCTCCGCCAGGGTATTGACGTACTCGTGGCTACACCTGGCCGTTTGCTCGACCTGATGCAACAGGGATTTATCCGGCTTGAACAACTCCAGATATTTGTACTGGATGAAGCGGACAGGATGCTCGATATGGGCTTTATCCATGATGTAAAAAAAGTGATCGCCAAACTCCCCGCAAAAAGACAAACCCTGTTCTTTTCGGCCACCATGCCGCCGGAGATTCAGAAACTGGCGGATGTATTGTTGACCAATCCGGCCAAAGTGGAAGTAACACCACCGGCTACCACCGTGGAAAAAATTGAGCAACGACTTTATTTTGTTTCTAAAAAGGAAAAGCCGGATCTGCTTCTGCATTTATTAAAGAATCCGGAAATAAAATCAACCCTGGTCTTTACCCGTACCAAACACGGAGCTGATAAAGTTGCCCGGTTATTGCACAAGAGCGAAATTAACGCAGCCGCGATTCACGGAAATAAATCACAGAATGCCAGACAGGCGGCACTGGCCGGTTTTAAAAACGGTTCTATCCGCGTGCTGGTCGCTACCGATATTGCGGCAAGAGGAATTGATATTGATGAACTGGCACATGTTATCAATTTCGATTTACCCGATGTGCCCGAAACCTATGTACACCGTATCGGACGTACCGGAAGAGCCGGTAATTCAGGTGTCGCTATTTCTTTCTGTGCTGCAGAAGAAAGAGATGAATTAAGAGCCATCCAGAAGCTGATTGTGAAAACCCTGATTGTGGTAGCGGATCATCCGTATACCGCCAATGCACAAAGTGTCGCTCCTCCGCCGGAAGAAAGGCAACGGCCCGGGTTCCGCAACCAAACCGAAAAACATCATCAGCAAAAGAATCAGCATACTCAACACCGTTTACAACAGCGTCCTTCACATAAGCCGCAACAGGGAAACCAGCAGGGGCAATCACAGGCAAAACAGCAACGGCCGGTACAACAACGGCCTGCACAACAGCAGCAACGTCCTGTGAAACAAGAACAGCGTCCTGTTCAGCAGCAACAACGACCCGTGCAACAACGCCCGGTGATACAGAAACAGCAGCAACCTGTACAGAAAGCGCAACCCCAAACGGGAGGCAACGATTCAAAATGGGTGAAGGACTATCCTGACGCGGAACGCTGGTAAATTATTTCAGGTCGCGCTTATTGTTGATCCGGTAGCAGATGGCCCAGATAATCACCGTAAAGGCAACGGTCAATCCAATATGCAGCGGAATGTTATCAAAAGCCTTCTGGTAATTCTCCGGGCTGTCCAGTTTAGACAGAAAAGCCGGAGGAGGCACCATCCGGTCGGAGATCTCGAAAGGGAGAAACCGGCCGGCATCACCCAGCTTTAATCTGAACACGCCCACCAGTATGTTTTCCAGAATCAGAAAATAAAAGATAAAGATACCCAGTGCGATAAAGGCTTTCTTTACCAGGAAACCGATCAGAAAGGCAATGGATAACTGAGAGAAAGTCTGCAGGAAAAACAAACCGGTGAAGTAGGCCTTATTAAAATTATCCCCGGTACTATCTTCCATATTGGTGAATCCGGTAACCAGTGCCACGGCAGTATACAATAAGGTGATCATGATGGATATGATCAGCACATCAATCAGCTTACTGCTGACGAACTGACTCCGGCTCCATCCGTCAATGATATTCTGACGATGGGTCCGGAAACTGTATTCATTGCTGATCAGCATGATGACCACGACAGCGGGTATAAAAATAAACCAGGAAGAAAAATAGGCAGCCGTATGCCAGGATTCCGGGAAAGCGAACGGATTGCCAATAGCGGCTTTGATCAGTTTACCCCCCGTGGTCTGATTGGAGGCCATCTGATCATATATCTTGAAGAACATGTAATTAATGCCGGGATAAGAAAGAGCCGTTAGTCCCAGTACCCACCAAAAGGCACTGTACTTTTTCATCTTCAGCCATTCCGTTTTTATCAGCTGTATCATATCGGTAAGTTATAAGGTTAGTTATTGGTTAATTCAAAGAATTTGGCCTCGAGCCTTTTCTTCTTCAGTAATAAATGATTGAGGACAATACCGTTTTCAAAACAACGGCGGTTGATATCTTCCAGGTTGGAACTGCCCTTGGGAAGAGTCAGGATCAGTGTTCCGGCTTTTTCATCCACGGTGACCTGTTCACCGGCATTTTGCAGAAAAGCCGCCAGTTGTTGCAGATTGGGCGCGCTCAGTTCCACGGTGTCTTCATCCGATAATACTTCATCCACATGACCGGTGGTGAGCAATGTACCGGTTTTCAGAATGGCTACATGGGTACAGACTTTTTCCACTTCATCCAGCAGGTGACTGGCCATGATAATTGTATGGCCCTGCTTGCTGAGATCCATAATCAGCTGCCTGATTTCTGCAATTCCTACCGGATCCAGTCCGTTGGTGGGTTCATCCAGCACCAGTACTTTGGGATTCCCCAGTAAGGCCGCCGCAATGGCCAGCCGTTGTTTCATACCCAGACTATATGAACTGAAACGGTATTTTCTCCGTTCAAACAGGTTGACTTTCTTTAATACAGATTCTATCTCTGCCGCATCACCACGTCCGCTGATGGATTGTGTGATTTTAAGGTTATCCGTGGCCGACAGATAGGTATAGAAATTCGGTGTTTCAAGGAGGGATCCGATTTTTTTACGGTGTTCGGGTGAGCCCGGCTGACCAAACCAGCGGAAATCGCCGGAATTGGCTTTTAATACATCCATCACAATCCCCAGCAGCGTGGTTTTGCCGCTGCCGTTGGGACCGAGGATCCCAAACACACTTCCTTCCGGCACATCAAATGATACGCCGGCCAGTGCCCGCACAGGACCATAGGACTTGGCAATATTCTGTAAGGATAAAACAGTACTCATAGCTGGTTTTTTTCGGCTTTGAAGATAGAAGATTCCTTGATAATGTCCGCAACAATATGGAGAACGGTATGTTATTTATTCAACTAATTTCGGGACTATGGCATCAGTACTCATCACCGGAGGTACCGGTCTGGTTGGAAAAGCGCTGACGGCGGCGCTGATCAGTAAAGGCTATTCCTGTATCATACTGTCCCGTTCACCCCGGAATGGGACAAACGGTATACGTTATGCGGTATGGGATCCTGCTGCAGGCACCATTGATCCGTCGGCCATTCAGGAAGCCGATTATATAGTACATCTGGCCGGAGCCGGGGTGGCTGAAAAAAGATGGTCGGCTGCCCGCAAAAAAGAAATTCTGGATAGCCGGGTGAAAAGCGGTCAGGTGATAGTCAATAGCCTCCGGCAATACCCGCATAAAGTGAAAGCGGTCTTGTCGGCCTCCGCCATCGGTTGGTATGGAGCCGATCCGGTAATACCCAATCCACGTCCATTTACTGAAGACCTGCCGGCCGATATCGCGTTTCTGGGGGACACCTGCCGGCAATGGGAAGCCAGCATGTCCGGTATAACGGAAATGGGTATCCGCCGGTTAACATTCCGGATTGGCATTGTGCTCAGCCGTGAAGGAGGGGCACTAAAAGAATTTTTAAAGCCGTTACAGTTCGGTGTGGGAGCTGTGTTGGGTAATGGCCGCCAGGTGGTCAGCTGGATTCACCGGGATGATCTGGTACGGTTGTTTATTGAAGGAATTGAAAATGCGCAATGGGATGGTATTTATAACGCGGTGGCGCCACATCCGGTCAGCAATAAAGCGCTTACACTGGCATTGGCAAAAGCAAGAAAGCGTTTTTATATACTGCTGCCGGTTCCGGCCTTTGTACTGAAACTGGTTATGGGCGAAATGAGTATCGAAGTATTGAAAAGTGCAACGGTCAGTGCGGAGAAATTAGTAAAAAACAGCTTCCACTTTACCTATCCGGATATTGAAACAGCCATGGTAGCCGAAACAACTCATGCCAGGTAACCCAGGTTATCCACTTCCTTATGATCCGGGTGCCAGATATTGCTGAATTCACCCAAAACAGCATGGCCGTTTCTGAAGTCAAGCCGGTGCAGGTTTAATTGCAGAATATCTTCTTCTTTAACCCGTCTGTAAATAGGGTAGAGTGTGCCGCCCTTTGTTCCGGGTTGTTTATCCGGCTCATACTGAAATTCAGGATCTACCAGCGTACCTCTCGGATACATAATGCCGGGTACGCCCTGTCCGCGGATATCCAGTATTTCAGGATGGGGTAGACCGAGTGTATGGCCATACTCATGAGCAGCGGTAGTGGAGCCCGTATATAAATTCTCCAGTTTAAAATAACCGCTGTTACAGCCAAGCCCATCCACAAAAGAAATATTTCCGTGTGCGAATTCCTCAATCCGGAAATAGTTGTTGGCCGGATCCAGGTTCTGGTAAATATCGATATCCGTCAGTTCAGGCTGGTATAGACCATCAATCCGGAATACCACCCGGAAATAATAGCCGTCCAGTAATATCCAGGTATCCGGTTCATTCCACATGGTTTCAATTTCTTCCCGCATCAGCCCGGTAAGGGCTTCAGAGCTGGCATTTCCATAGGTGATTATCCTGGACCGGATGATAAGTTCCTGTTGTTCGAGTTCTGCTGTTCCCATTGGTCGTAATCCTATTTCAGGTGTTGCATAAAATAATCAGTTACTTTCTGGTACAGGTGTACCCGGTCTTTTCCCGACACATTGTGCTCATGTCCCGGGTAGATCATATAATCCACCTGTACACCCTTGTCTACACAGGCTTTAACGAAATTCACAGAATGTTGTTGTACCACTACCGGATCCTGCAAACCGTGAATGAGGAGTAATTTGTCTTTCAGCTTCCCGGCCTGTTGCACCAGGTTGCCGGCCGCATACCCTTCCGGGTTTTCCTGCGGGGTATCCATATACCGTTCGCCATACATGATTTCGTATAAAGACCAGTCCATCACCGGACCACCGGCCACGCCGGCTTTAAAAATACCGGGATGCTGCAACAGGAAATCCGTGGTCAGAAAGCCGCCAAAACTCCAACCGAATAATCCCATCCGGTTTTTGTCCACATAGGGCTGCTTGTTTAAAAATTCAACCCCGGCCATCAGGTCTTCCAGCTGCGCTTCTCCCAGCTTGCGGAAAATGGATTGCTCAAAGGCCTTGCCCCGGTTATCACTGCCGCGGGTATCCAGGGTGAACACCACATATCCCTGTGCCGCCATATAGCGGAACCAATAATCGCCGGCACCCGCATTCCATCCGTTCAGGATCATTTGCGCGTGAGGACCTCCATACCAGTATACGATCACCGGATATTTTTTTCCTGCGTCAAAGTTCACAGGCTTGAATAACCGGGAATAGAGGCTGTCCCCGTTTTTATTTTTTATCGTGAATACGGAAAGATCGCCGGTCGCATATTCTTTCAGCGGATTGGCGGATTGCAGCAATATTTTTGCCGGGTTCTTTGCCGGTTTTTTCAGATCGGCCACCAGGATGGTTCTCGGGTTAGTAATTGTACTGTATTGATCAAGCAGGGTGCTTCCGTCAGCACTTACCTGTGCATTGTGTACACCGGGACCAGTGGTCAGTACACTGATTTTACCGGATTTGATATTAACTGCAGAAAGACTTCTGTCAACCGGGGAAACAACCGTGGATACGAAGAACAGGTTTTCTCCTTTGCTGTCAAATCCTTTTACCTCCAGTACTTCTAAGGTGCCGGTGGTTAGGGGGCGCAACAGTTTTCCGCTTATATCATAGAGGTAGAGATGATTCCAGCCATCGCGGTTGCTCTGCCAGATAAACTGGGAAGGATTGTTTTTCAGGAACAGTACGGGATGCAGCGGTTCCGTATATTTTTCATCCTTTTCTTCAAAAAGGGTTTTGATAAATTCCCCACTGCTGGCATCATACTGATTCAGCTTCATGTGGTTCTGCTCCCGGTTCACCACTGCAATAAAAACAAATTTATCATCCGGGCTCCAGGCGATATTCGTGAGGTACTGGTCTGCCGGCAGACCGGTCTTTAACCAGATCGTACTCTCCGTTTCCGTATTGAACACGGCTACGCGCACCTGGTGGCTTTTATCACCGGCCATCGGATATTTGATTAATTCCGCTTTTGCCGGCCGTTCGTTCCAGCTGATAATGGGATAGTCGTTCACCATACTCTGGTCCATCCGGTAGAAAGCCAGTTTCGTTCCTTTATTGCTCCAGAAAATCCCCTTGCTGATACCAAACTCATCCCGGTGTACGGAAGAGGCGTATACTATATCCTTACTGCCATCCGTGGTTACCTGGCTGGTATGATTGTCTTTGGTGACATAAAGATTATACTGATTCAGATAGGCCACAAATCCCGCACTGCTTTCTTCCGCGTTTTCTTTGACAGCCAGTTCTTTTGAGAGCAATACGGTTACTTTTCTTGTAACAGGGTTATAGCTTATTTTATTCCCATTATTATTCATCAGCATGGCGCCGGGGGAAAATCGGATAGCCGGCATCGTTTTAAACGTGTCGGCACCGGCTTCCCGCATGTTATTGTTAAGTGTAGTCAGGGACAAAAATGGCGTTTCCTGCCCGGCAATTTTATAATTGCCCCGCATCCAGAAATCCTGCCCATTTTGTTTTTTCAGGAATACATAATCATTGGAGTTCTCAAGGAACTGCAGTTGTGCCAGGTTCTCCGGAGCCAGGGTGGAACGGGCCCGGATGAAAGCGTCTTCGAGGGAGAGTTGTTTATGCTGGGCTTGTGCAGCGGCTAATGTTAACAATAAAAGGAATGGTAAAATATATAGTTTCTTCATGTGCAGGAAATTAAACATAGTAAAGGTATTAAATCCTGATTTTTAACGGAATGATTTTTATGGGGTCCCGGGATTTGTCATTCCGGAATTTGTGTTCGGGACGGCAATGTGTTTATTTTTCATCTTTTCATGATTTAATGGATGGCTGAGTATCCCTGGTAATTCGGTATATTTAGTTTCAGATTTGCCCGATTTATTATGAAACATTTCGGCAGCCTTACTTTTTTGGTTTTTTTGTGTGTTGGATTAAACGCCCAACATTTTAAGTTAACCGGTACGGTTAATGGGATGGATACCGGTTATATACTTCTTCGCTATAATGACGAGATCAATCAGAAACAAACAGCTGTATGCAGGTTACAAAAAGGAAAATTTTATTTCGAAGGTAGTGTAAATAAAATAGCCGACGTGCTCCTTTCGATTGACTCAACAAAAATCGGATCTGATTTTAAAACTTACAGGTATTTATATGTAGAGCCAGGAAATTCAATCCTTTTTTTTCCTTCAATGAACCTGAATGAAGTGGTATATACAGGTTCAAAAGCTCAGCAGGATTGGGATAGTTTGAGGAAAATAAAAAGACCTTACGCGTTACAAAGAATCGCTTACAGCAAGGTTATTGATTCTGTCAGGAAAGAACTGAAAAATGCCACTATTGCTCATTCAGTTGCCGATTCGATTTTGAACGTTAATGTTGGTGAAGCTGAACGGATCGGGAAACAAATGATCAATATTGAGATAGAGTTTATTCAAAAGAACCCTTCTTCCTATGCCGCATTTACAGTTTTGAGAGAACTGGTGGGTTATATTTCAGTTGACTCCATTGATTTATTATACCAGCAGATTGACAAACGGAACCTGGGATGTTATCTGGACAATGATTTTGTAAGATATTTTAACATGTATCGGAAATCCGTAACTGATGAATACCCATTTGATCGCATCGAAATCGGCAAAAAGGCACCCGATTTTCAGGTTTGGAACGCAATAGATTCACCCATGGATTTTAGATCATTGAATTTAGATGGGCAAATTACAATCATTGAATTCTGGGGTATACATTGCATTCCTTGTTTGAAACAGAATCTGATTATTGACAGCCTGAATAAAAGCACTGGGTTTAAAATTAAAATCCTGGCTGTTTCAAACACAGATGATTCGGATTTTCCTCAGCTTATTAAGTACATAGAAAGGAACAGATTTGTGAACTGGATGTATATACTCCTGGACCAGCCAGTCTCAATAAAAAATTCCGAAATATTTTATGGCAAATTGGATAAATATAAAGGAGCCGGTATTCCCAGAACAGTAGTAATTGACAAAAAGGGGTATGTTGTTTTTACCAAATCCGGCTATTCTCATGAACAAACGACAGAAATGGCAGAAATCATTAAGAAGCTTTTAAGTGAAAGTGAGTAAGATTTTATTGCCGGTTGTTTCACGTTCATTTAAATGGACATAGTTCACTGATCCCCTTGTGCCTGTAATATATTTTTGATACAGGTATCTGCCCTTTTTGTTCAACCCCTATGGGGTTTTAGCAGGCAAGAGTGCATTTTCCCCGGATTTCATCCGGGGTTATTAATCGTTTAAGCCCTTTGGGCTATCCCCGGCGGATGACTGACGTAAATTCAATGGTAATTTATACAACATCTCCACTTTGAAGCATGCAGACGATTCGCACGTCCTCCGTCTCCTAACTCCCAACTCCCTTCTTCATTTATACAACATCCTCACTAAGAAGAAAACTGAAGATTCGACCGTCCTCCGACTCCTAACTCCCGACTAATTCCTCACTGGTCGTCCGCTTTTCAACACACTCTGTATCCTTTCCAGCGTTTTCTTTTCGCCACATAAGGAAAGAAATGCTTCACGTTCCAGGTCGAGCAGGTATTGTTCGGAAACCAGGGTGGGTTCACTCAGGTCGCCGCCACACATGACATAGGCCAGTTTTTTGGCGACCAATGCATCATGTTCAGTGGCATAGTTTGCCGTTTTCATCGAATGTACACCGGCATATAAAGCACCAAGTGCGGATTGTCCCAGCACTTTAATATCGTTTCGCTGAACGGGAGCGGTATAGCCGCTATCAAAGATTTCAATCACAGATTTTTTGGCTTCAGCAATACGACGACCCTGATTCATTACCAGTTCATCCTGCCCTTTGCGGTAAATGCCCATATTGAAACCTTCATGCGCGGACGTGGCTACTTTGGCCGTGGCAATCGCGAGGAAGCGGTTTTTCAATGTGATGGTTTCCGGCTCATCTTCATGCATCTCATCAGAGGCACGCAATACAAATTCCTTGGTGCCGCCACCACCGGGGATTAAACCAACTCCCAGTTCCACCAGACCGGTATACGTTTCTGCTGCCGGGCAACATTTATCCGCATGCAGGTTCAGTTCACAGGCACCGCCAAGCGTTAATCCGTGTGGTGCAACCACTACAGGTACGGAAGAGTAACGGGCCCGCATCATGGTCTGCTGGAAATAGCGGATGGCCATATTCAGTTCATCATAATCCTGTTCAATGGCAAACATAAAGATCATGCCCACATTGGCACCGGCGGAGAAATTGCTTCCTTCATTGGCAATCACCAGTCCTTTGTAATTTTTTTCGGCCTTGTCTATTGCCGTTTGAATTCCGCTTAACACATCACTGCCAATGCTGCCCATCTTGGTGAACCATTGCAATCCGAGTACATCATCTCCCAGTTCATAGAGCCGGCAGCTGCCGTTTTTCCAGATCTGTTTGTCCGTCTGATTGCTCATTACGATAAACGCCTCGCCACCGGGTAATGCATTATAGTTTTTGGAGGCCGGGTCATAACTGAGTTTTTTACCGGCTTCGATTTTGAAGA
>Ga0209480_10000110_pt1 | contig 76745 bp, 72 predicted proteins | sample JI61114C2DNA_FD_187501 | JGI IMG/M metagenome (GOLD analysis project Ga0209480, IMG submission 187501) | Wastewater effluent complex algal communities from Wisconsin, to seasonally profile nutrient transformation and Carbon sequestration -... | ecosystem: Engineered > WWTP > Effluent > Algae...
CGCGAGAGGAATCCCCAGTCAATTGCGCTTACCAGCTTTCCGTCTGCTTTCAGCTTTTCGGCCAACGCCTGCAGCGCCGGACTGCCTTCGCCCCGTGCTCCAGCAGCGAGATCGTCTGTCACTGGCAGCGAAACGTTCACTGTGCTCTGGAGCCGGGTGGGATCGGCGATCAGCGTCAGCGCAACCTCGCGCCAGCTACCTTCGAGCAACTGACCAGCGGCTGCTTCACCGGCATTTTTGGCAACGGCAAACTGGACGACATCGGCCAGGCCCGCGCCTTGGAGCGCTTGCATCGCTGTGGCGCCTTGCAGCTGGCTGGGATCGACTGTCAGTGCGCCGCCGGACAATTCCACCGGGACGCGCAGTTCCCAGCGCTTGAACCCGCCCAGCGCATTGCTGGTCATGTTGATCAGCAGGAACGCCAGGATGAGCGCCGAAAACAGCACAGCGGCCAGGCCGACAGCCCGGAACCGACGCTCTGACGCGTAGCGCTTTTTGATACGGAGGGCGGCCTGATCAGTCATAAGCTTCCCGGAAGCGCTTCACGACACGCAGCGCGATGAAGTTGAGCATCAGTGTGACCAGGAACAGAACCATGCCGAGCGCAAATGCCGCCAGCGTGGCCGGGTGATCGAAGCTGCCTTCACCGGTGAGCATGGCGACAATCTGGAATGTAACTGTGGTCATCGTTTCAAACGGATTGGCGGTAAGCCGCGCAGTGGCGCCGGCGGCCATCACCACAATCATGGTTTCACCAATCGCCCGGCTGACGGCCAGCATTACGCCGGCAACGATGCCGGGCAGGGCGGCGGGAATCAGGACCTTCTTGATCGTCTCCGACGTAGTTGCCCCCATCGCCAGACTGCCATCGCGCATGGCCTGCGGGACCGCAGTGATGCTGTCATCCGCCATGGAAGAAACGAACGGGATAATCATGATCCCCATCACAATCCCGGCTGCCAGCGCACTTTCGCTTGATGCGCTGGTAATGCCGATCGCAAAGCCGAAATCGCGGATCATTGGGGCGACCGTCAGTGCGGCGAAATAGCCATAGACCACTGTTGGCACACCGGCCAGAATTTCAAGCAAGGGCTTCATCCACTTGCGGACATTGGCCGATGCGTACTGGGTCAAGTAGATCGCGCTCATCAGACCGAGCGGGATTGCGACCAGCATTGCAATGATCGCGCCGATGAAAACTGTGCCCCAGAACAGTGGCAAAGCGCCGTAAGTTTCAGTCCGGACAGTGGCTGGATCTGACATCGGGTCAGGCCCCCAGTGGGTTCCGAACAGGAATTCCATCGGGCTGACGAATTGGAAGAAGCGCGCGGTTTCAAATACCAGCGAGACCAAAATGCCCAGCGTGGTCAGGATCGCGACCAGCGATGCCGCTAGCAGGCCAAGCATGACAGCGCGCTCCACCCGCGTACGCGCAGTAAAATCGGGCCGCAGTCTCAGAAAGCTGAACGCTCCGCCGGCAAAACCGAGCAGCAGGGTGACAACGATGCCGATCGTGCCAAACCGCGCCATTGCCACACGGAACGGCTCAACCAGCGCGTTGGCTTGGGGCTGAAACGTGGAAATTGCCGCTCCTGAGGCCACCGCTTGCGCCTCTGCCAAAACAGAATCGCGCTGTATTCCAAAGGCAGGCAGCGAGGCGGCAGCCGGATCGGCAATCACCTGCGCGAGCACCAGTCCGGGACTAAGCGACGACCAGGTGAGCGCAAACAGCACTGCAGGGACTGCTGCCCACAGGGCAACATACCAGCCGTGATAGCCTGGGAGCGAGTGCAGTTGTTTTCCGGTGGCGAGGGCTTCTTTGCGGAAGGCCCACGCGCGCGAACGGGCCGCCAGCCATGCGATCACGCCCAGCGCAAGGGCAAGCAGCAGGGGCAGGGCTGGCGACATCGTTCGGGTTGCTCCGGGTAAGCTTACTTGAGGCCGCTAGGGTCCATCAGGGTAAACTCGGTAGCGGCCTTGTTGCTCTTGGCAAGCACATCATCAGGGGCGACGACCATGCCTTGCTTGGCAAGCAAGCCATCTTTGCTCCAGTGCTTGGCCCATTCAGAGATGAACTCCTTCAGACCCTTGATCGCATCAAGGTGCGCCGCTTTGACATAGATGTAGAGCGGGCGGGCGCCGGGGTAGCTGAAATCGGTGATCGAGGCATAGGTCGGCACGACGCCGTTCATGGTCAGGCCTTCCAGCTTGTCCGCATTTTCCTCAAGGTAGGAATAGCCGAACACACCGATCGCCTTGGGGTTGGCTTCGAGCTTCTGCACGATCAGATTGTCGTTTTCACCCGAATCGACATAGGCACCGTCGCTGCGGACTTCGCCGCAGATCGCTTCCTGCTTGGCCTTGTCGGTGTCCTTCAGGGCCTTCATCTCGGGGTTCTTCTCGCACCCTTTGACAAGGATCAGTTCCTTGAGAGCATCGCGCGTGCCCGAAGTGCTGGGTGGTCCGTAAACCAGGATTGGTTCGGCCGGATAGGCCGGGTTGACGTCTTTCCAGGTCTTGGCGGTATTGGGCTTGCCATATGGATTGGCGGCCAATGCCTTGTAGACATCTTCCTGCGTCAGTTTGAGCCCGAGACCGCCCTTTGCTTCGGCAAAGGCAATGCCGTCCAGGCCAACCTGAATTTCGACGATCTTGTCGACGCCATTTTTGGCACAATCGTCATATTCCGATTTTTTCATCCGGCGCGAAGCGTTCGAAATGTCGGGGTGCGAAACACCAACGCCTGCGCAAAACAACTTCATGCCGGCGCCGGTCCCGGTCGATTCAATGATCGGTGATTTGAACGCGGTGTTCGATTTGGCGAGCGAATCCGCTACCACCTTGGCGAAGGGATAGACGGTTGAGGAACCAACCGCGCGAATTTGTTCACGTGAAGCGCTCTCAGCGCCGCCGCAACCGGCCAGCAAGGCTGCTGCTGAAACGGCGAAAGCTAGGGAAAAGGTGGTCTTCTTGGTCATGACGAATCGCTCCGGTCGCATTGCTATGTCAGCGCTCTCGCGGTGTTCTGTGACAGATTGATGACACGGTTCGCAACCAATGACCTGTCACGCTATCGTCAAGCAGATGCCACATCGCGTCATCAAAGTGTCACACAACGGTAATAGCCGACGTCGCAGTCCAAAACGAGTCGAGGAAACTCCTATGCGCCATAAGTCTCCCTTGCTGTTCGCCGCGGCAGCAATGCCCATGGCCCTAGGTGTGGCCTCGACGGCTGATGCCAGTGAAGACACCCAGTACTGGCAAACCTTGTCTGTTACCGTGGCCCTGCCTGTTGACTTCAAGATCAACAACGAAGCTGTCTTTCGGTCGGGCGACGCGAAAGGATTCTACGAACTCGAGAACACCCTTTCGGTCGGACGCAAGCTCAACAAGACGGTTACGGTCTGGCTGGGCTATACTTTCGATCCGCAGTACGACCATGGCGATTTCATCCGCCGTGAGCATCGTTTCCGCCAGCAGGTCAACTTTGATGGCTTCGCCAAAATCGGCAAGGTCAAGCTGAGCGGCCGCGTACGCCTGGAAGAGCGTTGGCGCGAGGGTCAGGCCGGAACTGGCTGGCGGTTGCGCCCGCAGATCAAGGCTTCGATGCCGCTGGCGGGCAAGGTCAATCTATCCGTTTCGAGCGAACCGTTCTTCAATCTCAACAACACCGTTTTCCAGACCAGCGACGGTCTGGACAGGGTTCGCAATTCGATTGCTGTGTCGGTGCCGCTGAGCAAGAAGATCAGCGTTGAGGCTGGCTATCTCAACCAGCTTACCTTCCGTCCTAACGCTGCTGACAACAGCGATCACGTACTGACTGTCGGCCTGTCCGCTTCGTTCTGATAGCTAGTCGTCAGAGGGAGCCACGGGAAACGCCAAGGTGATCGTGGTTCCCTCGCCAAGGGTTGAGGCAATGTCGAGTTCGCCGCTATGGCGCTCGACGATGTGCTTGACGATGGCGAGGCCCAGACCGGTTCCGCCTGAAGCACGGCTGCGGCCCGGGTCGGTGCGGTAGAAACGGCGGGTCAGGTGCGGCAAGTGCTCAGGAGCAATGCCAGGCCCCCGGTCGATTACTGCCAGCTTGATCCGGCGACCGCCATTGCGTGAAACGGAAACCCGCACGGGTTGATCCGGGTCAGCGTATTTCAAAGCATTGTCGATCAGATTGCGCAGGACCTGCTCAAGCTGGGTTGCTTCGCCCAGAATGATCGCTCCCGGCTCGCTCCCAGCAACTTCGACGCGTTCCTTGCCTTGCAGGGAAGACACTTCGCCGACCACGCGTGCAGCAAGGCGACCAAGATCGATTTCCTGACTGGGCCGGTCGTGCTTTTCCGCCTCGACGTGGCTCAGCGTCATCAAATCTTCAACCAGGCTTTGCATCCGCTGCGCTTCGCGTTGGACGATGCTCAGGAAGCGTTTGCGCGTATTCTCGTCGACACTGCCTTCGGACAGGGTTTCGACGTAGCCAGTAATGGCGGCGAGCGGCGTGCGCAATTCGTGGCTGGCGTTGGCGACAAAGTCAGTGTGGGCGCGGCTGACATCGGCTTCGGAACTGCGATCGGCCAGTTCGATGATCCATCGCGTCTCATCCAGATTCCGACGGGTCAACTGCCATAGCGATTTCGCGCCGGTGAAGCCGTGGATTGTGACGCTGTCATTGTGACCCATCCCGATCAGCCGCATCGCATCCGGATGGCGCAGCGCGATCCGGGCATCCTGCCCAAGCACATGCGCGCCGAGCGCGGCCCGGGCAGCGGCGTTGGCATCTGCGATCCGGGTCCCGTCAAGCAGCAACAGCGGCTGGCCCAGCGGCTCGATCGTCTCGTGCACCGCATCGCGGGAGACCGCGGCAAGGTCATGCCGTTCCGCAGGTTCTTCAGGTTCCGGCTGGCCTAGCCAAAGTGAACCCAGCCAAAGCAAGGTAACGCCCAGCACCAGCAACAGATCTGCGCCAGCCGCCAGCATCGCCGCAGCGGCAATCAAGCACAGGATCAGCCCGGCAACAGGTAAGGCAAATTTGGGGAAAGGCATGGTTCGACGCTCAATACGAGCAGAAGCGCTGTGTGCCAAATGTTTCGAGCTTGTGACAGGCGCCGCAAATATCACGCGCTGCCTGCAAAACGTAAAAATGCCCACCAGCGCAGAATGGTGACCCCTACGGGCACCCGGCAACCGTGGCAAGGTACTGATTTTAAGGCAGTATTTGCGTTGAGTGGGTCGCTGATACCATCGGAAGTGCCATCTGTCCATAGAGATATTATGAGCCGGAGTGGCACTGCCTGGTTTCGTCACGGCTGTCGGTTCCGCACCCTGATCGTGCATCGCACTGGCTGCTTGGCCACTGTGGCCTGCTGCTCGCAAGCATCGATGGCCTCACGGTTGTCCCGGCGTATATCGGCGGCATCGGATATGGCTTGCCATGCCTCCGGGCTATCGGCCCGCATCATCCGGGTTCCAGCTTCCCATAGCGTAGGCTCGCGCACGGTGCGCGCGGCGATGCGTTCGGGCAGATGCCAGTTTGTTGGAAGTATGCGCGCGACAAAGCCGGGTAGCACCGCCCATAGAAGGCATCCCGCGAGCAAGCCGCCGCCTGCCGCCCATTTGAGGCGGAGGCGCTGCTCGTTGAAGCTGGCCACGTCTCCGGCCAAGGCTCGCAAGCTGCGGGCTGACTCGACGTATTGCTGCTTTGCATCGGCAAGGGCGACGTGGTCCTCGCGCCGTGCTTTCGCGGCGGCGGCCTGTATCCGTGCCGCCATATCCTCTGGGGTCATCTGCATGGCGGGATGCTCATCGATGGCGACCAGCCGCTTCGCCATCTCGCCAAGGGTGTTGCTGTAATCGGGAATGTCGATTTCCGCCTTCTCGGTCGCCAGATTCTGGACCGCGCGGCGGACCAGCGCCATTTCGCCTTCAAGCCGTGCGAACGCCTGTGTCGCCGGATCGGGTTCCTGTTCGGAATCCAAGGGCAGTGATCTGTCTTCCATATTTTTTTCCTATCTGCTCATGCCAAGGTTGCGCCCGTGATCGAACGGCACGGAATCCGCGAGATCGCGAGCAAGGCTGCGGCCCATTTCCATGTCGATGCCGAGTTCACGGGTGCGCCCGCGCAGGACCGATTCCATCTGCGCATCGCGTTCGAGGCCTTTCGCCATGCCGTGCATTTCCTGCGCGACACGCTTCGCACCTCGGAAGTCGCCGTCGCGCTGCAAGTCCTCGCGGTGACGCTGGAGCTGCTGCCAGCCTTCAACGAACCTGTCGGCGCGCTGGAAAGGATCGGCGCGGATTTCCGCTTCAAGCTGCATCGCGCGCATGGCGGCCTGGCCGCGCCCTTCGGCGGCCTCGTGGACAAGCTCCGGCTGGCGCTGGAGCGCCGCGCCGAGATCGGTTGAGGCATTGGGCCGGATCGCGTCCAGCGCCTCTCTTGCCTTATCCATCGCGGCGCGCTGGTGGGGCAATACTGGCAAGCCCTGTCCGTGCATCCGCTCGATGTCGGCGGCGGCGCGGGCAAAGCGCTCTACGGCGCGGCGCGGATCGGGCGCGCGGGCTTGGCGGACAAGCGCCTGTTCCTTCTCTCCTTCTGGCCCGTGGGGTTGCGGACGGAAGTTGGCGAACATGCCCGGTTCGCGCTCGGGGGCTTGCGCTTTGGGCCGGAACCCATCGAACATTCCGCGCGCGCGTTCGGGAATCTTCTGGATGATTTCCGCTATACACTCGCGGAAGGTGATGCCGCGCCGTTCGGCGAACTGCTGCGCTGGGTCGTGGCGCTCGTAATCGCTCGCCATGTCCTTGGCCCGCTCGCGGGACAGGGTGTGAACGAGTTGCGACTGATCCCGGAAATCGTCGCGGCCATAATGAACAGCCAAGCCGTCCCGGTGCCGCGACATACCGACATAGGCACCGTGGCGGTCCATGCCGGGTGTCACCAGCACATGGGCGCGGTCCACGGTCATGCCCTGGGCCTTGTGGATCGTGGCGGCATAACCGTGATCCACATGGGCATAGTGCTTGGTGTCGAACGCCACTGATCGCCCATCATCGGTGCGGACAGCGATATGCTCCGGGCTGACCTTTTCGACCGTGCCGAGCGTGCCGTTCTTCACGTCCAGGCTGCGCTCGTTGCGCAAGAACATGATGCGGTCGCCGCTGGCGAAGGCGCGCGCGCCGCGCTCGGTTTTCACCAACACATCGCTGCCCAACTCATTACTGGCGCGCATCCGCCCGCGCGCAGCTTCATTGAGTTCGCGCACTTGGTCATTGGTATGGGTGAGGATGATGCGGGTCTGATCCGGCGCGGCGATGCGCTCGCGATCCCAACGCTCGACAAGTTCGCTGCGCGCTGCCTCGCGCGTCTCGGCAGCATGGACCATGCCACGCTCGGTATAGGCATGGATGGCTTCGCCGGTGCGGCCCGTGGCGAGCTGGCGAGTAGCATCCTGCTGCCACCCCTCATGCTGGCGGCGGACCTGTGTGATCTCGACCCCGCCAAGCCGTTCGTGGATCGCCCGGAACGCCGCGCCCGCCTCAATCGCCTGCAACTGCTGCGGGTCGCCGACCAGCACGACTTTCGCGCCCGCGTCGGCGGCATGGGACAGCACGCGCTCCATCTGGCGCGTGCCGACCATGCCTGCCTCGTCGATCACCAGCACGTCGCGGGCGGTGAGCATATCACGCCCCTGCGCCCAGCCATGTTCCATGCTCGCGATGGTGCGCGACGCGATGCCCGAACCATTCTCAAGCCCTTCGGCGGCGATGCCGGACAACGCCGCGCCGCGCACCGTGAAGCCCGCGCCTTCCCATGCCTCACGCGCAACGCCAAGCATCGCGCTCTTGCCCGTTCCGGCGTAACCCACCACCACGCCAAGCCCGCGCCCATCGGTCACATGCTCGAACGCCGCGCGCTGCTCGCCGGTCATCACCAGCCCGCGCGTTTCCGCGCGCGCCAGCGCTCCTTCCCGGCCATGGTTTTCGACCCGGTGCCGTTCGCGCTCGGCCATCAATTCCGAAGCGCGTTGCAACCGCTGCTCGGTCTCGATCATCTCGCGGCTGGTAAACCGATCTTCGCCGCGTCCGTCCTTGCCCAGCGCAAGCAGGTCGGGCGAGCCGCACACCGCGCTCATCGCATGGTCGAACTGCTCTTTCCCGTCCGTATGGCTATGCACAAACATTGCCATGTCGCGGCGCGTGAACGTGGCTTGGCTATGAGTGATCGCGTCCAGGGCGATACGCGGTTCCGCGATGATCCGTTCGCCGTTCCGCTGGGCGATGGCGCGGTGATCTTCGATGCGCTCGGATTCCAGCCCGCGCTCGCCCATACGCGACGCGGCGGGACCGATCTTGTCCTGCGGCTCAAGCTCGATGCCTTGCGCCTGCAAACTGCGGTGATCAACGCGCGCGTCGATGTCGAGTGATGCCAGCCGTTCATTGACATGATCGGCCCAGCGTTCGCGCCATTGCTCGACAAGCTCGGTCCTGTTCCAGTCGCGCACCTTCGCGCCGAAACCTTCCTCGCCGACTTCGCGCATGGTCAGCATGACATGGGCGTGCGGCTTCGCCATGCCGTCCGCGCCGATGTCCCAATGCACATTGAGGTCGGCGATCATGCCGCGCGCGACAAATTCGGCTTCGACGAACTCGCGCGCCAGCACGATGCCCTGCTGCTTGGTCAGCTCGCGCGGGATGGCGAACTCGACCTCGCGCGCGAGCTGCGCATCCTTGCGCACCTCCGCCGCTTCGACCGCGTTCCACAGCTTTTCGCGGTCGCCAAGATGCTCCGGGGCGTTCTCCGGCAGCATGACTTCGCTATGCACGACGCCCGATTTGCTCGTGAAATCGTGATCGCGATCCAACCGTTCGTCATGCAGCCGGTCAGCCGAGCGATAAGCCGCCGCCGCAACGGCGCTGCGTCCGCTGGCGCGGCTGATGACTTTGGCCGAGAGGTGAAAGATTGCCATGACGGCAATCCATCTACACTACAACGGGCACGTCGGAACGACGTATAAGCGCGCCCTCCCATGATAAAATCCTGCTCGGGACTATCCGGTTCCAGACTGTCCCGACGACTTTACAGCATTAGGCGCAGAACACTATTATCATGGGCGCATCAACTCTCAATGGAGACTTATGATGCGTAAACCCAGAGACTTTGATTCGGAACTGAAGGCGCTGGCCGACAAGGCAAAGCAACTGAAGGAACGCCGCGTCCAGCAACTTGGCGAACTGGTGATTACCACCGGGGCAGATGCTGCCGACGCGGAAACGCTGGCCGGTGCGCTGCTCGTCATCGCCGATACCACTGACGCCGGAAAGAAGGAGGCGTGGCGCAAACGCGGGGCTGCATTCTTTCAAAGCAAGGCGCGCAAACGTGGAGACGGAACTCAAGGCCAACCGGATGGCACTCTCCCGCTTGACGGCGGCGCGGCACCGGCTTGAAGCAGCAATGGCCCGCACCGACATGCGCGAATGGCAGATCAAACGCCGCGAACGAACACGGCAACTGATCGAACTCGGCGGCCTGGTCATAAAGGCCGGGCTCGTCGAACTAGCCGACGATGATCGCGCTACTCTCTATGGTGCGTTCCTCGCCGTTGCCGCCAAGTTGCGCAGCGAAGAACGCGACAGCGCGCTTGCCCTATGGAAGCGCAAAGGGAAACGGGCGTTTGAAAGCGACGTGGAGCAAAGCTGATCCTTGTTCACTTCCCATAATTCAAAAATAGTTTCGCACGGGTGATCCGATTTCCGTTCCAATGACGCCTTTACCCTTTGAGCCCGTCTGTGCGGGCGTTTTCGAGCAAAGGGGATTGGCGATGGCACGGATTTCGGCGCTACGGTTGACAGCAGCAACACTGGCGCTGGCGGCGGCGGGAACCAGCAACACGGCCTGGGCCGATTGTGCAACGACGACGGCGGGCGATGGCATAGTGACGCTGGCTTGCGGCAATACGATCACATCGTCCACCATCAACCGCAGCGGCAACAATCCGTCGACCATCGCGAATTACCAGGCAATCGAGGCCCCGCTCAACGTGACCATCGGCAGCGGCATCACGATCACCGGCTGGGGATTGATCGTCTACAACGGGACGCAGCCCGCGAGTACGACGTCTAGGCCGCTCAACGTGATCAACAATGGCTCGATCAGCCATACGGTTGGCTGGGACGATCCCAGCGAGAGCGACGGCTTGAACGTCGGCACCAACAGTGGTCCGATTCGCTATTCGGGTAACGGCAGCGTCACCACCAACGGCACCGCCAACGCAACCGGGAATTTCGTCGGCTCCACCGCGCTCGCGCTCTACGCATCGGGTCTGGGGAATTCGGTCACCTTCGGGTCGCTGGCGGTTCCGGTCAGCGCAACGTTCAGCGGCGAAAGCGGCATCCACATGGTCGCGGAAAACAGCAGTCTCGATGCTTGGTTCGCGGGCGGCACGATCACCGCGACACGGCGCGACTTCGGTGTGAGCGCGCTCAGCATCCAGGCCGCGGACACAATGAACCTGACGATGACCGGCGGAACGGTGGTGACCGGAGGGATCGACGTTTCGCTGACCGCCGGCCCGGGCCACAGCGCCTCGTCGGCGCTGACGGTCACCACTGATGCCCAGGTGACCAACAGCTACGTCGCCGGCGCGGGCCTGACCGCCTCCAGCCGCGAAGCCGGCGCCAATGTGACGCTGACCAACGGTGCATTGTTCAACGTTGCCAACATCGGCGTGCTGCTTTCGCCAATTGGCGGTGCGGCGCGCTTCACCACGGCCGCGGGGACCACGATCAACCAGACCGGCACCACCGGCGCGGTGCGGACCGGACTGTGGTTCTCACCCACCGGCACAGGATCGCTCACCGCCGATCTTTCCGGCGCGATCAACGCGAGCGGCACGGGGATGCTGCTGCAACCGGCCAATGGCAATGCCAGTGTGACCATCCGCAGCGGCGGCAGCGTCAGTGGCGGAACGGCGGGCATCCAGGTGCTGCAGAACGCCGGGGCTACCGGGACGGTGACCATCGCCAATGCCGGAACGCTCAGCGGCGCCACTGCCGCCATCAACGGAACACCTGCCGGAACCGCCTTCACCCTGACCAATAGCGGCACGATGAGCGGGACGGTGAATGTCAGCGGCGCGGCGGTCAGCGGATCGCTGTTCACCAACAGCGGGACATGGAACGCGGGAACGGGCAATTCGGCGTTTTCCGGCAGCATGATCAACAGCGGCACGCTCAACATGGCGGACGGCGCGGCCAATACGCTGACGGTCAGCGGCAATCTGGTGCTGAATGCGGGGAGCGTGCTGCGCCTCGATGTCGGCAGCACCAATGCGGCGACCGACAAGGTGCTGGTCACCGGCACGGCGAGTCTGGCGGGCGGGGTTTCTGCGCTGCCGACCAGCGGCAATTTCACGCCCGGCACCTATACGATCCTCACCGCCAATGGCGGGGTGAGCGGCACGTTCAGTCCGCTGACCACCCAGCCGAACGCACAGGCGCGGCTGACCTATGATGCCAATAACGTGTTCCTGGTGCTCGATTCGACAACCGGTTTTACCGCGTCATCTTCGACCAGCGAACGGGTCATGCTCAATGCGGCGACGGTTACAACAAATACCGCCAACGCCTACTCCACCCGGATCATCGGCCGGATTGAGGGTGGAACCCCGCTTTACAATCAAACGTTCGCCGCAGCCTTTGCCGATACCTCGGTGCAGAACGGAGTGACTGCAGCGCGCACCGCGATCACTGCCGCAGGCGGTCCGGGAATCATCATCGGTGCGCCGGTGCGAACCGCCTCAACCACATCGAGCGTGACGACCACCGGCACCACGACCTATTCGCTTGCGGGAATGGCTGCGGTCACGACGGCGGAAGTCTTGGTTGGCCCCAACAGCACTACTACTGGTCAACGCACGGTCTGCACCGGGATCAGTACGCTGCCCGGAACAACCCTGCCGACTTGCGGCACCGGGAGCCCGATAAACACCACCGTCGTTTCTGGCCAGATAAACACCAACACCAATGTTGAAACGACCTATACTATCGACCAATCGCGCACCGACACCACCACCACCACTCTGAACGAAACCTACGAGCTGAACGGCCAGGTGGTTGCGGTCGGCACGGTTCATGCCGAGGTGCAATCGGGGTTGTTCGACCTGTCCGGGCGGCTGCTGGGCCGTCTGGCGCAGGTCGAGCCGGGCCGGGCGGGCTGGGCTGATGCTTACCGCTTCCGCGTCAGCCAGGGCGGGCAGCGTGATGCCTGGGGGCTTGCGGGCGGGATCAGCCTGCCCTTGGGCGAGCGGCTGACGCTGGCCGCTGGGATCGGCCATGGTAATCTCGACATCGCCGTCCCCGGCGCGGCGGAAAGCGGCACGGTGAAACTGACCGAACTGGGCGCAGCGCTGCGCTTCGATTCCGGGGGCTTCGGGGCCTCGCTTGCCGTGGTCCACGGCTTCGGCGATGCCGGGACCAGCCGTGCGGCCTATGGTAAGTCCGACGCGCGCTACGATGTGCGGATGACCGGCGCGGCTCTCGAGATGGGCCAGACCTTCGATCTGGGCGGTGTGACCCTGCGCCCGGTGGCGGGGATTGACTGGGTGCGGATCAGCACCGATGGCTTCACCGAAACCGACACGCTGGGTCTCGTCGTCGGCAAGCAGACGCATGAGCGGGCGCGCGCATCGGCGGGCCTGACGCTGGCACGCGATTTTGGCCCGGTCATGCTGGCGGTGAGCGGGCGCTATCTGGCTATCCTTTCGGGTGGGGAACGCAATGTCCCCGTCGCCTTCGCGCTCGCTTCAGCCCGCTCGCTCACCATGACCGGCCCCAGTGAACCCGACACCGCGATGCTGGGCGCACGGGCGATCCTGCCGCTGGGCAAGGGCGTGAAGCTGAGCCTAGCCTACGACGGAAAGCTTGGCAGCGGATACACCGCGCACAGCGGCAATCTGGGTCTGAGCGTCGCGTTCTGAGCGAGGCTTGTCGGTGTTCTCAAACGACGGAGGGTGAAATGTTCGACCAAAAGACCACTGTGGAAACAGAATGCGAAGCGGCGGAGCATGAAACGCCGATGGCGGGTCCTGGCTATTGCATCCGTTGTCAGAGCGAAGGTAGCCCGCACCCTTGCGGTGCATTTGTCGGCACCGGCACCATCTGCCAGCGCAACTGGTGCGCGCATAACTGGGCGGACCACGCGTGATGCGCGGGGCCACGGGCAGCCTCAGGGTGGTGTTCTGAGCATGGCAGGCTAGGGTGCGAGCATGTCGATTGAGTCCGTAGCCCTGCGCGTGGTTGAGGAGGCGCTAGCCTTCGACGATGGGCCTGCGCGCTCGGATTTCGTCGCGCGGGCCTGTGCGGGCCAGGCGGAACTGCTGGCGCGCGTCACCCAATTGCTGGCGCATGAAGATACTGGCTTTCGCCTCACGCCGACCGAAAGCTTCGTCCACCCCATTGGTGTGATCGAGGCGATCCCCGACCGGATCGGGCCATACAAGGTGACCGCCGAGATCGCGCGCGGCGGGATGGGGGCGGTGGTGCGGGCCGAACGCGATGATGGCGTGTTCGACCAGCAGGTAGCGATCAAGCTGATCCGGGGCGATCTGGCAAGCGAGCGGGCCAAAGCGCGCTTTGCCGAGGAGCGGCGTATCCTTGCACGCCTGCGCCATCCGGGGATCGTGCGCATCCTCGATGGCGGCGATGCCGAGGGCCGCCCCTGGCTGGCGATGGACTATGTCGAAGGCCTGCCTGTCACCGAGGTGCTGCGTAAAGCCGGGGCGGGCCGGCCAGCGCGGCTCGATGCATTCGAGGCGGTCTGCGAGGCAGTCGCCTTTGCCCATCGCAGTCTGGTGATCCATGCCGACATCAAGCCGTCGAACGTGCTGATGAGTACGGACGGCGCGGTGCATCTGCTTGATTTCGGAATCGCCCGGCTGATCTCGGCGATTGATGCCGATGAAACCGGCGACCCCTATCCGCTGACCAAGGGCTACGCCGCACCGGAACGCGCGGTGGGTATGGCGCCGACTATCGCCAGCGACGTGTTCAGCCTGGGCGTGTTGCTGCTGGGGATGCTCGGTTGCAAGGTGCCAGGAGAGGACGGCGATTTCATTCCCGGCACGCGCCTGCCGGTGGGGCAGCTTGACGGCGATCCTGGCGCGATTGCCGCGCGCGCGCTGGCCGAGAAGCCCGAGGACCGTTATCCCGATGTTGCGGCACTGCTTTCCGACATCCGCCGCATGCGCGCCTTCGTGCCGGTTACGGCGCGGGGAGATGCGGGCTGGCGCTATGTCGCGTGGCGCTTTGTGCAGCGGCATCGCAAGGGGCTGGCGCTGGCGTCGGCGGTCGCGCTGGTTCTGATCGCGACCAGCGTGGTCAGCACGGTTCAGTATTTCCGGGCGGAGCAGCAACGCTCGGTGGCTGACGCGCGCTTCATGCAACTGCGCGACCTCGCCCGGTACATATTGTTCGAGCATTATGACCGGCTGGCGGATGCCCCCGGCACCGTGGCGGCACGCGCACAGCTTGCCGAGGTGGCAGGGCGTTATCTGGATCGCCTGCGCGCGGCACCCGATGCGCCCGCCGACCTCCGGCTCGACACGGCGCGTGGGTATCGGCGGCTGGCGACGATCCTGGGGCTGTCGGGCACGGCCAATCTCGGGCGGCCCGGCGATGCGGCGAAGGCGTTGGGACGGGCAGAGGCTCTGCTGGCACCACTGGCGCGCGAGAAGCCCGATGACGCAGGCGTGCTGATCGAACAGGGCTGGGTGGCACTCTCCCGCTGGACAATGGCATCCGACCCGCGCGGAGCGGCCTTTACCCAGCAGGCGCAAGGATATTTTTCGCGGGCGCTGGCTGTGCAGCCGGACAATTCCGAAGCTTTGCTCGGGGCATTGACCACGGATCGCGCCCGCACCTTCGATCTGGAAAAGCAGGACAGGCACGCGCAATCGCTCGCTCTCGCCCGGCAGACGCTTGCCCGGCTTCGCGTCAGCCGCTTTCCACCGGAACTGGCCACCGACGCGAGGACGCTTGAGGTTTCACTGCTCAACCGGATCGGCGATGCGACTTATTATGGCGGTGATATTGCGGGCGCACTGGCTCCCTATCGCGAAGCAGAGGGCCTGATCCTCGCCGAACTGGCCAAGGGCCCTTCGACGCGCTGGGAGGAGCGGCTGGGCGAGGCGCGCTACAACGTTGCCAGCACGCTTGCCGACATGGGCGGGCACAATGCCGAGGCCCTGGCGGAGGTGGATCGCGGCGTCACGGAGATGGAGCGGGCACGGTCCTTCGGGCCGGACGCGGCGATCGAGATGCGGCTGATCATCCTGCTGGGGCAGAAATCACTCATTCTGTCGGCAATGGGCCGCGAGCGGGAGGCCGCCGAGGTTTCCATACGGAAAACGTCAATTTCCGAGGCCCGTCTTGCCGCCGCCCCAGGCGACGTGACCCGGCGACGCGATCTTGTCGTCGGTTTGGCCGCACACGCCGATCTTCTGGCGAAAGCGGGGGACCGCACGGCCGCCTGTCGCGCCGCGCGGAGGGGCGCCGAATTGTTGGGCGAATTGCGTGGTTCGGGCGATCTTTCGGAACGGGACGTTCGCACCGAGATACCCAAGCTTGCCGCCGCAGCGGAGCGGCATTGCAATTAAGGGTCAGTCCTTGCCTGCCTCCAGTTCGCTGGCCAGCCAGAGGCGCGCGGTTTTCCAGCGGCGTTTGACCGTGGCTTCGGAGCTTTCCAGAACTTCGGCGATCTCTCCGGGTTTAAGGCCGACGAAAAAGCGCATCTCGACGATCCGGGCGAGATCCGGCGCTATCGTTTCCAGCTTTTTAAGCGCGGCGTCGAGAAATTCGATATCGATCTGGTCTTCCGAATTCTCGTCGGCGATGAAGATGTCGGGAGCCTGCCGTTTGGCGGCCTTGCGGCTGCGCACCGCATCAAGCATCGCCTGGCGCATGATCCGTGCGCCGGTGGCGAAAAAATGCTGCCGGTCGTTCCAGCTCATCCGCTCCAGCCGCATGATGCGAAGCGACGCCTCGTTGACCAGATCGGTTGGCTGAAAGGTGAGCGACGGCGCATCGCGCCGCAGCATGCGCGCGGCAGCCGCCCGCAGTTCATCGTAAAGCTCGCTCAGCAGGCGATCGCGCTCTCCGGAAGATGAACTGGCGGCTGAATCCAAGGTATCGTCCCTAAGTATATGGCGCGGCAATGTAACCGCGCGGCGGGCTTTTGCAACATTCGTGCGCGGGCTGACGGCACGCATGAAAGGTGAGGCCGAAAAATTTTCAAAAATTTTTGATCCGGTTTCCGCGCCGATGACGCCTTTACCTTTTGAGCCCGTCTGTGCGGGTGTTTTCGATCAGAGGGGGCAAGGCGATGGCGCGGATTTCTGCATTGAGGTTAAGCACGGCGGCGCTGGCGCTGGCGGTCGGGGGTATCAGCAACGCGGCATGGGCGGCCTGCGACAATAAGACTCCGGCAGCGGGCGCTAGCGTCACCTGCGATCCCAATGCCCCCAATCCCGATACCGGTGGTATCCTGAGCGCGCTCGAAAGCACCAATCCCAACAACATCACTCTCAACGTCCAGGCCAGCAGCACCATCTCAGGCATCTACCTTGGCACCGGGGCGACGGTGAATCTGGTGGCAGGATCGTCGGTCACCGGCACTTCGACGGGGGCGAACCGGGCAATCGATGTGGCTGGCGGCAATCTCACCATTTCCGGCGCGGTCGCCTCGCCGGGAGCTGCGGCTATCCTGCTGGGTACGGCAAGCGGATCGCGGGTGACGCTCAATTCTGGCGGCACCGTCACCTCGAACGGCGGAGCCGGGGCAATCGTCGCCAATGGTGACGGCGGTTTCTTCACGATCAACGGCACGGTCGTCACCAATGGCGACTATTTCAACCCGACCGGCACCGGGGCCTCGGTCGTCAATCTCTCCAACAATTTCATTACCACTGTCGGCAGCACCGGATCGATCACCACCAATGGCGCGCGGACGGTGGGGCTGGTGACCAGAGGGACTGGCAGCAGCCTGTCGGTAGCGGGATCGATCACCGCCAACGGGGCAAACAGCGCGGCGATTTCGCTGATCAGGAACGGCGGGACTACGCTGACCAACACCCTGACCCTGGCGACCGACGGCACTGCGCTGGCCACTGGCGCGACTTCGAACGCGATCTTCGCGGCGGACGCGGCACAAATCGACATTGCCGGCACCGCGCGGACCACGGGCATCAGTTCGACGGCGCTGAACCTCAGCAACACCCTTTCAGGCACGGTGATCAATGTAGCTGGCACCGGGCGGCTTGTTTCCGAAGGGGGCGGCAGGGGCATCTGGGTCACCAACAACCCGGCAACCATCACCGTAGCCAGCGGCGGTTTTGTTGGTGACACCAGCGGCGTTTCGGGGAGCAACGGCATCGTGCTCAACACCACCGCGGCGCTAGGCAATAGCACCCTTACCAATAGCGGCACGATTTCGGTCACGTCGGGCACGGCGATCCTGGCCAACGGCGGCGGGATCAACCTCAACAATCTAGCCGCTTTTATTCACTGAGGCGGGTGAGCGGGTTGGCGGGAGTGGTGTAAGTCCCTGATCTGCATTAGAAACTGGGTGTCTACGCCGGCCCTGTTGCAGGGCAAAAAATGCCACAGGCCACACCCGCCATGAACGACGATATCGCAAGCCCTTTCGGATTCCCAGCTGTGATCGGCAAGAAGGTCACAGCCGCGTTCGACGGTGGCCGACTGACCTCGGACGGCGGCGTGTTGCTGCTGGCGCAGGCCGAGCGTGCGATGGGGATTTGCCGTCGGCTTGCGGGCTGCATCGCCGATCCGCGTGACCCCGGCCGAGTGGTCCATCGCCTCGATGACATCCTGCGGGCCCGGGTGTTCGCGATCGCCTGTGGCTACGAGGATGCCGATGATCTCGACGCCCTGCGCGATGACCCCGGGTTCCGTCTGGCGCTGGGCAAGCTGCCGGGATCGGGCGTGGGGCTTGCCAGCCAACCGACGATGAGCCGGTGGGAGAACGCCCCGACCACGCGCGAACTGGCCCGGATGATGGCACAGATGATCGGTGTCTACTGCGCCAGCTATCCGGCCCCACCGACGGCGGTGACGCTGGACATCGATGATACCTGCGATGTCGTTCACGGCTATCAGCAACTCTCGTTCTGGAACGGACATCACGGTGAGCGCTGCTTCCTGCCAATCCACGTCTACGACACCGCCACCGGCCGCCCGGTGGCGATGCTGCTGCGCACCGGCAAGACGCCGTCGGGCACCGAAGCGGCGGGCCATATCCGGCGCCTGGTGCGCCACATCCGCCGGTACTGGCCCGACACCGGCATCACCATCCGGGGCGACGGGCACTATGGCCGTCCCGAGGTCATGGCGTTCTGCGAGGCGGCCGGGATCGACTTCGTGTTCGGCTTGCCGACCAACGCCGCGCTGCGCGCCGAACCGGCCATCGTTGCCGCCGCCGATGCCTGCGCGGTGAGGCGGGCCGAACGCCAGGCGCCGGTGCTGCGCAGCTATGCCGAGGCCCGCTACGGCGCGAAGAGCTGGAACCGCCAGCGCCGCGTCGTCGCCCGGATCGAGGCCAGCACGCTGGGCATGGACATCCGCTACGTCGTTACCTCGCTGGCGCAAGGCTCGGCCGAGCATATCTATGACACGCTTTACTGCGCGCGTGGCCAGGCCGAGAATCTGATCAAGCGTCACAAATCGCAACTCGCCAGCGATCGCACCTCGTGCCGCTCGGCCAACGCCAACCAGATGCGCCTCATTCTGCACACCGCCGCCTACTGGCTGATGTGGCGCGTCCAGCAGGCGATCCCCAGAACCCTCGCGCTAGCCACGGCCGAGTTCGTGACGCTGCGCCTACGGCTGCTCAAAGTCGCCGCCCGCGTCATCGAGAGCGCCTCGCGCATCCGTGTCGCGTTCGCGTCAGCCTGCCCTGATGCCAACATATTCAGAGCCCTCGCCACCGGCCTCCGGCCAGCACCAACATAGCCAGCGCGGCCGTGCCGCCGAACGCCAAAGCCCCGTCCATCAACCTTGAAAAGCCCATCGATCCTGTCGCGGTGAAAAACGCCGCCGGAGGCGCTCGCCCTGATTACCTGGGCACCGAAAGAGAGCGGCCGGATCAACCCGGAGCAGCCTCGTCATGAATAGACCGGGCTAGCTGGCGGCGTGATAACCGGAACGACTGGCATCCTCGGGCTGGGATCGACCAGCACCTATTTCATCTCCAACCAGGGCACGATCACCGGCACCGGCGGCACGGCGATCGATCTCAGCGCATCGACGGTTGATCTTGAATACACGATCTTCGGCACCAGCATGACCAACGGCACGGTGCGCGGTGGCAGCGGCACCAACACGCTGAACTTCGGCGGTGGCCCCGGCAATGACATGGCCTTTAGCTGGAACCGGCTCAACGCGGGCGGCGCGGCGGACGGGGATGACCAGTATTTCGGCTTCACCCACTTCGTGAAGCTGGGAACCAATGTGCTGACGCTGTCGGGCGGCAACGGCAGCGGCCCCGCGCGCAGCTTCACCATGGGCGGCGGCACCACGCTGGTGAGCGGCAACATGGGTGAGACATCATTCACCGTGAACGGCGGTACCTTGCGCGGCACGGGAACGCTGGGTTCGACGAGCGTGGCCAGCGGCGGCACATTGTCGCTCACCAGCTTCGGCATTCCCGGTGAGGACAGCTTCGTCGATGCGCTGACGATCAACGGCAATCTGGTGCTGAATGCGGGGAGCAGCACCCGGCTCGACGTAGGCGCCGCCGCCGGATCGAGCGACCGCATCATCGTGACGGGCACCGCCAGCCTCGCGGGCAGCCTCTCGGTCTTTGCCCTGAGCGGAGCCTTCACGCCCGGCACCTACACGCTGCTCACGGCCAACGGTGGACGGACGGGGACGTTCAGCCCGCTGACGACGACGCCGGTTAGCTCGGCGGTCAGCTTGCGCTATGATGCGAACAACGTTTTTCTCGATATCGCCGCTGGAAATCCCAATCAGACCTTCAGCTTCTCGACGCGCGAAAGCCTGGTATTCAACCCGGCGACCGTCACGACCAACCGCACGACCAACTATTCGACGCAAATCATCGGTCGTTTGCTTGGCGGCACCGCGCTCTACGATCAGACGTTCACTGCGGCATATGCCAGCACCGCCGTTCAGAACGGGCTCACGGCGGCGCGTGCGGCCATCACTACGGTGGGCGGACCCGGCGTGATCATCGGCGATCCAGTGCGGACGTCATCAACCACGACAAGCACAACCGTTACGGGAACCTCAACCTACTCGCTGGCAGGTCCCGGCGTCTCTACCATGACATCGGTTACAACGTTCGGCCCCGCCACAATCCTGACCGGGGACTTAGCGCGGTGCAACGTGTCCTCGCTGCCCTCGACTACGCGGCCGACCTGTACGACCGGTGGCACCTCGGTGACTTTGGCCGACGCTGACGAAAACTTCAACACGATCACGGCCACCACCTACACCATCAACGAAACCCGCACCGACACCGTCACCGACACCCTGCGTGAGGTTTACGAACTCAACGGCCAGGTCGTTGCGGTCGGCACGGTCCATGCCGAGGTGCAATCGGGGCTGTTCGATCTATCCGGGCGGTTGCTGGGGCGGCTGGCGCAGATCGAGCCGGGCCGAACGGGATGGGGTGACGTCTATCGCTTCCGCGTCAGCCAGGGCGGGCGGCGCGATGCCTGGGGGCTCGCGGGCGGCATCAGCCTGCCGCTGGGTGAGAAGCTGACGCTGGCCGCCGGGATCGGCCACGGCAACCTCGACATCGCTGTGCCCGGCGCGGCGGAAAACGGCACGGTGAAACTGACCGAGCTGGGCGCGGCTCTGCGCTTCGATTCCGGGGGCTTCGGCGCCTCGCTTGCCGTCGTCCAGGGCTTCGGCGATGCGCGTATAGGCCGGACCATGTTCGGCAATTCCAAGGGTGCCTATGACGTGCGGGCGACCGGCGCGGCGCTGGACATGGGCTATGCCTTCACCTCGGGCGGGTTCACCCTGCGGCCTGTGGTCGGGCTCGACTGGCTGCGCGTCTCCACCGACGCCTTCACCGAAACCGATACGCTCGGCCTTGTCGTCGGCAAGCAATCGGCGGAGCGGGTGCGCGCATCCGCTGGGCTGAGTGTCGCGCGCGATTTCGGCCCTGTCACACTGGCGGTGAGCGGGCGTTACCTCGCGGTTCTTTCGGGTGCGGATCGCAATGTTCCCGTCGCTTTCGCGCTGGCTCCGACCCGCTCGCTGACCATGGCTGGGCCGAGCGAGCCCGACACCGCGATGCTGGGCGCACGGGCGATCCTGCCGCTGGGCAAGGGCGTGAAGCTGAGCCTGGCATACGATGGCCGGTTCGGCAGCGGATACAACGCCCACAGCGGCAACCTAGGGCTGAGCGTCGCGTTCTGAGCGGCATATCCTTGGTTTGTCATATTTTTACAATTCGCGGCTGGATTTGGGCAATATGGGCCAATCCGCTGGAAGGTGCTGAGGAAAAGCCATGAAATTCATTGTAGCCATGATCAAGCCGTTCAAGCTCGATGAGGTCCGCGATGCCCTCGGCGCCATCGGTGTCGCCGGTATGACCGTGTTTGAAGTGAAAGGTTTCGGACGGCAGAAAGGGCAGACTGAAATCTACCGGGGAGCGGAATATTCGTCCAACATGCTCCCCAAGATGAAGGTCGAGGTGGCCGTGCCGGACGATCTGGCGGATCAGGTTGTCGAGACGATCCAGCAGGCTGCCCTCACCGAGGCGATAGGGGACGGCAAGATATTCGTGTTCGACCTTCCGTCCGCCGTGCGCGTTCGTACCGGCGAGTCCGGGGAAATGGCATTGTGACGAGCGCACCAGTAGCAAGTGCTTTCGCCGCGTCGAGGTGAAGGATGGTGTTTTGAAGGTGATGGCTTGCCGATCAATCCATGTTCACCTTCACGCCTATGAAGAACGAGCGGCCTATCGCGGAGATCGGGTAGTCGAACGAAAAATCCGGCTTCTGGTCGGTCAGGTTGTTCACGCCGCCATAGACAGTGAACCCGCGCCCGGCATCCACGGCAAAGCGCAGATCGTGGTTCCAGCGCGCCTTGTAAAACAGGTATTCGAGCGCGGCGATATCGGGCTGCCCCCGCACTTGAGCTTCGGAATAGCGGCGGGTCCGCTCGAACCAGTCCAAGCTGTAGCCGATCGAGAAGGAGCCCACCCGGTAATCGAGATCGAGGGTCGCCTGCCAGCGCGGCGCGTAGATGCTACGGCGCTCGCTGGTGATTTCGCCACCCGGTACGGCGGCGAAGTCCAGCTTGTCGAGATAGCCGACGACCAGCGCGGCATCGAGCCGGCCATTGTGCCCGATCGCGGTCGAATAGCGCATCGTGGCATCGAAGCCCGCCGTTTCGAACCGGGACACGTTCTGCGGCTGGACATGGAAACCGCTGACGAAACCGGTGCCCGCCGCGCGGGTAACATTGTCGCAATAGACGTTCGCGGTCGTCGGCTGATCGACGCACAAGTCGGTCAACTGCTGCGCGGAGGGCGTGTTGACCGCTCCGGTCAAGCGGATGTCGTACCAGTCCAGGCTGAGCGTGAAGCCGGGCAAAGCGCGCGGGGTGAACACCAGCCCGGCAGTCCAGCTGTCGGCGGTTTCCTCGCGCAGGCTGGGGTTCCCGCTAGCCGAGCCGAGGATACTGACCCCGGCTTGGGGATCGGAAGAGGGGCTGAATCCGGCGATCTGCGGCGGCGTCAACCCGGCCTGGGCAAGGAGCGCGGAGCAATTGGCCTGACGGTATCGGCTCCCGCTGCCCAGATTGGACACGTCGCAGGGATCATCGACGGACAGGTAGGTTCCCGATGCCGGGCTGTAGAGTTCGCCGATATTGGGTGCGCGAACGGCGCGTGACAGGGTGGCGCGGAAGCGGATGTCGGGGGAGGGGGCATAGATGCCATCGAACTTCCAGGCGAGGGTGGAGCCGATGCTGGAATAGTCCGAGACGCGGACCGCCGCGCCAAGGTTCAGCAGATGCACCTAAGGACGGTCCCTGAGCAGCGGCAGGCTGATTTCGGCGAAGCCTTCCTTCACATCGAACCCGCCGCCGGTGGGTGCTACGGCAGCCGTGTTCAGCAGCAGGCCCGCCTTAAGATAGGGATCGGAGCGGAAGGCGCTCTGCTCCTTGCGGTATTCGCCGCCCAGCGCGAAACGCACCGGGCCGCCCGGCAGGACGAAAAGCGATCCGAGATCACCCGTCACCTGGCCGCTGACCACATGCTGGTCGATCCGGGCCGTGCTCACCGAACTGTAGCGGACGAAATCGAGCGCGGCCTGCGAGGCGACGCCATTGCCGAGGAGATTGAGCGGGACGCATTGCCCAGAAGCGAAGGTGGTCGGCGCATCGTCCCAGTTGTTGGGATCGACCACGCTTTCGCCGGGCAGGTTGATCCGGCAGGTGATCCGGCCCGTGCCCGGATCGACGACAGCATCGAGCGCGGCGTAGTAACGGTCGCCCAGTCGCGCGTTGGTCGTGACGATCCGCGACCGCGTCTGGCCATAAACGTAGGACAACTCGTAGCGCAGGTGGTCGCTGAGCGCGCCGTCCAGTCCAAATACGCCCCGGACGGTTTCGCGGGTCGAACCCTTCCCGCGCTGGCCGATGTCGAAGTTGTCGCGAGTCATCCAGGCCCCGTCGGGTGCCGCGACCGCACCGAAGCGCTGGAGGAGATAGGCGTTGTCGGGAGACAGATAGCTGTAATAGTCGAAGCTCGGCTGGCCATAGGAAAGTGCTGTATTGCGGACGTATTTCGCCTCCAGAGAAAGGCGCGCAGCTGGGGAGAACGTATAGCTCGCCAGCAGGTTCGCCGCGTGGCGCTCGGTTTGAGCGGCGATATCGCCGTAATAGCCAGCGCGCGGGGTGCCCGATCCTCCGAAGGTGCTGCCGCCCGATTGCGGAAGATGGTTGCCGGGATCATAGGGCAGGCCGCTGCCGGTGAAGTCCGGCACGCCATCGAGATTGAGGTCGATCGCGCCATCGGGCGCGCTGTCGGCCCAGACTAGGTGGTTGGTCGGCTTGCGGTCGGGAACGCGGGGATCGTCCCCGTTCTGCAGCAGGTCCACCGGATCGCCGACGATCAGAAAGAACTTGGCCGGATCGCCGAGATAGTCCCGTTGGTGAGAATCGATGCGGTTCTGCCGAGCAAATTCATAGGCCAGCGCCATATTGCCGCGCCCGTCCGCGAAATTGCGCCCTGCCGTAAGCGAGGCGAACGCGTGGTAGCCGTCACCGCGCTGGGTGACGCCGTTCTCCATTCGCAGGCGCAGGCCCTGGAAATCCCGTTTGAGCACGAAGTTGACGACGCCCGAGACACCATCCGCGCCGTAGATCGCCGATGCGCCTCCGGTCAGCACGTCCACTCGCTCGATCAGATCCTGGGGAATGCTGTTGATGTCCACCGCCGCACTGTCGGGAATTCCCGCGACATGGCGCTTGCCGTTGACCAGGACCAGCGTCCGGTCACGGCCGAGATTGCGCAGGTTGAGCAGGTTCACGCCTGCTTCGCCAAAGCCGAGATCGGTCCGGCGACCTGCGGACAGCACCGTCCCTTGCGAGCCGATCAGTGCCGGATTGCGCATGATCGCATCGGTAACGCTGGTCTGGCCGGCTTGCTGAATCCGCTGCGCGGTTATCGTAACCAGCGGATTGGGACTTTCTGCTTCGGGACGAGCGATGCGGGTGCCGGTGACGACGATGGTATTGTCACCGGCCTCGTCGGCGAGTGCCGGAGTGGTGTGGCCTGCCCAGAATGCAAAGCCGAGTATGCCACTTGCCCAGCGCCCCCGCGCAGATACGAATGCCATGAATTGCCCCCTATTGGGGCGGAATAACATTCACTGCCGCGATGAGGAAGGCTTCATTTCAAAGGCTTTAAGCCTTGGCCTGTTGCAACTTTCAACATAATGCACAGTGCTAGAGGGGGTGTTGTTCTATGTCGACAAGTTCTGAGCTATTTTTCTCGCGCGCATCTCGCGCTCTGCTTATGTCCGTCAGGCTGGTATCCCCCTTTGCTGTCGGGATGCTCGCAGCCGCACCCGCCTACGCCGAAGACTCCATCGGCTGGCATAAGGGTGATATCGTCATCAGAGCTGGCGGCGCTGGTGTGTTTTTCAACAGCTCGGCAGAAGTCAAAGTCGCCGGGAATGTCGTGCCGGGTGGCAGCGTCAGCCTGTCAAACAATGCGACGGCCAGCGGTGAGTTGGAGTATTTTGTCACTTCAAACATTTCACTGGCAGCCAATTTCGGTATCCCACCTGAAACGCGCATCACTGGCGCCGGGACGCTTGCACCATTGGGCGTGGCGGGCCGGGTGCGCTATGGTTTTGGCGATTTGGTGGCGCGTTATCATGTGGGCGCTGCGGGCCGCTTCTCACCCTTCGCGGGGTTGGGAGTAGGCCGCATTTTCGTGTTCAGCACAAGGGACGGCTCGGTATCGGGCTTGAGCGCGGACAGCGCGTGGGCGCCCGTGGTTCAGGGCGGCGCGGATTTCCACCTCAATCGCCAGATCAGCCTTTATGCCAATGTCAGCTATGTTCCGGTGAAGACCGATGCGCGCGGGCTGATGCAGGGTTTGCCGATGACGGCGCGTGTCACCCTGAACCCCACCGTTGTTCAGGCCGGGCTGTCCTACCGCTTCTGAATATCAGACCAGATCGAGCAGCCTTGCCTTGATTGCGGCATCGGTGCGGTTTGCCGCGCCAAGGCAGGTAAGCACTTGGGCAACGTGCGTTTTCACTGTTGAGGGAGCAAGGTCCAGCGCGCGGGCGATTTCCTTGTTGGATTGCCCCCTTGCGATCAGGCGCAGCACCTCCATCTGCCGCTCGGTCAACCGTTCGGCGAGGCGCGCCACATCGTCCCGCACGGCGATAACCGATCCATCATCAATCCGCGCTGAGGCGATTTCGGCAAGGCGCGGCGGCAGGTAACGTCCCCCGGCGAGGATCAGGCGCATCGCCGCTTCGATGATTGATCCGCTGGCCGTCTTAGGTGCGAAACCGGCAACGCCGCGATCCAGCAGATCGAGCAGCAAGGCGTCGTCCTCTGTCCCGGTGACAACCAGCAACGGCGTATCAGGCGCGGCGCGGATCATGCCGTCGATCCCGGCCAGCGGAGCGGCCCCCGGCATGATGAGGTCGCAGACGACCAGATCATAGCCTTGTGCGGCCTTGGCCCACGCGCTCGGAAAGTGGCCGGCAAGATCGACCGCTGCACCGGGCCAGCCCATTTGCACCGTGCCTGCCAGCGCCTCGCGCACCAAAGCGTGATCGTCGCAAATCAGGAAACTTGTCATGTCAGCGCCTCCTTGCCGCGAGTAGCGACCGGAAATTCGAGGAAGAATGCGGCCCCATTCAGCCACCTTTGATCCAGCCCGGCATTGCCATCCATCAATCTGGCGATGCGCCGCACCGATGAGAGGCCCAGCCCGAACCCGCTTTTCACCGCAGCGCGTAAATCCGATCCGCGATAATAATCATCGAAGATCCGCCCCGCATCCACGCGGGCGATGCCGCAGCCATTGTCGATCACCCAGATGCGGATATGCCCGCCCGAACGCCCCCGGATGTGGCGCGCGCCCATCACGATCCGGGTTGCCCCGCTATGCGCGATGGCATTGCCGATCAGATTGCCCAGCGCCCGTTCAAACAGCACCCGGTCCAGCCTGATCCGCCGGGACGTAGGCATGGCCCGAATGCCAATCCCCGCGGCGCTGGCCGCTGGCGCGAACTGCGCCGCGATCCGTGTCATCGCCGGGCCAAGCCCCACCCGCGTCAGATGCGGATCGACCGCATCGGCCTCCAGCCGCAAATGGTTGAGCATGTGCGAGATCAGTTGATCGGCGGAGGCAAACGCCTTGCGCACACCATCCGCCGCGCGGTCACGCTGGGCGGGGTCGGGCGCGCGCAGGGTCTGGTCGAAGAACAGGCTGGCGGCTTGCAGCGGCTGCCCCAGATCATGGCTGGCCGCCGCGATGAAGCGCGTTTTGGCATCGCGTTCTTCGGCCACGGCTTCCAGCGCGCGTTCAAGGTCTGCCTTGGCCTGTTCCGCCGCAATTCGCGCAGCTACCGTTTCCGCCACTGTGCCGGGAACATAGCCCGCCAGCACAAACAGCATCAGGCCGATCACAAAAGCGAATCCGCCCATCGCATAGGCATTGTCGGCACCATCCAGCGCAAACCACAGGGCCAGCGAGCCATTGCTGGCAAGGATGCCAAAGCGATTGGCCGCCACATTTTCCGGCGCGGCAATCAGTTGCGCGGGGGAGCATGTCAGGAACATCCCCGCCAGCATCATCCGCCCTGTTTCCGGCAAATACGACAAGAACCCCCAGATCGCCCATGCGATCAGAATTTGCGACGTGCAGATGATAAAGCGCGATGCCCAGCCCCACACATGCACCGTTTCGCGCGGGCTGGGTTTGCGCAGCCACATGGCCATCACCAGCACCAGCCAGCCTGCAACGAACAGTCCAGCCGCGATCATCCATGCGGCACGGGCAGGTGCGGGCGCATGGCCGGATGTAACAATGCTCACCGCCGCCACCCCGCCCGAATAGGCAATCAGCGTCATCGCCCCCGCCAGGGTCAGCGGACGCAAGGGATGGGTCACCGCGAAATCGGGTTCGTGGTCTGAAGCGCCCGATGGGTTTGGCGTCTGGTCCGGTGCCGGGTTGAACATCCCCCCAGTTACCACCGCGCCGCCAAGATTACATCCGCCAGCTGGCTCCCCCATCTTGTTCCACCATTTGGGGGAGAGACAAGCCGCAATTGCCCCCGTTACAAAGCCTATCACAAACAATGCGAAATTTTATTTGAACAAGTGTGGCAGGTTTTTCCGCTGCTTTACGATTACCAAGATGAAGCGACAGATTTCATCGAAACACGGATTCGCGCAGGAAGACAGATTTCAGTGGGTGCGTTGCGTTGGTGTGCAGCGGGCCGAAACCCGGAGGGCACGCAGATGGCAATGTCAGTATGTTGTTACCAAAAGACGTTCGACGATTCGCTTGCAAAGGCGCGAGCAAAACTGGCCTTCACCATTGGCAAGGACAACATATTGGCAGGGCGCGAAGGCTTCATGCCGCCCGCAATTTCGCACGTCCGTTCGGCACCTGCCTTCATCTTCAAACTGAACGATGAGGGCGAGAGTTGCTACCGTCACGGCATCGTCGGGACTGATGATTTCTGGGAATATCCCGAAAGCATCGCAGCGGACGATAGTTTTGGGCTGGATGCCGATGAAGGCGCGGTTGGCGGCGCGCAAACAGGCGCGGGCGCAGGCAGCAGCGGTGGATTTCCTTCCGGCCCCACCACGCGCGGCGGAGATCAGCCACCGTCGGCAGGCGGTAACACTGTTCCGCCCAAGCCGTAAGGTAGCGCCGCACTCGCGCCATCAAGACCACTTCAATCAACAGGGAAAAACACCATGAACCGCACCAAATCCATTTTGCTTGGCGCAACCGCGCTGGCGCTGTGCGCTGCGCCGCAGGTGGCGTTGGCGCAGACTGCGCCGGGTGCGGCGGTGGTGTTTTTGCCTGCTCCGGCTGGAGGGGATGCGGGCACCAACACGTCGGTCGGCGGGATTAGCGCTGATGGCACAAGAGTTTCCGGAAGCAATCTCAACATTCCAGTAATCTGGCTCAACGGCGTTCCGCAAACGTATGACGCCACAGGGCGATACATCAATGAACGTATTAGCGGCAACGGACTGGTGACATCAGGTTACAACCCCGACCAGCAGGCGAAGAATACAATCATCTGGACAGCGGCAACCGGGTCGTTCCTCGTCGCAGATCGTTCGCCTACCGAAATCGCTACAGGGTCCGCCGCCATAGATTCCAGCGGAACATATTTCGCCGTCAACACGGGAACATATGATCCTAACAGCACATTCATTTCCCGGAACATTACTGCCTATCGGTGGACGATTGCCGGAGGCTACCAAAGTCTTGGCAGCTTCGGCCCCACTTGGGCAATGCGCGGCAATGGGATCAGCGGCGACGGCACTATTATTGTCGGTGAGGCTGACGATAGAAGCGTATCGCCGACAGAGCTGTTTGTTGAAAATCGGGCTGCGTTTCGCTGGAGCGTTACGGGTGGACTAAGCCGTCTCTCAGACTTGTCTTCAACGCCGGGTGTCGGCCTTGGCACGCATTCGTCCGCAAGAGGGATCAGTCGCGACGGTTCGACTATCGTGGGAGAATCGCGTGGGAGCGACGGTTTTGTCCAGGCCGTCTATTGGCGCAGCAATTCCATAACCGGCCTTGGCTTTCTGCCCGGATTGGTACCGACAGGAACAGGGACTACAGCGCCGGGATCGACGCACGCGCTTGCAGCCAACGCAGACGGATCGATCATAGTTGGCAGCGCATCGGGAGTTGCGAACGATCGCGCCTGGCGCTGGACTGCCGCCAGCGGGATGCAGGACCTCAATTTGTTCGCAACCAATGCAGGCCTCAACCTCAACGGGTTCGTGCTGACCGATGCTGTCGGCGTGTCGGACAATGGCCAGTTCATCACTGGCAACTCGTTCAACAGCGCGCAGGGTCAGTTTCTGGGCTTCGTCCTCCAACTCGCCCAAGTCACCCAATCACAGTTGATCGTCACCATCCGCCTGCCGGGGGTGACGCAGACCAGCATCGTCAATCAGACGTTCAGCACACAGGTCGATGCCAAGCTCAACGGTGCAACCGTGTTCACCCGCACCGTCACCGATCCGATCACCGGGGCGGCGGGGGTAGCTGCGCTGGCCGATGCACGCTCTGCGCTTCAGGTGGGTAGCGGCCTACGCCGCGTGGTGATCGGCGCGCCGGTGCTGATCTCCAACACCACCACGGTGCTGGGCACCACCAACAGCATGGTCGATGTCGCCAGCGGCACGACGACAAACACCGCCACGGTCAACACCTTCGGCCCCGCCACCGTTGCCACCGGCAATCTGGGCACTTGCGCCACGGCGGCGGCGAACAACACAAACCCCACGGGCTGCTCGCTGCCCGGAACGCCCGTGACGGTGGATGCCGGGATTTTGAACTCCAACGTGTTCACCAACACGATCAATTCGGTAACGCCCACCACCACGCCCACGGTCAACCATCTCATCACTGCGCGCTGGCAAGTCTCCGCCACGGCAGGCAACCAGTTCGGCACGGTCCACGCGCTGACCGGCGTTGCCGCGTTTGATCGCGGGGACCGGCTGATCGGGCAACTCCTCGGCATGAGTGGCGGGCAGTCCAGCGGGAGCGACAATCACGTCGCCCGCGCCGCCATGCCGATGCACGATGCCAATGGCCTTGGGGGCGGCGATAGTGGCGGCCTGACCATGTTCGGCGGCTATTTCGGCAACTGGTCGCACATTAATGCCGATGGCAGCGTCCCGGTCGCCAGCGTGAAGGGCAACACCAACGGCTTCGTGCTGGGGCTGGAAAAGCGCCTCGGCTCTGCCCGAGTAGGTGTGGCTGTGGATCACGGCACATCGGACTACACCGTGCGCGATGCCACCTATCCTGAAACGCTCAAGCTGAAGCACACGCAAGTGGCGCTGTTCGCTGGATGGCAGGGCGGCGGGTTCAGCCTCGATGGTGCGGCCTCATACGGTTTCGGCACGGCCAGAACATCGCTCACCACGCCCACCTCCCCCGCAACTGCCAACCGCGAAGTGAAAAGCTGGTCGCTCGGCGCACAGGCCGGTTACACCGTGCCGCTGGGCCAGAGCGCCAGCGTGGAACTGCAGGGCGGGGTGCGGCACGTCTCCGCCAAGCTGGGCGGCTTCACCGAAACCGGCGGACCAAACCCGCTACTGGGCCGCGATCAGACCGTATCCCGCACCCGCGCCTATGCCGGGATTGAAGCACAAGCAGGGGTCGCGCTGGGCGGCCTAACCCTCACCCCCCGCATCCACGCCCGCGTCGCGCATGACAGCGGCGATGCCAGCGGCACGGCGGACCTGGTGTTCGTCTCTGCGCCCAATGGCCCGGTGATGACAGCAGTCGGGCCGGGCGTGGGCAGCACGGTGGCGGAACTGGGTGGATCGTTCGATGTGGCGGTATCGGGCAATGTCCACCTGTGGGCAGGCTATGACGGCACCTTCCGCAACGGCGCACAGTCCCACGCGGCCAAGGCAGGGGTGACGGTGGCGTTTTGACGTAACAGTAGGCCGTGGTGCGGTCGCCCACGATGCAGCCTTGAAGAAAAGGCAGGATGAGTATATATTCCCTCATAAGGGAGTAATTACCATGCCCACTGAATTTTCCGCGCGAGAGGTAGCCGAACTGGCGAATGTGCCGGTGCGCGCCGTTGACAAGGCTATCGAGGAAAAGGTGCTGACGGGCATTCGCACGGTCGCGCGTGGTCGTCGGCGTATGCTGCCACTCCATGCCGTGCCTTATGCCGCGATCATCGCGCGTCTGCCGGTCACGCTTTCGCTCTCAGCCAAGCGCGATCTGGCGCGCACATTGTGCAAGCGTTCGGCTGCCCGGATGACGGTTGAACCGCTGGAGATTGCACCTGCCGTGATGGTCGATGTGTCGGCGCTGGTCGGGCCGGACATGGCTGACCGCGCAGCCCGCTATGGCAAGGCGCGGGACAGCCACATCGAAATCAATCCCGACATCATGGGCGGTACGCCGGTTTTGCGCGGCACGCGGATGACGGTCTATTCGGTCAAGGGCAGGCTCGACGGCGGCGATAGCATCGACGATATTCTGGAGGATAATCCGCACCTGACACGCGAGGCGGTCGAAACCGCCGCGCTCTATGCCCGCACCCATCCCATCGTCGGCAGGCCTGGCGGTCGGCCTTGGGCGAAAGCGGCTTGAGGCTCTTCATCGACGAATGCTTGTCTCCACAGCTCGCCCGTCACTTCAATGAGACGGGTGAGCATGATGCGATACACCCGCGCGACATGGGTCGCCTGGGCGATCTGGATCATGTCGTGCTTGCGCGTTGCCTTGCGGAAGACCGGGTGATCGTGACGGAAAACGCAGTCGATTTCCGTAAGCTGGTAGCTCGCGAGGAACTGCATCCGGGGTTGATCCTGCTGTCGAGCGTCAGCCGTGATCTGTCACTCCAACTGCTGATCGGTGCTATTGCATATCTGGCAACTCTTGGTGAGCCATCGGACGTTATCGTCAATCATGTTCTGGAAGTCAGCGGAACGGACAACTTCATTCTGTCGCCGCTGCCCTGAGCCAGCATAGGCTCTATCGCCAGTGATCTGCTGAAATTGGCACTGACATGGCTCATCCATTGCACCTTTGGCATTGGTCGGGGCAGGATGACATTCGGCGGGCAGACCACCGGAAGGCAGGTCTGCAATGGTGTGCGAATCGGGCGTGGAATCTGGACATCATCGGCGCAAATCTGCGCCGATGATGTCGAATGTCGTGGCGTGCACGCCACAGTCGCGGCGGAAACGTGAAATTGCTCTCCGCCAGTCACCGCCTCACGTCGCCGTCCGCCCGCAGCCTTATCCGTCCGCAGTAGTTTGCCGCCGTTTCACGGTCTTTCCCGCCGTTACTTCGCCACGCCCGCATGGCGGCGAAAACGCTCTTGCGCGCTGAATCCGGGCCGCCAATGTTCGGCTCAGGGGGAGCCATTGATAGTCAAGGAATGGAAGAAAGTCCCCATGAACTGCCCTGATCGCATCATTCGCCTGAAAACCGTTCTCGCCCGCACGGGCCTGTCCCGCTCCACCATGTATCGCAAGATCATCGAGGGCACATTCCCTAGGCGGGTGCCGATCAGCGCGCACGGGACAGGCTGGTATGAGTCCGCCGTCAATCGTTGGATCGCCAACCCCGCAGCCTACCGCGAAGATCGCGTCGAATGAGGGAAGGCCGGGTTACTCCCCGGCCTTCGCCTTCTTGAAATCGCCCTTGATGACTTTCGCGCCGTCCCGCAGGAAATCGAGGTGGTCGGACCAGTGCTGCATCATCCGCACACGCTCGTCCCAATATTCGCCCCGCGTATAGGCACGGCGCACCGCGTTGTTGTCGCAATGGGCAAGCTGCCGCTCAATCGCGTCGGGATGCCATAGGCCCATTTCATTCAGGAGAGTGGCCGCCATCGCGCGGAAACCGTGGCCGGTCATCTCGTCCTGCGCGAAACCCATGCGCCGCAGCGCCGCGTTGATCGTGTTTTCTGACATCGGCCGATCCACCGAACGCAGCGACGGAAACAGGTAGGAACTATAGTCCGCGTCATGCTCGATGGCTGCGAGGATCGCCAGCGCCTGCCGGGATAGGGGAATGCAGTGGGTGCGGCGCATCTTGGTCTTGTGCTTCGGGATGGTCCAAAGCGCCTTGTCGAAATCGAAGTCGGCCCATTCGGCATAGCGAAGCTCGCCAGGGCGCACAAACACATGCGGAAGCAACTGCAACGCTGCCTTGGTGTTCGCAAAGCCCTCGAACGCCTCAATGGCGCGGAGCAGACCACCGGCCTCATTGGCGCTGGTGATCGCGGCGCGGTGGACAGGCTGGGGCGCAATGAGCGCGCCGCGCAGGTCGGCAGCAACGTCGCGGTCGGCGCGGGCTGTAGCGATGGCGTAGCGGAATATCTGGCTGCAAGTGCTACGCAGCCGCTTGGCCGTCTCGTAGCGGCCTTTGCCCTCCATCTTGCGGAGCATCACCAAGAGTTCATGCGCGGAAATGGAGGCGACAGGGCGCTTGCCGATGGACTCGTTGATGAAGTCCAGTAGCCAGCGCAGCTTCTTCATGGTGACGCCGGAGCGGCCCTCGCGCTCGACCTTCACCAGCCATTCGTCGGCCACTGCCTTGAAGCTGTTGGACGCCGCGACAGCCGCCGCGACCTTTTCCAGCTTGATCTGCTCGGCGGGATCGTCGCCGCGCGCCAGAACCTTGCGGGCCGCGTCGCGCTGCTCGCGGGCTTCGGCAAGGCCGGTATCGGGATAAACCCCGAACGCCAGCGTCTTCTGCTTGCCAAGGTGGCGATAGTTCATCCGCCAGTAGCGACCGCCATTGGGGGTGACATAGAGGAACAGCCCGTCGCCATCGGTTAGTTTATAGGGCTTTGTGCGGCCCTTGGCGTTTTTGATCGCAACGGCGGTAAGCGCCATGATGGTATCTCCGACAAGGGGAGAGCCGCGCTACCATCAAATATACCATCAGGATGGTGGTATCCGGTGGCGCACAACCGCTCCGTATGGGATACCTATACCACAATAAAACCGCAGAAATCAGCCAGTTATGACATCTTCTGGAACCCTCTGGGAGAGGATTTTGGTGACCCCTACGGGAATCGAACCCGTGTTTCAGCCGTGAAAGGGCCGCGTCCTAACCGCTAGACGAAGGGGCCACACCGGCTGCGCGGTGGGCAGGGGAGCGCCTTTAGGGAAGGACAATCGGGGGGTCAAGGGGCAAAGGGCAAGATTGTTTCAATCGGTGAAAGCAGCATCTTCCACGTGGAGTTCTGCCGCAGGCCGATTGGACCAATCGTCAATCTTTGCGCGGCCCGCCAGCCACAGCTTGCGGTGGTGCGTTGCCCTTAGCAACGCTTGCCCCATTTCGGTGCTGGCAGCGCGAAAGGCGATCGCCTTGAAACTGGCGCCATCCTCGCCGCGCACAATCAAACGGACGTGATCGGTGCCCACCAGATCGGCCTTGACCAGCCGTACCGGACCCACGGCCACCCGCGGACCCGGCCAGCCCATTCCATAGGGTCCTGCGCTTTCCAGATCATCGATCAGCGCCGGGGTCAGTCCGCCTGGAGCTACCGCCAGATCAAGCAGCATCGCTTGATTGGTCATCGCTGCCGCGACAGTGCTGCCCAAACGCTGATCGAGCCAATCAGCCAATGCCTCCAACTTGTCGGGCGCCACGGTCAGCCCAGCAGCCATGGCATGGCCTCCACCCGCAATCAGCAGGCCATGCTCGCGCGCGGCGATGATAGCGGCTCCCAGATCAACCCCGGCGATCGAACGACCCGATCCCTTGCCATTGCCAGCCTCATCGGCATCAAGCGCGATTATCAGGCTGGGCTTGCCGGTTTTTTCCTTGATCCGTCCTGCTACGATCCCGATCACTCCAGGATGCCAGCCGCGCCCAGCCAGAGTGAGCACGGCGCGGTTGTGCTGGGCTTCGATCTGCGCTTCGGCGGCCTCCTGCACCACGGATTCGATCCAGCGCCGCTCTTCGTTCAGCGCTGAGAGCTGCGCAGCAATTGCGCGGGCTTCATCCGGGTCCTCGGTGGTCAACAGACGGACACCCAGTGTGGATTCGCCCACCCGACCGCCCGCATTAATTCGCGGACCAAGCGCAAAGCCAAGATCGCTGCAGGTCGGTGCGCGGCTGAGCCTGCTGGCATCAATCAGCGCGGCCATCCCCACGCCATCGCGCCGAGCCATCACTTTGAGGCCCTGCGCCACCATTGCCCGGTTCAACCCGTGTAGGGCAGCCACGTCCGCGACGGTACCCAAAGCGACCAGATCGAGCAGCGCAAACAAGTCCGGTTCAGTCCGATCGGTAAAGAAGCCGCGCTGGCGCAGATTGCGGACAACCGCAATTGCCAGCAGGAAGGCGACGCCGACTGCTGCGAGATGGCCATGGGCAGCCGCCTCTGGCAGTTCGTCAAGCCGGTTTGGATTGACCAGAGCCAGCGCCTTGGGCAGTTCGGCGGCACACTTGTGATGATCAACCACGATCACATCGACACCGGCCTCGCGAGCCATTTCGAGCGCTTCGTATGCCATTGCCCCGCAATCGACCGTAACGATCAGGCTGGAGCCTTGCTCGGCCAAGCGGACCAACGCCTCGCCTGATGGGCCATAGCCTTCGAGCAGCCGGTCAGGGATGTAATAGTCTGCATCGTGACCCAGGCCGCGCAGCAGCCGGACCAGCAGTGCAGCACTGGTTGCCCCATCGACATCATAGTCGCCATAGATCGTCACGGCTTCGCTAGACAGCACCGCTTGCGCCAGCCGTTCAGCGGCAACGTCCATGTCTTTGAACAGCGAGGGATCAGGCAGAAAGGCACGGAGCGAAGGATTGCGGTGCCGATCCAGATCATCGCTCTGCACCCCGCGCGCCAGCAGCAATTGCGCTACCAGATCATGATCTAGCGTCGCGCCACCCAGATCCATGTTGCCCCGGCGCCAGCGCCAGGTGCGTCCTGACAGCGAACGGCCAAGCCCAAGGATCGAAGCGGATGATGCAGTCATTCCGATGCGGTTAGCCGAGCTGTGCTTGCAGCGGAAGGGTAAGGCAGGCAATCTGTCGATAATTGACAATACGCAATGCGCAAAATGGCTATTGTGCGGAGCAAGTGACCGAGGAGAATTCCATCATGTCAGTCAATCATCGCATCGCTATCTCAATGGGGCTCGGCGCGGCCGTTCTGGCTGCCATCCCGGTTATTGCCCAGCAGCGCGCACCGACCAGTGGTCCGATCGCCCGCTATGACATGCGCGCCGGTACGGTTTCAGGTTTTGCGGCAATGGGCGGCGGTGCGGGCGGAGCCTTGTCGATGGCCTTTGGTGGCGGTGGCAACAAGGTTCAGAAGGAGCTGTATCTGCGACTTGGTTCGGGCAATTTACCGGCCAAGGGTGGTCCCAAAGCCGAACATTTCATGCCGCCCGTCGCAAAGCTGGGTAAGTCGGTCGTGCTTGCCACACCGAAGGAAGAGCGCGGCGGCACCGACGAATTGCCGCAAAAGCCCAAGGGACGAATCCTGGTGTTCTGGGGCTGCGGAGAGCACGCGCCCAAGGGGCAGCCGCTTGTAATTGATCTGAGTAAACTGGCTGCCGGACAGGTCCCTGCGGGCATGTGGACCAGCACCATTATTCGGGATTGGGGACCTAACCTTCAGAACAGCAAAACATTTGCGCGCTGGCCGTCTGAGGACCGCAAATTCGTCAAGGCTGACAGTTCGCTGCTGGGTGCGCACCGCGTTGCGGGGAACTATTCGCCCGAGATATCCTTCACGCTGGCTAAGGACTTTATGGCCGCGCTGCAATCGACTCAGACCGATCAACCCAGCGGTGCCAGCCTGGTTCGTTGGAATGCAGTGCCCGATGCGACCGGTTATCATGCTTTTCTGTTCGGTGGGAAGATGGGGCCGGATGGGGAGATGGGGGACATGGTGATGTGGAGCAGCAGTGCCAGTCGCCAATTTGGCGGCGGCCTGTCGGATTGGTTGAGCCCCGCGCAGGTCGCTGGTCTGGTCAAGGATCGCACTGTGATGGCGCCCGCCATAACCCAGTGCCTGATCCCTGCGGAAGTGCGCAAAGCTGGGCCGGATTTCCGCATGGGTATGCTGACCGCATTTGGGCCGGAAGAGAACTTTGCCTATCCAGCCCGGCCAGCTGATCCCAAGGCCGCGTGGCATTTGCAGTGGACCGCGCGAATTCGCCACCGGTCGATGACCGGTTGGATGGACATGCCAGGAATGAGCGCGATGGGCGGCGAGCAGCAACAGGGTCAGCCCGAGCAGCCAAAGTGCAAGAAGAAAGGCGGAATTCTGGGCAGGGTTGCTGGCGGGGTGTTGGGTAGCGGCTGTTGAACCAGGGCCAGCTCCTGATCGTTTGGCACAGCCGAACCGGGGCTAGCCGGGCACTCGCTGAAGCCGCTGCCGCCGGGGGCGGCGGCGCGGCGCGGCTGTTGGCGGCAGAGGCTGCCGAGCCGCAAGATCTGTTGGAAGCCAGCGGCTATTTGTTCGTTTGCCCTGAAAACCTTGGATCGATGAGCGGTCCAATGAAAGACCTGTTCGACCGCTGCTATTACCCTGTGCTTGGGCGGATTGAGGGGCGCAGCTACGCGACCATCATTGCTGCAGGGAGCGATGGGCAAGGGGCACAAGCGCAAATCGACAGGATCGTAACGGGGTGGCGATTGCGCCGCGTAGCGGAACCGCTGATCGCCTGGATGGAAGCGCAGACACCGCAAGCAATTCTGGCTGAAAAGCAGGTTTCCCCGCAAGTACTCGCAAAGGCGGCAGAACTAGGTGCAGGGCTTGCGATCGGGCTAGAGCAGGGCATCTTCTGACAGTCTTCGCAATAGAATGCTCCGAACTGGTCCTATTCGTAGCCACAGGACTCGACTAATTGCTTGAAAAGGTGCCAGATGGCATCTCCGAAGCAATATCCGATCATGGGGGTTGAAATCGTCGACGCTGTTGGCAGTTCTGGACAAGGTAAGGTTGCAGGTGGAGACGCTGCGATCTTGTCGCTGGTCTTTGCCGCCGGTCAGCGGCCTTCGCTTGAAGACCTGGTGGAACTCAGCCAGCGTGATCCTATCAGCCTGCGTTTTACAATAAGCCATGTTCCACCCGGCGATCCTGCGTGGGTAGAGCTGCTTGCTGCCGGACTGACCTATGATTGCCACGGACTGGCGCCAGGACACGCAGCCCTCAGGCCTGGCCGCGGCACGATGCTGGGATTGCCTGATATTCCCGCCGGTGAATCCATTTCTCTGCAACCCGGGCCGCATCTGCTCGACGGAGCTGGAATGTTGCCAGTGGTCCGGATCTTGGCTGGGATCGGGGCTGAACTGGCGCAGTTGCCGGGGCTTGGCGGGGTGTTTTGGCAACCGGCCCAGTGCTGGATGGCACCCAAGTATTTTCGAGGCGTAGTGGCGGAATGGCTCGGTGGTGGAGCGTTTCCGGCGCTTGGCCTGACCGCGCTGCAACGCGATTCGAACGGAGCTATGGTTTCGGTTGGTCTCGATTTTCTAATCGGGCAGGAATTGCGGTTTGAACCAGATCGACGCCTGGTCGCAGCAGCGGTGGCGCGGATTGCAATGCGCTTGATTCACAGTCTGATCGAAAGCGGTCCGTTGACCCAGCCCGCTGATTTTTCCGGCCCTGATGGAGAGCGTTTACGACTCGAACCGATCAAGAATGGGCGGCAATTGCGGGTCGTGCTTCAACGGTGACGATGCCCAAACAGTTTCAGCAAAATGGCATGGTACAGGCGGAGGCCTGCGGCAGGCATTGGCTGGATAGATGCAGCTTTGGCTAGGCCGGATCTCTGCCAAGCAAAACCCGTAGCCGAAAGGGCAAGGGCCGCAATGTGTTACCCCCGGCCGGGTGACATGACGAAAAGTACTGGCGAAGCCACATCTGGCGCTGCGATGAGCCATCCTTTCGGCGTCCTCCAATATGTCCACGGTATCGTCGGCAACGGAACATCAGGACAGCGCCAACGCCTGACCTTTCGTTCGGTCAATCGCCGCGATGCGCCGGGCTATGAGCCGGGGCTGCAACGCCACCATATCCTGCCGCGCCAGATCCTGACCCGCGCGTGCTTTCACCCCTTGCTCGATGCCGTGGGGCGCGAGCGGCTGCACTTCGATGACTTCCGTCACAACGGCCTGCTGCTCCCCGCAAATGACAGCGCGGCGGTGCGGATCGGCCTGCCGCTGCACCGGGGGCCCCACCGCGATTACAACACGATGGTGATTGAGCGGGTGGGTGAGATTGAGGCCCACTGGTCCACCCGCCGCCCGCTCGCCCCCGAAGTGGCGCTGATGGAGGCGCTGGAGGGCCTGCGCCAGCTACAGCAGAACCTGCGCCGCCAACTGCTCGATCAGCACCACCGGCTGACGCTCAACCGCCGCGATCCATTCTGCAGCGCGTTCGATTTCAGCGAGCTGGACGCGATGGCGGACCTGCTTTGGCCGGCGACCGGGCCTGTTGTTTAGGCTGCTAGAGACGAAGAAGAGGGGGTCGCGCAGAGATCGCCAAGAGAAAGGAAGGGCGCAAAGAGGTTTCGCTTGCGGCGCAGCCGCCTTTCACTCCAAGCAAACCCTCCGACGCGCCCTCAAATGAGGAAGGGGCCTCCGGCCCAATCACAACACCTCTGCGCCTCTGCATTTTTCTTCCTCTGCGTCTCTGCGTGAACCCCTTTTTCCTTCTTAGGCCAAAGCCATCCGCGCCTTCGCCGCCAGCTCGGTCCGCGCGGTGTTGTATTCGGCCTCAAGCCGGTCAACCCGGTCCGCCACAGATTCAACCGCCTTCACCGCGCCGATCCCCTGACCCGAACCCCAGATGTCCTTCCACGCCTTGGCCTCGGTGTTCCCGCCCGAACCAAAGTTCATCGAGGTCACGTCGCCTTCGGGCAGGTTGTCCGGATCCATCCCCGCCGCGACGATCGATGGGCGCAGATAGTTGCCGTGGACCCCGGTAAACAGGCTGGAATAGACGATGTCAGAGGCTTGCCCCTCAACAATCGCGTCCTTGTACCCTTGCTGGGCGTTGGCTTCCTTGGTCGCGATCCAGGCGCTGCCGATATAGGCAAAGTCCGCGCCCATCGCCTGCGCCGCCAAAATCGAATGCCCGCAGGCGATCGAGCCTGACAGAGCCACCGGCCCATCAAACCACGCCCGGATTTCCTGCATCATCGCAAACGGCGAAAGCACCCCGGCGTGACCGCCAGCACCGGCCGCCACCGGGATCAGCCCGCTTGCACCCTTTTCAATCGCCTTGCGCGCAAACCGGTCATTGATCACATCGTGCATCACGATCCCGCCCCAGCCGCGCACCGCCAGGTTGATGTCTTCGCGCGCGCCGAGTGACGTGATCACCATCGGCACCTGCCACTTTTCGCAAACCGCCAGATCCTCTTCCAGCCGGTTGTTCGATTTGTGGACGATCTGGTTGACCGCAAAGGGCGCCGCCGGCCGGTCAGGATTGTCCCGATTGTGCGCTGCCAGTTCCTCGGTAATCTGGTGCAGCCACTCATCAAACACGCCAGACGGGCGCGCGTTGAGCGAGGGGAAGCTGCCGACAATCCCGGCCTTGCACTGCGCAATCACCAGCTCCGGCCCGGAAACGATGAACAGCGGGGAACCGATAACGGGCAGGCGCAGGCGATCAAACGGAGCGGGAAGGGGCATCGGGTATCCTTGATTAAGTGGCCAGTTAAAACCCGTCTAGCAGGCCCTCTTTGATCCTGTCGAGAGGGACCTAAGTTCACAAACCTGACAGGGTACACGGAAAAGAAATCGCCTTTTGTCGCTTTGCGTCAACTTGTGTCGCTTTCTGTCACCTTGCGTCACTTTGCGTCGCCCCAGCCATGCGCCAGTGGACGAGGATCGGAGCTGAGCAACGGGGAGGGTGGATGGCGCCATAGCCCCCACCATAACCCGCCACCGCCAAGTAGGAAAATGCGTCTGATCCTCCCCGGAACGGGGAGGGGGACCAGCGAAGCTGGTGGAGGGGCCGCAAGCACGCCGGAAAGTCCGGACTTCCTCTTCTCGTCATCCTGAACTTGTTTCAGGTTCCATTTCACGGTGCAAACCGAAGCGTGAAGCCGCGAAATGGTACTGGCGTTGTGGAAGCGGGCAAGACCTGATTGTGCGGCCCGATGGATCCTGAAACAAGTTCAGGATGACGGGGGTGGGGATCAAGCCTGCCCTTGCCCACACCCGCCGAACCGCATAGCCTAACCCCATGCCCCCAACCATCATCAGCCTGTCGCGCGACAGCGAGCACAACTTCTCCAAACCGCCGGTCGATCAGCTGACCCTGCTGGCCGGGCTCGGGATCGAAGGCGATGCCCACCTTGGGCGGACGGTGCAGCACCGCTATGACAAATGGAAAAACCCCGATGCGCCCAACCTGCGCCAGGTTCACCTGATCCACGCCGAACTGTTCGATGAACTGGCAGAAAAAGGCTTCAGCGTCGGCCCCGGCCAGCTGGGTGAGAACATCACGACCCGCGGGATCAACCTGCTCGGCCTGTCCCGGGGCACCCGCCTGCGGTTGGGGGGTGAAGCCCTGATCGAAATCACCGGCCTGCGCAGCCCCTGCATCCAGATCAACGCCTTCACCCCCGGCCTGATGGCCGCCACGCTCGACAAGGCCCCCGACGGCACCCTGATCCGCAAAAGCGGCGTCATGGCCGTAGTGGTCACCAGCGGCGACGTGCGGGTGGGCGACGCGATTACGTTGTCATCGGTGCCGATGGAATTTGAGGCGTTGGGGGTGGTTTGAGGGCCCTGTATTGACAATGTGGATACACTGGACTACCGTACGCAAATGGCCAAAGCTCAATCTCTAGCAAAGCGGGTTGCCGCATTTCCTCCGCCGCCGCCCACCAAGGGCAGCATCAACTTGCGCGTCGAAGGCCAGACGAGGCAGTTGATTGACGATGCCGCCGCGGTGCTGGGCAAGACCCGCACCGAATTCATGATCGAAAGCGCGCGGAAGCAGGCGATCGACGTGCTGCTCGATCAGCGGCTGTTCGTGCTGGAGCCAGACCGCTTCGATGCCTTTGTCGATGCGCTGGATAGTCCGCCCGCGCCGGGTCCGAAACTCACGGCCCTGCTGCGCCGGGTGCCGGCGTGGAAGAAATAGCGGGCCTTTCGGCACCGGTCCCGCTGACTGCCGACCACGATCTGACCCAGTTTGATTGCGGCGACGCAACGCTGAACGATTGGCTCCGCCACCGCGCGCTGAAAAACGAAAGCCGGTTCTCGCGCAGCTATGTCGTGTGCCAGGGCGTCCGCGTAGCAGGCTTCTATTGCATCGCTGCCGGTTCCGTCGAACGCGCCGCCACGCCCAGCAAATTGCGCCGCAACGCCCCCGATGCTGTGCCAGTGTCGATCATCGGGCGATTGGCCGTGGACCAAGCGTTCGCAGGCAAGGGCCTCGGCGCCGACTTGCTATCCGACGCGCTGCAACGGATCGCCATAGCCGCCCAAACCATCGGCATCGCCGCCGTACTGGTGCAGGCGAAGGATGAGGCGGCCAAGGCGTTTTACCTGCGCTGTGCGGAGTTCATCGTGTTTCCGGAGGATGGGCGGACGTTGTTTTTACCGATTGAGACGGTGGTTGCAGGGACGCCTTTCTAGGGGCGGGTCCCGAGAAACGCGCTATTCGCTAAGTAAGCTACAGGCAAACCCTGATGGCTGAACATCTGCGATCCTCGACCTGATTTTTCAAATGCATCGATGCGTTCTTTGAACTGATCTAGGCCCGTGACACTCAACAATGGTGCCAATTTTTCAAAGAACACTAAGGATTCAGACCGCGCAAAAATCGGGAACGGGGCGAACCTATTTGACGAATAGACCAGAACAAATGGATGCCACCATGCTTTGATTGAGTCATCAAGTGACCTCATGAATATCACAAAGCTTGCCTGCATTACGGATTCAAACGAAGGGATGGATCCCAAAGGATGCGCTTCCCGGACTAAATCTGCGTGTATGCTGATCCGATTCAGTTTTAAGCGCTGGTTGCGCCTATCCAACGATTCTATATGTTGATTAAACGCCGTAAAATCAGAAGTCGATTGTCTGTGAGCGCCCTCGCTCTCGCGAAGCAACCATGATCTAGAAAGAATGCGATTTGCAAGGTCGAACCGACCTTCATCTAGGGCTAACGCAACAATTGATACAAATAAATCACCAGCAACCATCTTGTAGGAATCAAATTGGTGGGTGTTCCAGCTAGTTATTTCTGAACTGCGCCACATCATGCGACCAATTCTCTCAAGCTGGATTAATAATGAATCCCACACCCGCTCGTCATCGCTGAATCGAATTGCAATCGCGCAAATCTCGAGCATCTGGCGGACATATGGACGCATCGATTCCGCCGATGCAATTACTTTCTCGTCACTTTCTTCGTCTTCTTTGATTTGAGGTGAGAGAGACCGCAGCTCTGGGATTAGGGCATCACCGTATTCCTGAACGTAAGCTGCTGAATTTGCTGCGGCTTGACGGATCGCCTCTTCCGCCCGTTTCGCGCGAGACTGCGTCGCAGTCGCTGCAGGTTCCGTCGATATTAAGCTCTCGGGTATTGATCCAAGCTTGGGTTTTATAAATTGTGGTTTATCAACTAGCCAACGCAGGAGCTGCTCGTAAGACTCCTCAAACAACTGACCGGTGGTGAAATCAAAATATATTCTGCCTACATAAAACGTTGGCGTACAAGCTTTCCCACTTTCATAATTTTCAGTAATTGCAGCGGCAAATTTATCTTGTGTGCTACTCCGATAAATTTCTGGCGAGATAATCTGACTCTCAGTTCCCACTCCGCCTTCGCGCGCATCTGCTTTCTCAGCATAGGTCCGGTCACAAATCATGATCACTTTGCTGACTGACTTGTCAGTGACCATGGATTCCATGAAGTGAAGTGCGTCGTGGCCGGGTTTGAGGTCCCATTTATCCAAAATTACGTCGACTCCGTCTTCGCGCAGTCGAGAAGCGAGATTGAGCACCCATGATTCATGAGACGGTGAGGACCATGAGTAAGAGATAAAAGCGCGTGGGGCGGTAAATGACTGCTCATTTGGCATAGAGCTATATTGGCTCCCACAACTAATTGTCGCAAGCTCGCAATACCCGAAATCCACAGAGGCTGTCCCGCAACGTTTCTTCGGCTTCAAAATTGAAATTCAACGGCAGATTCCGAAGTGCACTAAGTCGATCAGTATCCAATCACCCCCAAGCCGCCCCATACAACCCCGCAATCTCCCCCGCATCCGGCACCCTCGGATTGTTCCCCGGCGAGCCGCTTGCCAGTGCCTGCTCGGCCATCAGTGGGGTCAGGGCGTCCCATTTCTCCCGCGTGATGCCGTATTGCGCGGGGGAGGGGACGGAGAGTTCGGCGTTGATCCATTCCAGCCCTTCGACCAGGCGTCCCACGGCGGCTTGATCGCCCACCGCACCGTCGGCCAGCCCCATCGCGCGGGCGCAGTCGGCGTAGCGGTTTAGCGCGGCGGGGGCGCTCCATTTGGTGACGAGGGGCATCAGCATGGCATTGCTGAGCCCGTGGGCGACGTGGAAGTGGGCGCCGATCGGCCGGCTCATCCCGTGGACCAGCGCGACCGAGCTGTTGGAGAAGGCGATCCCGCCTTGCAGCGCGCCGAGCATCAGCGCTTCGCGCGCCGCGCGGTTGTCGGGCTGGGTGCAGGCGGTGGGCAGGTTGGGCCAGATCAGCCGCATCGCGGACAGCGCCATGCTATCGGCGAACGGATTGGCGCGTTTCGATACGTAGGCTTCGATCGCGTGGACCAAGCTGTCGATCCCGGTGTCCGCGGTCAGCCGTGCCGGCTTGGTCAGGGTCAGCTCGTAATCGACCACCGCGATCAGCGGCAGATAGGCGAGCCCGGCGCAGAGCATCTTTTCGTCGGTCGCCTCGTCGGTGATGATCGTGAACCGCGTGGCCTCTGACCCGGTCCCCGCCGTAGTCGGCACCGCGATGATCGGCAGGCCGGGCGCGTCTTCCTGATGCGGGGCTTTGAGCGACGGGATGGCGCGGCCTTGGAGCACCGCGATCATCTTCGCGCTGTCAATCGGGCTGCCGCCGCCAAGGCCGATGACGCAATCGTGGCTGCCTTCAGACAGGAACGCGCAGCCCGCCTCAATCGCGCTGACGGTGGGGTCCGGCACCACGCCGGTGAAGCTGCGCGGCTGCATTCCGGCCTTGGTCAGCAACGCCTCGACCCGCTCCAGAATGCCGCACCCGGCGATCCAGCTGTCGGTGACGATCAAGGGCCGGTTGAGGCCCGCGGCGGCCAGCACCTCGGGCAGTTCGTTCAGCACGCCCCCGCCGATGCGGATGGTGCGGGGGAGATGGATGGCGGGCATGGGCTTTTCAGGTCTCCGGTAACTTAGCGCCGCTCCCCATGGGGGAGGGGTTGGGGGTGGGGGCTCTACGCCAGTGTTGAACCCCCATCCCAACCCTTCCCCAGCGGGGAAGGGCTTTCAGGCCAGCAAATGCTCCAGCCCATAGAACCGCGCGGCGGTTCCGGCGTAGAGCTCGCGCTTTTCCTCGGCCGAAGCGCCCAAGGTCAGGTGCTTGAAGGCGTTCCACAGCACCGGATAGCTCGCGCCCCATTTGTCGACCGGGTAGTTGCTTTCGAACATGCCGCGTTCCGGCCCGAACGCCTCAATGCAGGTTTCGATATAGGGCCGCCACATCGCCGCCAGCACTTCGGAGGATAGCCCCGCCGCCGGGCCGTGATCAGGCATTCCGGCGAAGGACATGGCGAGGCCGCCGAGCTTGATATTGACGTTGGGGCACTGTGCGATCTGTTTGATCTTGGCGCGCCAGGTGTCGAACCGCTCATGCAGTTTGCCGTGATAGCTCGCCATGCCGAGCGGAGTGCCGCAGTGATCGAGGCAGATCGGCTGATCTGGAAAGGCGCGGGCGAGATCGAGCAGGTCGTCAAGCTGCGGTTCGAGCAGCCAGGCATCGAAGGTCATGCCGCGTTTGCCCAGCTCGGCAAAGCCCTCGCGGAATTTGGCGTCGCGGTAGAGCCCGGCGGGGGCGTGGAACGGGGGGCCGAGTACTTCGGGGTCTGCGTCATGGGCGGCGGCCTGGCGGATGCCCTTGAAGCGCGGGCTCGCGGCACTGAGCGCATCAAGCACGTCGCCCGCCGCCGCGCCGCGGGTCAGGTCGGCATGGCCGATGATCGCATCGCACAGCCGGATATCGCCATAGAGCCCGCTGGCGCTTTGGGCTGCGACGCCGTTCACGTATTCGACTTCGCCAACCGGCTTGAACGCATCGTCCGATCCGGCGCGGTAGAAGGCGCCGCATTCCATGAACACCGTGCCGATCACATTGTGGCCGCTGGTGGCATCCGCGTGGATCTCGTTGAAGGTGTAGTACGGCGACAGCGCGATGGAGGCGATGAACGGGTGGAGCGGCTCTGGAAACGCACCCATCAGCGGGCGCAGATCCCACAAGTGGTGGTGCGGATCGATGATCGGCAATTCGGGTTCCAGGATCACTTCGCTCACAGCATCTCTCCCATTCGTGGTTACGGGCAGCTTATGCTGCGATGGCGGTTTGACAAGCGCCGATCGACCCCGCATTAACCGATCGATTAAAAAGTTGCGGATAGAGAGGATGAACCCATGAATTTTGAGCACACCGACAAGGTCAAGGGGCTGCTCGCGCAGATCGGCGCGTTCATGGACGAGCATATCTATCCGCAGGAAGAGGCCTATCACCAGTTCGTCACCGATCCCGCCAACCAGTGGAAGGAATGGCCGGGGATGGAGCCGCTCAAGGAAAAGGCCCACGCGCTGGGCCTGTGGAACCTGTTCCTGCCACACGAGTACGGCGAAATCTCGCCGGGCCTCTCAAACCTCGAATATGCCCCGATTGCCGAGCTGCTGGGCCGGGTGCCATGGTCGAGCCAGGTGTTCAACTGCTCCGCGCCCGATACCGGCAACATGGAAGTGCTGGCCAAGTTCGGCTCGCCCGAGCAGCAGGAAAAGTGGCTGAAGCCGCTGCTGAATGGCACGATCCGCTCGGCCTATGTGATGACCGAGCCGCAAGTTGCCTCGTCCGATGCGACCAATCTGGAACTGTCGATCACGCCCGATGGCGATGACTATGTCCTCAACGGGCGCAAGTGGTGGATTTCGAACGCGATGCACCCGCGCTGCGATATCTGGATCGTGATGGGCAAGACCGATTTCGATGCCCCGCGCCACGCGCAGCACTCACAGATCCTGGTTGAGCCCAGCACCCCGGGGATTACCATCGTCCGCCACCTGACCGTATTCGGATCGCACAATTCGCCGGGCGGTGAGGTGGAGCTGCGGTTTGACAATGTCCGCGTGCCCAAGGGCAACCTGATCTTGGGCGAAGGCCGCGGCTTCGAAATCGCGCAAGGCCGCCTCGGGCCGGGCCGGATCCACCACTGCATGCGCTCGATCGGGCAGGCCCAGCGCGCGCTGGAAATCATGGCGCGGCGGGCCGATAGCCGGGTCGCGTTCGGCAAGAAGCTGGCCGACCAATCGAGCATCCGGCAGGACGTCGCCAAGAGCTTCTGCGAGATCGAAATGTCGCGGCTCCTCACGCTGAAAGCGGCTGATGCGATGGATCGTTATGGCAACAAGGTCGCCAAAGATCTGATTGCCGCGATCAAGGTGGTTGCCCCGCAAATGGCGCAGACCGTGTGCGACCGGGCGATCCAGGTCCACGGCGGGATGGGCGTTTCGGATGATACGCCGGTCGCGCGGTTCTTCACGCTCAACCGCTTCGTGCGGATCGCCGATGGCCCGGACGAAGTGCACATGAGCCAGCTCGGCAAGGCCAAGATCAAGGAATACGCCGCGATGAACGAGCGGTAAGGCAATGAAAGCCCTACGCTACCACGGCGCTCGCGATGTCCGGTTTGAGGGGATGGACGATCCCACCCCGCAGAGCGACCGCGACGCGATCGTCAAGGTCACCGCCTGTTCGATCTGTGGATCAGATCTGCACATCTACCACGGTCACGGCTTTTCCGAGGATATGGGCTTTTGCGTCGGCCACGAAGCGGTGGGCGAGGTGGTCGAAATCGGCCGTGCGTTGCACCGGCTCAAAGTAGGCGACAAGGTGATGCTGCCCGCCGCCGTTGGCTGCGGCGCGTGCCGTTCGTGCCTGTCCGGCAATGTCGCCAACTGCGCCAATAACGGCGGTGCTTGCTATGGCCTTTCGGCCAAGCTGCAAGGCTCGCAGGCCGAGGCGGTGCGGGTTCCGGCAGCGGATATGAACGCAGTGCCGGTGCCCGATGGCGTAAGCATGGAACAAGCGCTGATGATGACCGATGCGCTGGCGACGGCCTGGTTTGGCGCGCGTAATGCCGATATCAAGCCGGGGTCGAGCGTGGCGGTGATCGGGCTTGGTCCGATCGGTTTGATGGCAGTCGAAAGCGCCTTCGTGATGGGCGCGCACGTGGTTTACGCGATCGACCCGGTGCCTGAGCGGCGCGCGCTGGCTGAGGCGGCGGGCGCAATCGCGCTGCATCCCGATGAAGCGGCCGAGCGGATCAAGGAAGATACCCACGGCGTCAGGCTGGATTGCGTGGTCGAAGTGGTCGGCAGCGATGCCACGGTCGATTTCGCCCTGCGGCTGGTCCGGCGGCGCGGCACGGTTTCGGTGATCGGCGTCCAGCAGTCACGCCGCTTTCCCTTCCCGCTCGAACGCGCCTTTGGGGCGGGGCTGACCTTCCGGGTCGGGACCTGCTCTGTGCCGGAGGAACTGCCTGCGCTGTTCCCGCTGGTCCAATCAGGGCGGCTCAAGCCGGAGAAATACATCAGCCACCGAATGCCGCTGAGCGAAGGGGCCGAGGCCTATCGCCTGTTCGAAGCGCGTGAGGCCGGGGCGCTCAAGATGGTGCTGCTGCCGTAATCCTCCCCCAAGGGGAGAGGTCGGAACTGATTTTCGATTGCTCTCTACCTCGTCACCCCGAACATGTTTCAGGGTCCATCAGGCCGACAGTCCGGATGTCGCCGGATAGCCTACAACCGACAGGTTTGCTGCTGCCGACGTAGCATGGGCCTGGCCGCGCAATGGACCCTGAAACAAGTTCAGGGTGACGGCTCTGGCTTGGGCTGAGCGCAATTCTGCGGGCAACAGTCAGCTAGGCATTTCGAAACAATTCAAGCCTATTACCCCCTTTCTAAGGGGGGCTTGCCAATGCTGATGGCTGGTTCAAACGGACGGCTATTCATCCAGATCGTCCTATCAATGCTGATGATCGGGTTCTGGTCCTGGGCCGGCTTCAGCCTCACCGGGATCGCCTTCTTTTGCTATCTGGCGATCTTTTTGAGCTGCTTTCACACGGTGCTACTGGCCGTGCAAATGATCGATCTGCCCACACCAGTACTAAGCGCCGGGCCCAATGGACTGGTGCTTTCGAACAAGATCACCGGTCACGATCTGATTCCGTGGGCCGAGGTCAAAGATTTCAGCGTCCACAGCTTTCGTTATCCGGCCTACTTTCCGCTCTTCAGCTATCTGGTCATCAGGACTGGGAAGTCGGCGCATTTCAACGGTCTTTCGCGGTTGCTGCCGTCCACATGGTTGGGGTTCTATGCCATTCCGACCAGGCTGCTGCACGGCGGCAGCGCGGCGGCGGAGCAGATAGTTAAAGTGGTTCAGAACCTGCGTGAAGATGACCGACACGCAATGGTCGGCGGTGGGTCTGATCATAGTATCGGTTGGGCGATGCTGCGCAATACCACCTTTCCGGTCGGCAAGAATGGCCCGAGCGAGAAAGCGATGGTCGCGACCGTGCGTGACAGTTTGCTGGAACAGGCCGGGGTTCACCGCGATCTGCTGCCCGAGGAAACGCGCCAGCAAATTTTGGCGAGCGAAAGCGGCAAGGCGCTGGCGGCCAAAGGCGAACAGTGGGGCCGGCAAGCGGTCCGCGAGCTTGCGCCGCAGCCAGTCATGCCGCCACCAGCGCCCGAGCCGCCAAAGCCATCGGGCTTTGGCCGCAAGGGCGTGATGCTGAACGGTAAACCGATCGATTGATCAGGCGCGAACAGCCTCGTTCGCAGCACTGAGCACAGCGCGCACGCTGGCAGTTGCAACGTCCTCGTCGATGCCAACGCCCCAGACCGTCTTGCCATCGGGGCCCGTGCATTCGACATAGGCCGCCGCCCGCGCGTCTGACCCGGCGGTCATGGCGTGCTCGGTGTAATCCTTCACCTCAAGTGTCACGCCAAAGCTGTCTGCGATGGTGGCCACAACCGAACTGATCAAGCCATTGCCACGGCCAGAAACCGATTGCTCGTGTTCGTCAACAGCGATCTTGCCTGCGAATAGCCGGGTGCCATCGGCAGCCTTGCTTTCTTCATAGTCAAGCAGCTGGAAATGCTGCGGTGTGTTCAGGTGATAGACCCGCTGGAACACCTGCCAGATATCCTCGGCAAACAGTTCGCGGCCTACTTCGTCAGCCAGCTGCTGAACGTGGCCAGAGAAGTGCGCCTGCATCTTCTTGGGCAGTTTTAGCCCCTGATCCTGTTCGAGCACCCAAGCGAAACCGCCCTTGCCGGACTGCGAATTGACCCGGATTACGGCCTCATAATCGCGGCCAAGGTCAGCCGGATCGATCGGCAGATAGGGCATCGCCCAGGTTTCATCGTTCTGCACTTCGCGCGCGGCAAAGCCCTTCTTGATCGCGTCCTGATGGCTGCCCGAGAACGAGGTGTAGACCAGTTCACCGACATAGGGATGGCGCGGGTGGATCGGCAGCTGGTTGCAATACTCAACCGTCTTGGCGATCCCATCGATGTCCGAGAAATCGAGCCCCGGATCGACACCCTGCGTGTACATATTGAGCGCCACAGTCACCAGATCGCAGTTGCCGGTGCGTTCGCCATTGCCGAACAGGCAGCCTTCAACCCGGTCGCCGCCCGCCATCAGGCCCAGCTCGCAGGCCGCAATCCCGGTGCCGCGATCATTGTGGGTGTGCAGGCTGATCACCACACTGTCGCGGTTCGGGATCAGCAGGCCGAACAGTTCGATCTGATCGGCATAGACATTGGGCGTGGCGCATTCGACCGTTGCTGGCAGGTTGAAGATGATCGGCTTTTCCGGCGTCGGCTGCAGCACGTCCATCACCGCTGCGCAAACCTCAACCGAGTATTCGACTTCGGCGGTGGAGAAGGTTTCGGGGCTGTATTCAAACACCCAGTCGGTATCGTGATACTTGGCCGCCTGATCGCGCAGCACTTTGGCGCCGTCGATCGCGATTTCCTTGATCTGCTCCTTGCTCATTCCGAACACGACCTTGCGCCAGACTGGCGAGACCGCGTTGTAGAGGTGGACGATGGCCGTCTTGGAGCCCTGCAGGCTGGCAAAGCTGGTCTCGATAAGATCGCGGCGCGACTGGGTCAGAACCTGGATCATGACGTCGTCCGGTACCTTGCCGTTCTTGACCAGGCCAGAGATGAAATCAAAATCGGTCGCGCCGCTGGCGGGAAAGCCGACCTCGATTTCCTTGCAGCCGACTTTGAGCAGCAGTTCAAAGAACCGCATCTTCTTTTCAGCGCCCATCGGATCGATCAGTGCCTGATTACCGTCGCGAAGGTCGGTGGAAAGCCAGCGCGGGGCCTTGGTGATCTGGCGCGAGGGCCACTGGCGGTCGGGCAGGTTGATCGGCGGGAAAGGGCGGTACTTGGCGCCCGGGTTTTTCAGCATGGTCATGTTGGTATCTCTGAACTTGGAATGTGACTGGCGGGATGGCTCGGTTCAGTTCCCTTGGGAGCCGCCAGGCGCCCCGATCAGACGCACCAGCTCACGCCCAAGGGCGGATAAGTCGCAGGGTAAGGCCAAGCGCTGTGGTCATGCCCATGGCTATGGCGGGCAGGGCCGGGCTTGTAAAGAGGTGCTGATGGTGTTCGTAGCGATTGCCTTGGCCCGCGTGAGGCGGCAAGAGGTTGCGCAAAGCAACTGACAGGATTCCAAGAATGACCATTGCCGCCGGTTTTGATTCGACGCGCCTTTCCCGCATCCCGTCCTTCGTCAAGGAACGCTATCTTGATACCGGGCTGTTGCCGCACGCCCAGATCCTGATCGCGAAGGACGGCCAGATTGCACATTTCTCCTCGCAAGGGACGGCGCGGGAAGGCGGCGCGGCGATCGATGAGACCTCGCTGTTCCGCATCGCCAGCATGACCAAGCCGGTCACGTCGATCGCCTTCATGATGCTGGTTGAACAGGGCAAGGTCGCCGTCGATACGCCGGTTCATCATGTGCTGCCCGAATTCAAGGGCATCGGCGTGTACAACGGCGGCGGCGGCGGGGTGCCGTTTCTGACCAAGCCGTGCGATCAGCCGATGCGGATGGTCGATCTGCTGCGGCATACGTCGGGCCTGACCTATGGTTTTCAGAACCGCAGCAACATCGATGCCGCGATGCGCGAAGGCAAGCTGGAGAACTGGCACGGCAACCTCGATCTCGATGGGTTCGTCGCGGCGTTGGGCAAGTTGCCGCTTGAGTTTTCGCCGGGCGACGAGTGGAACTATTCGGTCAGCACCGACGTGCTCGGCGCGGTGGTTCAGCGGGTTTCGGGTCAGCCGCTGCAGGACTTCTTCCGCGACCATATCTTTGCGCCGCTGGGGATGGACGATACCGGGTTCTGCGTGCCTGCGGACAAGATTGACCGCCTGACCGATTGCTACACCTTTGTGCCGGGCAAGGGCCGGGTGATGTATGATCGCGGAGCGGAATCGGCGTGGAGCCGGATGCCCAAGCTGGTCTCCGGCGGCGGCGGGCTCGTTTCCAGCGCGCTCGACTACCATCGGTTCTGCTCGATGCTGGTGAACGGCGGCGAGCTCGATGGGGTGCGGATCGTCAGCCGCAAATCGCTCGAATTGATGACGCTCAACCACCTGCCGGGCGATTCCGATCTTGCGACCATGTCACGCTCGTTGTTCAGCGAAGCGGCCAATGCCGGCACCGGGTTCGGCCTTGGCTTTGCGGTGAACAAGGATGTCGCCCGCACCATGATCCCCGGCTCGGCAGGCGAGTTCTATTGGGGCGGGATGTTCTCGACCGCGTTCTTTGTCGACCCGGTGGAAAAGGTCCACATGGTGTTCATGACCCAGCTTTCGCCCAGCTCGGTCTATCCGATCCGGCGCGAGTTGAAGACCCTGATCTATTCGGCGCTGGTCTGATGAGTGTGAACAGCCTTTACGAGGAAATGGGCCTCGTCCGGATTGTCGAGCAAAACAAAGAGCGGGCCGTACTGGAATATCTCGCCAAGCCGGAACAGTGCCACTCTGGCGGCGTGGTACAGGGCGGCTTTGTCACCGGCTGGATCGATGCCGCGATGGCTCACGCGGCGATCGCGATTTGCGGCGAAGATCTGGTGCCAATGACGCTGGAGCTGAAAGTCAGCTTCTTCGCACCGGCCCGGCCTGGAACCATTTTTGCCGAAGGCTGGGCGATCAAGCACGGCCGCCGAACCGCGTTCTACGAAGGCGCTTTGAAGGACGCGTCTGGAACGCTGCTGGCCAAGGCCACCAGCACGATGACGCTGGTTGACCGGGCCAAGGTCGAAGCGGCATCGAAGGCAGCTATCGGCGCTTAGCCAGTTCCGCCCGGATTTCCGCGCCGTGCTCGTCGATCCGTGGCGGCATGCGTGAGGGTGCAGCTTCGCTCGCGCCAAAGCGGACCGGTTGAGCCTGTTCAAAATAGGCACCTTCGCTGGGATGCTCGCGGCGCTGAAAGAACCCGGTGACGTTCAGATGCGGGTCCGCAATCACCTCTGACAGATCGCGCACGGCCTGCGCCGGCAGTTGCGCAGCATCGCACCGAGCCTGCAATTCGGCGGTGGTGAACTGCGGGGTCAATTCGGCAATGCGGGAATAGAGTGCGTCCTGATGCAGCACGCGGCCGCCTTTAACCGAAAAGCGCTCCTCTGCGATGAAATCCGGATCACCCAGCACGGCAAAGATCCGATCCCAGGCGTCATAGGAATACATCACGATCGAAATTGCGCCGTCAGCCGTGGGGAAGGGCTGGCGGAACGGATCGACCTGCCGGGCATAGCCGACCGGGCCCACCGGCGGATCAAAGGTCTGCCCACCCAGATGTTCCAGCATCATGAAACTTGCGAAGGCCTCAAACATCGGCACTTCCAGATACTGCCCCGTTCCGCACTTCTCGCGGTGATACAGCGCCGCCATCGCACCATAGGCCGCGTGGAGCCCTGCCACCTTGTCGGCAATCAGCGAGGGCAGATAGCGCGGCCTGGGATCACCATCGACGCGTGGTAGCAGCGTGGTCGTGCCCGTTGCAGCCTGAATCACATCGTCATAGGCCTGCAGATCGGCGTAAGGCCCGGTCTGGCCGAACCCGACGCAGTGGACATAGATCAGCCGTGGGTTGAGCGCTTTCAGGCTGTCATAATCAAGCCCCAGCCGCTCCAGTGCTTTTCCCCGCACATTGACCACGAACAGGTCCGCATCGCTGAGCAGCTCCAGCATCACCGCGCGGTCTGCTTCGGCCTTGAGATCGAGCGCGATCGAGCGTTTGCCCCGGTTCACCGCCATGAACCCCGGTGCCATCCCCGGCGTGTGCGCTGCCTCGGCCGACCAGCGGAACGCATCGCCAAACCCCGGGGTTTCGACCTTGATCACCTCGGCGCCAAGGTCGGCCAGAATTTGCGTGCAATAGGGGCCGAAGACGACAGTGGTCAGATCGACCACCTTGATCCCGGCAAGCTGCGGCTGAACCATCTGCAAACATCTCCAAGGGCTGGCCTAGCAGTAACTTTAATCGAACGATTAACACAAACGCAAAATTGGCTTAGGCTCTGCCCATGACCCAGATTCGCCCCTTCGAACTCGCCATTCCGCAAACCCAGCTGGATGATCTCAACCTTCGCCTTGATCTGGCCCGCTGGCCGGAAAAGGAAACAGTCGATGACTGGTCGCAGGGAACACCGCTGGCGGCGCTGCAAGACCTGACCGCCTACTGGCGCAGCGGCTATGACTGGCGGCGGTGTGAGGCGCGGCTGAACGCGCTGGGACAGTTCAAGACCGAGATTGACGGGTTGGAAGTGCACTTCCTTCACATCCGCTCGCCCCACGCCGGGGCCACGCCGCTGATCACGACCCATGGCTGGCCGGGGTCCGTAATCGAATTCATGGGCGTGATCGAGGGCCTGACCAATCCGGCTGACCCGGCGCAGGCGTTCGATCTGGTTCTGCCCTCGCTGCCCGGCTTTGGCTTTTCCGGCAAGCCCACCGCGACCGGCTGGGGGGTTGAGCGGATCGCCCGGGCCTGGGGTGAACTGATGACGCGGCTTGGTTATACCCGTTGGTTCGCGCAGGGCGGCGATTGGGGCAGCGCCGTGACCACGGCGATCGGCGTGCAAAAGCTGGCTGGCTGCGGCGGGATCCACCTCAACATGCCAATCGGGCGGCCCTTGCCAGAGGATCTGGCGAACCCCAGTCCGGCTGAGCTGAAGGCATTGGGCGCGCTCAAGCACTATCAGGATTGGGATTCGGGCTATTCCACCCAGCAGCGCACCCGTCCGCAGACGGTCGGCTATGGGCTGGTCGATAGTCCGGTCGGCCTTGCTGGCTGGATTTTCGAGAAGATGTGGGCCTGGACCGACAACGCCGGATCGCCGTTCGAAGCGCTGAGCCGCGATCAGATCCTCGACAACATCATGCTCTACTGGCTCCCCGCGAACGGCGCGTCATCGGCGCGGCTCTATTGGGAAAGCTTCGGATCGTTTGCCCCGCACGACATCGAACTGCCGGTCGGCGTCAGTGCCTTCCCCAAAGAAATCCTGCCGACCCCGCGCAAATGGGCCGAGCGCAATTACAAGAACCTGGTCCACTGGGGTGACATGGACAAGGGCGGGCACTTTGCCGCGTGGGAACAGCCCGAGGCGTTTGTCAGTGAACTGCAGACAGCTTTCGCAAAGATGCGCTAGGTCTTCTCAAATGCCGCAGTAATCGTCAGTTCGACGCTGTCACTCACCACCGGCAGTGCGCCCATGATTTCCCATTCAGAGCGCTTGATCGTGGTCATTCCTTGGAACCCGACGGTTTGTTTACCCGTCAGCGGGTTCTTGCCCGCGCCGGTGAAAGTTACGGCAAGCGTTACCGGGCGGGTTAGGCCATTCATGGTCAGTTTGCCTTCGATCATGGCGCTTTTGCCATCAGCACCGGGCTTTACGGCTGTCGATTCAAACAGAGCGTCAGCGGGATTGCGACCAAAGAAATCGGCTTTCGAGGTCCCGCTTCCCTCACGCAGCAAATGGCCGTTGAGCCCTTGGCTGGCGGTTATAACCTTACGGATCGAAACGCGCACCGCGACGCGCGATGCCGCCAGATTAGCCGGATCGAGCACCAAGGTCCCTTTGATCGTTCCGAACATGCCGAAATAGTCATTGAACCCAAGGTGGTTAACCCGCCAGCCGACCAAGGTGTGGAGCGGGTCAGCCTTGTATGTCCCGGCCGTAACCCGCGCAGGGTCTGCAACACCGGGTAGTTGCGCCGGCAACGCGGTGGCTCCTGCAAGCAGGGCGACAGCGGCGAACAGCGGGCGTGAAAGCATGAAGGGCTCCTTTGTTGCCAAAGGAGCCCTCAATTGCTTTGTGGTCAAGCGCCTTGCGGCAGGATCAGTTCTTTTCCTGATCGACCAGCTTGTTGGCGCCAATCCACGGCATCATCGCCCGAAGCTGCGCGCCGGTCTTTTCGATCGGGTGGGCTTCGGCAGCCTTGCGTGCGGCCTTCAGCTCAGGCTGACCAGCACGGTTGTCGAGCACGAAGTTCTTCACGAACCGGCCCGACTGGATGTCCGCCAGAACGCGCTTCATTTCGGCCTTGGTTTCGGCGGTGATGATGCGGGGCCCGGTGGTGATATCGCCATATTCAGCGGTGTTGCTGATCGAATAGCGCATGTTGGCGATCCCGCCTTCGTAGAGCAGATCGACGATCAGCTTGGTTTCGTGCAGGCATTCGAAATAGGCCATTTCAGGGGCGTAACCGGCCTCAACCAGCGTTTCGAACCCGGCCTGGATCAGGTGGGTGATCCCGCCGCACAGCACGGCCTGCTCACCGAACAGATCGGTTTCGCACTCTTCCTTGAAATTGGTTTCGATGATCCCGCTGCGGCCGCCACCAACGCCCGATGCATAGGCGAGGGCAACGTCATGGGCATTGCCGGTCGCGTCCTGATGGACTGCGATCAGGCACGGCACGCCGCCGCCCTTCACATATTCACTGCGAACGGTGTGGCCGGGGCCTTTTGGGGCGATCATGATCACGTCGATGTCGGCAGGTACTTCGATCAGGCCGAAGTGAATGTTGAGGCCGTGGGCGAACGCCAGCGCCGCGCCGGGGCGCAGGTTGCCCTTGATGTCATCGGCCCAGATCGCGGCCTGATGTTCGTCCGGCGCGAGGATCATCAGGACGTCGGCCCAGGCTGCCGCCGCCTTGTTGTCCATCACCTTGAAGCCGGCACCTTCGGCCTTCTTCGCGCTGGCTGAACCGGGACGTAGCGCAATCGCCACATCTTTGACGCCGCTGTCGCGCAGGTTCTGTGCATGGGCGTGGCCCTGGCTGCCATAGCCGAGCACGGCGATCTTCTTGGTGGTGACCAGATTCAGGTCGGCGTCAGCGTCGTAGTAAACCTTCATGGAAAATCCCTCGTATATCGATATTTAAACGGTGAAAATCTGCGGGGCTAGTGGCCCATCTTGTCAGGATCGAGCGCGGCGAAAGTCGCCTCAAGCGCTTCGATCCGCGTCTCCAGCACACGGGCTTGGCAGGCAGGTCCATCAAGCCAGCGCTGATCGGTTCCATAGTTGCCCTGCCAGAACAATTGGCACGCCTTGCGTTGGTAGGTCCGCCAAGCGCGCTGTTCGGCATTAAGCGCGGCCAAGGACTTGCTGTTACCTTCGCGGGACACTCGATCCTGCAGCTTGCGCAGGCTGGCGTCCAGCTTCGCCTCCAAATAGGCCAGTTGCTCAGCGTTGCAACGCTGATAACCTGGCTCGTCGGTCGCCTTGGTCATGCAGACATAAGTGTCAGGCGCTGTTGGCGCGGCACCGGCGGCGCTCATTAACAAGATCAAATCCAGCAGGGCCATATCGCTACCCTTCGGCTCCGCGCATCATACCCACAACGCCGGTGCGGCCAACTTCGACCAGCCCAAGCTCGCGCATCAAGGCAACAAAGCGGTCAATCTTGTCGGGTGCACCGGTCAGTTCGAACACGAAGCTGCTGGTGGTGGTGTCGATCACGCTGGCGCGGAACACTTCGGCCAGGCGCAAAGCCTCAACCCGTGCGTCGCCGGTGCCAGCAACCTTGACCAGTGCCAGTTCGCGCTCAACGTGCGGGCCGGCTTCAGTCAGGTCGATCACCTTGTGGACCGGAACCAGCCGTTCCAGCTGGGCGTGGATCTGATCGATCACCGCAGGCGGGCCGTGGGTGACAATCGTGATCCGGCTGACCGCGTGGTTTTCGGTAATGTCAGCCACGGTCAGGCTGTCGATGTTATAGCCGCGCGCGGTGAACAGCCCGGCGATCTTGGCCAGAATGCCCGCTTCGTTATCGACCGTGATGGTCAGAACGTGGCGTTCTTCGGCAAGGTGCTTGATCTTCATCATCTCTACACCAGCGCCTTTGCTGCATCGTCCATCGTGCCCGCCACCTGATCGCCATAGAGGATCATGTCAGTGTGTGCTGCGCCCGATGGGATCATCGGATAACAATTGGCTTCCTTGGCGACGAGGCAATCGACGATCACAGGGCCATCGTAGTCAATCATCGCCTGAATGCCGGCATCAAGCTGGCTCTCATCCTCGATCCGGATGCCCTTCCAGCCATAGGCTTCGGCCAGCTTGACGAAATCGGGCAGGCTGTCCGAATAGGAGCTCGAATAGCGGCTTTCATAGGTCAGTTCCTGCCACTGGCGGACCATCCCCATCCATTCGTTGTTGAGCACGAACACCTTGACCGGCAGGCGGAACTGGGTCGCGGTGCCAAGCTCCTGAATGTTCATCTGGATCGAGGCGTCACCGGCAATGTCGATCACCAGATCGTCCGGATTGCCGAGCTGCGCGCCGATGGCTGCGGGAAGCCCATAACCCATCGTGCCGAGCCCGCCAGAGGTCAGCCACTTGTTCGGCGAAAAGAACGGGAAGTACTGCGCCGCCCACATCTGGTGCTGGCCGACTTCGGTGGCGATAATCGGATCACGGTGCTTGGTCAGCTCATACAGCCGCTCAATCGCCAGCTGCGGCATGATCGCGGTCTTGTTGGCAGGGTAGGCCAGACTGAGCCGGGCCTTCCAGCCATCGATCCGGGCTTTCCACTCGGTCAGGTCTTGTGCCTTGCGGCTGCCCCAGGCCTGGATCAGCTGTTCCAGCACCAGCGCGCAATCGCCCAGGATCGGCAGGTCGACCGCAACGGTCTTGTTGATCGAGGCGCGGTCAATATCGATGTGGATCTTGGTCGAATGCGGGGCAAAGGCGTCCAGCCGCCCGGTAACCCGGTCATCGAACCGCGCGCCGATGCAGACCATCAGGTCGGCCCGGTTCATTGCCATATTGGCTTCATAGGTGCCGTGCATGCCGAGCATGCCGAGCCAATCGGGATGATCGGCCGGAAAGGCACCAAGGCCCATCAGCGTCGAGGTGACAGGCGCTCCGCTCAGTTCCTGCAACTGGCGCAGCAGTTGCGTTGCGCGCGGACCGGAATTGATCACGCCGCCGCCGGTGTAGAAAATCGGCGCCTTCGCTTTGGCGAGCAGTTCGATCGCCCTGGCGATATCGGGGTCGCTGCCGGTGGTTGGCGGCGCGTAGCGGATATGACGCTGGGGCGGGGCGGCGTCCCATGCGGCAGAGGCGATCTGGACGTCTTTGGGGATGTCGATCACGACCGGGCCGGGGCGGCCGGTGGTAGCGATCTGGAAGGCCTCGTCGATTATTGCGGCGAGGTCAGACGGGTCCTTCACCAGATAGTTGTGCTTGGTGCAGTGCCTGGTGATGCCGATGGTGTCGGCTTCCTGAAACGCGTCGCTGCCGATTAGGCCGGTCGGAACCTGACCGGTGATGACCACCAGCGGGATGGAGTCCATAAACGCATCGGCAATCCCGGTAACGGCGTTGGTCGCGCCGGGGCCGGAAGTGACCAGCACGACGCCGGGCTTGCCGGTCGAGCGGGCGTAGCCCTCGGCGGCATGGGCCGCGCCAGCTTCGTGACGTACCAGAATGTGCCGGATCCGGGCATCGCCGAACAGCGCGTCATAGATCGGCAGCACCGCGCCGCCGGGATAGCCGAACACGAATTCGACTCCCTGGCGGACCAGACTTTCGACCAGAATGCTGGCGCCGCTGCGCTCCTCACTCACGTTACTTCCCTTTCCAGTTCACCCGCGCGTCCCCTGAAAGCGTCAGCCCGGCACAGTTGCCTGCGCCGGGCCTCCTCTCCAACTCTGGACCAAAGCGCAAGCGCCGATCTTGCGGCGGCTCCTAAGCGATAGGAAATAACGCGTCAACCCTTAATGGCGCAATAATGATGCAAATATACGCTCAATATCGTAATCTTTCGCTTCGATCCGGTGCCAATCGGGCGGGGACTGGTTGCGGAACCAGGTGAACTGGCGCTTGGCATAGTTGCGTGTGGCCTGTGCGCCGCGCTCGATGACCGCGTCGTGGCTCAGCTCTCCCGCCTGCAAGGCCGCCAGTTCCGGCACACCGATGGCGCGCATCACCGGCAGATCGGGGTCCAGTTCGCGGGCCAGCAGGCGCTGAACCTCGTCTGGCGCGCCGCGTTCCAGCATCTGCGCAAAGCGGCGATCGCACCGCTCATAGAGCCAATCGCGCGGGGGCAGCAGGACGGCGGTGTGAAGCGCTACCGCTTGGCCGATCCCGCCGCTCAATTCGGCCTGCCATTCGCCAAGGGGCCGCCCGGTCGAGCGCACAACCTCCAGCGCGCGGGCAACCCGGGTGCGGTCTGTGGGGGAAAGCCGCGCCGCCCGGCCCGGGTCTTCCGCCAACAACGCGGCATAGGCCTCGGCCACCGGCATTCCGCGCACAGCATCGCGCACCGCCGGATCAATCGCCGGCACTGGCGCAATCCCATCGAGCAGGGTGCGCAGATACAGCCCGGTCCCGCCGACAAGGATCGGCACCGCGCCGCGCTTGTGAACCTCCGCAATCACGACACGGGCCCGATCGGCCCAATCGGCGGCGGAACAGGCCGTGGCACCGTCCCAGGTGCCGAACAGGCGGTGCTCCACGCCTTGCATCTCTTCTTCAGAAGGCCGGGCGCTCAGCACCGCCAAGTCGGCATAGACCTGCGCGCTATCGGCGTTGATAACCACGCCCTCGCGGCCTTGCGCCTTGAGCGCTAAAGCCAGCCGCACCGCGACATCGCTCTTGCCGCTAGCGGTCGGCCCTGCGATGAGCGCGAGCGGCGGCAGGTCTGCCGATTCAGGAGTGTCCGAAGTGATCATTGCGCGCGTCATAGCAGAACCGGCGGTCTTGTCCGCCCATTGTGATGCGGTGGTCCACGCGCTGGAATCGCAAGGCGCCAAGGTCCACGGCGCAGATCCCTTGCCGGGGCTGGATAGCGTTTTGCAGATCATGGCCGATGACGGCGATCCGGCGGCATTCCGCGGCGTGCTCGACCGGCATTTCGGCGCGACCGACATGCTGATCACCGATCATTTGCCGACGGTCCCGCAGGTGTTCGTCTCGGACATGGATTCAACCATGATCGGGCAGGAATGCATCGATGAACTGGCTGACTTTGCCGGGATCAAGGACCAGATCGCCGCGATCACCGAACGCGCGATGCAGGGCGAGCTTGATTTTGCCGAGGCGCTGACCGAGCGGGTGCGCTTGCTCGGCGGGCTTGGTGAGGACGCGATCCAGCAGTGTCTCGATCAGCGGATCCGCGATATGCCGGGCGCGCGGATTTTGGTCGCGACGCTAAAAGCGCATGGCTGTCAGACCATTTTGGTCACCGGCGGCTTTCACCAGTTTGCCGACCCGGTGGCCGAACGGCTGGGGTTTGAGCGCGTAGTCGGCAACCGGCTGGCGGTTGAGCATGGCAAGCTGACCGGGGGGCTCACTGGCGATATTGTCGACAGCGCTGTCAAGAAAGCCGTGCTGCGCTCCGCGGTTGAGGCGCGCGATGGGGCCGCTAGCCTCGCCACGGGTGACGGTGCCAACGACATCCCTATGCTCGTCGCGGCCAGCTATGGCGTGGCCTATCACGCCAAACCCAAGGCTCGCGCTGCAGCCAACGGCGCGATTGATCGCGGCGATCTGACCGACGTGCTGAGGCTGCTGGGATTGGCCGAAGGGGAGTGGGTTTAGGCACCGAAACAGCCTATTGACAGTTCTGTAAGTAATTCGCATTATCCGGCCACATGAACATGATGACCGCCATGTCCGCTGACGCATCTGCCCGCCCGCAGGCCCACGTCGATTTCGCCGCTGCTGACTTGCCGCTCATGCTGCCGGGTCGCCCGAAGATGTACTATGACCTGCCCAAGGCATGGCGGCACTTCAAGGAACTGGTGAAGGACAAGGAAGACACATCGCAGGTCACTGAGATCTTTCAGGCGCTGCCGTGGCGCGGGGTCTATGATGCGGCGCTGGCCTTTTTGAAGACCGACCGCGCCCAGGAAATTCGCCGTAAGGAGCCTTCGCTGGTCGCAATCCTTGATGATCACGACTCGCTGCGCAAAATGCCGGCGGGCAGCCTTGCCCACGCCTATTGCGACTTCATGGAACGCGAAGGGCTTTCGGCGCAGGGCCTGGTCGATGAACTCGACAAGAACCGCCCGGCCGACATGTACTGGGACGATCAGGTCAGCTGGTACTTCAACCGGATGCGTGACACGCACGATCTGCTCCACATCGTAACCGGGTTCGGCCGCGATGCGCTGGGTGAACAGTGTGTGCTGGCTTTCACTTACAGCCAGCAGCCTAGCCCTGCGCACCTGTTCCTGGGCTATGCCGGCGGGTTCGAAATCCGCAAGCATCCGGTCAAGGTGCCGGTGTTACGGTCGGTCCGGGAAGCGCAGAAGATGGGCAAGGCCTGTCCGCGGCTGGTCGAAATGGCGATTACCGAACTGCTGCCGCTGCCGATCGCGAAAGTCCGCAAGCTGCTGAACATCGAAACGCCGAAATTTTACACGCAGGCCCACGCGATGTGGCGGGCTGAGGGCGTTGATCCCTATGATCTGATGGCACCGGTCAAAGAGGCGGCATAAGTTCTGGGGGAGCTCCCCAGCCAACCCTACCTCGTCACCCTGAACTCGCTTCAGGGTCCATCGTGCCCGCTACCCCGGGCGTGGATTCGCAGCTAAACCGCGCAGTCGGCTCATTTGGTAGACAACAGGGCCATTCGTGAAATGGACCCTGAAACGAGTTCAGGGTGACGGACTGGGTTTTGGGACCACGGCATTTGCGCCTGTAACCGCCGATTGACCCGGTTCAACCCTTGGCCTTCGCCTTGCCCTTGTGATCCCCGATCAGCCCATCGAGCTCGATGATCCGGTTCCGCTCAGGCGTGCCCTTGGCGAGGCCTTTGAGGCGGCAGGAGGCCCACAGGCTCTTGCGTTCGCTTTCGAGCGCCTTGAGGTACAGATCGGCCATCAGGTTTCCATCCAATCACGGAAGAAGGAGTCGCTCGCTTCGCGCAGTGCGGTGAGGGGGATTTCGGCGAAATTGCCAGACGCACCGGGCGCATCGCCGATTGAGATCGAATCACCTCCGATGACGCCGAGATATCGAGCTTTGACTCCGAACTTCTTTGCGAGAGCGATTAACTCTTCACCGTAGGGATCAATGGTGGACACCATATAGCGCCCTTGATCTTCGCCAAAGAGCTGCTTGGGCAAAGTCTGTCGGGTTTCCGGGATGAGGCCTTCACTCTTCGCAGAAATTTTCCAATCGACATCGATATCTACACCAATATTTCCGGCGAGTGCCATTTCCGTGACGGCGACCAATATACCTCCGTCGGACACATCGTGGACTGCATTCACGAGGTTAAGCTTGATCAACGTCCGAATGAGTTCACCACTCACCCTTTCAGCATCAAGGTCTACTGGGGGAGGCAAACCATCCTCTCTGCCATGTAATTCCCGAAGCCAGAGTGACTGACCGAGATGCGAGGTCGGCCCGCCAATCAACCACAGCCGATCACCTTCAGCCTTAAACCCGATCGTCGCCATCTTGGCGTAATCGTCCATCAGGCCGACGCCGCCAATCGCCGGGGTCGGCAAGATGGCGGAGCCACCGCCAGTCGCCTTGCTCTCGTTATAAAGCGAAACGTTCCCGCTCACGATCGGGTAATCCAGCGCGCGGCAGGCATCGCCCATGCCGCGCAAGGCTTCGACGATCTGGGCCATAATTTCGGGCCGTTGGGGGTTGGCGAAGTTCAGGCAATTGGTGATCGCCAAGGGCTTGGCCCCAACAGCTGAGATATTGCGATAGGTTTCAGCAACCGCCTGCTTGCCGCCTTCATAGGGATCGGCATAGCAATAGCGCGGGGTGCAGTCGGTGCTCATGGCGAGCGCCTTGCGGGTGCCGTGGAGGCGGACCACTGCCGCATCGCCGCCGCTCAATTGCAGCGTGTCGCCGCCGACCTGACTGTCATACTGCTCCCAGATCCAGCGCCGGCTGGCGAGATCGGGGCAGGCCATCAGCTTGAGCAGATCCGCGCCGATGTCAGTGCTTTCGGGAATATCGCCGAGCGGCGCGACTTTGGCCCAGACCTTGTAATCCTCAAGGCTCAGCGCCGGACGGTCATAGAGCGGTGCGTCCTCGGCCAATGGCCCGAGCGGAATATCGCAGACGGTTTCGCCCTTCCATGTCAGCACCATGTGGCCGGTATCAGTCACTTCGCCGATCACCGCGAAGTCCAGCTCCCACTTCTTGAAGATCGCCTCAGCCATCGGCTCCTTGCCGGGCTTGAGCACCATCAGCATCCGCTCCTGGCTCTCGCTCAGCATCATTTCGTACGGCGTCATGCCTTCTTCGCGGCATGGCACCTTGTCCATGTCTAGGATGATCCCGGCCTTGCCGTTGGTCGCCATTTCGACGCTGGAGCTGGTCAGCCCCGCCGCGCCCATATCTTGAATCGCGACAATCGCATCGGTCGCCATCAGTTCAAGGCAAGCCTCAATCAACAGCTTTTCGGTGAACGGATCGCCGACCTGCACTGTCGGACGCTTGGCTTCGGAATCCTCGCCGAAATCGGCGCTGGCCATGGTCGCACCGTGGATCCCGTCGCGCCCGGTCTTGGAGCCGACATAGACGATCGGATTGCCGATCCCGGTGGCGGCGGAGTAGAAAATCTTGTCCTGCTCAGCGACGCCGACAGTCATCGCGTTGACCAGAATGTTGCCATCATAGGCGCTGTGGAAATTGGTTTCCCCGCCCACTGTGGGCACGCCGACGCAATTGCCATAACCGCCGATGCCCGCGACCACGCCTTTGACCAGCGATTTCATCTTGGGATGGTCGGGCCGGCCGAACCGCAGCGCATTCATGTTCGCCACCGGCCGCGCGCCCATCGTGAACACGTCGCGCAGGATCCCGCCAACCCCCGTCGCCGCGCCCTGATAGGGTTCGATGTAACTGGGGTGGTTGTGCGATTCCATTTTGAAGATCGCCGCCTGCCCATCGCCGATGTCGATCACCCCGGCGTTTTCGCCCGGACCGCAGATCACCCAGGGCGCTTCGGTGGGGAGCTTCTTAAGGTGAAGGCGGCTCGATTTATAGCTGCAATGCTCGGACCACATCACCGAGAATATGCCGAGCTCGACCATATTCGGCTCACGCCCCAGCGCGTTCAGCACGCGGGCATATTCTTCTTCCGACAGCCCGTGGGCTGCGACGACATCTGCGGTGATCTCGGCCATGGGCGGGCCTTAGCGGGGTGAGCCGTCTCAATCCAGCCCGTTCAGGCCGGTTTTGTGGCGCTTTTCCCCATCCACCACGCGGCCAGCGTTGCCAGACCGAACGCAAAGAAGGCCAGCACCGATGTGCCGGTGGTCACTTCGGGCTCAACCGGGCCAAACCAGTTGACCGCCTGCAGCAACAGCAGAACGCCCGCCAGCACGCCAACCCGCAGCGGGGCAGGGCGCTTGGCCCGCACGTAAAGCCACAGCGCGCCGAAGGTAATGCCCAGCTCCAGCGGCATTTCCAGCATCGGATAGTTCCACAGGCCAAGACCCAGCTTGGGCGGACTGCCCGTCAGTGTCAGATCGGGCACGTGGACCAACAGATCGAGGAACCAGTGGGACACTACCACTGCGCCGGTCAGCAGCGCGGCGGTTTTGTCCTTGGTCAGACCCCAGATCACAACGGTGGTCCCGCCGCCGAAGATCACCGATCCCAGCAGCGAATGGGTATAGGGCATATGATAGAGGTCCATCGGGTTCATCGCGCTGATCCCCGGGGTGACGCGCATATGCTCCATCCCGGTCAACAGCAGACCGAAGAACGCCCAGTCAACCAACTGTGCCGCGATGAATAGAAGGCCGAGCGCTGGAGCCTTTGGCCGCGCTGCGACCGCCAGAGCAGGCGCCCAGTGCCCGATAAACACCGCCTCAGGCCGTCCAGAACTTGATCAGCAACAATGCTGAGCTGCCTGCGGCAAGCCCGCTGGCAACGGTACCCCAGGCCATGTCGAGCAAGGCAAGCTGCGAGGCCCAGCCCTTTAGCGTCGCGAGGTTGGTCAGGTTATAGGTCGCATAGGCAGTCAGCCCGATCGCGCCGCCAAACACCACCGACAGCGGCACACCGGCCAGCGGCAGCCCCGGAGCGCCGTTCGACATGAAGCCCGGTAGCACGGCAAACAGGCCCAGCGCGGCGAAATAGATCAGATAGAAGACTACGGCTGGCCCGGTGCGGAACTTGGGGGCGAGCAATTCGCCTAGCACCGGGCGATAGAACATCGGCACGGCGAAGCGCAGCCAGATCATGTCCACAATCAGAAAGACGCCGCCAGCCGCCGCAATTGCAACGGACCACAGCTTCAGAAACTCAACCATCTAGAAATTCTCCCCAAGGGCGCATCGCGCCATACGCTTCCTAACTTGACCGTTGCGGCGCGCGCGGTCAATGGTTGAAGCCATGAGCGAGACCAATTCCGATATCACCGCGCTGAGTTTCGAAGAGGCGCTGCGGGCGCTGGAAGACATTGTTCGCAGCCTTGAAAGCGGCGAAGTGCCGCTCGATGCGACCATGGATCTTTACGAGCGCGGGGAAAAGCTGCGGCTACATTGTCAGGCCCGGCTCGATGCTGCGCAGATGCGGATAGAAAAGATCGTGGCTGGGCCCGATGGCGCTGCGGCTGCGGTCACGCCGTTCGATGCTGACTAGGCAATGAAAGCGGTGCCAGATCCGTTGCTGGGTGATGCCTTGACGGCCATCGCCAGCGATATTGACGCGATGTTCGACGCTCTGTTGCCCGCGGAAGGACGGTTGGGCGAAGCGATGCGTTATGCCGCGATTGGCGGGGGCAAGCGGCTGCGGCCGCTGCTGCTGACAGCGACAGCCGCGATGCACGGTGCCGATCGCAGTCAGGCCCTGCGAGCTGCCGCAGCGATCGAGGCGATCCACGCCTATTCGCTGGTTCACGATGATCTGCCGTGCATGGATGATGATGCCATGCGTCACGGCAAACCCAGCACTCATGCCGCTTTTGATGAGGCGGTGGCGGTGCTGGCGGGCGATGCGCTTCAGGCCTTTGCCTTCGAAGTGCTGGCCGATCCTGCGACCAGTGGGGATCCCTTCGTCCGGGCCGAACTGGTGCAAGTGCTGGCCGGGGCCTCGGGTGCGAGCGGGATGGTCGGCGGGCAGATGCTCGATATTGAGGGCGAAGGGCGAGCGCTCGACGTGCCGGCGATCACCCGGATGCAGCAGCTTAAGACTGGCGCCTTGCTTTCGGCTGCAGTCGAAATGGGCGCTGTGATGGGCAAGGTTCCCCCGGAAGGCCGGGTTCACCTGAAAGGCTATGCTCGGGCGATCGGGTTGGCATTTCAGATCGCCGATGACTTACTGGACCATGCTGGCGACGAGGCCAAAGCCGGCAAGGCGCTGCGCAAAGACGCGGCGGCGGGCAAACAGACCTTTGTGGCGCTAGTCGGCGCAGATCGCGCGCGCGAACAGGCGCAGATGCTGACCGATCAAGCGATTGCGCATCTCGGCTCTTATGGGCAAGAGGCAGACCTGCTGCGGGCCTTGGCGCGCTTTATTGTGGAAAGGGACCACTGAATGGTAAAGCGCATTGGGGTTTATCCCGGCACGTTCGATCCGATCACGCTTGGTCATATGGATATTATTGAGCGCGGCGCGAAGCTGGTTGATGAACTGATTATCGGGGTCACCACCAACATCGCCAAATCGCCGATGTTCGATGATGATGAACGGATCGCGATGGTGAAGCGCGAAGTGGCGCGGGTTGGCAATGCCAAGATCCGGGTGGTCGGGTTCAACTCGTTATTGATGGACTTTGCCGATGCGATGGGCGCCCAGGTGGTGATCCGCGGCATTCGCGGGGTGACCGACTTTGAGTACGAATATCAGCTGACCGGCATGAACCGCCAGCTCAACCACGAGGTTGAGACCGTGTTCCTGATGGCCGATGTCGCGCTGCAGCCGATTGCATCGCGCTTGGTCAAAGAAATCGCGATCTATGGGGGCGATATCTCCAAATTTGTCAGTTCAGCCGTGCGCGCCGATGTGATGGCGCGCATCCCCGCGCGCTAAGCGCGGTGGACCGATTGCACCCGTTCATTGCCATGACAGCCTTGCGGCGCTATCCCGCCGCCGAAGCTTTGATCAACTGCGAGTTACGCCCCCTATGAACCGCCGAATTTTCGCTATGCTTGCCTTCAGCCTGTCTTTGGCTGCCGCCCCTGCCATGGCACAATCAAAGGACGCCGCAGCACCCGCACCTGCACCGGTCAGCGCAGTGGTCAGCTTGGATCCGGCGTTTGAACCTGAAAATATTCTGGTACTCGATCTGTCCAACGGCGGCCGGGTGATGATCCGCCTGATGCCGAGCTGGGCACCTGGACATGTTGAGCGGATCAAGACACTGACCGGGCAGGGCTTCTACAACGGTGTTATTTTCCACCGTGTAATCGAAGGCTTCATGGCGCAGACGGGGGATCCAACCGGAACCGGGCAGGGTGGATCAACGCTGCCGGACCTGAAGGCAGAGTTCAACTATCTGCCGCACGTTCGCGGCACCGTCTCAATGGCGCGTACCGATCAGCCAGATACCGCCAACAGCCAGTTCTTCATCGTGTTCTATCCGCGCTTTGCGCTGGATCATCGCTACACCAATTTCGGCCGCGTGATCGCCGGGATGGATGTGGTTGACGCAATCGCGCGCGGCGAACCGCCGAGCAGCCCGACCCGGATTGTTCAGGCCTCGATGCTGTCAGAAAACAAGCCGCGTCCGGCCGCTCCAGCAGCGCCAGCTGCGATCAGCATCACCCCCGATATGCTGAGCGGCGCAAAGCCGAACTAAGCACTAAGGCGCTTCCATGCGCGTTGATCTGTTCGATTTTGAGCTGCCGCCAGAGCTGATTGCACTGCGTCCCGCCAAGCCGCGCGATGCAGCGCGGTTGCTGCACGTATCGGAAGCTGGAGCACTTGCCGACCTGACTGTGCGCGATCTGCCCAGCCTGCTGCGGCGCGGCGATGTGCTGGTATTCAACGACACCCGCGTTATCCCGGCCCAGCTTGAAGGGATGCGCGGCGATGCCCGGATTGGCGCAACGCTGCACAAACGGATCGACCTGCGCCGCTGGCAGGCCTTCGTCCGCAACGCCAAGCGGCTGCGCACCGGCGATACAATTGATTTTGCGAACGGGGTTCAGGCCATCGCCGAGACGCGCGGCGATGATGGCAGCTGGACGCTGGCGTTTGTGGGCGAGGAACCGGTCGAAGTGCTGCTCGAACGCGCTGGGCAAATGCCGCTGCCGCCCTACATCGCGGGCAAGCGCCCCACCGATGCGCAGGACAAAGCCGATTACCAAACCATGTTTGCGGCCAAGGACGGCGCGGTTGCGGCGCCGACTGCCGCGCTGCATTTCACGCCAGAACTGATGGCGGCATTGGCGCTTGCCGGGATCGGAACTGAGACACTAACGCTCCACGTTGGCGCAGGAACGTTCTTGCCGATGAAAGTTGATGACACCGCCGATCACCGGATGCACGCCGAATGGGGCACGATCAGCGCCGAGGCCGCCGAGCGGCTCAATGCTGCGCGCGCAGCTGGTGGCCGGGTGATCGCGGTCGGCACCACCAGCCTGCGCCTGCTGGAAAGCGCCGTCAGCGAAGACGGCACGATCCAGCCGTTCAGCGATGACACGGCGATCTTCATCACCCCGGGCTATCGCTTCAAAGCGGTCGACGGCCTGATGACCAATTTCCACTTGCCCAAATCGACCCTGTTCATGCTGGTTTCGGCTCTCATGGGGCGCGATCGGATGCAGGCGGCCTATGCCCATGCAATTGCGGCGGGCTACCGGTTCTACTCCTATGGCGATAGTTCGCTGCTGCTGCCTGACGGTTGACGCAGCGCCGCTTGCATCGCGATGGCAATTAGGGTCTGATTGCTTACCGCGCATGAAGATAGCGACGCGGCGGAGGGGATTTCATAATGACAGATGCAACTTCGGCGCCCGCAGCGGCGGCGCCTGGGCCGGTGGCCGGGCTGGGTATTCTGGCCATCGTGGTGGTGCTGGTATTCGCCTGGGCGATCATCGGAACGATGCTGTTTTCGGACCTGACGCTGTTCGGCGGGTTCCTGCTGCTGTGGCACTGGGCCAACCTTGAAGCGCTGGAGATCAAGCGGATGCCGGCCACTATCGCCGGGGCGCTGGTCGGGATCGCGCTGGCCTGGCAGGTGGTTTACCTGACCCAGCAGATGGGCAGCACCGGCACGATTATTGGCCTGCTGATCATGGTCGTGGCGATCTATCTGCAGATCATTGCGGCGATCCCGTTCCTGTTCAACGCAGCGGCGATGCTGTTCCTGACTGTGGCAGCGGCTCCGCTGATCCAGCTCAAGGTCGATTTTGTCGAACTGGCGATTTCCACTGTGGCTGGCGCAGTGTTCTTTGGCGCCGCCGTCGAAGGGCTGAAGCGGATCGCGGCGCGGTTCGGGCCGGCCGCCTAGCGCGGAAACAACGTCGCCTGATCGATCACCCGGTCGATCAAGGCGTCGTCTGCTGGCAGCTGTTGATCGAGCATCAGCATGGCGAGGCCGTGGACCACGGACCAGGCCTGGATCATCAACCGCCGGGTCTCCTCTGGGTTACCACCGGTAGCTACGGCGGCTTTGTCCTGCAGCATTCGTGCGGCCAGATTTTCGCCAAAGATGCTGACACCGATCGGCTCGCATTGGCTGAACATCAGCCGGAACAGTGCGGGATGGGCGAGGGCGAAGCGAACATAGGCGCGGCCGGTGGCAGCAAAGGCATCGGCTGAATTGGCCGCGCCATCGGCCGCCGCTTGCTGAAACTGGCCAAGTTGCTCGATCCCTTCACTGGCAAGCGCGCGCATCAGCGCCTGCTTGTCCGGGAAGTGGCGATAGACCGCCGTGGCCGATACTCCGACATCGCGGGCCAATTGGCGCAGCGACAGATCGGCGATCGCAGTCGTCTTGAGCGCCTCCATTCCAGCCTCCACCAGCGCGCTGCGCAGGTCGCCATGGTGATAGGCACGGGCCGGTGAAATCGATGTTGACACTGTTATCATAGTCCCTATGTTTACAGTAGAAACATTAAAGGGAGATTCGTTCCATGGCAAGCGCAGTCGAAACCGCAATCCGGTCTGTCGTGACCAAGGGCATCACCACCGTTGCCGGGATCAACCGTTCGCTCAAGGACAAGGATCGGGCGCATCCATTCCTGACCGGAATCCACACGCCGATGAAGGATGAGCGGACGATCACCGATCTGGCCGTCACCGGCACAATCCCCGCTGAACTGGCCGGGCGCTATGTCCGGATCGGGCCGAACCCGATCAACCCTGATCCGCGCGGGCATCATTGGTTCATCGGTGACGGCATGGTTCACGGCGTAAGGCTGCAGGGCGGTAAGGCGCTGTGGTATCGCAACCGTTACATCCGCTCGATGGATCTGGAAGCCAAAGGCGGGCCCAAGGCCGCCCCGGGGCCACGGCGCGGTCGGCGTGATCTGATCAACACCAATGTGATCCAGCATAACGGCAAAGTGCTGGCGATTGTCGAGGCTGGCTCGTTTCCGGCCGAACTGGATGAAAATCTGGAGACCGTCGCCTACACCGATTTCGGCGGCACGCTGCAAATGCCGTTCTCTGCCCACCCGCACGAAGACCCGCTGACCGGCGAGTTGCATGCAATCGTCTATGACGGGATGACGCAGGACACAGTTTGGCACGTAGTTGTATCGAAGGATGGCCAGGTCGTGCGGCAAGAGCCGATCCCGGTGCAGGATGGCCCTTCGATCCACGAATGCGCGATCACGCAGAAATATGTGCTGGTGTTCGACCTGCCAGTTACCTTTTCGATGAAGGCGCTGATCGGCGGGCAGCAGTTCCCCTATTCGTGGAACCCGGAACACAAAGCCCGGGTCGGCCTGATGCCGCGGGCCGGCAGCGCCGACCAGATCGTCTGGTGCGATATCGATCCCTGCTATGTCTTCCACGTCGCCAATGCCTATGAGCGCGAAGACGGCGTGGTGATTGTCGATTGTTCGGTTCACGAAACTATGTTTGCGGGCGGCCCTGATGGTCCCAATGGCAAACCGCTGGGGATGGAGCGTTGGGAGGTTGATCCAACATCGAGCAAGGTCAAGCGCACCACGCTCGACAGCACCCCGCAGGAATTCCACCGCCCGGACGAACGCTATTTTGGTCAGCCCTATCGCTATGCCTGGTCGCTTGGTTTGCCTGAAAAAGCCGAATTTCTGGGTGACGCGCCGATCTATCGGTACGATCTGCAAACGGGCGCGCGGCAGGCGCATGACTTCGGTCCCGGCAAGGTCCCCGGCGAATTCGTGTTTGTCCCGCGCAGCGCCGATGCGCCAGAGGGTGATGGCTGGGTGATGGGCTATGTCATCGATGCCGTGCATGAAACCACCGATCTGGTGATCCTCGACGCCAGCGATATGAGCCTGCCACCCATCGCCAGCGTCCACATCCCACACCGCATCCCGCCGGGCTTCCACGGCAACTGGCTCGCCGATGCTTAAGAGGCTTGGGCGCTTGACTTGAGACAAGGACTGGGCCCTCCTGCCTCTGCCAATGCTGGCGGGAAAAGGAGGGGCCATGGACACCGAACGTTTTGTAGTGATCGAGGCAGGACTGGAGCGCGCCGCCGAGGATCTGGGCGATGTGACCGCGCCTGTGATGGCGCAGTTCTATGCGCGCTTTCCCGATGCGCGGGCGAGCTTTGTCCATCATATGCCTGCCAACCCGGCAAGCCTAGAAGCCGAAATGGTCGGCAATGCGCTCTATTACGTGATGACCTGGTTCGAAAAGCCCAGCGAGGCGCGGATCGCTTTTGACAGCTCGGTCCCGCACCATCGCGTCGCGCTGGGGGTCTCGCCCGACTGGTACCGCGGCTTTATCGAGGCGTTTCTCGACGTGGTTGAGCCGGCGGCGGTCCGCGATGATCACGACCGGGCCGTATGGCAAAGCCTGCGCGAAGGTCTGGTGGGGCTGGTCGAACGGAACCGTTTGGTTTAGCGCCGCGCGGATGAAACCGCGCTTTCAGTTCAACATCTCCGCCACCGATGGCAAGGCCCGCACCGGCACGATTGCGATGCGTCGGGGCGAAATCCGCACGCCTGCTTTCATGCCGGTCGGCACTGCCGCCACGGTCAAGGCGATGAAGCCCGAAAGCGTCCGCTCAACCGGGGCGGACATCCTGCTCGGCAATACCTATCACCTGATGCTGCGTCCGGGCGCTGAACGGGTCGCGCGGCTTGGGGGCTTGCACAAATTCATGAACTGGGATCGCCCGATCCTGACCGACAGCGGCGGCTATCAGGTGATGAGCCTGTCCGATCTGCGCAAGATTACCGAGGATGGCGTCACTTTCAAAAGCCACCTCGACGGCAGCAAGCATTTGCTGACCCCTGAACGCTCGATGGAAATCCAGCGGTTGCTCGGCAGCGATATCGTCATGGCCTTCGACGAATGCCCGCGCGCCGATGCGCCGCGCGATGTGATCGAGAAATCGATGCAGATGTCCATGCGCTGGGCCGCGCGCAGCCGCGCCGGTTTCGACAGCGGTGAAGAACACGCGGAACGCTCGGCCTTGTTCGGCATTCAGCAAGGCGCGCTGGACGAGGCTCTGCGCCGCACCAGCGCCGATGCTTTGCAAGAGATCGGCTTTGATGGTTACGCGATCGGCGGGCTGGCGGTGGGTGAGGGGCAGGAGGCGATGTTCGCCACGCTCGACTTTGCGCCCGACATGCTTCCGGTAGATCGTCCGCGCTATTTGATGGGGGTGGGCAAGCCCGACGATCTGGTTGGTGCGGTCGAGCGCGGGGTCGATATGTTCGACTGCGTCTTGCCCAGCCGTTCCGGCCGCAATGGGCAAGCCTTCACCTGGACCGGCCCGGTCAACCTGCGCAACGCCCGCCACGCCGAAGACCCGGCCCCGCTAGAGCCGCGTTGCCCGTGCGATGCCTGCACCAAATACAGCCGCGCCTATCTCCACCATCTGACCAAGAGCGGCGAGATTCTTGGCGCGATGTTGCTGACCGAACACAACCTGACGTTCTATCAACAACTGATGCAGGCGATCCGCGATGCGATTGCGACGGGGACGTTCGCGGCTTTCGCGGCGGAGTTCCGGCGCGGATATCTCAAGAGTTAGGCGGTTTGGGTAGATATCGCCCTGCATGGCCGCTGCGCGAGCTTCGCTGCCCAAGGTGACTAACCCCCTCAAAGCCCCCTAGCCGCCGCGCTGTAGCTGCTGGAAAACTCCTAGCCGATCCGTGATCTGCCAATGGCCGGTCAGGCGATCCTCGCTGTCAAAGCCATAGACGGTCGCGCCCGACATGTGGATCGTTCGGCCGTTTGCCGGGAAGCCAGGCAGGTCGCCGAGATGCGTACCTGTCCAGAGCCAGGTCATCACGACACTGTCGCCATCGGCGAACAGGCCTTGAATATCGAACCGCTGGTCGGGGAATGCCGCTCTCGATTTCCGAACCCGATCTTTGAAGCCAGTGCGATCCAGCGTACTGCCCTCCCACGGATCACCGGGATCGTGGTGGATCGTGTACGTCTCCGCAATATAGCCATCTGCCGCATCGGCCTCGCCGTCGTCCCAAATCTGCCGGATGAAAGCGGAGAGCCGCTGCTTGCGTTGGTTTACGGACGTCATGATCTTTCCTCGTCGGGTTGGGACTGGGCGAGTGCCAACGCATGATCTCGAATGTCCACAGGCCATGCTGCCATCCGTCCTCCGAAGATTTCATCCTCACCAGCGAACAGAGCGCGGATCACCTCCTCGTAGTCGGGCAGATCACCGGCCAGCGCGTGCAGGAAGCGATAAGTGCGCTCCTGCGCTGCCTTGCGGTCGGTTTGCCCCGCATCCGCGCGACGCGCTTCGTCAACCAGGCGGCGCAAGGCTTGCGATGCTCCGCCCGTTTGTCTTGCAAGCCATTCCCAATGCCTTGGTAACAGGGTCACTTCGCGTGCAACGACACCCAGCTTAGGTCGTCCTCTTGATCGAACGGGGCTGCCCAGCAGGTCGCCGCGCGTTCTGGCCGCCAGCTCGGTGAGCTCACCATGTTCGGTCAACCGCGTGACGATTTCCGCCGTGGTGCCGCGAAGATCTAGATCGATTGCGGCACCGGAAGCGTCATCGAAGATAAAGAGCGAGCCTTGTGCGGCGGCGTCGTGTGCTTTGATTGCGAGCGCCACATCAATCAGCGCTCCGCTCGCGAAGCGCCGGGTGCCGATAAACGCAGTACAGGGGGTGGACAGGTATCGAGTCATGGCTCTTTTATAGCCGGGTAAAACTGACTGTCAAATTATCTGGGTAATATTGATTTGCCTGACCGGCCATAGTAGGGCGACTTGCGGTAGCAAGGGGATGATGCATGCAAAAGGAAGGACGAAAGGCAGCCATTGCAGCCTACAAGGACCGCAAGGTTGAATCGGGCATATATGCTGTCCGGTGCGTGCCATCCGGTCAGGTGTGGGTGGGCAGTGCGCCTGATCTGTCGACCATTCAGAATCGCCTGTGGTTCACACTGCGGCAGGGGAGCGACACACATCGAGATCTTCAAAAGGCCTGGGCCGATCATGGCGGCGATGCCTTCACGTTCGAGGTGATCGAACGTCTGCCCGACGATGATAATCCCGGCTTCGACCGCGCTGCCATGCTCAAGCGTGCGCACGCACGTTGGATAGCCGAATTGGACTGCACCCGGATCTAACCAGTCCAGGCACCGCCACGCGGTTCG
>Ga0209480_10000111_pt1 | contig 76743 bp, 88 predicted proteins | sample JI61114C2DNA_FD_187501 | JGI IMG/M metagenome (GOLD analysis project Ga0209480, IMG submission 187501) | Wastewater effluent complex algal communities from Wisconsin, to seasonally profile nutrient transformation and Carbon sequestration -... | ecosystem: Engineered > WWTP > Effluent > Algae...
CTGACCGAGGCCGAGATCAAGCAGGGCCTGCGCACGCGCACGATCGCCACCGAGATCCAGCCGATGCTGTGCGGCACCGCCTTCAAGAACAAGGGCGTGCAGCGCATGCTCGACGCGGTGATCGAGTACATGCCGTCGCCGATCGACATCCCGCCGGTGCCGGGCACCGACGAGGACGACAAGGAAACCTCGCGCAAGGCCGACGACAGCGAGAAGTTCGCTGCGCTGGCATTCAAGCTGATGACCGACCCGTACGTCGGCCAGTTGACCTTCGTGCGCGTCTATTCCGGTGTGCTGAAGTCGGGCGACTCGGTCTACAACCCGATCCGCGGCAAGAAGGAGCGCATCGGCCGGATCCTGCAGATGCACGCCAACCAGCGTGAAGAGATCAAGGAAATCCTGGCCGGCGACATCGCCGCCTGCGTGGGTCTGAAGGACGTGACCACGGGCGAAACCCTGTGCGATCCGGAATCGGTCATCACGCTCGAGAAGATGGTGTTCCCGGAGCCGGTGATCTCGCAGGCCGTCGAGCCCAAGACCAAGGCCGACCAGGAGAAGATGGGCGTTGCCCTGGGCCGTCTGGCGCAGGAAGACCCGTCGTTCCGCGTGCGCACCGACGAAGAGTCCGGCCAGACCATCATCTCCGGCATGGGCGAGCTGCACCTGGAAATCATCGTCGACCGCATGAAGCGCGAATTCGGCGTGGAAGCCAACGTCGGCAAGCCGCAGGTGGCCTACCGCGAGACGATCCGCAAGAACGTGTCCGACATCGAGGGCAAGTTCGTGCGCCAGTCCGGCGGCAAGGGCCAGTACGGCCACGTCGTGCTGACCATCGAGGCGCAGGAGCCGGGCAAGGGCTTCGAATTCGTCGACGCCATCAAGGGCGGCGTGGTACCGCGCGAGTTCATCCCCGCCGTCAAGAAGGGCGTGGAAGACTCGCTGCCCAATGGCGTGCTCGCCGGCTTCCCGGTGGTCGACGTGAAGGTCACGCTGACCTTCGGTTCGTACCACGAGGTCGACTCGAACGAAAACGCGTTCAAGATGGCAGCGTCGCTGGGCTTCAAGGACGGTTGCCGCAAGGCCAACCCGGTGATCCTCGAGCCGATGATGGCCGTGGAAGTCGAGACGCCGGAAGACTACGCCGGCAACGTGATGGGCGACCTGTCGTCCCGTCGCGGCATGGTGCAGGGCATGGACGACATGCCCGGCGGCGGCAAGGTCATCAAGGCCGAAGTGCCGCTGTCGGAGATGTTCGGCTACTCGACCACGCTGCGTTCGATGTCGCAGGGCCGTGCCACGTACACGATGGAGTTCAAGCACTACAGCGAAGCTCCGAAGAACGTGGCCGACGCGATCATCACCTCGCGCACCAAGTAAGAACCAAGCCGGTCTTCGGCGCGCCGCCGTCTGCTGCCAGTGGCAGGCGACACAGCGAGCCGCCGGAGACCTTAAACCGCACACTGGACAACGCTCTTTGATAACGGAGATTTCGAGATGGCAAAAGGCAAATTCGAGCGGACCAAGCCGCACGTGAACGTGGGGACGATTGGTCACGTGGACCACGGCAAGACGACGCTGACGGCGGCGATCACGACCGTGCTGTCGAGCAAGTTCGGTGGTGAGGCCAAGGCGTACGACCAGATCGACGCGGCGCCCGAAGAGAAGGCGCGCGGCATCACCATCAACACCGCGCACGTCGAATACGAGACGGCCAACCGTCACTACGCGCACGTCGACTGCCCCGGGCACGCCGACTACGTGAAGAACATGATCACCGGTGCGGCGCAGATGGACGGCGCCATCCTGGTGTGCTCGGCCGCCGACGGCCCCATGCCCCAGACCCGCGAGCACATCCTGCTGGCCCGTCAGGTCGGCGTGCCGTACATCATCGTGTTCCTGAACAAGTGCGACATGGTCGACGACGCCGAGCTGCTCGAGCTCGTCGAGATGGAAGTTCGCGAACTGCTCGACAAGTACGACTTCCCCGGCGACAAGACCCCCATCATCCACGGCAGCGCCAAGCTCGCCATGGAAGGCGACAAGGGCGAACTCGGCGAGCAAGCCATCATGAAGCTGGCCGACGCGCTGGACAGCTACATCCCCACGCCCGAGCGCGCCGTCGACGGCGCCTTCCTGATGCCCGTCGAAGACGTGTTCAGCATCTCTGGCCGTGGCACCGTGGTGACCGGCCGCATCGAGCGCGGCATCATCAAGGTCGGCGAGGAAATCGAGATCGTCGGCATCAGCGCCACGCAGAAGACCACCTGCACCGGCGTCGAGATGTTCCGCAAGCTGCTCGACCAGGGCATGGCCGGTGACAACGTCGGCATCCTGCTGCGCGGCACCAAGCGCGAAGACGTGCAGCGTGGGCAAGTGCTGTGCAAGCCCGGCAGCGTCAAGCCGCACACGCACTTCACCGCCGAGATCTACGTGCTCTCGAAGGAAGAGGGCGGCCGTCACACGCCGTTCTTCAACAACTACCGTCCGCAGTTCTACTTCCGCACGACGGACGTGACCGGCGCGGTGGAACTGCCCAAGGACAAGGAGATGGTCATGCCCGGCGACAACGTCAGCATCACCGTCAAGCTGATCGCCCCGATCGCGATGGAAGAAGGCCTGCGCTTCGCCATCCGCGAAGGCGGCCGCACCGTCGGTGCAGGCGTCGTCGCGAAGATCATGGAATAAGGAGCGGACATGTCCACCAAGCAGAAGATCCGCATCCGCCTCAAGGCCTTCGACTACAAGCTGATCGACCAGTCGGCTCTGGAAATCGTCGACACGGCCAAGCGCACGGGCGCCATCGTCAAGGGCCCGGTGCCCCTGCCGACGCGCATGCAGCGTTTCGACATCCTGCGTTCGCCGCACGTCAACAAGACGAGCCGCGACCAGTTCGAGATCCGCACGCACCAGCGCCTGATGGACATCGTCGACCCGACCGACAAGACCGTGGACGCGCTGATGAAGCTCGATCTGCCGGCCGGCGTGGACGTGGAAATCAAGCTGCAGTAGAATCGCAGGCTTTCCCGGCAGCGCACCTGATGTGCGCTGCCAAACTCATCAGCCCCGCCAATCGATGTGGGGCATTGGAGCAAACACATGAGTCTGAGCAACCGTCTCGGTTTGCTGGGCCGCAAGGTGGGCATGATGCGCATCTTCACGGACGATGGCGACGCCATCCCCGTGACGGTGCTCGATGTGTCCAACAACCGCGTCACCCAGGTCAAGACCGACGAAACCGACGGCTACACGGCCATCCAGGTGGCCTACGGAGCGCGCAAGGCGTCCCGCGTCAACAAGCCCGAAGCTGGTCACCTCGCGAAAGCGGGCGTCGAAGCCGGCCAGATCCTGAAGGAATTCCGTGTCGCCGCCGACGTGGCTGCCGGCTTCAAGCCTGGCGCGCAGATCCCGGTGACCACCTTCGCCGTGGGCCAGCTGGTCGACGTGCAGGGCACGTCCATCGGCAAGGGCTTCACCGGCACCATCAAGCGCCACAACTTCAGCTCGCAGCGCGCGTCGCACGGCAACAGCCGTTCGCACAACGTGCCGGGCTCGATCTCGATGGCGCAGGATCCGGGCCGCGTGTTCCCGGGCAAGAAGATGTCCGGCCACCTCGGTGACGTGACCAAGACGGTGCAGAACCTCGACGTCGTGCGCGTCGACGAAGCCCGCCAGCTGCTGCTGGTGCGCGGCGCCGTCCCGGGCTCGAAGAACGGCCATGTGGTCGTCAGCCCGGCCGTGAAGGTCAAGGCCAAGAAGGGAGCCCAGTGATGCAACTCGAGCTCCTGAACGAACAGGGCCAGGCGACCTCGAAGGTCGACGCGCCCGACACCGTCTTCGCGCGCGACTACAACGAAGCGCTCGTGCACCAGGTCGTGGTGGCCTTCCAGGCCAACGCGCGCCAGGGTACCCGTGCCCAGCTCGACCGCGAGATGGTCAAGCACTCGACGAAGAAGCCGTTCCGCCAGAAGGGCACCGGCCGCGCTCGCGCCGGCATGACCTCTTCGCCGCTGTGGCGCGGAGGCGGTCGCATCTTCCCGAACTCGCCGGACGAGAACTTCACCCAGAAGGTCAACAAGAAGATGTACCGCGCCGGCATGGCCGCCATCTTCTCGCAGCTGGCCCGTGAAGGCCGCGTGGCGGTGGTCGACTCGATCAGCGTCGACGCGCCCAAGACCAAGCTGCTGGCCGACAAGTTCAAGGCCATGGGCCTGGACTCGGTGCTGGTGATCGCCGACCAGGTCGACGACAACCTCGCGCTGGCTTCGCGCAACCTGGCCAATGTGCTGGTGGTCGAGCCGCGTTACGCCGACCCGCTGTCGCTGGTCTTCTACAAGAAGATCCTGGTGACCAAGGCGGCGATGGAGCAGCTCAAGGAGATGTTCGCATGAGCGCCGTGAAATTCGACGAGGGCCGCCTGGCCCAGGTGCTGGTGGCGCCGATCGTGTCCGAGAAGGCCACGTCCGCTGCCGAGAAGCACAACCAGGTGCTGTTCAAGGTGCTGCGCGACGCCACCAAGCCCGAGATCAAGGCAGCCGTGGAGCTGATGTTCAAGGTCGAGGTGAAGTCGGTGTCGACCGTGACCCAGAAGGGCAAGGTCAAGCGCTTCGGCAAGTCCATCGGCCGCCGCGACCACGTCAAGAAGGCGTATGTCTGCCTGAAGCCGGGCCAGGAGCTCAACTTCTCCGGGGAGGCCGCGTAATGGCCGTCATCAAAGTCAAACCGACCTCGCCCGGCCGCCGCGCCGTGGTCAAGGTGGTGCACAAGCACCTGCACAAGGGCAAGCCGGAAGCATCGCTGCTCGAGCCGCAGATGCAGAATGCCGGCCGCAACAACAACGGCCACATCACGATTCGCCACAAGGGCGGTGGGCACAAGCACCACTACCGCGTGGTCGACTTCCTGCGCAACAAGGACGGCATCCCGGCAAAGGTCGAGCGCGTCGAGTACGACCCGAACCGCACCGCCCACATCGCGCTGGTGTGCTACGCCGACGGCGAGCGCCGCTACATCATCGCCCCGCGCGGGCTGGAAGTGGGCTCGACGGTCCTGTCCGGCGCGGAAGCGCCGATCAAGGCCGGCAACACGCTGCCGATCCGCAACATCCCGGTGGGTTCGATCATCCACTGCATCGAGATGCTGCCGGGCAAGGGCGCGCAGATCGCCCGCTCGGCCGGCGCTTCGGTGACGCTGCTGGCGCGCGAGGGCACCTACGCTCAGCTGCGCCTGCGCTCGGGTGAAGTGCGCAAGATCCACATCGACTGCCGCGCCACCATCGGCGAAGTGTCGAACGAGGAACACAGCCTGCGCCAGTACGGCAAGGCCGGTGCGATTCGCTGGAAGGGCATCCGCCCGACCGTTCGCGGTGTCGCGATGAACCCGGTGGACCACCCGCACGGCGGCGGCGAAGGCCGCACCGGCGAGGGTCAGGCTCCTGTGTCGCCGTGGAACACGCTGACCAAGGGCTACCGTACGCGCAACAACAAGCGCACGCAGACGATGATCGTCTCGCGTCGCAAGAAATAAGGGGCTGACGACATGACCCGTTCGCTCAAGAAAGGTCCCTTCGTGGACCACCACCTGATGGCCAAGGTCGAGAAGGCCGCCGCCATCAAGGACAAGAAGCCCATCAAGACTTGGTCGCGCCGCAGCACGATCCTGCCCGAGTTCATCGGGCTGACGATCGCCGTGCACAACGGCAAGCAGCACGTGCCCGTCTATGTGTCGGACCAGATGGTCGGCCACAAGCTCGGTGAATTTGCGCTGACGCGCACGTTCAAGGGGCACCCGGCCGACAAGAAGGCCAACAAGAAGTAAGGATGACGACGATGGAAACCCGTTCAATCGTTCGCGGCGTCCGCCTGTCTGCCGACAAGGGTCGGCTGGTGGCCGACATGATCCGCGGCAAGAAGGTGGACCAGGCGATCAACATCCTGACGTTCACGCCCAAGAAGGCTGCCGGCATCATCAAGAAGTGTCTCGAGTCGGCCATCGCCAACGCCGAGCACAACGACGGTGCCGACATCGACGAGCTGAAGGTCAAGACGATCTACGTCGAACAGGCCGCCACGCTGAAGCGCTTCTCCGCACGGGCCAAGGGCCGCGGCAACCGCATCAGCAAGCCGACCTGCCATATCTTCGTCACCGTCGGCAACTGAGGCCTCAAGGAAGACCATGGGACAAAAAATTCATCCGGTCGGCTTCCGTCTGCCGGTCACGCGCAACTGGGCTTCGCGCTGGTACGCGTCGAACCAGAACTTCGCCACGATGCTGGCCGAAGACCTGAAGGTTCGCGAGTTCCTGAAGGCGCGCCTGAAGAGCGCGGCCGTCTCGCGCATCCTGATCGAGCGCCCGGCCAAGAACGCCCGCATCACGATCTACTCGGCCCGTCCGGGCGTGGTGATCGGCAAGAAGGGCGAGGACATCGAGAACCTCAAGGCCGAGCTGACGCGCCGCCTGGGCGTGCCAGTGGCCGTGAACATCGAAGAAGTGCGCAAGCCCGAGATCGATGCCCAGCTGATCGCCGACAGCATCACGCAGCAGCTCGAGAAGCGCATCATGTTCCGCCGCGCGATGAAGCGCGCCATGCAGAACGCGATGCGCCTGGGCGCGCAGGGCATCAAGCTGATGTCCTCGGGCCGCCTGAACGGCATCGAGATCGCGCGCTGCGAGTGGTACCGCGAAGGCCGCGTGCCGCTTCACACCCTGAAGGCCGATATCGACTACGGCTTCTCCGAAGCCAAGACGACCTACGGCGTGATCGGCGTGAAGTGCTGGGTCTACCGCGGTGACCGTCTGGGTCACGGCGAAGCGCCGGCGGCCAAGACCGAGCAGGCCGAAGACGATCGCCGTCCGCGCCGCAGCGGCCCGCGTGGCCCTGGCGGCCCGGGTGCTCCGGGCGGCCGTGGCCGTGGTCCAGGGTCCGATCGCGCACCGCGCCAAGCCGGTGCGCCGGCCGATGGCAGCGACAAGCCGGCCGTCGCCACCGACGCGCCGAAGACCCCCGCCGTCAAGCGCGTGCGCAAAGCCGTCGCGCCTGGCAGCGAGGGCAAAGGAGAATAAGCATGCTGCAACCCGCACGCAGAAAATACCGCAAGGAACAGAAGGGCCGCAACACTGGCATCGCCACGCGTGGCGCGGCGGTGTCGTTCGGCGACTTCGGCCTGAAGGCCACCGAGCGCGGCCGCCTGACGGCGCGCCAGATCGAGGCCGCGCGTCGCGCGATCTCCCGTCACGTGAAGCGTGGCGGCCGCATCTGGATCCGCATCTTCCCGGACAAGCCGATCTCGCAGAAGCCCGCCGAAGTCCGCATGGGCAACGGCAAGGGCAACCCGGAGTACTACGTGGCCGAGATCCAGCCCGGCAAGGTGCTCTATGAGATCAACGGCGTGCCCGAAGCGCTGGCGCGCGAGGCCTTCCAGCTGGCCTCGGCCAAGCTGCCGCTGAAGACCACCTTCGTGGCCCGCGCAATCGGCGCCTGAGGAGCAAGACCATGAAAGCATCAGAACTGCGCGCCAAGGACGTCGCTGGCCTCGAGAAAGAGGTCACCGACTTGCTGAAGGCACACTTCGGCCTGCGCATGCAGAAGGCCACCCAACAGCTCAACAACCACTCGCAGCTGGGCAACACCCGCCGCGACATCGCTCGCGCCAAGACCATCCTGGCCGAGAAGAAGAAGGGAGCTGCCAAGTGAGCGAAGCGCAAACCCAGGCCAAGGCCAAGAACACCCGCACCCTCATCGGCAAGGTGGTCAGCGACAAGCGCGCCAAGACCATCACCGTGCTGGTCGAGCGCCGCACCAAGCACGAGCTGTACGGCAAGATCGTCGGCAAGTCGAGCAAGTACCACGCGCACGACGAGAAGGGCGAGTTCAAGATGGGCGACGTGGTCGAGATCGCCGAGAGCCGGCCGATCTCCAAGACCAAGTCGTGGGTCGTGACGCGCCTGGTCCAGAAGGCCGAGATCGTCTAAGGCACCAAACGGGCGAGGCCTTTGACGGGCTTCGCACGACGCGGCCGGAACGCTGGGATACTGGCGACCGGCCGTTTTTCTTGGGTCCACCACGAAGGAGTGCAACGATGATCAAGGTCGGAGACAAGCTGCCCGCGGGCAAGCTGCAGGAATTCATCGAGGTCGAGGGCAATGGCTGCTCGCTCGGCCCGAACACGTTCGAGGTCGAGGCGTCGACTGCGGGCAAGAAGATCGCGATCTTCGGTCTGCCGGGCGCCTACACGCCGACGTGTTCGGCCAAGCACGTGCCGGGCTACGTCGAGAAGTACGACGAACTGAAGAAAGCCGGCATCGACGAGATCTGGTGCGTGTCGGTCAACGACGCCTTCGTGATGGGCGCCTGGGGGCGTGACCAGCACACCGGCGGCAAGGTGCGCATGATGGCCGACGGCAGCGCCGACTTCACCAAGGCCACCGGCCTGACGCTGGACCTGACCGCGCGCGGCATGGGCCTGCGCTCCAATCGTTACTCGATGCTGGTGGTCGACGGTGTCGTGAAGACGCTGAACATCGAAGGCCCGGGCAAGTTCGAGGTCAGCGACGCGGCCACGATGCTCGGGCAAGCCCAGCAGATCCTGCGCTGAAGCGGCCCTGCGGGCGGCCGCCAGGCCGTTCGCGGGAGACCGCAGAAGACGTTTGACAGCGGTTCGGGTTTTGCCCGATAATCCGCAGCTTCGCCGAAAAGGCGGCCGCTTCGTCACGGAGCAGCTGCCCTCGGATCCGCCCACAACGGGCTGCCGGTGCGTCCATGACACCCCGGCGGAACGACGGGCCCAAGACTGACCACGCGGGCAACCGCGGGTTCAAGTTGGGGACAGACAATGATTCAAATGCAATCGCGACTCGACGTCGCGGACAACACTGGCGCGAAGTCCGTCATGTGCATCAAGGTGCTGGGCGGCTCCAAGCGCCGCTACGCCGGCATCGGCGACGTCATCAAGGTTTCCATCAAGGAAGCCGCGCCGCGGGGCCGCGTCAAGAAGGGCGAGGTCTACAGCGCCGTGGTCGTGCGCACCGCCAAGGGCGTGCGCCGCCAGGACGGCTCGCTGGTTCGCTTCGACGGCAATGCCGCCGTTCTGCTGAACGCCAAGCTCGAGCCGATCGGCACCCGCATCTTCGGGCCGGTGACGCGCGAGCTGCGCACCGAGCGCTTCATGAAGATCGTCTCGCTCGCACCGGAAGTGCTCTGAGCGGCTGCGCAAGAAGGACAGGCCATGAACAAGATTCGCAAAGGCGACCAGGTCATCGTGTTGACCGGGCGCGACAAGGGCAAGCGCGGCACCGTGACGCAGCGCGTCGATGAGGAGCGCATCGTCGTCGAAGGCGTGAACGTGGTGAAGAAGCACGTCAAGCCGAACCCGATGAAGGGCACCACCGGCGGCGTCGTCGAGAAGACGCTGTCGATCCACCAGAGCAACGTCGCCATCTACAACCCGGCGACCGGCAAGGCCGATCGGGTGGGCATCAAGCTTCTGAGCGACGCCGAGAAGCAGTCGCGCAAGACCAAGGACAACGGCGTTCGCGTCTACAAGTCCAGCGGCGACGAGATCAAGGCCTAAGGGGTTCAAGAATGGCTCAACAGCAAAGCGCCGCTCGCCTGCAGGCGATCTACCGCGAAAAGATCGTTCCCGAACTCGTCAAGAAGTTCGGCTACAAGTCCACGATGCAGGTTCCGCGCATCACCAAGATCACGCTGAACATGGGCGTGAGCGAGGCCGTGTCGGACAAGAAGGTGATGGACAACGCCGTCGGCGACCTCACCAAGATCGCCGGCCAGAAGCCGGTGGTCACCAAGTCGCGCAAGGCGATCGCGAACTTCAAGATCCGCGAGAACGTGCCCATCGGCTGCATGGTCACGCTGCGTGGCGTGCACATGTACGAGTTCCTGGACCGTTTCGTGACGATCGCGCTGCCGCGCGTGCGCGACTTCCGCGGCATCTCGGGTCGTGCCTTCGACGGCCGTGGCAACTACAACATCGGTGTCAAGGAACAGATCATCTTCCCGGAGATCGACTACGACAAGATCGATGCGCTGCGTGGGCTGAACATCAGCATCACGACGACCGCGAAGACCGACGACGAATGCAAGGCGCTGCTCGCCGCATTCAAGTTCCCGTTCAAGAACTGAGGTGGCCCGTGGCTAAGACATCCCTGATCCAGCGCGAACTCAAGCGCGAGCAACTGGTCGCCAAGTACAAGAAGAAGTACGACGAACTCAAGGGCATCGCCAACGACGCCAAGAAGTCCGACGAAGAGCGTTATGCCGCGCGCCTCGAGCTGCAGAAGCTGCCGCGCAACGCCTACCCGACCCGCCAGCGCAATCGTTGCGAGCTGACCGGCCGTCCGCGCGGCACGTTCCGCAAGTTCGGCCTGGGCCGCAACAAGATCCGCGAACTGGCCTTCAAGGGCGACATCCCCGGTGTCGTCAAGGCCAGCTGGTAATCGGCGCGCAAAGGAGCAATTCACATGAGCATGAGTGATCCCATCGCCGATATGCTGACGCGTATCCGGAACGCGCAGATGGTCGAGAAGACCACTGTGGCGATGCCCTCGTCGAAGCTGAAGGTCGCGATCGCCAAGGTCCTGAAGGACGAAGGCTACATCGAGGACTTCAAGATCCGCGGCGAAACTGCCAAGCCGGAACTCGAGATCGCGCTGAAGTACTACGCCGGCCGCCCCGTGATCGAGCACATCGAGCGCGTGAGCCGTCCGGGCCTGCGCATCTACAAGGGCCGCCACGACATCCCGAACGTCATGAACGGGCTGGGTGTGGCCATCGTCACCACGCCCAAGGGCGTGATGACCGACCGCAAGGCGCGCCAGGCCGGTATCGGCGGCGAAGTGCTCTGCTACGTCGCCTAAGGGAGAGATCGCAATGTCACGCGTTGGAAAGATGCCGATCGCCCTGCCGAAAGGCGTGGACGTCTCGGTGACGGCTGACAAGATCAGCGTCAAGGGTTCGCTGGGCACGCTGGTGCGCCCCGTCAACGAACTCGTCACGGTCAAGAACGAGGACGGCAAGGTGCTGTTCTCCCCCGCCAACGAATCGGTCGCGGCCGATGCGATGAGCGGCACGATGCGCGCGCTGGTGGCCAACATGGTCAACGGCGTCAGCAAGGGCTTCGAGAAGAAGCTGAACCTGGTCGGCGTGGGCTTCCGTGCCGCGGCCACCGGTTCCAAGCTGAACCTGCAGATCGGTTTCTCGCACCCGGTGGCCAAGGACATGCCCGCAGGCATCACGGTCACCTGCCCGACGCAGACCGAGATCGTGATCAAGGGTTCCGACCGCCAGGTGGTGGGCCAGATCGCCGCGGAAGTCCGCGCGATCCGCCCGCCCGAGCCCTACAAGGGCAAGGGCATCCGCTACGCGGACGAGAAGGTCACGATCAAAGAGACCAAGAAGAAGTAAGGAGCGACGACCATGTCACTGAACAAAAAAGATCAGCGCATCCGCCGCTCCCGCCAGACCCGTGTGCGCATCGCCACGCAGCGCGTTGCGCGCCTGACGGTGCACCGCACGAACCTGCACATCTACGCCAGCGTCATCTCCGACGACGGCACCAAGGTGCTGGCCAGCGCTTCCACCGCCGAGGCCGATGTCCGCAAGGAACTCGGCGTGGCGGGCAAGGGCGCCAACGTGGCTGCCGCCACGATGATCGGCAAGCGCATCGCCGAGAAGGCCAAGGCCGCCGGCATCGAGAAGGTGGCGTTCGATCGCGCCGGTTTCGCCTACCACGGCCGCGTCAAGGCGCTGGCCGAGGCAGCCCGCGAAGCTGGTCTGCAGTTCTAAGCGCCCCACGCATCGGCGACGAGAAGGAATTCGACAATGGCAAAGTTTCAACCCCGCCAGCAGACCGAAGGCAATGACGACGGCCTGAAGGAAAAGATGATCGCGGTGAACCGCGTCACCAAGGTCGTGAAGGGCGGTCGCACGCTGAGCTTCGCGGCGCTGACCGTGGTCGGCGACGGCGACGGCCGCATCGGCATGGGCAAGGGCAAGGCCAAGGAAGTGCCGGTCGCCGTGCAGAAGGCGATGGAGTCGGCCCGCCGCAACATGTTCAAGGTCCAGCTCAAGGACGGCACGATCCACCACAAGGTGATCGGCGGCCACGGCGCGGCCAAGGTGCTGATGGCGCCGGCCAAGCCGGGTGACGGCATCATCGCCGGCGGCCCGATGCGCGCGGTCTTCGAGGTGATGGGCGTGACCGACATCGTGGCCAAGAGCCACGGTTCGACCAACCCGTACAACATGGTTCGTGCCACGCTGGACGCGCTGAAGAGCTCGACCACGCCGTCCGAAGTGGCAGCCAAGCGCGGCCTCACCGTCGAGCAGCTGTTCGGCTGATCGGCACGCGGAGAAGAGTCATGGCAGACAAGAAAACCCTCACGGTGAAGCTGGTTCGCAGCATCGCCGGCACGCGCGAATCGCATCGCGCCACGGTGCGCGGCCTCGGCCTGCGCAAGCTCAACAGCCAGTCCACCCTGGAAGACACGCCGGCGGTGCGCGGCATGGTCAACAAGGTCTCGTACCTGGTGAAGGTGCTGTAATGGAACTGAACACCATCAAGCCTGCCGAAGGCAGCAAGAAGAACCGCCGCCGCGTCGGCCGCGGCATCGGTTCGGGCCTGGGCAAGACGGCCGGGCGCGGCCACAAGGGCCAGAAGTCCCGTGCCGGTGGCTACCACAAGGTCGGCTTCGAAGGCGGCCAGATGCCGCTGCAGCGTCGCCTGCCCAAGCGTGGCTTCAAGTCGCACCAGCTCAAGTACAACGCCGAGATCACGTTGGCCGACCTCGAGGCGCTGGGCGTCGACGAAGTCGATCTGCTGACGCTGAAGGCGGCCAAGCTGGTCGGCCAGATCGCGCAAACGGTCAAGGTCATCAAGACCGGCGAGCTGACCAAGAAGGTCGCGCTCAAGGGCATTGGCGCGACCGCCGGTGCCAAGGCTGCCATCGAGGCGGCCGGCGGCTCCGTGGCCTGATCGGCCGCAGGGCAACGAAGCAGAACGGAACTCAGTGGCAACCAACGCGAATCAACTGGCCAAGAGCGGCAAGTTCGGCGACCTGCGTCGCCGGCTTGTCTTCCTGGTGCTCGCGCTCGTGGTCTATCGCCTCGGGGCGCACATTCCCGTGCCCGGCATCGACCCGCAGCAGCTCGAGCAGCTGTTCAAGGGGCAGGCCGGCGGCATCCTGAGCCTGTTCAACATGTTCTCGGGCGGCGCGCTGTCGCGCTTCACCGTCTTCGCGCTGGGCATCATGCCCTACATCTCCGCGTCGATCATCATGCAGTTGATGACCTACGTGGTGCCCACGCTCGAGGCGCTGAAGAAGGAAGGCGAAGCCGGCCGCCGCAAGATCACCCAGTACACGCGCTACGGCACGCTGGGCCTGGCGCTGTTCCAGTCGCTGGGCATCGCGCTCGCGCTGGAAGGCTCGCCGGGACTGGTCATCGCGCCGGGCTTCGGCTTCCGCCTGACGGCGGTGGTGAGCCTGGTGGCCGGCACGATGTTCCTGATGTGGCTGGGCGAGCAGATCACCGAACGCGGCCTGGGCAACGGCATCTCGATCCTGATCTTCGCCGGCATCGCCGCGGGTCTGCCCAACGCCATCGGCGGCCTGTTCGAGCTGGTCCGCACCGGCGCGATGAGCATCGTCGTCTCCCTGTTCATCATCGCCCTGGTGGCCGTGGTGACCTTCGTCGTCGTGTTCGTCGAGCGTGGCCAGCGCAAGATCCTGGTCAACTACGCGAAGCGCCAGGTCGGCAACAAGGTCTACGGTGGTCAGTCGTCGCACCTGCCGCTGAAGCTGAACATGTCGGGCGTGATCCCGCCGATCTTCGCGTCGTCGATCATCCTGCTGCCGGCCACCGTGGTGGGCTGGTTCGCCACCGGCGACGGCCTGCGCTGGCTGAAGGACCTGGCCTCGCTGTTGTCGCCCGGCCAGCCGATCTACGTGATGCTGTACGCCGCGGCGATCGTGTTCTTCTGCTTCTTCTACACCGCGCTCGTCTTCAACAGCCGCGAGACGGCCGACAACCTGAAGAAGAGCGGCGCGTTCATCCCGGGCATCCGCCCGGGCGAACAGACCGCCAAGCACATCGACCGCATCCTGTCGCGCCTGACGCTGGCCGGTGCGATCTACATCACCGCCGTGTGCCTGCTGCCCGAGTTCCTCGTGCTCAAGTACAACGTGCCGTTCTATTTCGGGGGCACCTCGCTGTTGATCATCGTCGTGGTGACGATGGACTTCTGGGCCCAGGTTCAAAGCTATGTGATGAGTCAGCAGTACGAGTCTTTGCTGAAGAAGGCGAATTTCAAGGCGAGCTGAGATGTCGAAAGACGATGCCATCCAGATGCAGGGGGAGATTCTCGAAAACCTCCCCAACGCCACGTTTCGCGTGAAATTGGAGAACGGGCACGTCGTGCTCGGCCACATCTCCGGAAAGATGCGCATGCACTACATCCGCATCCTACCGGGCGACAAGGTGACGGTCGAACTGACACCCTACGATTTGAGTCGTGCCCGCATCGTGTTTCGGGCCAAGTGAGTTGCCTGACGAAGGCTTAGGAGAAGACCATGAAAGTAGCCGCATCGGTCAAGAAGATGTGCCGCAACTGCAAGATCATTCGCCGCAAGGGCGTGGTGCGAGTCATTTGCACCGATCCGCGCCACAAGCAGCGTCAAGGCTGAACTGAAGGACAAGAGACATGGCACGCATTGCTGGCATCAACATCCCGCCGCACAAGCACACCGAGATCGGCCTGACGCACATCTACGGCATCGGCCGTACGACGGCGCAGAAGATCTGCAACACGGTGGGTGTGGCGTACTCGAAGAAGATCAAGGATCTCACCGACGGCGACCTGGAGAAGATCCGGGAAGAAATCGGCAAGATGACGATCGAGGGCGACCTTCGCCGCGAGATGTCCATCAACATCAAGCGACTGATGGACCTCGGCTGCTACCGCGGCTTCCGTCACCGCCGCGGCCTGCCCGTGCGCGGCCAGCGCACCAAGACGAATGCGCGCACCCGCAAGGGCCCGCGCAAGTCCGGCGCGCTCGTCAAGAAGTGAACTGCCGTTCCTTCCTGACCCAGTGAAGCATTAGAGAAAGACACGACCATGGCCAAGGCACCCGTCAATACCGCCGCTCAACGCGTGCGCAAGAAGATCCGCAAGAACGTTGCGGACGGCATTGCGCACGTCCACGCGTCGTTCAACAACACGATCATCACGATCACCGATCGCCAAGGTGGCGCACTGGCCTGGGCCAGCAGCGGTGGCCAGGGTTTCAAGGGTTCGCGCAAGAGCACGCCGTTCGCTGCCCAGGTGGCTGCGGAAGTGGCAGGCCGCGCTGCCCAGGAACAAGGCATCAAGAACCTCGACGTGCGCATCAAGGGCCCCGGCCCCGGCCGCGAGTCGTCGGTTCGTGCGCTGGCCTCGCTGGGCATCCGCATCAATTCGATCTCGGACGTCACGCCGGTTCCGCACAACGGCTGCCGCCCGCAGAAGCGCCGCCGCATCTGAGCGCTGTTTTCCGCGGTCGGCGAAGCCCTCGAGGCCTCGCCGACTTTTTCGCTTGTAAGAAGCCCACCGCCTGAGCACCGATAACAACACCCGCCAGGCTCGCGCGAGTCTAGACGTCGCGTCAGATTGAACGAAGGACACCAAAGTGGCACGCTACCTCGGCCCCAAGGCCAAACTTTCCCGCCGTGAAGGCACCGACCTGTTCCTGAAGAGCGCCCGCCGCCCGATCAGCGACAAGGCCAAGTTCGACTCCAAGCCCGGCCAGCACGGCCGCACCTCGGGCTCGCGCACCTCCGACTTCGGCCTGCAGCTTCGCGAGAAGCAGAAGGTCAAGCGCATGTACGGCGTGCTGGAGCGCCAGTTCCGCCGCTACTTCGCCGAGGCCGAGCGCCGCAAGGGCAACACCGGCTCGAACCTGCTGCTGCTGCTCGAGTCGCGCCTGGACAACGTCGTCTACCGCATGGGCTTCGGCTCCACGCGCGCCGAAGCACGCCAGCTCGTCTCGCACAAGGGCATCACGGTCAACGGCGAGGTGGTCAACATCGCCTCGTACTCGGTCAAGGCCGGCGACACCGTCGCCGTGCGCGAGAAGGCCAAGAAGCAGCTGCGCGTCACCGACGCCGTCAAGCTCGCCGAAGGCCAGGGCATGCCCAACTGGGTGCAGGTCGACGCGAACAAGCTGGAAGGCGTGTTCAAGAAGGCCCCCGACCGCGACGAGTTCGGCGCCGACATCAAGGAAGCGCTGATCGTCGAGTTGTACTCGCGCTAAGCCCCAGCACGACAACGGGGTGCCGGCCGGCGGCCGACACCTCTTCTCGGTGATGCTTCGCGTGCCGGCACGAAGCGTTGGTTCACCCGCCCGGCGATGTCCGCCAGCCTTATCGGTGTAACGAGCCGAGGGCATCCAGAGGAACAGGACTCAATGCAAACCAATCTGCTCAAACCCAAAGCCATCAACGTGGAGCCGCTGGGCGGCAATCGCGCCAAGGTCACGCTCGAACCGTTCGAGCGCGGCTACGGCCACACGCTGGGCAACGCGCTGCGCCGCGTGCTGCTTTCGTCGATGGTCGGCTACGCGCCCACCGAAGTGACGATCGCCGGCGTGCTGCACGAGTACTCGACGGTGGACGGTGTGCAGGAAGACGTGGTTCACATCATGCTGAACCTCAAGGGCGTGGTGTTCCGCCTGCACAACCGCGACGAGGTCACCCTCGTGCTGCGCAAGGAAGGCGAAGGCCCGGTCACGGCCGGCGACATCCAGACCCCGCACGACGTGGAGATCATCAACCCCGATCACGTGATCGCGCACCTGTCGCAAGGCGGCAAGCTCGACATGCAGATCAAGGTCGAGAAGGGCCGCGGCTACGTGCCGGGCACGCTGCGCCGCTACGGTGACGAGCCGACCAAGTCGATCGGCCGCATCGTGCTGGACGCGTCGTTCTCGCCGGTCTCGCGCGTGAGCTACACGGTCGAGAGCGCCCGCGTCGAGCAGCGCACCGACCTCGACAAGCTGGTGATGGAGATCGTCACCAACGGCGCCATCACGCCGGAAGAGGCGATCCGCTCGTCGGCCAAGGTGCTGGTGGAGCAACTCGCGGTGTTCGCGCAGCTCGAGGGCCAGGTCGACCAGATCTTCGACGCCGGCCGCAGCGACCGCAGCGACCAGAAGTTCGACCCGATCCTGCTGCGCCCGGTCGACGAGCTCGAGCTCACCGTGCGTTCGGCCAACTGCCTGAAGGCGGAGAACATCTACTACATCGGCGATCTGATCCAGCGCACCGAGACCGAGCTGCTGAAGACGCCGAACCTGGGCCGCAAGTCGCTCAATGAAATCAAGGAAGTGCTGGCTTCGCGCGGGCTCACGCTCGGCGCGCGGCTGGAAAACTGGCCCCCGCAGGGCCTCGACAAGCGCTGAGGTTACTCAGCGCTGTGTGCAACCCCCGGTACCTGATCCGGCCGGGGTTCAATAAAGACAGGAAAGCACCATGCGTCACCGTCACGGACTTCGCAAACTCAACCGCACCAGCGAGCATCGCCAGGCGATGCTGCGCAACATGTGCAACTCGCTGCTCACGCACGAGGCGATCAAGACCACGGTCCCCAAGGCCAAGGAACTGCGCCGCGTCGTCGAGCCGCTGATCACGCTGGCCAAGGAGCCCACGCTGGCGAACCGCCGGCTGGCCTTCGACCGCACGCGCGATCGCGCCGTCGTCACGAAGCTGTTCGGCGAACTCGGCCCGCGCTACAAGGCGCGCCCGGGTGGCTACACGCGCATCCTGAAGATGGGCTTCCGCGTCGGCGACAACGCGCCGATGGCCTTCGTCGAGCTGGTCGATCGCCCCGAGCCCGTGGTGGCCGAGGAAGCGGCCGAGAAAGCCGAGTGAGACGCCGCAGGGCGTGAAAGAAGAAGCCGGCGTCAGCCGGCTTTTTTCATGGCCGCAGGCGAAAGCCGCGGCCGCGAATCGTCTCGATGGCGTGGCGGCCGAACTTGCGGCGCAGGTTGTACAGATGGACGGCCACGGCGTTGTCGCTGGCCGCGGCATCGCCGCCGATGAGCTGCGCGATCTCCTGTCGCGACACAACGCGATCCGGGCGCCTGACGAGCAGCGTGATCACCTGCCACTCCAGAGGCGTCAGCTCGACCGATGCACCGTTGAGCTGGATGAACTGGCGCTCGATGTCCACGAGCAGCTCGCCACCCATCAGACGCTGCGCCGCGCCCAAGGCCGTGCGTTCAGCCCAGGCCAGAACGCTTTCCACCAGGGCCTCGAGCCGCGCTGCGGAGCCGAGGGTCGACGTCCCCGCTTCTTCCAGCAGCATCGTGGGCACCGACTCGCCAACGACGCTGAAACCCGTCGCCTCGGCGGCGCGCCACAGCGCACCATCGATGGCCAGCATCTCATGGTCGCCGCCCGCCGCGGGCTCAGGCGCAGGCCACTCCCGCTGCCACCGTGCCTCATGGCCACACGACTGCAGCCGCGCCAGCAGCGCTGCAGCCAGGGTTTGGTCTTCGGTCACCAGGAGAAGTCGCACGGCGCCCTCGGGAAGGCTGCCCGGCCTCCAGGGCAGGCCAGGCCGGGCACTGCGACCCGCAGCCCGTGGCGCTCCCCAATCGAAGCCTTGGCGCGCTGCGCCGTTCCAGTCGTCGTTCATCGCGCGCCGGCAGATTGCTGGACAAAAGCCAGGAGCGGGCACGACCACGTCGCGCGCCGTTCCTGGCGCCTGCGACGGAGTCTGGCGACGGTGCCTTAACCGTCGATGAAGAAACCGGGATCAGACCCGATTCAGCGGGAAATGCACCTGGACGCGCAGGCCTCCCAGCGGCGACTCGAGAAGGCGGATCATGGCCTGATGCGCCACCACCACGGACTGGACAATGGACATCCCCAGGCCGACGCCCTCGTCGCCGATGGCTCCGAGCCGATCGAAGCGTTCGAACACGCGTTCGCGAGACTCCAGCGGAATGCCGGGGCCGGAGTCGTCCACCGTCAAGGTGATGGCTGCGCCCTCCCGGCGTGTGCTGACGTTCACGCGGCCTCCCGTTGGTGTGTAGCGGATCGCATTGCCCAGCAGGTTGCGCAGCAGCAGCAGCATGCCCAGCTCCATCGCGACGATGCGCTCCTCCATGAAGTCAGACTCGATGCGCAGCCCGCGCCGCGACGCCAGGCTGCCCAGATCGCCGACGACGCTTTCGTACACCTTGGCGATGTCCACCGACTGGCGCAGGCGATCCGCATCGCTGGCGACGCTCTCCATGCGAGCCAGGTCGAGCAACTGGTCCAGCAGGTGGGCCGCGCGGTCCACGCCGACCATCACCGCGGCGAGCGACTCGGCGAGCTCCTCCGGCGAGCGGGCCGTGGCCGCGATCTGGGCATGCGCGCGCAGGCCGGCCAGCGGCGTGCGCAGTTCGTGCGCTGCCACCGCCGTGAAGCCGCGCTCCAGCGACAGCGTCTTGTTGATGCGCTCGAACAGCGCATTGATCGAGCTGATCATCGGCTTGAGTTCGACCGGCGGGTTCTCGGCGACCACCGGGGTCAGGTCGATCGGGCTGCGCCGGCTGAGCTGAGCGGCGGATGCATCGATGGAGCGCAGCGAGCGGCGCAACAGCCACCAGGTGATGGCAAACACGATGCCGAACGGGAGCAACAGGAAGCCGATGAAGTAGAGGCTGACGATGCCGATGGCCGATTCGCGCTCGTCCAGGCATTCGCCCACCTGGATGACCATCTCGCCGCCGTTGCCCTCCATCGCGAAGACGCGAAAGTCATCGCCGTCGATCGCCACGGTGCCGAAGCCGAGCTGGCGCAGCGGCATCATCGGCACGCTGGGCGAAGCCTTGTAGCTGTGCAGCAGCATGTTGCCGTGTCGCGTCCAGATCTGGTAGCGGTAGCGCGAGCCGAGCGTGGCGGCGGTTTCGGTGTGCATCAGCTCGGTGCGGCCTTCGCCGAGGATCTCGGTGATCTCGTGCTCCGCGAAGGACAGCACCGTGCGCGCCAGGTCCTCGAGACGGGAGTCGAGCAGGCGCGCGTCTTCGCGCTGGGCCGCCCAGTACATGGCGGCGCCGCCGGCCAGCAGCGTGGTCAGGCTGGCCAGCGCCGCGATGACCAGCAGCCTCGTGCGCAGCGACCAGTCTTTCGGTGTGCTAATCATCGATCGTCTCCGCGCCCAACTGGTAACCCACCCCCCGCACCGTCTTGATCAGGCCGGGTTCGAACTTGCGCCGCAGGTGATGGATGTACACCTCCACGGCGTTGCTGTCGATCTCGTCTCCCCACCCGTACAGGGTTTCCTCGAGGCGCTCGCGCGAGAGGATCTGCGACTTCTTGCGCACCAGCGTCTCGAGCAGCCAGAACTCGCGGTTCGTCAACGGCACGAGCTGGCCCTTCCAGGTGGCCGTGCGCCGCGCCGGCTGCAGCTTGAGCGCCCCGTGCGAGAGCACGGCCGATGTGCCGCCCGCCTGCGCGTGCTGCACCCGCCGGGTGATGGCGCGCACCCGCGCGTTCATCTCGTCCAGGTCGACCGGTTTGACGAGATAGTCGTCGGCACCGATCTCGAGCAGGCGCACACGGTCGATCAGGCCCCCCCGAGCGGTGACGACGATCACCGACATGCCCGGGCTGCGCTCGCGGATCGTCTTCAGGCATTCCTCGCCGCTGGCGTCGGGCAGGTTCAGGTCGAGCATCACGCAGTCGTATTCGGCGGCGCGCATCGCGCCGACCAGGTCGCGCCCGAGCTCGATCCAGTCCACCGCGTAGCCGGCGCGCAGCAGCGACTTCTGCATGGCACCGCCAAACAGCTTGTCGTCTTCCACCATCAGGATGCGCATCTGCAGCTTGACCTCCGCCAAGCCATTCTCGCCAATCGAAGCGCCGACCGCGACCCCCGGAACCGACGAAGCGCCGCGAATCCGTCGGGCGATTAAGCCTGGATAAGGCGCGTACGGCGTGGCGAAGCCGGGCACCCCGTGATCGCGGGGTGCTGGGGGCCGACCCTACCGTGAAGAGCAGGTCCGCCACCCGCCGCAACAGATCGACACGTCCATAGAGTGACCCCATGGCAAAGGAGCCGCACTCGTGTCGAGCAGCGGTTCGTGGTCAGCAGGGGGAATCATGGAATCACCGACCGTACGCGCGCTCTGGAACCACGCCGGTGCCGGCATCGCCCGGTTGATGCTCGGCTTGACGTGCCTGGGATTGGCCTCCGCTCAGGCGGTGGAGATCCGCGTCAGAGGCACCGACGGCGTCGCCGTCACCGCCTACCGATACACGATCGAGGAAGACGCGACCTACCAGGTCGTCCCCGACGTCACCGGCCTGAACGGCGACCCCACGCTGTCGCTCGGTTTTCATCGCAGCCACACGCGGGTGGTGCAGGTCGGCCACAGCGATGGCGCGGGCGTGGTCAACTTCCCCGCCACCGACCCGAGCAAGCGCTACTACGTCTCGGTGCTTCCCGACAACGCGAGTTTCGGCACCACCGCCACCGGCTACACGATGAACGGCATGCCGATCCGTGCGGCGGCCAGCGGCGGTTTCCCCGACGTCGTCGTCCCTGTCAACCCGCTGCCGTTCAAGACTTCGCAGATCTCGGTCTTCGTGTTCGAGGACAACGCCCCCATCAACGGCGCGGCGGATGCCCCGGGGGTGCAGGAGTCTCCGTTGTGCGGCTGGGAGGTGCAGCTCTTCGAGGCCGGCGGCACCTATGGCGCTTCCGGCGGGCGCATGTCCACCGACACCTTCGGCAACCCGCTGGGCACCGAGTACGCACTCAATGCCGATGGCTCGCCGCGCTACAACCCCGATGGCTCGCTGATGTACTCGAAGCTGGGCGCCAACCAGCTCTGGACCGATCGCAATGGCGTGGTCCGCATCAAGAACCTGTCGCCGGCCAAGTACACGATCTTCTCGATCGCGCCGCCGGTGATGCCCAGCGTGCAGCGCTGCAATTTCGCCGATGCGAACGGCAACGCCACCAACGTGCCGATCTGGATCGCCACTGAAGCGCAGCGCACGCGCGTCGAGCAGGTGGTGTGGGACAACGGCTTCGAGATCGCGCCGTCGATCCACGGCCAGGACCAGTCGAAGTGGCACCAGACCACCACCATCGAGGGCACCTGGGGCGTCGACGCCTGGGTCAAGTCCGGCGAACCGAGCTTCTTCAAGGAATTCGGCCCCCCGGGTCACCATGTCTGGCACGGCTTCGTGCGCCGCTTCAAGGACACGTCGGTCACCGGGCTGAACGGGCCTGCTTCGGTGAGCGGCAAGGTCGTCAGCACCCACATGTCGCGGCCCCCGGGCATCCGCTTCTATTCCGGCGCGCCGGTCGCGGCCTGCTGGATCGGCCTGAACGAAGTGGCCGCCGGCGTGGGCCTGGGGCGCACCCTGTACGCCAACTCCTGCGACGACCAGGCCGGCCGCGAAGGCATGTTCACCATCACCGGGCTGAAGGCCGGCCAGCGCTACCAGCTCGCCGTGTGGGACGAGCCGCTGGACAACGTCATCGCCAACTACGAGTTCGTGATGCCCGCGGACGGCAGCAACCTCAACCTGAACGATGTGCCGGTGTTCAGCTGGTTCAGCAACCTGCAGGGCAAGGTCTTCTACGACAAGGAGGGCACCGGCTTCCCGTACGACGCTGCCGGCGCGGCCAAGCCCGGCATCCCCGGATCGGTGGTCAACATCCGCTTCCGCGACGGCTCGATCTACAACTCCACCGTGACCGACGACGAAGGCAACTACCAGTTCGCCGAGGTCTTCCCGTTCTTCAACTGGCTGGTCGCAGAGACGGACTTCACCCGCTTCAAGGCCACCGGCGCCACCATCATTGCCGATGACGGCGGCGCGGTGGTCGACCCGCCGGCCAACCTGGCCGACCTGTGGCCCGCCAACACGCTGACGCCGCAGTTCCAGCCGGAGAACGGCGACCAGCGCTGGCGCATTTTCGGCGGCAAGAACCCCGATGGCTCGCCGGTCGCACCGAGCTCGGCCAACCTGCTGCAGAACTTCCAGGGCTTCCTCGGCCAGACCAACGTCATCCACTGGGGCAAGAGCGAATACAACCCGGCCGATGCCAACGACCACGGCGGCATCACCGGCGTCGTGCACTACGCCTCGACGCGTGCCGAGAACGACCCGAAGTTCGCCACGCCCGAGAACAACGAACCGGGGGTTCCGAACGTCGAGATCCGGCTGTACCGCCTGAACAACCAGAACAAGGTGGTGGCGCCCAACGGGGCCGTCGTCGAACCGAGCGCGGCCAACCTGAGCCACGCGGTGCAACTGGCCACGTCCGACAGCTTCGACAACGCCATGCCGGCGGACTGCGTCGACCCGAACCCGTACACCGACCGCGCCGGCAACAGCTTTGCCACGGGCACGAACCGCAGCCGCTGCTACGACGGCATGCGCATCTGGAACCAGGTGCGTGACGGCGTGTTCGACGGCGGCTTCGGCTTCGTCGACTACTGCCCCGCCGGCCTGGCTGCCGACGGCAGCTGCAACGCCGACCCGGCGCGCGCCAACAGCGTCGAGCCGGTGCCGCTGCCGCCGGGGCGCTACATGCTCGAAGGCGTCGCGCCCTACGGCTACGAACACCAGAAGGAAGAGGACAAGAACGTCGACTTCGGCGACCTGCTGGTGCCCGGCACGCTGGCCAATCCGGCCGAGTGCCTGGGTTCGCGCGACGAGGCGCTGGACGACAACGGCCAGCCCTACTTCAACGGCGCCACGCCGAACCTCGTGCCCGCGTCGCTGACGCTGTTCGAGGGTGTCGAGATCCCGGCGCGCTTCCGTGACGCCTATGCGGCAGACAACACCACCGTGCTGGCTCGCCGACCCTACTGCAACAAGAAGCTGGTGGTGCTGGCACCGGGGCTGAACCCGTTCGCCGACTTCCACATGTTCACCAAGACCCCGGTGGCCGGCCACATCGTCGGCATGATCCTCGACGACCTGGCCAACGAGTTCGACCCGTACGCGCCGAGCTTCGGCGAGAAGTACGCGCCGCCGTTCATGCCCGTCTCGATCCGCGACTACGCGGGCAACGAGATCAACCGCGTCTACTCCGACCGCTACGGCACCTACAACGCGCTGGTGCCCTCGAGCTTCGCGTTCAACGTGCCGATGCCTTCGGGCGTGGCGCCGAACATGGTCAACGTGTGCCTGAACTCGCCGACCATGAAGGACCCGGTGACCGGCGGCACGGTGATCGACCCGCACTTCAACCCTCAGTACACGCAGTTCTGCTACACCTTCCAGTACCTGCCGGGCAAGACCACCTACCTGGACACGCCGGTGCTGCCGATCGCGGCCTTCGCCGGCCCCTCGCAGTACGCGCTGGACACCGAGCAGCCCGACGGCACGCCGGGCATCAAGATGGTGACCGGGCAATTCAACGCCAACGACGTCGGCCCGTGGGTGCCTGCGGCCGGCGGCACGGTGCGCATCATCTCGATGGGCCTGACCCAGGTGCACAACCCGGCCTACGACCAGAACGACCTGGGCACGCCCGGCACGAACGCGGTGCCCAAGACGATCGACCGCAACTACGGCTTCGGCAGCGCCGCTGGCCAGGTGATCATCGGCGGCACCACCATCGCCGCAGCGAACGTGAGCTGGGCCGATGACGTCATCACCGTCAACGTGCCCAGCGGCGTGAGCGGCACGGTCGAGGTGGTCCACGCGAACGGCCGCAAGTCCGTGCGCGGCGCCACGCTGCACGCCGGCACCGTGAACATGGCGGCCGGCCGCGTGCGCCCGGTCACCGTCGGCCAGGGCGGCGGCTACGACTTCGCCTCCATCCAGGCGGCGATCGATGCACCGGGCACCGTCGACGGCGATCTCATCACCGTCGCGCCCGGCCTCTACGAGGAAGCGCCGATCGTCTGGAAGCGCGTGCGGGTGCAGGGCTACGGTGCGCCGGCGACGCTCATCAACGCCTCGATGGGCGCCGAACCGATCAGGCTGGCCAACTGGCGCGGCAAGGTCTGCGACCTGGTGCTGAACCAGGGCATGTCGGCCGCCCTGCTGCCGGGGCAGGCGGTGCCGGCCAACATGGCTGCCTGCCTCACCGGCGACACGGTGGACAACGCGCCGCCGCTGTTTGCCACGGAGGAGTCGTCCGGCTTCTTCATCCTGCAGCGGCCGCTGGCGGGCAACGCGGCGAGCCTCGCCAACGGGCCGTTCATCCCGGCCTCGGCGAACAACAACCTGCGCCCGGTGCGTGCGCTGCAGATCGACGGCTTCACCGTGTCGGGTGCCGATACCGGCGGCGGCATCGTCGCCAACGGCAATGCCATCCAGCTGCAGATCTCGAACAACCGGATCATCGGCAACCAGGGCCTCTACAACGGCGGCATCCGCATCGGCCACGCGGAGCTGAACCAGGCCGACCTGCCGGTGAATGCGAACAACCTGCTGGTCAACATCCACCACAACGAGATCCTGAAGAACGGCAACACGGCCGGTGAAGTGATCGGCGGCGGCGGCGGCATCTCGATCTACACCGGGGCGCGCGGCTACCGCGTCGCGCACAACTACGTGGCCGGCAACTTCTCCACCGGCGACGGCGGCGGCATGGCGCACTTCGGCCAGAGCAGCAGCTACACCGCCAACGGCAACGCCGCGGTGCGGGCGCGGATGGTCGATCAGGACAACCGTACGGTGCTGCTGAACGCGGTCACCTACGCCAGCACGGTCTCGGACAACCAGTTCCGCTTCAACCAGTCGTTCAACCAGGCGAAGTCGGTGCAGGGCGGTGGCCTGGCCATCATCGGCATCGTCGACCCGGCAGGCACCGGCATCGCGCTGGGCACCGGCAACGTCACCGTCATCAACAACGTCTTCCAGGGCAACCTGGCCGGCGCGGGCGACGGCGGCGGCATCGCGATGGTCGGCGTCAACGGTTCGGGCGACGTCAACAACGGCCTGCGGCTGCTGTGGAACCGCGTCGACATCCTGAACAACGTGATCGTCAACAACGGCGCGGGCGTGGCCGGGGGCGGCATCTCGATGCAGGACGCGGCGAACGTCAACATCGTGAACAACACGATCGCGATGAACGACAGCTACGCGACGGCCGCACGTGCCTTCCAGGGCGGCACGAGCCCGACGCAGGCGTCCAACTGCGCGCTCGGCCTGGGCGAACCGGGCTGCCTGGTCATCTCGCAATCGGTCGTGCAGAACGGCGCCGGCATCGTCGGCTACGGCCACTCCGGCGGCCTGCTCGCGCGGCTGGGTGCCTTCTCTGCGCTGAACCAGGCGCTGGCCGGCAAGGCACGCTGGTTCTCCGATGGCCAGGTCATCAACAGCGTCGTGCTGGGCAACCGCAGCTTCAACTGGCGCATCGACTACTCGATCGACCAGACCACCTGCTCGTACAACACCGCCAACGGCAACCCCTGCTTCGGGCTGAGCGCGCAGGCGCCGCAGACGCGCAGCGGCAACGACGTGGCGGTGCTGTTCGCGCCGGCCGCCACGCCCGACCCGACGCTGACGACCTCCTACTCGGTCTTCTCGGCGATCAACGCGGGCGATGGCACGGCGGGCGGCGGCGGCAACGCACAGGGCGACATCACGCTGCCCGGCGTCGACTTCCGCAGCGCCTACGAGATCGGCAGCAACGGCGGGCTGCGGCAGCTGATCGCGGCGCTCGAGCAATCGGTGGTGCGTGGCGCGCCGGTCCTGGAGGTGCAGGAGCCCACGGTGGTGACCACCGCGGCGGCGTTCGACGAGGGCGGCAACTTCATCGACGTGCGCTTCGGCCCGCTGACGCGCGGTGCGACGGTGACGGGCAACTGGGTCGACTTCGGCACCTACAACCCGACGTCCGCCGCGGTCGCGCCCGGGGGCCACTTCTCGCTGGGCCAGAGCCTCGTGATCCTGGCCTGGCCGAAGCTGGCCAACGACCTCAACGGCGCGCCGCGCAGCAACGGCAACTTCGCACGCGGTGCGCTGGCCCAGTAACCCGCAGGGAGTGCAACCATCATGAAGCTCAGCAAGTCCTTCGCAGCCCTGCTCGGTACGCTGGCGCTGCCGGCAGCGATGGCCGGCGTGTACCCGCAATGCCCCAGCGACGTCACTGCGCTGGGCACCGACAGCGTCGATCCGGCGACCGGCCTGACCCTGCGCACCTACACACCGCCGGGCGGCAACCGCAAGGTCTGCCTGCACGTGGTCGCCGGCGACGGCTGGCAGGTGCTCGGCGACGGCCGCCAGGCCTACGGCTTCGGCTTCGCCGCAGCGCAGGGCGTCGACGAGCAGGTGATGATCAACGGCACCGCCGCGGCCAAGTTCCCGGCGCCGACCATCACCTTCATGGAGGGCGACGAGGTCTGGCTCTCGCTGACCAACGTCGGCATGATCCACCGGCCCGACCTGTTCGACCAGCACTCGGTGCACTGGCACGGCTACCCGCAGGCTTCGGCGATCTTCGACGGCGTGCCGCAGGCCTCGGCCACCGTGCAGATGGGATCGACCTTCACCTACTACTACAAGGTCAACGATCCCGGCACCTTCATGTGGCACTGCCACGTGGAGGCCACCGAGCACATGGAGATGGGCATGCTGGGCATGCTCAACGTGCTGCCACGGCAGAACGGCAGCGCGCGCACCAACGACGGCAAGACCTTCACGCGCTTCGCCTACAACGACGGCGACGGCTCGACCGGCTACGACCGCGAATTCTCGCTGCAGATGGGCGCGGTGGATTCCAACTTCCACGAGCTCCACGAACTGGTGCAGCCGCTGCCCTTCCTCGAGCTGAAGGGCGACTTCACGCAGCTCAACGGCCGCGGCTACCCGATGACGACGCTGGAGAACCAGGCCGACATGCCGGTGGGCCCCGACGCGCCGGCGCTGTCGCAGCAACTGCACTCGGTGCTGCGGGCGACGGCCGGTGACCGCGTGCTGCTGCGCCTGACCAACCTGAGCGTGGACGCCTACTACACCCTCACCGCGATGGGCCTGCCGATGCGCATCGTCGGCCGCGGTGCCGCCATCGCGCGCGGCCCGGCGGGCGACAGCTGGGCGCACAACACCGCCTCGGTGACGCTGGGCGGCGGCGACGGCGTCGACCTGCTGATCGACACGCGCGGCGTCGCGCCGGGCACCTACTACCTGTACACGACCAACCTGAACTTTCTGAGCAACGGGGCCAACGAGGACCGGGGCGGTCTGATGACCACCTTCGTGCTGCAGTGAGCCGAGCCACCGGGAGGACCACCACCATGAGCCCGAACCAGATCCTTCACCGCGCCGGGCGCTGGCTGCTGGCCGCCGCGCTGGCGATGGCCGGCGTGCAGGCGCAGGCCGCCATCGTCGGCGCCAGCGGCACGCTTGCGGGGAGCACGCGCAGCTTCGACATGTTCGCCGGCGAGGGCTACCCGAGCATGGCCGACGGCGTGCAGGTCTACTCCTGGGGCTATGGCGCGAGCACGGCCTCGGGCGGGTCCGGGCTGATGCAGATCAGCGGCCCGACGCTGCTGGTGAATCAGGGCGAGACGGTGAGCATCAGCTTCACCAACAACCTGCCCACGCGCAGCTCGATGCTGTTCCCCGGCCAGGTCGGCGTGACGGCCAGCGGCGGCTCGGCGGGCGTGCTGGCCCAGGAGGCCGCGCCCGGCCAGACGGTGACCTACACCTTCATCGCGGGCCAGCCGGGAACCTACCTGTACCAGAGCGGCTCGCAGCCGGGCCTGCAGGTCGAGATGGGCATGGTCGGTGCTCTGATCGTCTACCCGAGCGGCAACCCGGCCGGCTCGAAGTGGGCCTACAACCACATCGGCACGGCCTACGACCGCGAGACGCTGTTCGTCGTCGGCGACATCGATTCCGACATCCACGCGGCGATCGACGAGCAGGTCCGGGCGTTCAAGGCCCTGCCGGGCTACAGCGCGACGTCGGAAGGCCTCTTCACGGCCGACCTGTCCAAGCGCTTCCCGAAGTACTGGACGCTCAACGGCCGCACCTCGCCCGACGTGTTCGCGAAGAACTTCTCCGCCGAACTGCCGCACCAGCCCTACAACACGCTGCCGCGGCTGCACCCGGGGGAAAAGATGCTGCTGCGCATGATCGGCGCCGGCACCGACCTGCACCCGATGCACCACCACGGCAACAACTCGTGGGCCATCGCTCGAGACGGCCGCATGCTCGGCAGCACGCCGGCCGCCGGCCCGAACCTGGCCTTCTCCGACTACACCATCAAGGTCGTGCCCGGCCAGACGCTGGACGCACTGTGGAGCTGGACTGGTGCCGGCCTGGGCTGGGACGTCTACGGCAAGCTGTGCAACCCGGCGCAGGCGAACCCGGCGGCGGCCGACTACTGCACGCACACCGCGCAGCAGCGCCACCAGCTCGCCAGCGACATCGGCAAGCCGATCCCGGTGAAGCTGCCTTCGGAGTTCGAGCTGGCCTATGGCGAGTTCTACAGCGGCAGCCCCTACCTCGGTGACTTCGGCATACGCCCGGTCGGGGCCGGCGCGGCCAACACCTCGGGCGGCTATTTCCACATGTTCCACTCGCACAACGAGCGCGAAGTGGTCAATGGCGGCATCTTCCCCGGCGGCATGATGACCATGTTGGTGATCGAGCCCCACGGCGTGACGATCGACGTCGGTCAGCCTTGAGCGGCAGCAGGGAGCGATCATGAACAGCGCATGCAAAACTGGCGGCCACACCACGGTGTTGCTGCAAACGGCGGCGGCGGCGCTGCTGGCGATCGCCTCGGGCCAGGCGATGGCGGCTTCGGTCACGCTGTGTGCCGAACCGTACACCGTGGACCTGCCCGGCGCGCCCGGCGTGCCGATGTGGGGCTATCGGCAGGTGAGCGACGCGGGCCTGTGCAGCGCCACCAGCGCGCCGCGCAGCGCGGCCGATGCTCCCGTGCTCACGGTGCCTTCGGGCGACACCACGCTGGCGATCACGCTGGTCAACCGGCTGACCGTGCCGACCTCGGTGGTGCTGTCAGCGCAGGCCCTGGCCAGCGATGGCGGCGCGCCGGTCACGGCGGTCGACCTGGTCGGGCCTTCGTGCGATCCGGCCACCGGCACGGTGGCCGAACGGCTGGCCTGCCGCGTGCGTTCGTTCACCGGCGAGACCGATCCGGGGGCGAGCCGCACCTACACGTTCACCAACCTGCGCCCGGGCAGCTTCCTGTACCAGAGCGGCACGCACCCGCAGGTGCAGGTGCAGATGGGCCTGGCCGGCCTGGCACGCGTCACCGGCAGCGGCGACGCGGGCTTCGACCGCGACGTGCCGGTGCTGCTCAGCGAAGTCGATGCCGACATGCACGGCCGCATTGCCGCGACGCTGGGCAGCGCCGACCCGACCACCTGGAAGGCGGGCGGCAACAGCACGCTGAACTACGCGCCGCGCTTCTTCCTGATCAACGGCCGCGTGTTCACCGGCATCGACGGCAGCGGCGCGGCCGCCACCGACCTACCGGTGGCCGCGGCCAACGGCTCGCGCATCGGCCTGCGCATCGCCAACGCCGGCCTGCAGTCGCGCACGCTGATGCTGACCAACGGCACCTGGAAGCTGCTCGGCGAAGACGGCTACCCGTATGCCGCGCCGCGCGAGCAGGCGACGGTGCTGGTGCCCGCCGGCAAGACCACCGATGCGCAGATCATCGCCAACGTTCCGGCCACCGGCGTGAACCGCAGCGTGGCGCTGTTCGACCGCCGCGGCGGGACCGACAACGCCGACGGCTCGGCCCTCGGCGGCCAGGTGGCGCGCGTCGCGCAGTCCGCACCGGTCGGGCCTTCGATCGAGCCGATCGGGTCGCAGGTGGTCAACGAAGGCACGAGCCTCGCGCTGCAGGTGCAGGGCAGCAACATCACCGGCGGCTACACGCTGAGCAGCACGGCCCCGGGCATGACGATCTCGCCGACGGGGCTGATCGCCTGGGCCGCGCCGCTGGGCACGAGCGTGCCCACGGCCTATGACGCGACGGTCAGCGGCAGTGACGGCAGCACGACGGTGGCACAGACCTTCAACGTGCGCATGAACCACACCCCGAGCATCGCGGCGACCGGCCCGATCGCGGTGGCGCACGGCAGCGTGACGATTGCCGCGCCCGGCGTGCTGGCAGGTGCCACCGATCCGGACGGCGATGCACTGAGCAGCGTGCAGACCCTGGCGGCGAGCGCCGGCACGCTCTCGCTGAACGCCAACGGCTCCTACACGTGGACAGGCCCGCAGCCGGCCACGGGCACGGCACCGGTGACCTTCAGTGTCGCCTCGCGCGATCCGTTCGGCCTGCAGTCGGCGCCGGCGACGGTGACGCTGAACGTGGCGGCCAACGTGGCGCCGGTGGCGGCGGGCGACGCCTACACGATCACGCTGGCTCGGGGAGGCTTCCTGAACCTGCCGCTCGCCATCGGCAACGCGACGCAGATCGCCGCGATGACGAGGCCGATCGATCCGACCTTGACCGGCAATGATGTCGACCCCGATGGCGGCAGCATCGTGCCGGGCAGCATGGCCGTCCAGGCGGGGAGCATCCGGCGCATCAACCCGACCACGGGGGCCACCATTGCGCTCGTAGGGCAGCGCGAAGCCACAGTGACGATCGTCGGTGGCAACTTCCGCTTCACGCCTCGCATCCCGAACACGAACGTCGCGGCGCTGCAGATTCCCGTCGCCGGCACCTACGAGTTCATCTACACCGTGAGCGACGAGCAGACGGCAGTCTCCAACGCCGTGGCGGTGCGGGTGACGGTCAACTGATCTCTCGCTTCTCCACGCGAAACGGGGCCTCGGCCCCGTTTCTTAATGCTGGCTAAGCGGGTGTGCCGCAGTGACACGCAGCCATGGGGTCGCGGCGCGGCAGGGGCGGTGCCACCATCGTCTTCAAGGAGAGCCGCCATGGTCGACACCCTATCAAGGGCCCCGAGGTACCGCAGGTTCGCAGTGATCGCCACGTTCGCTGCGCTGATGCCGTGCCTGCCGGTGTGCGCGGCCGGCGAAACGGCACCCGGCCCGGCCGCGCCTGCCGCCAGTGCCGCTGCGGCGCAGCGCATCGAGGACTTCGGCGTCGAGCTCGTCGGCGTTCGCCTGTCGGGTGCCGATTTCCTGATCGACCTGCGCTACCGCGTGAAGGACGTCGCCAAGGCGCAGGCGCTGCTCGAACGAAAGATCCAGCCGGTGCTCGTCAACGAAGCCACCGGCGACCGCTTCTACGTACCGCAGGTTCCGAAGGTGGGCTCCTTGCGCCAGTCGGCGACGGCCAAGCAGCCGGCGCAACTGGACAAGGTCTATTTCATGCTGTTTGCCAACCCGGACCGCAAGCTCCGGGCCGGCGAGAAGGTGACGCTCCATGCAGGCGATTCGATGGTCAAGGGACTCGTGGTCCGGTAGGCGGCTCGCGGCACTGGCCGCCGCGGCGCTGGGCATGTCGGCTGCCGGCGCGGCCACGCTCGAGCCGGATCTGGCGGCGCGCCTGGCGCGTGACCAGGGCACCCAGCGCTACCCGGTGATCCTGCGCCTGGCGCAGCAGCCCGATGCGAACGAGATGGCGCAGCGGGTGGCGGCCGTTCCGCAGGGGCAGCGCGGCGGCCGCTTGCTCGAGGCGCTGAAGGCGTTCAACGCGCCGCTGCAGGCGCCCCTGGTGCTCGATCTGCAATCCCGGCACGCCGAACAGGTGGTGCCGCTGGTCACGCTCAATGCGATCGCCGCGCATCTGCCGGCCAAGGACATCCGCGAGCTCGCCAAGCGCAGCGACATCGCCAGCATCCGCTACGACATCGGCCTGCTCGCGCCGTCGCGCCGGCCGGTGGCCGACCCCTGCAAGCCAGCGCGGCCGACGCCGCGCCAGCGCCTGCCCAAGTCGTGCCGTGGCGAGGGCCGTGCGCCCGCCGCCGTGCAGGCCGCAGGCTTCGATGCGCAGCTGCCCGCCTCGCCGGCCTTGCGGGCGATCGGCGCACCGGCCGCCTGGCAGGCCGGGTACACCGGCAAGGGCGTGACGGTGGCGGTGGTCGACACCGGCGTCGACGCCTCGCACCCCGATCTGGCCGGCAGCTTCCGCGGTGGCGCGGCCGACTGGTTCGACGTGCACGGCGAACATGACCGGCCGATGGACCGCCACGGCCACGGCACGCAGATCGCCGGGCTGGTCAGCGGCGCCGGCGCGAGCGGGCAGACGCTCGGCGTCGCGCCGCAGTCGCGCTGGATCGCCGCACGCATCTACAGCGACCGCAACATCGGCCGCCTGTCGCAGCTGCATCGCATCACGGCCTGGCTGCTCGATCCCGACGGCAAGCCGGCCACGCCGGATGCGCCGCAGGTCGTGCTCAACGCCTGGGGTCTGGGCGACAGGCCCGGCAGCTGCGACGACGAGTTCGCGCGCGACCTGCGCTGGCTGCGCGTGGCCGGCATGCACGTGGTGTTCGCGGCTGGCAACGGCGGGCCGATGGAGAACTCGAGCCTGAGCCCGGCCAACAATGCCGGCGCACTGGCAGTCGGCGCGCTCGACGGCGAGGGCCAGATGGCGATGTTCAGCAGCCGCGGTGTGTCCGCCTGCGATGCGCGGCCCTATCCCGACGTGATGGCGCCGGGTGAGCTGCTGCGCACCACCGACCTCGCCGCCGGCAGCATGCCGATCACCACCTTGGCCACCGGCACTTCGTACGCCGCCGCGTTGGTCAGCGGCGAGCTGGCGCTGCTGCTGCAGGCGCGGCCCGACATGCCGATGGCCGAGCGCGAGGCGCTGCTGCGCGCCGTGCCCGGCGAGACGCGGCCGCCGCTGCTGCGCGCGCTCGGCCTCGCGGCGCGCACCGCGCCCTGACGATGCATCGCGCCCGCTCTCCCGAGCGACGCCGCAGCCTCGCCCTGCTGCTCGGCGCGGGGCTGTCCGCCCTCGTGCCGCGCCGCAGTGCCGCGACGGCGGCGGCGCGGCAAACGCAGGTGCTGCACCCGAAGCTCGCGCCCTTGCCGGCGGTGGCGCTGACCACGATGCGGGGCGAGTCGCGCAGGCTCGACAGCGAACTCGACAACGCCGTGCCGCTGGTGCTCAACTTCGTCTTCACCACCTGCTCGACGAGTTGCTCGCTGCAGACCGCGGTGCTCGCGCAGGTGCAGCGCGAACTCGGCGGTCGCGGCCGCAAGCTGCAGCTGGCCAGCATCACCATCGATCCCGACAACGACACGCCGGAGCAGCTGCGCCGCTTCGCCGGCAGCTTCCGCACCGGCCCGGGCTGGCAGTTCTACACCGGCCGCTTCGACGACCTGCTGCAGGTGCAGAAGCATTTCGACGTCTACCGCGGCAGCAAGGCCTCGCACCCGCCGGTGCTGCTGATGCGGCGCAGCGCGCGCGCGCCCTGGTTGCGCGTCGAAGGCTTCCCCGACGCGGCCGAACTGGTGGCGCTGATCGAATCGCTGCCGGCCGCGGGGTGATCGGCGTGCGCTTGCGCGATGCCCTCGCGGCGCTGTGGGCGCTGGTGCTCGCGATGCCCGTGCCCCCGGCGCAGGCCGCCGACACCGAGCGCGGCCGGGCGCTGTACGAAGGCCGCGTCGCGATGAGCACGGTGGGTGCGTCGCCGATGCCGGCCGCCTGCGCAGCCTGCCACCGCCCCAGCGGCATGGGCAACTTCGAGGGCGGCCTGGCGGTGCCACCGATCGCCGGGCCGATGCTGTTCGAGCCTCTGGACCGCGACACCGCGCGCTTCTTCCCCGCGTCGGCGCGCTGGCGCGTGCGGCCGGCCTACGACGAGGCCTCGCTCGGCCGCCTGCTGCGCAGCGGAGAGTCGCCCGACGGCGTGACGCTGCAGCCGGCCATGCCGCGCTACCGGATCGACGATGCCGACCTCGCCGACCTCAGCGCCTACCTGCGCACGATGTCGCAGGGCACGCCGCCGGGGTTGGACGCCGACACGGTGCGCGTGGCCACCGTCACCACGCCCGATGCCGACCCGCGGCGCCGTGACGCGATGCTGGCCACGTTGCAGCACTTCATCGCGCAGAAGAACGGCCAATCGCGCCACGAGGTGAAGCGCTCGGTGCAGTCCTCGCGCACGCGCGAGATGGTCATGTACCGCAAGTTCCGCATCTGGCAGCTCGAGCATTGGGCGCTGCAGGGCGAGCCTTCGACCTGGGCCGCACAGCTCGATGCACGGCAGTCGCGCCAGCCGGTGTATGCGCTGGTGGCGGGCATGGGCGGCGCGCAGTGGGCGCCCGTCGATGCGTTCTGCGCGCGGCACCGCCTGCCCTGCCTGCTGCCGCTGGCCGAGGCAGGCGGCGGGCGCGCGCCAGGCTTCTACAGCCTGCACTTCCATGCCGGCATCGATGCCGATGCCGCGATGGCCGCGTCGCGCCTGAAGGCGCTGGGACTGCGCCGCGCGCTGCTGTGGGGCACGCCGGGCCCGCTGGCCGATCGTGTGCGCGGCGTGTTCGCGGGGCAGGGTGTGGCGCTGGACGACGGCGACAGTGAAGCGCCGGCGATCGTCTCGCTGCTGCCGCCGGCGGCCCATGCAGCGCGACTGCGCGAGGGCGGCCACGGCTTTCGGGTGGTGGCCTGGCTGCCCGGTACGCACGCGCTCGGCCGGGCCGAGCTGGATGCGTCGCTGCCGCAGACGCAACGCGGCTGGATCGTCACGCCGATGCGCACCGGCGAGCCGCTGGATCGCCAGTTGCAGCGCACGCGCCTGTGGCTGCGCGGCCAGGGGCTCGAGAGCATTCCGGTCGACGTGGCGGCCAGCACGCTGCAGGCCGCCACCGTGCTCGGCGAGGGCCTTGTGCACCTGGACTTCGGCTTCACGCCGGAGTACCTGCTCGAGCTGCTCGAGCACGGGCTGGAGAACGTCATCCCCTGGAGCCCCTTTCCGCGCCTGGCCATCGGGCCCGACCAGCGCATCGCCTCCAAGGGCAGCTGGGTCGGCGAGGTGCGCGAAGGGCGCGTCGCCTGGCAGTGGCAGGCGCTGCCCTGACGGGACGCGCCGCGCGGCAACGCGGGATCAGCCGGGCACGCCCGACTCGAAGGCCATCGCCGAGCGCGAGGGCATCTGCGGCCGCTGCACCAGGCCGAGCTCGACCGCCAGCAGCGCCAGTTCCACCGCCGAGTTCAGGCGCAGCTTGCGCATCAGGTTGGCGCGGTGCTTCTCCACCGTCTTCGCGCTCAGGTTCAGGTAGGCGGCGGCGGAGCGGTTCGTGCCGCCCTCGGCGATCAGCTTGAAGATCGTGCGCTCGCGGCTGGACAGCGTGTCCCAGGGGTTCGTGTCGCGCGACTTCTGCGGGTGCAGCATGCCGTCGAGCAGCAGGCTGGCCAGATCCTGGCCGAGGAAGCGCCGGCCTGCGAGCACCGTCTTCACCGCCAGCAGCATCTCTTCTGCCGGGCAGTCCTTGCGCAGGAAGCCGGCGCAGCCGGCGCGCATCGCCTCGCCGGCGTGGATCTCGGAGTCGTACTCGCTCAGTGCCAGAACCTTCTGCTGCGGCAGCCGGCGGCGGATCTGCGCGGTGGCATCGATGCCGCTGGTGCCGGGCAGCGTGAGGTCCATCAGCACCAGGTCGGGCTGCAGCTGGAGGGTCTTGACCACCGCCTCGCGCCCGTCGACGGCTTCGTCGACGACGCTGTAGTCGGGATGGGTGGCAAGCAGCGCCCGCAGGCCGTGGCGCAGCAGCGGGTGGTCTTCGGCAACGAGGATGCGGTAGCTCATGGCGTGGCTGCTGACGAGGTGGCGGTGGAGGGGCTGTTGCGCTGCGGCGCCGGCGATGCCGGCACCGCGCTGGCGCGGGGAACGAACATGAAGCGCCACGACGCGTACTGCGTGGCGCCTTCGAAGGATTCGAGCCCGGGGGCGAAGGCCGTGCGGCGCAGCGGCTCACCCTCGGCCTGGCTGTAGACGCCGATGATCTGGTTGCCGCGCCGCACGAGGCCCCACGGCAGCTCGGGCTGCATCGGGTCGGCGTAGATGCGGCGCAGGTGGCGCACCGGGTTCGGGAAGCGCGAGTCGCGCACCAGTTCGTCCAGCGACACCGGCAGGTGCTTCACCGGGCCGGGCGTGGCGCGGTGATACGACTCCAGCGCGGCGCGGAACTGCTGGCCCACCCACAGCAGCTGCGTCTCGCGTTCGCGCTGGCGCGCGGTGACGGCCGACTCGGCGAACTGCACCGCGGCCAGCCCGCCCAGCGCCAGCAGCACCACCAGGCCCATCAGCACCACGCCGCTCGCCGGTCGCCCGTGTTTCATCGTGCACCCCCCGCGTCGGGCGCCGAAGCCGCCACGGCCGTCGCGGTGACCACCGTGCTGGAGCCGCCCTCGCGCGCGACCAGGTCGGGCAGGGCAGCGGGCGCCGCATCGCCGGCCAATGCGGGAGCCCGGCGCGGTTCACCGTTCAGGTCGGTCATCGTGCTTTGCACGTCGATCACACCGCCCTTGTCGGCGTCGCGCGGCGCTACCACCACCCAGGTCGGCGATTCGGTGAAGGGGTCGATCGGGATCGCGCGCAGGTAGCGCTGCGTGACCAGATCTTCCAGCGTGTCCGGGTAGCGGCCGCGGTCGCCGTGGAACTTGTCGATCGCCTCGCGCAGCGCGGCGAGGTTGCTCTGCAGCACCTGCTCGCGGCCGCGCTCCAGCGTGGCCATGTACTGCGGCAATGCCAGCGAGAGCAGCAGCCCGAGCATGGCCATCACGATGACCAGCTCGATCATCGTGAATCCGCGGGAAGGGCGTGTCGGTGCGCAGCTCATCGGCATCACCACTCGCGGTAGGGCGTGCCGTCCAGCGCGATGCCGGTGGCGGTGGAGTAGACGTCGTAGACGTCGTCGCCGTCGCGCGGCTCGTCGGGCGGGCTGGCGTAGCTGCGCAGGCCCCAGGTGGCCTGCGCATCGGCACGCGCGTCGGCGAAGAACGGGTCGCGCGGCAGGCGCCGCAGGAAGTACAGGCGCCCGCCCTTCGGGTCCTGCGCGTCGGCCACGCCGCTGACCAGCACCGCCAGCGAGGGCGGGTAGCCCGACTCGCCCAGGTTGCGCACGATGCGGCCCTGCAGCGCGGCCGCATGGTAGCTGTCGATCGCGTCGCGGATCTCGCGCAGCGAGGCGCGCAGGGCCTGTTCGCGGCTGCGCTGCACGGCGGTCTCCGCCAGCGGCGCGGCCAGCATGGCCAGCACGCCGAGAAGGGCGAGCGTGACCACCAGCTCGATGAGCGTGAAGCCGCGATGTGTGTGCCGACGGCGCATGGCAGGCTCAGCCTTCGTCCGGCGCCACCGGCGGCGGCGGCGGGGGTGCGGTGCCGGCCGGGGCGCTGGGCGAAGCTGGCGCCATCGCGCGGCCCGGTTGGACGGAAGCAGGTGCGGGGCGACGCTGGTTGGTGCCCGGCGGCGGCGAGCTGCCGACGCCGCCGACCAGGGGCAGGCCGCTGCTGCCGCTGCCTGCGCCCGTCGTGGCGGCAGTCACCGTGCCGGTGCCCTGGCCGGCTGCCGTGGCACCACCAGCACCCGCTGGCGCGGCACCGCCCGCCGGCGGAGTCGACAGCTCCATGGGCGGGCGGCCCGCGTTGAGGATGGTGCTGCCGCCGGCGCCGCCCGCCTTCGGGCCGGTGGCCGGCTGGGCGGCCGCGGCCGCGCTTCCGGCGGCGCCGTTGGAGGGCGCCAGCGCGGGCATGTCGGCCGCATTGCCGCTGCGTGCCGCGCCGATCGGATCCAGGCGAAGCGGCTTCTCGCGCACGATGTTCTCGGTGCCAGACCAGACGTCGCCGTTGCGCGCTTCGGGCAGCGTCTGCGGCCGGATGATGCGCGGCGTGATCGACAGCACGATCTCGCTCTTCGTCGCGTTGCCGTTGTTCGAGGAGAACAGCCGCCCGGCCACCGGCACCTGGCCCAGGCCCGGCACCTTGCTCGCGGTGCTGCGATCCTGGTCGTTGATCAGGCCGGCGAGCACCTGGGTCTCGCCATCCTTCAGGCGCAGCGAAGTCTGCGCGCTGCGCGTGCCGATCTGGTAGGCCTGGCCCGAGTCGGTGGTGATCGTCTTGGCGATGTTGCTCACCTCGAGGTTGATCTTGATGCCCACGTCGCCGTCGGCGTAGACCTGCGGCTCGACCTCCAGCTTGATGCCCACGTCGATGTACTGGATCGAGCCGGTGATCACCGAGGACTGCCCGGCCTGCTGCGGCGTGATCAGGTTGGTGATGACCGGCACCTTGTCGCCCACCAGGATGCGGGCCTTCTCCTTGTTGCGCGTGCGGATGCGCGGGCTGGCCAGGATGTTGGTCTCGGTGTCCTGCAGCATCAGGTTCAGCGCCACGCCGAGCTGCGAGGTGACGAGGTCGTTGCGCGTCAGCGCCTTGAGGTCGCCGATGGTCCGGGCGTTGGCCGGCGTGGCCACGCTGAACGCGTCGGGCCACTTGATGCCCAGGTTGGACATGCGGTCGACCGACACCTCGAGCACCTGCACCTCGAGCATCACCTCGGGGTCGGGCACGTCGTTGGCCGCGACGAGCTTCTCGGCCACCGCGATCGCGTCGGCGGTGTCGCGCATTACCAGCGTGTTGGTGCGCGCGTCGGTGACGATGTCCTTGGTCTTGAGCAGCGACTTGATGATGTTGGCCACGTGCGCCGCCTCGATGTTGCTGAGCTGGAAACTGCGCACCTTCAGCTCGTTGTATTCCTTCTGCTTGGCCGCCACCGCGGGGTAGACGAACAGCGTGTTCTGGTTGAGCACGCGCTTCTCGAGCTGGTTCTGCAGCAGGATCAGGTCGATGGTGTCCTCCACCGACGCGTCCTTCACGTAGATCGTGGTCTTCAGGTCGCTCTTCACGTCGCGGTCGAGGATGATGTTGACGTTCGCCGTGCGAGACAGCGCTTCGAACACCATCTTCAGGTTGGCGTCGCGGAACTGCAGCGTCACCGGCTTGCGGAAGGCGCTCTGCGCAAGCTGCGCGCGTTCGCGCCCGGCGCGTTCGCCTTCGAGGCGCTCGTCCAGCGCCTTGAGCTGCGCGGCCACGGCGGCGTTGCCCGGCAGGTCCTTCTGCGCCCGGCGCAGCACGTCGCGCGCCGGGTCGGTCTGGCCGGCCTTGAGCATGCGCTCGGCCTGCTGGATCGCCGCCTCGCCCTTGCGCTGATCGTCCAGTTGCATCAGGCCGCGCTGGGCGCGCTCGCTGCCTTCGTCGAGCTGCAGTGCCTCCCGGTAGCGCTGGATGGCCTCGTCGACCCGGCCGGCGGTGCGGGCCTCGTCGGCACGGCGCAGCACGGCCTGCGTGGCCAGCTCGCGCTGGGTCAGGAAGTCGATCCGGTAGCGGGCATTGCCCGGGTCCATCTCGCTGGCCTTGCGCAGGTTCTGCAGGCCCTGCGCGACCTTGCCCTCGTTGAGCTGCTGCAGGCCGTCGGAGTGCATGGACTGGGCGGCGCAGCCGGCCAGCAGCAGGGCTGCGGCGAGGGCGACGAGGCGTCGCGCCATGAAGCGGTGTGCGGGTGACATCAGGAAGTTCCTCCCGCCACGACGAGCTTGAGCGTGACGTTGTTCTGGACGTGGGTGAAGACGAGTTCCTGCCCGGAGATCGCCGTGAGCTTGTAGCCGCCTTCGAGCGTGTCGCCGACGCCGGCCACCAGCAGCTTGTCGCCGAGCGACAGGAAGACGCGCGGTTTCGCCTTCGGCCCTTCGTCGAGCATGCCGACGAAGCGGTAGGGCAGCGTGGGCGGCGGCGGAGGCGGTGGTGGTGGCGGCGGCGGCGGCGGCGGTGCCGGCGGGGGCGGGGGCGGAGGCGGTGGCGGCCTGAACCATTCGCGCGCGGCGAAGGCGTCGTCCCCCGGGGCGGCTTCGATGCGCGGACGCGGCGCCGGGGTGGCATCGGCCACCCGGGCCGCCTGGGTGGCCTGCGTGGTCGACCGGGCGCCGGGCTCCGTCGCGGCCACAGGCGGGGGAGCCGGCTTGCGCGCCATGCCGGAGGCCACCGCGCGCGCAGACGCATCGGGCCCGCCGTACAGCATGATCCAGGCCGACCACAGGCCGACCGCGGCCGCGCTGGCGAACAGCAGCGGGCGACGCTTCACGGCGTCTCCTCGCCATAGAAGAGCACGAAGCGCGCGGTGGCCTGCAGTTCCTTGGCCTGCGCCGTCGCGCGCTCGATCTGCAGGCTCTCGAGCGCCGAGTGCGGCAACTCGTTGAGCACTTCCGCCACGAAGCGCCGCACGCCGGCATAACTGCCGGTCAGCGGCAGCGTGGCCTCCACGCGCGTGAGCGCTCCGGCGGTGGCCGCTCCGAGCGAGTAGTCGGCACGCTCCAGGCCCAGGCCGGCACGCTGCGCTGCGCTGACCAGCCACTCGAGATCCCGCCCGCGCTGCCGCGTCGACGGCAGCTCGCCGCTGGGCAGGGGCGGGCGCGCCGACGCCTCGACGGCTCGCGACGCCGGCGCGCTGGCCAGCGCGGCCCAGCGCGCCTCGAGGCGCTGCGCGTCGCGCTGGAGCATGGGGCGCAACTGCCATTGCACGAGCACCGCGCCGGCCAGCAACGCCAGCCCGGACCAGGCCGGCCAGCCCAGGTGCCGGCGCCAGGTGAAGGCCAGCGTCTGCAAGCGGGCCGGAAGTCGCAGTCTGCCCAGAGGCCAGCCGAGCCGGAGTTTCATCACGAAACCTCCTTCGCTGCACTGGCCGTGGTGCGCCAGCCGGCCTGGATGACGAAGCGCAGCGGCTGGCCGGGCGTGTCGCGCTCGGACTGCTGCGTGGTCAGGGCCACGTGCATGAGGCGCGGGTCGGCCTCGAGTTCGCGCAGGTAGGCGAACAGCGCCGCGGTGTTGCGGGCCTGGCCGGTGACGCGCACCAGGCCGGCCTTGGCGTCGGGTTCGAGCTTGAGCAATCCGATGTCGTTCTTGCCATGTTCCTCGAAGGTGGCGAGCAGGTCGGCCCAGGGCGCACGCAGCTCGCCCGCGACGCGCGTGGCCTGCGCCAGCCGCACCCGCTCGGCCTCGGTGAGCTTGCGCGGGGCAGGGGGGAGCAGGCGCGCCGCACGCTCGTTGACCTGCGCGAGCCGGTCGCGGTTGTCGCGCTGCATCTGCCAGGCCGACGCCGCCGCGGCGGCCAGCGTCACGGCAGCGATCGTGCACAAGGCGATGCCGGCCCAGGGGCGCGGCGCACGGGCCAGGAAGTCCAGGCGGGGCAGTGGCTTCATGCCGGGCTCTGCGCATCTGAGGCTGCCGCGGCCTGCGGCACCGCGCCTTCGCGCGACAGCAGCGTCCACTGGTGACCCCGTGCAAGTCGTTGCCAGGGTTCGCACTGCGCCGTGGAGCGGCAGACCAGCCACAGCGGCTCCGGACTGCTGCTGTGGATTCCGCCCTGGAATGCGAGCAGGCGTTGCTCCACGAGGCGCTGCGCGCGCGTGTCGCAGCGGTCCCAGATCAACTCGGCCAGCGTGCCGCCGGCCACGCGCAGCAGCGTCATGCCCTCGTCGCGCAGAACCGCGACGACCGCTTCGTCGCCGACATGGCCCGCGATGGCCTGAAGGTCGTCCAGCAGCGCCAGCTCGACGTGGACAAGCCGCACACCGGCCTGGGCCAGCGCCTGCTGCCAGGCCTGGAGGTCGGCCGGCTCGATCGCCGCGGCCAGCCAGCCGGAGCGGCCGGGCAGCGGCACCACCTGGACCACCAGGTCCTGTCGGCCCAGCGTCTGCACGAAGTGGGCTTGCGCTTCCCGCTGTGCCGTCGGCCAGTCCGCGCTGGCCGGCCGCAGTGACAGGTACGCGAGTTCGTCCGGCACCAGCAGGCGCGCCTGACGCGGGAGAGAGGCCGCGCCGCCTTCCTGCAGGGCCTCGAGTGCGTGCGGCAGTGCCACGCCGATCGAGCCTTCGGCATGCGCCTCGTGCACGACGCGGCGAGACCAGGGTGCCAGCACCTGGGCGACGCAGCTGCCGCGTGTCAGGCGCAGCAGCAGCTCACTCTTCCACGGCTGTGACACGATTGGCCTCTTCGAGAGTGGTCTGGCCGGAGGCCACGAGTTCGAGCGCGGCTTCGCGCAGTGTGCGCAGGCCGCGCTCGCGTGCGGCCTCGCGCAACACGGCCGGGCTGGCACGTTCGGCGATCAGGCTGCGCAGGCCGACGTCCATGGCCAGGGTCTGCGCGATCGCATGGCGGCCCTTGTAGCCGGTGCCGCGGCAGTGGGCGCAGCCGATGCCGCGCCGGAAGTTCCAGCCCAGCAGGATGTCGGGCAGCTCACTGGCCTCGATGCGCTCGGCATCGGGCTCGTCGGGGGCGCTGCACTGCGGGCAGATGATGCGCACCAGGCGCTGGGCGACCACGCCGTTGAGCGCGGAGACCAGGTTGTAGGGGTCCACGCCCATCGTCGACAGGCGTCCGATCACGTCGAACACGTTGTTCGCGTGCACGGTGGCGAACACCTGGTGGCCGGTCAGCGCGGCCTGGATGGCGATCTGCGCTGTCTCGGCGTCGCGCATCTCGCCGACCATGATCTTGTCCGGGTCGTGGCGCAGGATGGAGCGCAGGCCGCGCGCGAAAGTCAGGCCCTTGGCCTCGTTGACAGGGATCTGCAGCACGTCGGGCAGCTGGTACTCGACGGGATCCTCGATCGTGATGATCTTTTCCTGCCCGGTGTTCACCTCGGACAGCACCGCGTACAGCGTGGTGGTCTTGCCGCTGCCGGTGGGGCCGGTGACCAGCAGCAGCCCGTAGGGCATGGCGCCGAGCTTGCGGATGAAGCGCGCATTGTCGGCATCGAAGCCCAGGTGCTCGATGTTCAGCGTCTCGTCGGCGGAGAGTTGATAGCGGTCGAGGATGCGCAGCACGGCGTCTTCGCCGTACAGGTTGGGCATGATGGACACGCGCACATCGATCGCGCGGCCGCCATAACTGAGCTTCAGGCGGCCGTCCTGCGGCACGCGGCGCTCGGAGATGTCGAGGTCGGCCAGCACCTTGATGCGCGAGACCACGCGGTCGGCGAAGTCGCGTCCTTCGGGCCGGGCCACGGCCTGCAGCACGCCGTCGAGGCGGTACTTCACCGCCAGGCCCCTGGCAGCGCATTCGAGGTGGATGTCGCTGGCCTGCGCCTTCAGTGCGTCGTACAGCGTGCCGTTGACGAACCGGACCACCGGGCTCTCGTCGGTGCTGATGCCCGCCAGCGAGAGCTTGAGCACGTCTTCCGCATCCGCGGCGGCGTGGGTGGCATCGTTCGCTGCCTGGGTGGAGCCGTCGAGCGCGCGTGTCTCGCGCTCCAGGCGCGCGTAGAAGGCGGCAACGTCATTGGCGCCCGCCACGTACCAGACCGAAGGCGGGTGGCCGGCAGCCCGGATGCGCGACTCGAGCCACATGCGGGTGCCGTCGTCGAACGGATCGGCCAGCACCACGTGGCGCAACTCGCTGCCGTCGCGAAGCACCACGCACAGGCGTTGCTGCCCCTGGCTGAAGGGCACCAGTTCCGTGTCGGCCTGATCGGGCTTCCAGTGCGTGAGATCGGCCAGCGTCAGGCCGCTGCCCTCGCTGAGCCAGCGCTTCATCGCCACGTCGCGCACCTCGGGCCGCTCGTTCTTCAGCAGCTTGCGGGCGGCGGCAAAGCGCTGGCCGAGCCGGGCGATCATGTCCTGTGCCTGGCGTGCGGCGTCGCTGTCGGGCGGGGCGGTGGTCGATGTGTCGCTCATGGTCGGTGCCTCTTGCCCTTCAGCGGATGCTGCTGGCCATCTGGAAGATCGGCACGTACATCAGCACGACGATGCCGCCGACCACCACACCGATGGTCAGCATCAGGATCGGTTCGATCAGCCGGCCCAGGCGCTCCAGGCCACGCTCGAGCAGCGCGTCGTGCACGTCGGCCACGCGATCGAGCGCGGCATGGAGCTGGCCGGTCTCCTCGGCCACGCGCAGCACGCGCCAGGCCAGTGTGTCGAGCAGGCCGGCGTCGTGCAGCGACTGCGCCAGCGGCGTGCCGGTGGAGGCGGCAGCCAGCGCCCGGTCGAGCCGTGGCTGGTCGGATGGCGCCACCAGCTCCCTGCACATGGCCAGCGCCTTCAGCGCCGGCACGCCGGAGCGGATCAGCATGGCGCCGCTGCGCGCGAGCTGCGACAGGCCGAAGCTGCGCACGTAGGGCCGCATCCAGGGCAGGCGCACGGTCTGATGCAGCACCCAGCCGGCGAGCTGGCCGGCGCGCGCCTGGCGCAAGAGCATCCAGGCCAGCGCGGCGACGGCTGCGGCCAGCGTCAGCCAGATCGGCAGCTGGACCTCGTGCATCGCCTTGCCGAGGTGGATCAGCGCGCGCGACAGCGGTGCGATGTCCTGCGCCGCGTTGTCGAGCACCAGCGCGAAGCGCGGCACCACGTAGACGAGCAGGAAGAGCACGACGACGAAGGTCACGCCGATCAGCAAGGCCGGGTAGACGCAGGCCGACACCAGGCGGCTGCGCAACACGCGGATGCGCGCAGCGTTGGCGGCAAAACGCTGCAGGCTGTCGCCAAGATCGCCGGTGAGCTCGCTCGCCTTCGCACAGGCCAGCAGCGGCACGCCGAAGGCGCCGGTGGCCTGCATCGCACGTGACAGCGATTCGCCGCGCTGCAGCAGCTGCAGCAGCTCGCGCACCGGTGCGGCGGCGCTGCCCGCGCCCTGCTCGGACAGCGTGCGCAGCGCCTCGATCAGGCTCAGGCCCGAGCGCAGCATCAGGCTCAGGTCGTGCGCAAACTGCTCTTCGTCGACATGGAATGCGGCGCGCGCTGCCGGCGTCGGCGCGGTCGGCGCCGCTGGCACGCCGGCGCGGGGAGTCGGAAGTTCGATCATGGCGCTACCACGAGACCACGTCCGCCGCCTCGCCCTCGCCACCGGGCTGGCCGTCGGCACCCAGGCTGACGAGGTCGTATTCGCCGTGCTGCCCGGGGCGCTTGTAGACGTAGGCACGGCCCCAGGGATCCTCGGGCACGTCGCGCTTCAGGTAGGGGCCCTGCCACCGAGCGGCCTGCTGCGGCGCGTTGCGCAGCGCGAGCAGGCCTTGTTCCGAGCTGGGGTACTGGCCGACGTCGAGCCGGTACTGGTCGAGCGCCTGGCCGAAGGATTCGATCTGCGCCCGCGCGACCTTGGCGTTCGACTTGCCGATCTGCGCGAAGTACTGCGGCGCCACGATGCCCGCCAGCAGGCCGATGATGACCATCACCACCAGCAGCTCCAGCAAGGTGAAGCCGCGCGTGATGGCCGCCTTCGATGCTTGCTTCGGACCCGTCATCGCCGCACCCCTTCGTGTTGCGAGGCGGCAGTCGCCATGACTGCCTCGCCTGTGCAAAAACGATTCTTGGGGCAGGGCTTAACCAGCGCTTAAGTCCGCTGCACCCTACCGCGATGGGGAACCCCTGAAGCGCGGGGGAGGGTCTGTCCGATCAGGGGTTCGCCGCGCCCGGCGAGTCCCCGCGAGCGGCATGGGCCAGCACCTTCGCGACGTACTCGCGCGTCTCGGGGTAGGCCGGAATGCGGCGTCCCGCTCGCATCACCGCGCCCTCGCCGGCGTTGTAGGCGGCCAGGGCGAGGGACAGGTCGTTCTCGAACAGCGTGATGAGCTGGCGCAGGTAGGCGGCGCCGCCATGCAGGTTGTCGTGCACCGCGAAGACGTCCTTCACGCCGAAGCGCCGCGCGGTATCGGGCATCAGCTGCATCAGGCCGCGAGCGCCCTTGGGCGAGACGGCGCGCGGATCGAAGCCGGACTCGACGGCGATGACGGCGGTCAGCAGCGACTCCGAGACATCGTGGCGACGGGCTGCTTCACGGATGACGGGCGCCAGGGCCGGTGGCGTGCTCCGCGCGGCCGACACTATCCGGGCCGGCGTGGAGGGGGCGGACTGCCGCGGCGCGAGCGGCGGGCCCGGCGCCGCCTCGGCCGCGATCAGCAAGGTGGGTGTCTCGCCCGACGCGTGGTTGCTCAGCACCACGCTGCCGCCGTCGCCTGCGCCCGTGTAGATCTGCGCCTGGGCCAGCGCACAGCCCAGGCCGGCCCCGCACGCCAGGGCCTGGCGCACGAAGGCATGGAGCACGGGATGGTGCGCTGCGCGGTGGGTGGGCATGGTCGAAACCCATTGAAGCGCATGGCGCCTGGCGGCCCAACGGGGATGCGTCCCCGCATGCGCTGGGGACTGTCCCTCGCCTCCCTGCATCCAGGGGGCGGGTTGACGGAGGGGCCTCCCCGGCCTGGGCGGTGCCGGGCGGCATCGCGGCTGGTCTAATACATCTTGTCACCAACCCCGAGATCCGGACTGGAATGCGCTTGTTGCTGGCGGAAGACGACACGGCGCTGGGCCGCGCGACCTGCGTCTACATGATGCGGGACGGGCATGCGGTCGACTGGGTCACCAACGGGAACCAGCTGATCGAGCTGACCGGGAAGTTCGACTACGACTGCGTGCTGCTCGACCTGGGCCTGCCCGAGCTCAGCGGGCGCGACTGCCTCGTCAACATGCGGTCGCGCGAGCTCACCACGCCGGTGATCGTGACCACGGCGCAGGGTTTTCGCGAGCATCGCATCCACCTGCTCGACCTCGGCGCCGACGACTACCTGGTCAAGCCCTACGACCTCGCGGAGCTGTCTGCCCGCGTCAAGGCGATCGTTCGCCGGAGCCAGGCGGTGAATCCGCCGGCGCAGAGCCAGCAGACTTTCGGCCCGCTGACGCTCTTGCCGGCCAGCAACGCGGTGCTCTGGCACGGCAACACCATCGTGCTGACGGCCAAGGAGTTCCGTGTGCTCGAGGCGCTGCTGCAGCGTCAGAACCGCATCGTGACGCGCCAGCAACTCGAGGCAGAGATCTACGGCTGGAACGAAAGCGTGGGAAGCAATGCCATCGAAGTCCACATCCACCATCTGCGGCGCAAGATCTCCGGCGAGCTGATCCAGACCGTGCGCGGCGTGGGTTACCAGGTGGGCACGCTGTGAGGCATCGTGGTCAGCGCAATATGTCACGCGCGCTTGCACGCGTCCGGCGGCAGAATGTCTCTCATGAGTGTCATGGACGCGCCTGAACCCTTGCCGAGTGCCGAGCCGGTGCGCGCGGCCGACCCCGCAGAGTGGACGCGCGTGCGCAGCCCCGCCAAGGACCAGGACCGCGTGCTGCAGAGCCAGACGCACGTGTGGCTGCGCAAGATCCCCTCGGCCATCCATCCCAAGCACCTGTGCCGCTACTACCCGCGCATCGCCAACCGGCTGGCGCTGAGCTGGGGCGACAAGTCCAAGGTCGAGCAGATCTTCGAGGATCTGTTGCACGACCGCCGCGGGCAGCGCAAGGGGTTTTCAGAGCGTGTGCGCGTGGAGATCGAGCGGCTCGAACGATTCCACGCCCGCAAGCTGCACGTGAACTACCCGCCGCTCATGGTCGTGCGGCACCGGCGCGTACCGTCGGCCGGGCCCGATCAGGGCTGATTCTGTTTCGTGCAGGGCCAGCGGCCCGGCGCGACTCTCGGCTGTGCTATACTTGCAGGCTCAGTCGCGAGGTGGAGCAGTCTGGTAGCTCGTTGGGCTCATAACCCAAAGGTCGCAGGTTCAAATCCTGCCCTCGCAACCACCGAATTCAAGAGAACACGGGCCGGAAGAGCCGAAGTGAAACGCCAACCGGAAGGTTGGCGTTTTGCTTTGTGCGTGGGCCTTTCGAGGACGGGAGCTGCGATGAATGACACGACCCCGGCGACCCCGCCGACCGAACGCCCCACGTTGCCTGACCGCCTGTCGACCGACCCGCGCAGCCCGCACCATGTGGCCGCGGTGTTCGAGCATGCCATCGGCATCCGCCTGAACGGCAAGGAGCGCTTCGACGTCGAGGAGTACTGTCTCAGCGAAGGCTGGGTCAAGGTGCCCTCGGGCAAGACGCTCGATCGCAAGGGGCAGCCCCTGCTCATCCAGCTCAAGGGCAATGTCGAGGCCTTCTACCGCTAGTCCGCTTGTCGCTAGGCCTTCAAGCGGTAGCCGGTACGGAAGATCCAAGCCACGACGCCCAGCGAGGCCACCAGGAACGCGAGCGTCATGCCCACGCTGAGCGCCAGGCCGACATCGGCGACGCCGTAGAAGCTCCAGCGAAAGCCGCTGATCAGGTAAACCACCGGGTTGAGCAGCGCCACGTTCTGCCAGAAGGGCGGGAGCATGTCGATCGAGTAGAAGCTGCCGCCCAGGAAGGTCAGCGGCGTGACGATCAGCATCGGCACCACCTGCAGCTTCTCGAAGCCGTCGGCCCAGATGCCGATGATGAAGCCCAGCAGGCTGAAGGTCACTGCCGTCAGCACCAGGAACACCAGCATCCATACCGGGTGCTCGACGCGCACCGGCACGAACAGCCACGCGGTGGCCAGGATGATCAGGCCGAGCAGCACCGACTTGGTGGCCGCCGCGCCCACGTAGCTGAGCACGATCTCGAAGGTCGACACCGGCGCCGACAGCAGCTCGTAGATGGTGCCGGTGAACTTCGGGAAGTAGATGCCGAACGAGGCGTTGGAGATGCTCTGCGTCAGCAGCGACAGCATCACCAGGCCCGGCACGATGAAGGCGCCGTAGCTCACGCCGCCGACCTCGGGGATGCGCGAGCCGATGGCCGCGCCGAAGACGATGAAGTACAGCGAGGTCGACAGCACCGGCGAGATGATGCTTTGCATCAGCGTGCGCCAGGCGCGCGCCATCTCGAAGCGGTAGATCGCGCGCACGGCGTGCAGGTTCATGCTCATGCGGCGGCCCCTTCCTTCAGCAGCCCGACGAAGATGTCCTCGAGCGAGCTCTGCGTGGTGTGCAGGTCCTTGAAGACGATGCCCAGCGCACCCAGGTCCTGCATGAGCGTGACGATGCCCACGCGGTCGCCCTGCGCATCGTAGGTGTAGGTCAGCTCGGTGCCGTCGGCCGACAGCGCGAGCCCGTCGGAGGCCAGCGAGGGCGGCAGCTGCGCCAGCGGTGTCGCCAGCTGCAGCGTGAGCTGCTTGCGGCCGAGCTTGCGCATCAGCGCGTCCTTCTCTTCCACGAGGATCAGCTCGCCCTTGTTGATGACGCCGATGCGATCGGCCATCTCCTCGGCCTCGTCGATGTAGTGCGTGGTCAGGATGATCGTCACGCCGGTGGCACGCAGCTCGCGCACCAGCTGCCACATGTCGCGCCGCAGGTTGACGTCGACGCCGGCGGTCGGCTCGTCGAGGAAGAGCAGCCGCGGCTCGTGCGACAGCGCCTTGGCGATCATCAGCCGGCGCTTCATGCCGCCGGACAGCGTCATGATCTTGTTGTCCTTCTTGTCCCACAGCGACAGCGCCTTCAGCACCTTCTCGATGTGTGCCGGGTTGGCTGCCTTACCGAACAGGCCGCGGCTGAACGAGACGGTGTTCCACACCGACTCGAAGGCGTCTGTGGTCAGCTCCTGAGGCACCAGGCCGATCAGCGAGCGCGCGGCGCGGTAGTCGCGCACGATGTCGTGACCGTCGACGCTGACGCTGCCGGTGCTCGCGGTAACGATGCCGCAGACGATGCTGATCAGCGTCGTCTTGCCGGCGCCGTTGGGGCCGAGCAGGGCGAAGATCTCGCCGCTGCGGATGGCCAGGTCGACGCCCTTGAGTGCCTGGAAGCCGGAGCCGTAGGTCTTGGAGACGCCCGCTATGCGGAGGATGTCGTGCATGGGCGCGAGGATAGCGGTTGCCAGAGCACCACGTCGCTGTCGGGCACCGCCACGCAGGGCAGCACCCAGCCCTCGGCCTTCTCGTCGGCCGACAGCCCCGGCCACTCGATGCGGTGGTGCACGCGGCCCTGCAGCACGCGCGCGATGCAACTGCGGCAGGTGCCGTTGCGGCAGGCGCTGGGCAGCGCCGCGGCCTCGCTCAGCGAGGCCTCGAGCAGGCTCTGGCCGGGCGCCACCGTGAGCGTGTGGCCGAGCGGCTCGATGCGCAGCGTGAATGCGCCGCTCATGCGCGCAGCCAATCCTGCAGCGCCGGCCCGACCAGGCTGTAGGCGCGGCCGAAGCCCGCCACCAGGCGCGCCGACACCGGCTGCAGCGCGACGATAGCGAAGTCGCCCAGCTCGAACATCGGCGCCGCCTCGGGGAATCGCGCCAGGTAAGCAGCACGGGCCGTCTCGTAAGCGGCGCCTTCTCGTGGCAGCATTGCTGCATCCGCCTGCAGCGCGACGCGCGGGAGCGCCTGAGGCGGCGTCGTGTCGTCCGGCTCCGCCATCACCAGCAGGCTCACACGCGGGTGTTCCTGCATGTCGCGGGTGTGCGTGGCCAGCGCGCTGACGTGGATGACCAACGCCGTGCCGCCGCGCGGCAGCACGAAGGGCACCATCGACACCGCCGGTTCGCCGCGGTGCAGGGTGCCGAGCGCAGCCACCGGCCGCCGCTCGAGCAGGCGGCGCAGCATCCGGGCGGTGTCGTCATCCATGGTGTCGGCAAGGTGAGGCTCGCGGGCATCCTAGCGCGGCAGCCCCGATCACGCCTGCCACACCGCATAACCCGCCTCGCGCAGGCCGATGGCGAGTTCGACCTCCATCTCCTTCGCGGCCTCGTAGGGCATCGGGTTGTAGACCTCGTACAGCGCCGGCAGCAGCCGCACGCCGTACTCGAACACGAAGCGGTTGGCCTGGATGCCGGCCTTGTGCTTGTCGAAGCGCAGGTCCGGGTCCAGCCCGGTCATGCCGACGTAGACGCAGGGCTTCTCGAGGCGGTGCTCGGGGTTGGCCTTGCGAAAGCGGGGTTCGTTCCAAACGCGGTCGGACAACTCGACCACGTAGACGTGGTGATGGTGACGTTTGGCTCGCACGCGGCGGGTGGCCAAGGGGACCGCTCAGACCGTCAGCGCCAGGCCCGCGCAGGCAGCTGAGGCCAGCGACGCGAGCGTGCGCACATGGTTCCACAGCAGCCACTCGCGCACGTACACCGGCCAGTAGTCCGCCGCCTCGCGCGACGCCGCGTCCAGCCGGGCCAGGCGTTCATTGCGCGGCACGTTGAAAGCCGCCGTCACGCCGAACGAACCGAGCAGGTAGGCGATGCCCGCCGCGAACAGCAGCAGCGAGCGCGTCGTGCCCCATGGCCAGAAGCCGGCGAAGATGCACACGGCCGCCAGCACTGCCGTGCCGACGAACAGGCCCATGAAGAGCGGATTGAGCACCACCACGTTGATGCGCTGCATCGCGGCCATGCCGTGCTCGGCGGGCAATTGCGCCAGCGCCTTCATCACGAAGGTCGAGAACGCCAGGAACACGCCGCCGACGAGGCCGGCGCCCAGGCAGACCAGAAGCGGCAAGCTGTCGAGCATCGGTGTCGATTCTCGGGCCCGCCGTTCGTCGTCGCAACAGGCCCCCTGCCTCTGTGATCATTCCGAACCGAGGAACGCCATGTTCAAGACCCTCCTGCTCGTCATCGCCGCGGTCGTGGCCGCCGTGCTGCTGTACGCGGCCACCCGGCCCGACAGCTTCAGCCTGCAGCGCAGCACCACCATCAGCGCGCCGCCGGAGAAGATCCATGCGCTGATCAACGACGTGAAGGCCTTCAACACCTGGAACCCCTTCGCGCTGAAAGACCCGGCGATCAAGCTGCGCTACGAAGGCGCGTCCAGCGGCCCCGGCGCCGCCTACGCCTGGGAGAGCGAGACCGTCGGCGCCGGCCGCATGGAGATCGTCGAGGCCGCGGCACCCAGCCGCGTGGCAATGCGGCTGGACTTCGAGAAGCCGATGAAGGCCAGCAACCGCGTCGAGTTCCGCCTGCAGCCGATGGGCGCCCAGACCGAGGTGACCTGGGCGATGAGCGGCCCGATGCCCTACCTGTCGAAGCTGATCACGACCTTCGTCAGCATGGACAAGATGGTCGGCGCCGATTTCGAGGCTGGCCTGGCCAACCTGAAGGCGGTGTCGGAGAAGTCCTGAGCCGGCGCGGCCGGGCGCACTCGCGCTAGGATGGGCCGACCGCAGCCCATCCGAGGCGAGTTCAATGACTTCACCCCAGGCCGCCCTGATCGTCGGCGCCGGCGACGCCACCGGCGGCGCCATCGCGCGCCGCTTCGCCCGCGAGGGCTACATCGCCTGCGTGACGCGGCGCAGCGCCGACAAGCTCGAGCCGCTGGTGCAGGGCATCCGCGACGCCGGCGGCCAGGCCCACGGCTTCGGCTCCGACGCGCGCGACGAGGCGGCGGTGGCTGCGCTGGTGGCACAGATCGAGCGCGACATCGCACCGATCGAGGTGGTGGTGTTCAACATCGGCGCCAACGTGCGCTTCAACGTCGTCGACACCACCGAGCGCGTGTACCGCAAGGTGTGGGAGATGGGCGCTCTGGCCGGCTTCCTGGTCGGGCGCGAGGCGGCGCGCGCGATGCTGCCGCGCGGCCGCGGCACCATCCTGTTCACCGGTGCGACGGCCAGCCTGCGTGGCGGCGCCGGCTTCGCGGCCTTCGCCGGCGCCAAGCATGCGCTGCGCTCGCTCGCGCAGAGCCTGGCACGCGAACTCGGGCCGCAGGGCATCCACGTCGCGCATGTCGTCATCGACGGCGCCATCGACACGCAGTTCATCGCCGAGAACTTCCCGCAGCGCTACGCGCTGAAGGACCGCGACGGCATCCTCAACCCCGAGCACATCGCCGAGGCCTACTGGCAGCTGCACCGCCAGCCGCGCAGTGCCTGGACGCACGAGATGGACTTGCGCCCGTGGATGGAAACCTGGTGAACGCAAGGAGCGAACGATGAGCGACAAGACCTTGGAGTTCTTCTTCGACTTCGGCAGCCCGACCACCTACCTGGCGCACACGCAGCTGCCGCGCCTGGCGCGCGAGAGCGGCGCACGCCTGGTCTACCGGCCGATGCTGCTGGGCGGCGTCTTCAAGGCCACCGGCAATGCCAGCCCGGTGACGGTGCCGGCCAAGGGGCGCTGGATGGGCCAGGACATCGCGCGCTGGGCGGCACGCTACGGCGTGCCGTTCGCGTTCAACCCGCATTTCCCGATCAACACGCTGACGCTGATGCGCGGCGCCGTCGGGCTGCAGATGCGCCGGCCGGCGGATTTCCAGCGCTACGTCGACGCGGTGTTCGAAGCGATGTGGGTGCAGCCGCGCAACCTCGGTGACTCTGCCGAGATTGCCGCCGTCGTGCGGCCGCTGGGGCTGGACCCGGAAGATTTCGCCGCGCTGGCCGGCGACCCGCAGGTGAAGGCGGCGCTGGTCGCCCATACCGAGGAGGCGGTGGCACGCGGCGTGTTCGGCGCGCCGACCTTCTTCGCCGGCGGCCAGATGCACTTCGGCCAGGACCGGCTGGATTTCGTGCGCGAAGCGCTCGCCGGCTGAGGAGACGACACGACATGGCTCGCGGGTTTCGTTCCACCGTGGTCGTCGGCGCCGGCGCCGTTGGCAGCTTCTTCGGCGCCATGCTGGCGCGCGCCGGGCACCGCGTCACGCTGATCGGCCGCGCGCCGCACGTGCAGGCGATCCTTCGCGACGGGCTGCAGTTGCACATGGGCGGGCAGGTGCTGTCGGTGCCGATGGCCGCGACCACCGAGCTCGCCGCCGTGCGCGATGCGGATCTGGTGCTGTTCTGCGTGAAGTCCACAGACACCGAAGCGGTGGCGCGCGAGATCGGGCCGCTGCTGGCCACCGACGCACTGGTGCTCAGCCTGCAGAACGGCGTCGACAACGCGGCGACGATCGCCAGCCAGATTCGCCAGCCCGTCGTGCCCGCCGTGGTCTACGTGGCCACCGCCATGCCGCAGCCGGGCGTGGTCCAGCACTTCGGCCGCGGCGATCTGGTGATCGGCCCGCTGAATGCGCGCGACGCACACGACGCCACGCTGCAGGCGCGGCTGCAATCGGTGGCGGAGCTGTTCGCCGCCGCCCAGGTGCCGGTGCGCATCTCGCCGGACGTGATGGCCGAGCTGTGGAGCAAGCTGATGGTCAACTGCGCCTACAACGCCATCTCGGCGCTGGCGCAGCAGCCCTACGGACGCATGGCGGCGCTGGCATCGATTCGCGACGTGCAGCATGCGGTGGTGCGCGAGGTGGTGGCGGTGGCCCAGGCCGACGGGCAGGCGCTGACGCTCGCAGCCGCCCTCGAGGCGATGGAGCGCATCGCCACGGCCATGCCGGCGCAGTTCTCGTCCACCGCGCAGGATCTCGCACGCGGCAAGCCCACCGAGATCGATCACCTCAACGGCTTCGTCGTGCGGCGAGGTGCCGAGCTCGGCGTCGCCACGCCGGTCAATCAGACCCTGCATGCGCTGGTCAAGCTGGTCGAGGCCGGCCGCACGGCGCCTGCCGCATGAGCGGCGCCGGCCGGCCGCCGCCCGAAGAGTTTGCGCAGGCGCTGCGTGAACTGGGGCTGGCCGGCAGTGAAGCGCTGCGCGGAGAGCCGCTGACCGGCGGCGTCTCGTCCGACATCTGGCGCATCGACACGGCACGTGGCCCGGTTTGCGCCAAGCGTGCGCTGGCCAAACTGCGCGTGGCGGCCGACTGGCGCGCGCCGATCGAGCGCAACCAGTACGAGGCACGCTGGATGGCGGTGGCGCAGCAGGCGGCACCCGGCAGTGCGCCGCAGCTTCTCGGCCAGCACCCGGCGCTGGGCGTGCTGGTGATGCAGTGGCTCGCGCCTGCCGACCACACGCTCTGGAAGCAGCAACTGCGGGAGGGCCATGCCGAGCTGGCGACGGCTCAGGCGGTCGGTCGCAGGCTGGCGCGCATCCATGCGTTTGCAGCGGCGCGCCCGGAGCTGGCGGCGCAGTTCGACACCGACCGCATCTTCTACGACATCCGCCTCGAGCCCTACCTGGTGGCCACCGCCGTCAAGCACCCGGACCTGGCGCCGCAGTTGCACGCGCTGGTCGCGCAGACGCAGGCCCATGCCGTCGCGCTGGTGCATGGCGATGTGAGCCCGAAGAACATCCTCGTCGGCCCGCAGGGGCCGGTGCTGCTCGATGCCGAGTGCGCCTGGTGGGGCGACCCGGCCTTCGACCTGGCGTTCTGCCTCAACCACCTGCTGCTCAAATGCCTGTGGGCGCCGGCGGCACGCGGTGCCTTCCTGGCCTGCTTCGACGCGCTGGCCGCCACTTACCTGGCCGGCGTCGACTGGGAGCCGCGCGAGGCGGTCGAGCAGCGTGCCGCACATTTGCTGCCCGGCCTGCTGCTCGCGCGGGTGGACGGCAAGTCACCAGCGGAATACATCACCACGGACGTGCAGCGCGAGCCCGTGCGGAGCTGTGCCCGCCTGCTGATTCAGCGGCCCGTTTCGCGGCTGGCCGATGTGGGCGCCGCCTGGCGCCGGGAGATCGAACGATGACGACGAACCGCATCCGCGCCGTGTTTGGCCGACGCGTGTGGGACAGCCGCGGCCGGCCGACCGTGGAGGCCGAGGTGCACCTGGAGGGCGGCGCGATGGGCCGCGCCATCGTGCCGGCCGGCGCCAGCAAGGGCACGCGCGAGGCGCTGGAGCTGCGCGATGGTGGCGACGCCTTCGGCGGCTTCGATGTGCAGCGCGCCGTGGCCCACGTGAACAGCCAGATCGCGCGTGCGGTGATCGGCCTGGCCGCCGACGATCAGGCCACGCTCGACCAGCGCCTGATCGCGCTCGACGGCACGCCGAACAAGCAGCGCCTGGGCGCCAACGCCACGCTGGCGGTGTCGATGGCAGCGGCGCATGCGGCGGCTGCGGCGCGCGGCCTGCCGCTGTACCGGCACCTGGCCGGCGAGGGCGAGGTGCTGCTGCCGATGCCGCAGATCCAGATCTTCGGCGGCGGTGCCCATGCGGGCCGGCGCGTCGACATCCAGGACTTCATGATCGTGTGCCCCGGCGCCAGCAGCTTCACGCAGGCGATCGAGTGGACGGCCGAGGTCTACCGCCATGCCGGCGCGCTGATGCGCTCGCGCGGTGCCCTGGCCGGCGTGGCCGACGAGGGCGGCTGGTGGCCGGCCTTCGACAGCAACGAGCAGGCGCTCGAGGCGCTGCTCGCCGCCATCGAGGCCGCCGGCTTCGTGCCGGGCGCGCAGGTGGCGATGGCGCTGGACATCGCGGCCAGCGACTTCGGCCGCGCAGGCCGCTACACGCTGGGCCTGGAGCGCCGCGAGTTCGACAGCGACGGCCTCATCGAGCTGCTGCTGCGCTGGTGCGAACGTTTTCCCATTGCCAGCATCGAGGACCCGCTCGCCGAGGACGACCCGCTCGCCTTTGCGCGCTTCACGCAGGCGTTGGGCCAGCGGCTGCAGGTGGTCGGCGACGACTTCCTCGTCTCCGACGCCGCCCTGTTGCGCGAGGCGGCCGCCGCCGGCGCCGCCAACACCGTGCTGCTCAAGCCCAACCAGCGCGGCACCCTCACCGAGACGCTGCGCTGCCGCGAGGCGGCGCGCGAGCTGGGCTACGCCACCATCGTCTCGGCGCGCTCCGGCGAGACCGAGGACACCAGCATCGTCGACCTGGCCATCGGCTGGCGCGCCGGCCAGCTCAAGGTGGGCTCCTTCGCACGCAGCGAGCGGCTGGCCAAGTGGAACGAGGTGCTGCGCATCGAGGAGCGGCTGGGCGCGCAGGCGCGGTTCGCCGGGGCGGGCGTGCTCGGGCGCAACCCGACGGCGCGCTGAGCGGCCGCATCAGAAGCTCGTCTTTGTCTTGACGAGGAACTGCACCTTCTTGATGTCGGGCGTGGTGTTCAGGGGGAAGGCCAGGTCCACGTGCAGCACGTTGCTGAACGCTGCGCGGGCACTGACGATGCGCAGGCCGACGCCGGCATTGCTCAGCCAGCCGGGGTTGACGGTGTTGACGACATCGCCGCCCCAGGCGCGGCCGAGGTCGAAGAAGGCCGCACCGCCGATGCGGAACAGCTGCCACACGTACAGGTCGGTGTAGAAGCGCTCCTCGACGGTGAACAGCGCGCGCCGCGTGCCGCTCTGGTAGCGCAGCGGGTAGCCGCGCAAGCCGTTGTCGCCGCCGAGCAGCAGCAGGTCGGGCAACTCGGGGCGCACCAGCATGTCGCCCGAGGCCCCGGCATAAAAGAGCCATCGCTTGCCCTGCGGCAGGTAGTACTGCGCCTGTGCGCCCAGTCGATGCCGGCGCACGCGGCCCTCGGCGACCTGGCCGGAGACGGATGCCGCCGCGATGAGCGTGTGCTCCGGCAGCGGCTCGAAACCGCGGCTGATCGAACCCGAGTACAGCCAGGCATTGAGCGTGGAGCCCAGCGCCGTGGAGGCGCGGCCGATCTGCAGCGTCGAGGCCTGGCCGAGCGCGAAGAACTCGGGCCGCCCGATCAGGTTGCGGTTCACGGCGCGGTCGAAGCGGTCCTCGACCAGCTCGTAGCGGGCAAAGGGTGCGACCAGCTTCTCGTCGCCGGGCAGTTGCGCCGGCGCCACCTGGCCGGGCTCGTACGCGTAGCCGTCGTTCTCGTAGTTCACACCCAGCGAGAAGCGCTGTACCCAGCCTTCCACCAGCCCGGGCGACCAGCCGGCGAACACCTCGGCCTTGTTCTCGCGATGCCGGTAGGCACTGGCCACGTTGCCGGCGTTGTAGACCGAGTCGATGCGGTCATCCTTCGACGCGCTGGCGCCGGCGGCCCAGCGCGCGTCCAGTTCGTAGAAGGGCCGGGTGACGGACAGCGCGGTGCGTTTGCCATCGCTGTTCGACGCGTGATCGAGATTCACGGCCGCCCAGGTACCGAAGGCCCGTGCGTTGGAGAACTGGAACTCGGTGCTGCTGCGGTCGACGTCCTTCGAGCGGCCCAGGCTGATCGAGGTGCCCGTGCCGAGCAGGTTGTATTCGCGCAGCTTGAAGCCGCCGGTGTTGGCGCCGCCCGAGCGCCCGGCACTGAAGCCCGGGTCGAGCGACCAGGTGTCGCGCGTCACGACCTCGATGTCGACCACGCCGTCGTGCACCGCCACCGGGCGGAACTGCACGTCGTAGAGGTAGCGGTTGCTTCGCAGCAGGCGCTCGGTCTCCTCGATCAACCGTGCCGACACCGGCTCGCCGCTGGCGAACAGCAGCTGGCGCTGGATCACGCTCGGCCGCGTCTGGATGTGCAGCTTGTTGGCCGTGCGGAACAGCCAGTTGTCTTCCTTCGGATCGCTGGTGTCGAAGATGTCGCGCACGGCGATGCGGATCTCGCCGACGCGCGCGCCGGCGGACTCCAGTTCGGCGAACGAGGGCAGCGGCACGGCCGGCTCTTCGGCCAGGGCGGCACGGGCCACGCCGAAAGCCGCCGCGGCGGCGAGGACCAGCGAACACCATCGAGGCAGGGGGCGATGCCTCAAACCAGGCCCCGCAGGCGCAACAACATGGTCGGACTGTCTCAGGCGATGCTTGACGGAGCCTTAACGGCCTGCCAAGTCCGAGTGTGCCCCGGGAGATAGTCAGGATACTGGAGATCAAATCCAGTAAACTGGAAAGATGGACGTCAACACCCGCATCAGCCGCCGCGTGAAGGAGCTGCGCGAAGCCCGTGGCTGGTCGCTCGATGCGCTGGCCGAACGCAGCGGCGTGAGCCGCTCCAACATCTCGCTGATCGAACGCGGCCAGAGCAGCCCCACCGCCACCGTGCTCGACAAGCTCAGCGCCGGGCTGGGCGTCACCCTGGCGTCGCTGTTCGAAGGCGCCACCGCGCGCTCGACCGATCCCTCTCCGGTGGCACGCGTGGCCGATCAGCCGCTGTGGGCGGATCCCGACTCCGGCTACCTGCGGCGCAATGTCTCGCCGCCGCTGCCTTCGCCGCTGCAGCTCGTCGACGTGGTCTTCCCGGCCGGGCAGCGCGTGGCCTACGAGACCGGCGCGCGCGAGGCCGAGGTGCACCAGCAGGTCTGGATGATCGACGGCGTGATGGAGGTGTCGGTGGGCGACGCGCACTGGCGGCTCTCCGCCGGCGACTGCCTGGCGATGCGGCTGGACCGGCCGATCGTCTACCGCAACCCGACGCAGCGCGATGCGCGCTACCTGGTGGCGCTGGTCACGCTGCCCTTCAGCCCCGACCGGAGGCCTGCATGAACGATGGTCTGAACCACCTCTTCCGCGTGCGACGGGTTGGCGCCGGCGAAGCCGCCGGCTGCATCGAGCCGCTGGCCGAGGTGCTGCTCGACTGCGTGGAGGGCGGAGCCTCGGTGAGCTTCATGTGGCCGCTGCCGCGCGAGCATGCCCTGGGCTTCTGGCGTGGCGTGGCCGAAGGCGTGGCGCGCGGCGAGCGCGTGCTGCTGGTGGTCGAGGATCCGGGCGGTGCCATCGTCGCAACGGCGCAGCTCATCCTGTCGCAGCCCGACAACCAGCCGCACCGCGCCGACGTCGCCAAGATGCTGGTGCACCGGCGTGCCCGCCGCCGCGGCCTCGCGCAGCGCTTGCTCTCCGCCCTCGAAGACGAAGCCCGCCGCGAATGCAAGACGGTGCTGGTGCTCGACACCGTGACCGGCGGCGACGCCGAGCGCCTGTACGCACGCGGCGGCTGGCAGCGCGTGGGCGAGATCCCGAACTACGCGCTGATGCCCGACGGCCGACCCTGCGCGACCACCTACTTCCACAAGCAGCTCGCGCCCATGACCGCTTAGGGCCCGTAGTGTCAACAGGCCCTATGCCTTCGCCTGCACCCCGCGCAGGTAGGCGTCGATCGCCTGCTCGCCGACGCGGGCGAGGTCGAAGGCCGTCGGGTCGAGCATCCAGTTGCTGATCAGCCCGTCGATCAGCGACTGCATGCCCAGCGCCGCCACGCGCGGCGACACAGCGCCTGCCCACGCATGCCGCCGCGCCGCGCTGCGAAAGCCGCGCTCGACGTTGTCGACGCGGCCGCGCAGCCCGTTCAGGCGCCGCTCGCGCACGCCGCGCAGCGCGTTGCCGTGCTCCACCTTGAACAGCGCGATCTCGAACACGCGGCGCGCCTGCGGGTCCTTCACGGTGGCGTGCAGCGCGGCCAGGAAGCTGCCGCGGATCTGCGCCACCGGGTCGTCGAGCGCGCGCTCGCCGCTGCGAAGAATCTCGCTTTCCAGCGGCAAGGTGACGCGGTTCATCATCGCGTTGAACAGGTCGGCCTTGTTGCGGAAGTGCCAGTACACCGCGCCGCGCGTCACGCCGGCGGCGCGAGCCACCTGCTCCAGCGAGGTGCGCGAGACGCCACGGCGATGGAACTCGCGTTCCGCCATGTCGAGGATGCGTTCGCGCGTGCGCTGCGCATCGGCCTTGGTGCTGCGGGCCATCGGGATTTCAACGGGTCGGCGACATACATTCACTCACGTATGTATAGTAGCTGCACTGCGTGCGGCGCCGGGAGGCGCCGACCGAAACAAGGGGAAAACATGTCAGCGTGGCGGCGGTACCGTGTCGAAAACCTGTTGATCGCTCTCGCGCTGCCATTGGCCGCCTGTGGCCCGAAGCCGGCCGCGACGGCGCCCGCCGCGCCGCCGCCGGCGGAGGTGGGCGTGGTCAGGGCCGAGCCGGCCAGCGTCGGCCTGGTCACCGAGCTGCCGGGCCGCACCGAGGCCTCGCGCATCGCGCAGGTGCGCGCGCGGGTCGCCGGCATCGTGCAGCGCCAGCTGTTCCGCGAGGGCAGCGACGTCAAGGCCGGCCAGCCGCTGTTCCGCCTCGACGATGCACCCTACCGCGCCACGCTGGCCAGCGCGCAGGCCGCGCTGGCACGCGCCGAGGCCAACGTGATGCAGACGCGCGCGCAGGCCGAGCGCTACAAGCCGCTGGCCGAAGCCAACGCGATCAGCCAGCAGGAGTACATCGCCGCGCAGGCCGCCTTCAAGCAGGCCGAGGCCGACGTGGCTTCGGCCAAGGCGGCGATGCAGACGGCGCAGATCAATGTCGGCTACGCCGCCGTCGCCTCGCCGATCGCCGGACGCATCGGCCGCGCCCTGGTCACCGAGGGCGCGCTGGTCGGCCAGGGCGAGGCGACGCAGCTCGCCGTGGTGCAGCAGATCGACCCGCTGTACGTCAACTTCACGCAACCCGCCGGCGAGGTGATGCGCCTGCGCGCCGCGATCGCCAGCGGTGCCTACACGAGCGCCGGCAGTGCCGGCTCGGTGGCGGTGACGGTGCTGCTGGAAGACGGCAGCGTCTACCCGCTGCGCGGCAAGCTGCTGTTCAGCGACCTGTCGGTCGACCCCAGCTCCAACCAGATCACGCTGCGCGCCGAGGTGCCCAACCCGAAGGGTGCGCTGCTGCCGGGCCTGTACGTGCGCGTGCGGCTGGAGCAGGCGCAGGTGCCTTCGGGCATCCTGCTGCCGCAGCAGGCGGTGCAGCGCGGCAGTGCCGGCGACACGGTGATGGTGGTGGGCGCAGACGGCAAGGTCGCCGCTCGGCCGGTGAAGGTCAGCCTCGGCCAGGGCCGGCAGTGGGTCGTGCTCGACGGCCTGGCCGCCGGCGAGCAGGTGGTGGTCGAGGGTTTCCAGAAGATCCGCCCGAATGCCGTCGTCAAGCCGGTGCCCTGGCAGGCCCCCGCCAGCGGCGCCGCGGCCCCGGCCGCACCCGCGGCGAGCGCCGCAGCCTCTGCGCCGGCCGCGCGCTGAGGAGCATCGGCGCATGGCACAGTTCTTCATCGACCGGCCCATCTTCGCGTGGGTGATCGCGCTGTTCATCCTCGTGGTGGGCGGCGTCTCGATCACGCAGCTGCCGGTGTCGCAGTACCCGCCGGTGGCGCCGCCGTCCATCGTCGTCAACGTCGGCTACCCCGGCGCCTCGGCGCAGACGCTGGAGGACAGCGTGATCGCCGTCATCGAGCGCGAGATGAACGGCTCGCCCGGCCTGGCCTACTTCGAGTCGGTCACGCAGGCCGACGGCACCGGCAGCATCACGCTGAGCTTCGAGCCGGGCACCAACCCCGATCTGGCGCAGGTCGACGTGCAGAACCGCCTCTCCCGCGCGACGCCGCGCCTGCCGCAAGCGGTGGTGCAGCAGGGCGTGCGGGTGGACAAGGCGAATCCGAACTTCCTGCTCTTCGTCATCCTGTCCAGCGACAAGGGGGTGCTCGATCCGGTGGCGCTGGGCGACTTCGCCTCGCGCAACGTGGTGCCCGAGATGCAGCGCGTGCCCGGCGTCGGCCAGGCGCAGCTGTTCGGCACCGAGCGCGCCATGCGCGTGTGGATCGACCCGGCCAAGCTGGTGGGCTACCGGCTCTCGGCCGCCGACGTCAACGCGGCCATCGCGGCGCAGAACGCGCAGGTGTCTTCCGGCACCATCGGCGACCTGCCGAACACGCGCGACCAAGGCATCTTCGCCACCGTGGTGGTGAAGGGCCAGCGCGAGACGGCGGCGCAGTTCGGCGAGATCGTTCTGCGCGCCAACGCCGACGGCTCCACCGTGCGCCTGAAGGACGTCGCCCGCATCGAGCTCGGCGCGCAGGCCTACAGCGTGCGCACCCGGCTGAACGGCGAGCCCTCCACCGGCATCGGCATCCAGCTCTCGCCCACGGCCAATGCGCTGCAGACTGCCAAGCTGGTCAAGAAGCGCCTCGAGGAGCTGCGCCCCTACTTCCCGCCCGGCGTGAAGGCGACCATCCCCTACGACAGCTCGACCTTCATCAGCCTGTCGATCAGCCAGGTGGTCGAAACGCTGATCGAGGCGGTGATCCTGGTGTTCCTGGTGATGTACCTGTTCCTGCAGAACATCCGCTACACGATCATCCCCACGCTGGTGGTGCCGATCGCACTGCTCGGCAGCTTCGCCTCGCTGCTCGCGCTGGGCTTCTCGATCAACGTGCTGACCATGTTCGGCATGGTGCTGGTGATCGGCATCGTGGTCGACGACGCCATCGTGGTGGTCGAGAACGTCGAGCGCATCATGAGCACCGAGGGCCTGCCGCCGCTGGAAGCGACGCGCAAGGCGATGGGGCAGATCTCCGGCGCGATCGTCGGCGTCACCGTGGTGCTGATCTCGGTGTTCGTGCCGCTGGCCTTCTTCAGCGGCGCGGTGGGCAACATCTACCGCCAGTTCGCCGCGGTGATGGTGACGGCGGTGGCCTTCTCGGCCTTCCTCGCGCTGTCGCTGACGCCGGCGCTGTGCGCCACCATCCTCAAGCCCGTCGAGGCCGGCCACCACCATGCCAAGGGCGGCTTCTTCGGCTGGTTCAACCGCGGCTTCTCGCGCACCGCCAAGGCCTACGAGGGCCTGGTCGCGCGAATCCTGAGGCGCGCCGCGCGCTATCTGGTGATCTATGCGGCGATCGTCGCCGCCGTCGTCGTGCTGTTCGGCCGCCTGCCGACCTCGTTCATCCCCAACGAGGACCAGGGCAACATCCTCGTCAACGTGCAGTTGCCGCCTGGCGCCACGCAGAACCGCACCCTGGCGGTGATGCAGCAGGTCGAGAAGTACATGTCCGCGCAGCCCGAGGTGGCCAACATGGTCAGCGTGCTCGGTTTCAGCTTCTCGGGCAGCGGCCAGAACGCCGCGCTGGCCTTCGTCACGCTGAAGGACTGGGGCGAGCGCGAAGGCCCCGGCCAGTCGGCACAGGCGTTGGTGGGCCGCGCCTTCGGTGCGCTGGGCAAGATCCGCGACGCGATCATCTTCCCCGTCAGCCCGCCGGCGATCCGCGACCTCGGCCGCGCCAACGGCTTCGCGATGCGCCTGCAGGACCGCGCCAGCGCCGGCCACGACGCGTTGCTGGCGGCGCGCAATCAACTGCTCGGCATGGCCTCGAAAAGCCCGCTGCTGGTGGCGGTGCGCCCCGACGGCCTGGAAGACGCCTCGCAGCTGCAGCTCGACATCGACCGCGACAAGGCCAATGCGCTGGGCGTGGGCTTCGCCGCCATCAACAGCGCGCTGTCCACGGCGCTGGGCTCGGCCTACGTCAACGATTTCCCGAACGCCGGCCGGCTGCAGCGCGTGGTGGTGCAGGCCGATGCGCCCACGCGCATGCAGCCCGAAGACCTGCTGCGCATCAACGTGCTGAACAGCGCCGGCGCGCCGGTGCCGCTGTCGGCCTTCGCCAGCACACGCTGGATCACCGGCCCGATGCAGACGGTGCGCTACAACGGCTACCCGACCATGCGCATCGCCGGCGAGCCGGCGCCGGGGGTGTCCAGCGGCGCGGCGATCGCCGAGATGGAGCGCCTGGCCGCGCAGCTGCCGCCCGGCTTCGCCTACGAGTGGACCGGCCTGTCGCGCGAGGAAAAGCTCTCCGGCTCGACGGCGCTGATCCTGTTCGGCTTCTCGCTGCTATCGGTGTTCCTGTGCCTGGCGGCGTTGTACGAAAGCTGGTCGATCCCGCTGTCGGTGATCCTGGTGGTGCCGCTGGGCGTGCTCGGCGTGATCCTCGGGGCCAACATCCGCGGCCTGGAGAACGACGTGTTCTTCAAGGTCGGCCTGATCACCATCATCGGCCTGTCGGCGAAGAACGCCGTGCTGATCATCGAATTCGCCAAGGACCTGGCGGCGCAGGGCCAAAGCCTGGTCGATGCCGTGCTGGAGGCGGCGCACCTGCGCTTCCGCCCGATCATCATGACCTCGATGGCCTTCATCCTCGGCGTGCTGCCGCTCGTGCTGGCCAGCGGCGCCGGCTCGGCCAGCCAGCACAGCATCGGCACCGGCGTGATGGGTGGCATGATCACCGCCACGACGCTTGCGGTGTTCTTCGTGCCGGTGTTCTTCGTCGTCGTGCGCCGCGTCTTCAAGGGCAGCGAGCGGCAGCGGCGCTTCGACGCCGCCCATGGCCATGCGATCGGCGCCGACGCGCCGGCCGCCGGCAAGGAGGACGCATGATGTCTGCCCCTCGTCCGACGAATACGTCGGCCGATCCCCCGAGGGGATGCGGGCCGGCTTGGGAGCGGCCCGGCGCTCGGCCCGCCGCCGCGCGGGCGTTCGCCGCGCTGGCAGTGCTCGCGCTGCTCGCCGGCTGCGCCAACCTGGCGCCGAACTACGAGCGTCCGGCCGCACCGGTGGCGGCGCAGTTCCCCGCCGCTGCGGCCTCGGCAGCCAGCACCACACCGGCCGCCGAGCTCGATTGGCAGGCCTTCTTCGGCGACGAACGTCTGAAGCGCCTGATCGCGCTGGCGCTGCAGAACAACCGCGACCTGCGCATCGCCGCGCTGAACATCGAGGCCACGCGCGCGCAGGCCCAGGTGCGCGACGCCGACCGCTGGCCCACGCTCAACGCCGGCCTGACCGGCTCGCGCCAGCCCACCGCCAGCGGCGGCATCAACTCGCTGTACACCGCCGGCTTCCAGGTCACTGCCTACGAGATCGACCTGTTCGGCCGTCTGCGCAGCCTCAGCGACGCTGCGGCGGCCCAGGTACTGGCCAGCGAGGAAGCCCGCAAGGCGGTGCAGATCAGCCTGGTGTCGGCGCTGGCCGCCACGCACATTGCGCTGACCGCCGACGACGAACTGCTGCGTGTCACGCAGCAGACCGTGGCCACGCGCGAGGACTCGCTGCGCCTGATCAAGCTGCGCTTCGACAACGGCGCCAGCTCGGAGCTCGACCTGCGCCAGGCCGAGTCACTGCTCGAGGCGGCGCGGGTGAGCCTCGCGCAGCTCACGCGACAGCGCGCGCTCGACGAGAACGCGCTCGTGCTGCTGGTCGGCCAGCCGCTGCCGGCCGATCTGCCGGCGGGTTCGGCGCTCGAGGCGGCCACCAGCCTGCCCGAGCTGCCGGTGGGCCTGCCCTCCGAAGTGCTGACGCGCCGGCCCGATGTGCGCCAGGCCGAGCAGCAGCTGATCGCCGCCAACGCCAACATCGGCGCCGCGCGCGCGGCCTTCTTTCCGCGCATCACGCTGACCGGCAGTGCGGGCCTGGCCAGCGGCCACCTGTCGGACCTGTTCAAGTCGGGCTCGTCGGCCTGGAGCTTCGCGCCGCAGCTGCTGCAGCCGGTCTTCGACGCCGGCCGCAACGAGGGCAACCTGCAGCTCGCCAAGGCGAACCGCGACATCGCCGTGGCGCAGTACGAGCGCGCCGTGCAGTCGGCCTTCCGCGAGGTGGCCGATGCGCTGGCCGGCCGCGCCACGCTCGGCGAGCAGCTGCGCGCGCAGCAGCGCCAGCTCGAGGCCGAGCGCAAGCGCAACCGGCTGGCCGAGCTGCGCTATCGCAACGGGGCGAGCAGTTACCTCGAGCTGCTCGATGCGCAGCGCTCGCTGTTCGCGGCGCAGCAGGCGCTGGTGCAGGGCCAGGCGCAGTCGGCGCAGAACCTCGCGACGCTGTACAAGGTGCTCGGCGGCGGCTGGCGCTGAATCGTGCACCCGGCACCGGTGTACCGGTGCCACCCGCCGAGCGGGTGGCCGCCCGGCTTGGGGCGGCCCGGCGCCGAGCGGCCCCGGCAGGTCACGTCCGGCGGTCGGCCGCGTCGGCCTCGCGGTACGGGCTGTGCAGCTCGACGGGCTTGGCCTTGCGCTTCTTGCGCGCGTGGATGTTGAGCATCTCCACCGCCACCGAGAAGGCCATCGCGAAGTAGACGTAGCCCTTGGGCACGCGGTGGTCGAAGCCCTCGGCGATCAGCACCACGCCGACGACGACGAGGAAGGACAGCGCCAGCATCTTGATGCTCGGGTGCGCCGAGACGAACTCGCCGATCGCACGCGCGAACAGCATCATCAGCGCCACCGAGAGGACGACGGCCGTGATCATGATGCGCACGTCGTCGACCATGCCCACGGCGGTGATGATCGAGTCGAGCGAGAAGACGATGTCGATCACCATGATCTGCAGGATGACCGCGGTGAAGGTCGCCTTCACGGCGCTGCTGGCCTCGCCTTCCTCGCCCTCGAGCGAGCCGTGGATCTCGTTCGTGGCCTTCCAGACGAGGAAAAGGCCGCCGGCGATCAGGATCAGGTCGCGCCCGGAGATCTCCTGGCCGAGCACGGTGAACAGCGGCGCCACCAGGCCGACGATCCAGGCCAGCACCAGCAGCAGCCCGATGCGCATGAACATCGCCATGAACAGCCCGATGCGCCGCGCCAGCTCGCGCTTCTCGCGCGGCAGCTTGTCGACCAGGATCGAGATGAAGATGATGTTGTCGATGCCCAGCACCAGCTCGAGCGCGGTCAGCGTGGCCAGGGCGATCCAGGCCTGCGGGGAGGTGAGCAGTTCGATCACGGATGTCCTTGCGGGTGGGGCGGGGGATGCTAAGCGCCATCCTGCAACCGGGCCGACAATCCCCTACTGAGCACATTCCCGGAGTTCGCGCGGTGTCCGATCTCTTCCCCCTCGGCTGGCAACATTACCTCGCCGGCGGCCTGTGCATCGGCCTCGGCGTGGCGCTGCTCTACCTGGCCACCGGTCGACTGGCCGGCATGAGCTCGGTGTTCACATCGAGCTGGTCGTACGTTTCCATGCGCGCGGTGTTCCGCCAGCCGCGCTGGCTGGCCAGCCGCGCCTGGCGGCTGCAACTCGCGCTCGGCCTCGTTCTCGGCGCCGCGCTGTGGTGGCTGACGCTCGGGCCGGCCGAGCCGCTGTCCACCGGTGTACCGGCGTGGCGGCTGCTGCTCGGCGGATTGATCGCCGGTTTCGGCGCGCGGCTGGCCGGTGGCTGCACCTCGGGCCACGGCATCTGCGGCATCGGTTCGCTCAAGCTGCCCTCGCTGCTGGCGGTGCTGACGTTCATGGCCACCGGCTTCGTTGCGGCACAGTGGCTGGCCGCTGTCGGAGTGGCGCCATGAGCGGCGCTCGCGAGACCCGCCAGGCGCTGGCCACGGTCGCTGCCGGCGCGCTGTTCGGCTTCGGCCTCGCCTTGTCCGGGATGATCCGGCCGGAGGTCATCCTGTCCTTCCTGCAGTTCCGCGACTGGGGGCTGATGCTGGTGATGGGTGGCGCGCTCGCGGTCACGCTGTTCGCCTACCAGCTCGCGCCGCGCTGGCGCCGCGCGCCGCTGCTCGGCGGCATCTTCGAGGCGCACACCGCGAGCATGCAGCGCGGCACCTTCATCGGCTCGGCGCTGTTCGGTGTCGGCTGGGGCCTCAGCGGCGTGTGCCCCGGCCCGGCCATCGCGGGGCTGGGGGCCGGAAACCTGCAGATGCTGTGGGTGATCGCCGGGCTGGCGACGGGTGCCTGGCTGCAGGGCGTGCTGGCGTCACTCTCGGCAGCACCTGCCGTGCCGCAGGAAGGCTGAGCCGGCGGCACTGCGCACGTTCGAAGGTGCTTGCGAGGCCGCACTCAACGATCGATTGGCGAACTGGCTCCCGGTGACCGCTGGCGACCCATCTGCGACATCCACTGCACCGAACGACGTGCCGCCAAGCGGCCGCTGGCGCGATGCCGCACGAGAACGTATGGCCGGGCGCCACGACTCATTCGCTTGACAAGCTTGGCCGAAACATGTGACTATTACGGCACATATGGAGGCCGACGAACTTGACGCCACCTTCTTTGCGCTCTCGTCCGATCTTCGCCGGCGCATGCTCGACCTGCTCAAGCGTGAGGGCGGATGCAACGTGAACCACGTCTGCGAGTTCTTCTCTGCCGAGATCGGCCGCCACGCGGTGATGAAGCATCTTGCCGCACTGGAGCGTGGTGGTCTGCTCGTGACGGCCAAGGACGGTCGCGAAAAGCGCTTGTGGTTCGACCCGACGCCGCTGCAACTGATCCACGAGCGCTGGACGACGGAGTTCAGCGCGTTCTGGGCCGCTCGCCTCACGCGACTGAAGTACGACGCGGAAGGGGCCGAGGTGCACGCCCTGACAAATCACCAGGCTTTACCCGCCAGAAAGGCTCGCAAGCATGGCTGACACTGGCAACACTGAGGACGCCGTCTTCCGCATCTTCATCAAGGCCGACATCGATCGGGTCTGGCGCGAGCTCACCAAACAGGACGAGGCCCAGGGGGCGGTGTTCAACGCCTGGCTGCACAGTGTCGGAGCGCTCGGTGCCGGCGTGCCGATGCAGATGCGCACGGGCACCGGCAGGCACGTCATCGTCGATGGCACGGTGGAGGTGTTCGAGCCGCCCCATCGGTTCGTGCACACGCACCGCTTCACGCAGTTCGACGATCCAGTGTGCCGAGTCAGCTATGAACTGAAGCCTGTGGGCGACGGCGTCGAGGTGACGCTCCGGGTGCTGGGCATGCCCTCGGGCACCCAGACCGCCAAGAGCATGGCTGGCGGCGGCACCCGCATCCTGGCCACGCTCAAGGCGATCTGCGAGACCGGCAAGCCGCCAGCGGGCACGCGATTGATGTACTGGATGTTCGACAACATGGAGTTCGTGCTGCCGGCGCGCACGAAGAGCGAACACTGGCCCTTGAAGTTGCGCTAAACCACCGACGATGGGAGCATGCCATGGCCGATCCCGCAGCCGCGACGATCACGCAACTCAAGAACATCCAGGCTCGCACCGGCAAGACCATTGCCGAGTTGCACGCCGCCGTTGCCGCCAGCGGCGCAGCCAAGCACGGCGAGAGGCGCAGTTGGCTGATGGAGCACTTCAAGCTCGGCTACGGCGACGCGAATGCCGTCGCACTCTTCTTCGACAAGCCTTTGCCTGACCTGGGCGGAGGCGCGCCGACCGCCGCTGCAACGGCTGCAAGTGGCGACCCGCTGGCCGCCATCTACACCGGTGCGAAGGCGGGGCTGCGTCCCCTGCACGAAGCGGTGATGTCGAAGATCAGAGCGTTCGGGGAGTTTGAGGAGGCGCCGAAGAAGTCCTACATCAGCCTGCGCCGGAAGAAGCAGTTCGCGATGGTGGGACCTGCCACGAAAGACAGCGTCGAGATCGGTCTGAATGCCAAGGACCTGCCGATGCACGCCAGGTTGAAGTTGCAGCCGCCGGGCAGCATGTGCAGCGCCACCACACGCATCACGAGCGCGGCGGAGGTCGATGCGCTGTTGCAGAGCTGGCTACGCAAGGCCTACGACGCCGCGGGTTGAGCGGCAGCGCGGTCCTTCAGCCGAGCGCAAGCCCGAAGGAGGGCTTGGCAGAAGACATGCCAGAGAGCTACCTGTGGCCACAGTCAGCTTCTGGCCGAGTGGAGCCGACCGGTTTTCGCCGACGAACGGCCGGTGTATGCCAGGTTGCCGACCTTCGGGTTCGGACGGCAGTGCCCTCAGACCGCGGTGACGTTGAACCGATCGCAGAGGTCATCCACCTGCCGAGCCTTGAGCTTCTCGGCGCGCAGCTTGCGGAGCCCGCTGCGCTCGAAGATGGCGTAGGCAAACCCCTTGTTCATTTGCCGCGACACGTACCGAATTCCATCCCAGCGCGGACTCGCACCGTGGATCGCCCGTGCCCAGGCCTGGCTCGCCGTGTAGTCGGCGGATGCACTGATGTCGTTGTTGAGTCCCAAGGCCTTGAGCGCTGCCCCGGTCAGGTCAGCCAATACCAGCGTCTTGCGCCGTTCACAGGAATACCGCACGACCGAGCGCTCAGTAACTTCTGCAGACGGCACCTCGTATCTGCCGGCGACGAATCGCCCGCACTCATGGATGACGCTTTCCGCGAAGGCTACCTCGATGGTGCTGGCGGTGTAGCAGGTGCCGAACGCGTCGGCACCGCCAGGATGTGGATCATCAAAGCGGTAGACCCCAGCAGACCAATACGGCTCAGTGGCCGGATGCCGGCTCAAGCGCACCAGCGACGCGACTTCGATCCTGGTCGGTCGAAGCAGATCCTCGAAGGAACCGCTGTCAGGCAGCCGCAGGTACACGCGAGGCGCCTCGTTCGCGCGCCCATGCCGCCGCCAGGCGCTCGACCTTGGCCAAGGCAGTCCCCGCCTCCAACGCGTCGGCAACACTTTTCCCAGCGAGAGCGCCGTGCTCGCGCAGCCAGAACATCAGTTTCTCGCTGGCGCCCAGGTCACCGAGCGCGCGACAGACGGCTGCCACGGCCTCGCGGTCCATGCCCAGGAATGCCTGCGGGTAGTACAGCCGGTTGCCGACCTTCACTGCAAAGACCTCGCCACGGTCCGCGGCCGGCGCCAAGGCTTGGCGGGTGAGCCCCCACGCTTGCGCGAGTCGCTCGCCGGGAACGACGAGGCCATCCTTGACCCACTGGACACGTGCTGCCTCGCCGCGCGCGGTGGCGCCCGCCAGGCCGCCGGTGGCCTGAGCATGCAGGTTGTCCGCGGCGGAGGAGTCGGCGTGCGCCACCCGGGCTCGAACGCCTCGTGTCCTCGGTAGTTGCAGCCCTTGCTTGCTGACCGCAGAGCGAAGGGTGCCGAGGTCTTCGCTGAGGCGCCCAACGGTGGCCTCGAGCTGCGCGATGCGGCGCAGCAGGACGGGAGTGCTGAGATCGGTGTTCATACGGGCATTCTAAGCAAATCCGGACAACCAAGCAAATGCGGCAAATGGAGTCAGGCGGCACCGCCAACAGGTGACGGCCGCGGCGGTTCCCCGCTCGTACTTACCAAGGGAAAGCCAGGCCCGAAATCGGCGGTGCCTGCCTTGAATAAGTTGGCTCTTGTCGGTGCTATGCCGATAAGTAATATTAGCGGCATAGCAGTGCCAGTTGCGTAAACTGATCTGCGTGGAAACCGGCCTGTCAGTACCCGCAACGCTGCTGTCGCTGCCTGACGCGGCTTCGCTTGCTGCACTTCGGGCCTGGCATGAGGGTCTGTCGTCGAGGGATGCGGTGACGCGGTACCTCGGAGGAGCTCGGCCGGTCGGCCAATCGTCGCGCGGCGTCATCGGGGCCATCCGTCGTGAAATCGCGACCTTCACCAGGTCGCGCCACCGGGACGACTTGGCCAAGCTCTTCACCGGACCTGCCCGCAAAGGCCCCGCGGCCGCCCGCGCCATGGCTGCCGCCATCGAGCAGCTCCGAAGCGCAGCCGTCCCGGTTCCCCTGATCGGCGACGGCGTCGACCTTTGGCTCGCGCCCCGCGTCGCCGCAGTGCTGCGCCAGGCCGGCATCAAGACCTTGGCCGACCTCACGCTGCGAGTACCGCGGCGCAGACGTTGGTGGGTCGACATCGGCGGTCTTGGTGCGGCCGGGGCACGCCGAATCGAAGGCTTCTTCGCCGCACATCCCGACCTGACTGATCGTGCTCGAGCCTTGGTGGTCTCCAATGCGCCGGAGCATGTGGTTCCCTGGGAGAAGATCGTCGTGCCGCAGCGGGTTGACGGCACGATGGGCCTGTATCGCGCGCCGCGCGCGTCATGCATTCTGCGGGCGAACAACGACTTCGAGGCGGTCCAGGCTTGGCTGTCGCTGCACGAAGCGCCTGCCACGCAGCGGGCCTACCGCAAGGAAGCGGAACGGCTGATCCTGTGGGCCATCGTCGAGCGCGGCGTCGCGCTGTCCTCGCTGGCCACCGAGGACGCTGTGGCGTATCGAGCCTTCTTGCGGCAACCGACACCGCGGGCGCGTTGGGTGGGGCCAGCGTCACCCCGCACCTCCGCCGAGTGGAGGCCGTTCGCAGGCGGCCTGTCCACGCGCTCCAGGGCGTATACGCTGTCCGTACTGAGCTCGATGTTCCGTTGGCTGATCGAGCAGCGGTACGTGCTGGCCAATCCCTTCGCCGGCATCAAGGTCCGCGGTGCCAGGCATGCGACCCTTGACACGACGAGATCGTTTTCAGAAGGGGAATGGACGCTGGTGAGGACAGTTGCAGAAGGGCTGGAATGGTCGTACGGCTGGCAGCCGGGCGCTGCCCAACGGCTTCGCTTTCTGATCGACTTCAGCTACGGCACCGGGCTGCGTGCCAGCGAACTCGCGCACGCGACGCTGGGATCTATCGAGCTCGATGCGCATGGCGATCATTGGCTGCATGTGCTTGGCAAGGGCAGCAAGGCCGGCAAAGTGGTGCTGCCGGGACTGGCGCGTGCGGTTCTGGACCGGCACCTGGCCCAGCGAGGCCTTCCAGTGACGCCGGCGAAGTGGAACCCCGCCACGCCGTTGCTCGGCAGCCTCGACGGCGAAGCCGGCATCACATCCAAGCGGCTCTGGGCGATCGTGAAGAGATTTTTTGGGACGGCGGCCGGCGTCCTGGCGGACACGAGCCCCGCGTTGGCCGAGAAGCTGCAGCTGGCATCACCGCACTGGATGCGGCACACGCACGCGACCCATGCGCTTCAGCGCGGTGCCGATCTGCCGACCGTCCGCGACAACCTGCGGCACGCGTCTTTGTCGACCACGTCGATGTACCTGCACTCGGACGATCTTCGTAGGGCGAAGCAGATCGGCGGGGCGTTTGAGGCACCGTCGGCTTGACGCTTCCGGCTGGTCGAAGCGTGTCAATTTGCACCAAAAGCACAGGGCACCTCGAAGAGGCGGTTTTGCAAGTGCTTGTCACGCTTGACGTTTTTTGGGCCGAGCGTGTCAATTTGCAGGAAAAATACGATGACCCCATGAAGGGCGGCGATACCCGGAACCTTCGACGGCGACTGCTTGGTGCATCGCCAAAGCGAATCTCTCTTCACCGGCTGCGCGCAGTCCATGGGTCGTGGCAGCGATACTGAGGTGTTGGCGCTGACCGAGAACGGAGCCGCTGGGAGCGCAGCCGTCAACTGCGGCTGGGCTGATCGGAGAACTGCGACCGGTACAGCGCCGCCACCAAATCGGACTGCGTGACCATGCCCGACAGGCGGCGTTCGCCATCTACCACCGGCACGTGGTGCAGGCCCTGGTCCGACAGGCGAGGCACCAATTCGACGACGGACTCCTGTTCGTCGGCAGTCTGCACCGGGCTGCTCATGATCTGGCCCACCACTTCCGCCTTGTCCGAGTAGTCGCCCGGCGTCGGGGCCAAGAGTTGCCGGATTCGTTGCCCCAGGCTGCGGTGATCCTGCGGGTCGAGCCTGGCCTGCTTGAGGAAGTCGACCAGCGTCACCACGCCGATCACTCTGCGGGCCCGGTCCACCACCGGCAGGGCGCGGATGCGGTGCCGATGCAGCAAGGCCCAGGCCTCGTTGAGTGGCGTGGCGAATTCCACCGACACGATGTCGCGCGACATGATGTCCGCGCAGCGCACGCTGCCGAAGCGCCGCTGCCACGCCTGCATCTGGGCCTGGCGCAGCAGGGTTTCGAGCGCATCCCGATCAATGTCGACCAACTGGTTGAAGTCGCGCAGCGCGGCGTCAAGGTCCGCGGTGGTCAGACCCACGCGATCCTGTGGCGCGGGATCCGCAGTGCTGTGCCGGCTGCCGTGGACCACCGGCGCGTGCACGGGCGCAGGCCGTGTCAGCCGCCGCCAGGCCAGCGCCACGACCAGCAGCAAGGCCGAATTGACCGCCACAGGCACCAGCGCGAAGCCGAACCCCAGGTCATGCACCGCGGCCTGGCCCAGCACGGCTGTGATGGCCACGGCGCCGCCGGGCGGGTGGACGCAGCGCAAGGGAAACATCAGGGCCAGCGCCAAGCCTGCTGCCAAAGCGGCGGCTGCGGGCGTGGGCCCCAGCCACCGGAAGACCGCGACGCCCACGAGGGCTGACATCACGTTGCCCACCATCACCGGCCAGGGCTGGGCCAGAGGACTGCTCGGGACCGCGAACAGCAGCACCGCCGACGCGCCCATCGTGGCGGCCAGCCACGGCGAGGTCGCGCCCCACCCCCACCACGTGAGCGCGCCAGCCACCCACAGGCCGAGCATGGCGCCCAGCACATCGCGGCCGCGCTCGCGCGCATCCACGGTCTGGCGCTGCAGCCCCAGCCACAGCAGCCAACGGTTCCCCTCCAGAGCGTTCTTCATCGTTTGTCGGTTCCTTGAGCCTGTGCGGCGCATGACCCTGTCCCGATTGGTCAATGGGCTGGGCCAAAGATCCCGGACGCCAGATGAGCATCATGGCGCACGCGACGGAGCAAGCACCCTGGACCAAACGGGTGCGGTTCGCCCAAGATGGACCGTCAGGCCCATCGCCTGTCGATGAACTCTCGTGCGATCTCCTGGGCTGTACCGAGGGCGGCCTCGAGCGTGGCGTCATCGGTGACGTACTCCACCACACGCGGCTGCAAATCGCCAGGTGAGCCGCCAATAACGATCACGAGGTGACTTCCAGGACTCGTGTCGATGCGTGTGACCTCAATTTCGAAGGCCGTTCCTCGATGGCAACCGTGAAACAGCCGACGTTGCCGGCCGCTGGAGGAAAGCGCGCATGCGTCCAGCGTCATGCCCCGGACTTTCGGAGACCTTGCCCGAGATCGAATGGCTGGAGGGACACAGCTCAAGCCTTTGCCGCTGGCTCGGAAGAAGCGTTGTCAGGCAAGCTCGTGGGTGGTGGAGTCCGTGCGTCCATGCCGAAGTTCATCCAGTCCTCACCAAAGAGCTCGGCGGGATGCAGCGTCGCCACGCTGCCGTTACCGCAAACCAAGGCGTCCGTCGAGCAATACCGGTCGCAGCCCCAGCAGACGCGCTCGGGGTGGGCAGGATTCATCGGAAACCGCTTGCTCACCGCGCAGTCTCCGGCCGCTCTTGGACCAGCGACTTGTCGAATTGCGGGAACAGCACCCTGTTCTCCAGCTGGATGTGCGCCTCCAAGTCCTCGGCGAACTGCCTCGTCGCCGTGCAAAGCTGGACCCAGGTGCGGCAGGCATCGCCGGGCGGCGTCGCTTGATGAGTCAAGGCCATCAACTGCGCAAGTCTGTGAGCATGTTCCTCATGCTCGGACATCATGACGCAGATCGGGTGGGTCACGAACGAACTGCCGCCCCGCGCCAGCATCGGAAAGAGGATCGTCTCCTCCTTCTCCATGTGCGCCAGCAATTCGCTGTGCATCGACGTCAGCAGATCGGTCAAGCCCCTCGGCGCCTCGGCGTGGTCCGCGTGCACGGCCTCCACCTTGGCCGCAAGCTGAATCAGCACGGGGAGCTGCTGACGATGGACCTCGTGGAAGCGCGTCAGGATGAACTCGACCAGCGCACCCGGCTCGGTGGGCACGCGTGACGCTTCGGCCTGCGGTTCCGTCTGGGGCTCCAAAGTGGCGGGCGCTGTGAATCGGTCCTCCACCCGGCTGATGTTCTGGTGATGGGCCTGCAGCATGTCCGTCAAGTCGGCGCGTGCCCGTGCGTCGTCGACCTGCGGAATAAGGGCCTGGAGCTTGCGGG